>Ga0307515_10010882_pt1 | contig 17355 bp, 8 predicted proteins | sample 17_EM_MG_FD_194513 | JGI IMG/M metagenome (GOLD analysis project Ga0307515, IMG submission 194513) | Populus trichocarpa ectomycorrhiza microbial communities from riparian zone in the Pacific Northwest, United States - 17_EM | ecosystem: Host-associated > Plants > Roots > Unclassified | place...
TTACCTTAGGTATGGCGTACTAGGGGTGCTAATACCTTCCCTTTACGCAACCAGTCCCTTGCCTTAAAATCTCTGAAAGACCAGTTAGGTTTCCTAGTGACCATAATACTAGGTGGCGACTCCTTTATTCAAAAAAACAAAAGACCCCGAAATCAATTGAGGGTCGCCGCGACGCCGCGCTCCGCTCGCGAGGGTGCGACACTTTCTTTGCTACTTTTGTCTCTAGGTTCAACACTATTCTTGCTCGACGATCCCTCTGGGAGGATTTATGTAGGTGGTGCCCAAGATCTCATTGGATTGTCTTTGGCGACTTTAATTCCATTCTTTCTCAGGAAGACAAACATAATGGAGCTCATATCACTAGCTATGAAGTTTCTAATTTTAGAGAGTGTTGCATTAATTTGGGTATTGCTGATTTAAATTCTACTGGTTGCTTCTTCACCTGGTCTAATGGTCATTTTTGGAGCAAGCTTGACAGGGTCATTGTGAATCCCCTTTGGTCTTTTTTGCCTCAACAAGCCCATGTTCACTTTGACACCCCTGGTGTTTTCTTTGATAACTCTCCAACCTTTGTTCAGATTGGTCAGCACCAGCCTAGAGATTACTTTGCATGTGGGCTGATCACCCTCAATTCTTGGAGGTTACTTTGCATTGTTGGAACAATCTAGTCAGCGACTCCTATATGGTTACTCTTTGTAGGAAATTAAAGAGCTTTAAGAGACCATTGAAGGAGCTCAACAAACTCCATTTTAGTCATATCTCTGAGCGTGTTGCCCATGCTGAAAATGATCTTACTACTCATCAATCTCTTCTTCATCAGAATCTTGATAATGACCAACTTTTACTTCAAGAAAGGCACCTCAGGTCCTCGCTGTTGAACTTAAAGCAGGCAGATTTGTTGTACTTTAGGCAAAAGCTTAAGTGTAATTTTCTTAAGGAGGCTTACAAAGGCTCTCATTTCTTCCATGCCCTGATGGGTCAGAAACATCATCGAAATCACATTCAAGCTCTTAAAACACCTTCTGGTGCTATGACTTCTTTAGGTGCTGAGGTGGGGCAAGAGTTCGTTAGATTCTTTTCTGATCTTTTGGGCAGCACTAAGCAGATCGTTCCCATTAATGTCAATGTCATTCACTATGGTCCTTGTCTTGAAAGTTTTTCCTATGACATTTTTTTGGCCCTGGTCACTAATGAGCTCATTCATCAAACCCTTTTCAGCATTGATAATGATAAGGCGCTTGGTCCAGATGGTTTCTCTTCCCTTTTCTTAAAGAGAGCTTGGGGTATTGTTGGAGGAGATTTGTGTGCCTGCCATTAAAGATTTATTTGCTTCTAGGAAAATGCTTTAAATAAGTCAATCATTCCATCATCTCTTTGGTTCCTAAATTTACCACTACCAACTCTGCAGCTGATTTCCGCTCTATCTCTTGCTGCAATGTGATTTATAAGGTCATCTCTAAGATTCTTGCAGGTCGTATGGCTCATGTTATAGGTGACATCATCAATCCTACTCAGAATGCATTTCTTGGTGGTAGAAAGATGGCTGATAACATCCACCTCATGCAAGAGCTTCTTCGTCATTATGGGCACAAGCGATCCTCCCCCATATGTATTATCAAGATTGATTTCAGAAAAGCTTTTGACACTATCCAGTGGTCTTTCCTGCACACTGTTCTTCTTTTATTGGGCTTCCCTGATTGTTTTGTCTTCCTTATTATGTAGTGTGTGAAGACTGCCTCCTATTCTGTTTCAGTCAATGGAGATTTATTTGGTTTTTTCAATGGTAAATACGGTGTTTGTCAAGAGGATCCTCTCTCTCCCTATCTTTTCTTAGCTTGTATGGAATATTTTTCCAGAATGCTTACTCTTAGCACTCAATAGACTACTTTCAATTTCCACCTAAAATGCAGAGCCTTTGGCATAAGTTATTTAGCTTTTGCCGATAACATCCTTTTTCTCTACAGTTGTGATGTTCTGTTTGTTAGCATCCTTCATCAACAACTCCTTTTTTTTTGGTCTCATATATGGCCTTGATGCTATGCCGCTAAATCTTTTATCTTTTTTAGTGGTATCGGTGAAGCCAACAAACTTTCTTTCCTTCAGCTCACCAGGTTCTCTAAAGGTCAGTTTCCATTTAAATACCTCGGTGTGCCTCTCAGTCCCCATCACCTGTTAACCAGTCAGTATTTCCCCCTTCTTCATAAACTGGAATCTTTCAATCCAGAGTTGGATGGGGAAACATTTATCCTATGTTGGTTGGCTTGAGCTCATCAGATATGTCTTGCAAGGCATGGTTCAATTCTGGTTTGCTATTTTCCCTATCCTTACTCTGGTTATCAATGAGATCAATAGCCTTTGTCGCAGGTTTCTCTGGTCCGGTAAGACCTTCTCTAATCACTCTACTCTTGTTGCCTGGAATAAGGTTTGTTTGCCCTGATCAGAAGGAGGTCTAGGGTTGGATATTAAGGCCAAGAATAAATGTTTCCTAGCTAAGCAGTTGTGGAACATTCATCTTAAGTTTGATTCTCTTTGGATTTGCTGGGTTGATTACTTTTACCTTCCATATAACTCTTTATGATCTTTAGAGAGGCTGCACTCTTCCTCCCTACTATGGAAATCCTTGTGCTCTCTTAAAGACCAGCTTGTAGTCCAACTTGGAGGCATTTCTGAGACTATCGCTACTCTTCATGATTGGTATCAGGGGCCTAGTTCCTTTATTGCTAATGCTCATGAGTTCTTTCGTCTTAAAGGTTCTATTGTCAGCTGGCACAATGTTGTCTCGGAGCAGTGGTCTTTACCTCGGTACATGTTTATCCTTTGGCTTGTTGTTCTTAGTAAGCTCAGAATTTATGATTACGTCAGCTTCCTCTCCACTGATATTATTTGTGTCCTCTGTAACCAAGAAGATGAATCCCATGATCACTTGTTTTTCAGTTGTGATTGGTCTTCTCTCTTATGGAGTCATATCAAGCACTGGCTTCGTCTGAATCGCTCTATATCCTCACTTTCTTCTACTGTTAGAGGTTTGTCTGGCCGGAGTAAAAGGTTGCATTATAGAATGAGACGAGTTTCTCTTGCTCTTCTTGTGCACTTAATTTGGAATGAAAGAAACAGGAGAATATTCGAGCATGTGTCCTAGTCGATTGATTCTATCTTCCACAAGTTCTAAATCTTGTCCTTCATGGTTCTTCATTTCCACTAAAATCATACTCCTCCATTAGTGTGACTACATGCTTCTGTATTGGCCATGCAAGAAGTACGTGTTGGGTTGTTTGTTGTTGCCAAACAATTTGGCGTTAGACTTTTTATCCCTTTTGGTTTGGATTTATGTCCTTCTTTGTTATACTTTTATGGATCTTGTTTGTTTGGTTAGTTTGGGCACCCTATCTAGGATTTGATTCTTTTTCTAACCGTTATTTTAGGAAGCTTTTGATTTTCTATTTTTCTGGTTTTCTCTGGTTCTTCAGAGTTGTATTTTATTCTGGGTTTCTCTGGATTCTCAGAGCTGTATATTTTTTTGATCTTTAATATATATTCTTACATTTGATAAAAAAATCTCCTTTATCTCTTCTTTTATCATTTACTTATCGTGCAGCAAATGAACATCTATAGAGGGAGATCTGGTTAGTTGAAGGTTTGTTCCTCTCTTTGTCTCTCTCTCTCTCTCTTCTTCATCTTCTCTCCATTATGAGAGTTGTTGTTGTTGTTGTGGTTTTGTACTATTGTGGTGCAATTATAAGTTCTGTTAGTGACAGTGAGGGAGAGGTTTGATAGATGGTGGTTGGATCCACAACTGAAAAGAGGGGTTATTATCAATGTTAGAAATGAAGTCGGGTTTGTGATGGTTCACTACTATTGTGTTACCTTGGGAAGGAGCTTAATGATAGTGGGAGCTAAAGAGTGAGGAGTTATTGGTTGCGAGTATGGATGAAGTTGACAATAAGATCTATGAGATGAGTCACGGTGGCTACTGTTGGCATTGATGGTGATCATTGTGATTGTTGTTTTAAAGTGGTCAGTGGCGGGAGAAATTGGAAAGATAGGGCTATGGGTGTGGGCTGTTTTGGCTAGCTATTATGTTAGTTTTGAGGATATAGAGGTTATCATTTAGTTTTTGATAGGAGAGGGTGACAATTGCGTTAGTGGTTAAGAGAGATAGAAATTTTGAGGGGATGTCTACATTGGTGGTTTAAAAGGTTATAATAGGTCATCAACTAGAGGAGGTTGTTGCTAGCATCAATAGAGGGGTGTTGGCTATATTGGTAATAGAGAGGCTGAGTTGATAGTAGAGGAGGTTGACAGAGGTGAGGAAAATGGGTGTGTGATGGAGAAGATGATTGTTGGACAAAACAAAATAGAGAGTAGCTTTGTTTGGGTTCCTTTTTGTATGTCTTGAAGTGTGTGAGACAAAACCAAATGTGTGGTGTTCGTTTTTTTTTCGTCCCCAAATATTTTTACCTAAGAGAGACTAATATGAAGGCTGGTGATTTTATTTGATTTTTATTGAAATGCTGGCTGATTATAGAAGAGATCGAGGCTTGATTTTCTGGATCAAAATCTAGACTTTAAAGGCCTAATTTATAACTACAAATTTCAATTATTTTGAATAAATTTGGTTGGTGTTTCAGGAAACAAGAGCTGAAATTGAGAGATTGCAATAAAGTTAAATTGCTCGAGTCAATTTAACTCCAATCAAAATACGATCATGAATTGATTTAGGATTAAATTAAATCAAATTAATTCAATTAGACTCAATTATAATTAATTGGATTGGATTGACTAAATTAAAAAAAAGAGACTTAAAAAAGTTACATAAAAAAATCAATTAGTCCTTGAAATATCTTTACCTTTTTAATTGTAGTCCCTAACTTTTGGATTTTTTCAATTTCATTCAATTAAAATCAAAGTCTTGTCAAGGCTTTATGTAATAATCTTGTAAACAAAATGATGTTTTGAAATGACCGAATTGTTTAGGTGATCAACATGGATGTGAAAAAAACTATATTTTTTTAAATGGTCCAATTGTTTCAAGTGACCTACCTGTGTGTGAAAAATTTGAAATTTTTTGTGATGTCTCATTGTAACCGGTGACATACCTAATTGTGAAAAATATAGAAATTTTTCAGAATGATCTCATTGTAACGAGTGACCTGTTTGGTTATGAAATTTTCAAAATCTTTCAAAATGATCTCATTATAATGGGTGACCTACCTAGTTGTCAAAAATTTAAAGATTTTTCATGATAGTCTCATTGTACTTAGTGATCTACTTGGCTATGAAAAAATTAAAAATCTTTCAAAATAGTGTCATTGTAATGGATGATCAACCTAGTGGAAAATGTTTTTTGAAATTTTATTATTTAGAGAGGTGACCTGCTTCATGGTTTAAAAATGACTTATCTGACCATGAGATTCGACTAATGTTGTCTTAGTTGTATGGATGAGTCTGAAACTCCATGATGGCAGACATTTTTTTTTCTTGATTGCAGGGTTAGAACTTTCATTGGTATCATGGCTTAAAGATAACTTCTTTGTTGACTTGGTTACATTGGAGCATTGTTGGACTCCATTGATGATTTTTCCTAGAAAATTTCTACAAAAATATTGTGCAATGATTTAGAGTTAGATGGTTGCATGCATCATTACCTGGTTCTACAACCCTCTCTTTTCTTCATAATGTCTCTTTTGCTTGATGGATAAGGTTTGAAATTTCTGAGACGAGTCTTTTTAATCTCTAGACTCTTCAACTCTCAAGAGTTTTGCCCATGTTATTAACATGTCTAGATGCTTTTTTTTTTCTTCATACAACCTAGATCTTATGCCATAAATATTATCCCTTTATTGGATGATGCCTTTCAAGTGTGGTATTTTTGCACCATTGCCCATTCATTATCTATTTTAATAGAGAAGCGATGCTTTGGTAATCTTATTTTCTGAAGCCGCTCATCAAATCCTCTACTACCAAGGACCATTTCAAATTGATCGTAGCTGATCTGATTAAGTGCATCCTTTCAGCATTCATCAAAACACACTCATGGTGTAAACCATATTTCAACCATAAAGATGTACTCCAAGTGTGGTGTTACTCTTTATTACTAATGGAGTTCGACAAATCCTCCACCATCATGTACTATTTTAAGTGTCATTGCCCCTAACTAATCTAGTTGTGCTCATTATTTTAGCTATCATTAAAAGACACTCTTCATTATCAAATGTCATTCATGGTTTTGATAGAGTTCGTGTAATCATCATTTGACTATTATTGTTCATTATGCTTTTTCAAACTGGATTGCCTCTGCTGACCTAGATGTGCTCGTTTTTCTAAAGGACTTGAAAAAGAAATGCATGAATCATCATTTTTGGTTAATAACTTTGCAAAATTATTCAATAAATATTTTTTAAGAAATCATTTTTCATGTTTTGAGACCACTTCACCAATTTTAATGATTGTGTCTTTATATGTCTCAAGGTTGGCATGAAATCACTGAGATATAACATGGAAAATATTTCTTTGGTCTAGACCCTAAGACATATCTTTGATATATTTTGTTGATGATTGACAATGTAACGTCTAAGAAAAAAATGTTAGCTTAAAATTTCATATATGGCTTAAATGAATTTTCCAAAATTTATTGTCTGGGATTTTGAAAAAATAAATATACCCGATGTACGCTTGAAACAATTTTGTTTTTAATTTCTCATAATTCCCAGGATAAAAATCTTTCTTTAGAAAAAGGTGATTTGGTCTCTTATGCAAGTTAGATTTGTAATTAGTCAAGGTATGCGATGAGGTAACCTTATGTTTTTTTTATTGGTTTCAAAGCCAAAGGCTCGAGTGAAAGCTTAAGGTTTTGATGAGAAAACATTGTCTCTTCTTGAACATTTATTTCATTAGCATGAATAACAATGATTAACTTGTTCACGACTCTTATGAAAAAATTCTTTGCATTTTAAGAGTGTAATTTATTTATCTAAATTGTTTGCTTGATTAGAAATTACTTTTAAAGACACATACTATAGGTTGAGGATTTTGGCTATTAAATAAAAGGATTTATAAGATCAAAGAGTGTTTTAAAGTTCCAAAGACTTAGGATCTACTTGCATCATTGTGTTTTTTAGTCTTCTTTTTCTTTGTCATATTTTTTTATTTACCCTTTTTGATCGTTTTAGTGGGGTATACTCATTTCATTTTTACTTTGTTATTTTTTATTGTTAAGTTGGGCTTGCCCCCTAACATTTTGATTTTTTTTTTTGTGCTTTTTGTTGCTTTTAGAACTCTCATGACTTTTCTCAAATGTTAATTTCTTAAGATTGTTTTGGCAAAGGATTTTTTTTATAAAACTGGTTTGGTCATAATATTTTGGATCATAATATTTTGAACAAAGTCATGAGATCAATTTTAAGGGTCAATCTTATGAGTCTCAAAAGGGTAGGGATTGCCCCCTCATATCTTGCATAACACACCTTGAAGTTTTTGACTATTTTTTGCCATTATATTTATCCATACATTGATGAAAATTAAATGTCAAATTCCATTTTCATAAAAACTCTCTTTATTGTGAATAACATGATTTTAAAGCAATCATGAGACAAAAACTACCTACTCCATTAAAAGATGAGATGTAGTCTCAAAACACATGAAAAACAAATTTAGAAAAAAAAGGTTTAATTACAAAAAAAATTTCAATGACAAAATGGTTGACAATGCAACACTTTTTTCTTAGGTCAGCTTCCCTAGCAACATCCATATTTCATCAACATTCAAATCTGAAAGATGTGTAGGGAAATGAGATTCTAATGATTTTCCATTTGTCCTCAAATTTAGTGTAAAGAAGGTGAAAAGAGTTGCTTTTATAATTGCAACTGGAGCAAATGTTCTTTCTTTAAGTTTGGACCTCTAGACTTGTTCAAATTAATTGGTGAGCCTAGCAATATCACTTTTCATGCTTTCTATCTCCTTTTTTTAGGCTTTTAAATATGACCTTTTATGGTTCTTCATGAGTCTTTTTCTAAGTCAATTGTTTATGGATTTGAAGGGATTGACTTGTAGGGGTGGGCCTATATTTCCCTTGAAAATTGAAACCGAGCAGTTTTTAAAGCAAATAAATATGAGATGATGTTAGCAAAAAGAAAGGGCTATATGGATTCGCACTTTAGAGATGACACACGGTTGTTATTCTTGCTTGATGAATAAGAATTTTAATGTCATTATAACTATTATTCTTACCTAAACTCTAAAATGAAAACTTTTAAGCAGCGACCATTATGTCACCCACAAACCCTGAATTTAGGATTCCACATGTGATGCAAATCTTTTGATCATGTGGTCAAACAACTCCAAATGAAATTGAAATACAACCCAAAAAGCCAAAAACCAAGTTTGATAAAACCCTAACCTAGAAGTAATCCCATACCTAAGAAACAAAGGTATTGAAAAGAAGAACTTGGACCCAGAGATAACTTTATACCTAAGAACCTGAAATATATTAATGACACCACAGAGCTAGTTAATCTTTGATAAGTCAATGTATACTCTTTTTCCCTATAAGAAAGGTTGTTTGCAACACGTAAAACAAAGGAAAAAGTTATGTTCATTCAAATCATCATAGCTGTCAAAACTTGCAACTGTAAAAGCAATATATAGTTCCCTATGTTAACCCTAATGAACTCTTTTTAGGTTGCAAGCCAATGAGTATATCTAGTAATCAACTAACACATGTCTAATACTAAAACAAACCCTCAAACCATATCTAATGGGCCAAAACAAACCCAATTTAGAATAAAATTCAAAGCTAATAATATTAAAAAAAAACATCATAATAAAAAATCCTCTTCTTTTAAATCCCAATGCATGGCTAAAACTCTCCCTTTGTTTTCCTTAGAGGCTTTTCCCAAACTTCATACTCCAAATTAGCTAAAAAACTTTGTTTTTTATTGCTGTAATTTTTTCACTTAAATTGCCTCCCCTTAGTTTCCTTGATATGATAGGAAAAGAAGAACAAAAGAATCCCAAGTCTTCATGCCACAACATACATTCCATAATGAATATGAAATCATTGCAAAATATGGATAATAATTGATGCCATTAATGTCTTATTGTTTGACATGGAATCTTTATAGAATAGGAAAGTCAATAGCAACCACACATGTTTCCTTGTAAACTCCCAGCTAAATATTTCTTTAAATATTAAAATTTTAACCTAGAGATAAAATGGGTTAAATAAATATTAAGAAAATTAAAACTTAATATTAAGGGCAAAATTTTTTTTAAAAAAAGAAAGATAGGATGTTGTGACACTAAATAAAAGGAAGGAAATAAATTAGAAACTTTGGGACAAATTAGGATTATATATAAAGGAAAGGCTAAAATGTAAATAAAGAAGAAAAAAACATATAAAAGCCATCTCTCTCTCCTTCCCTCTCTCCCTCCCTCTCTCTCTCATCAAGGCCAGCAATAGCTGGAACAAAACAGGAGGATAAATATTGAGTTTTTCTTCAAAAATATTCATAGATAAAGCACATAATAATTTAGGAAATTAAAGAAGAATTTGAGAGAAACACCCATCACTGTATCTTTGAGTACCTAAACAAGATAGAAAAGTAAAGGAAATCAAGGTGAGATAAATGCACAGTCACGACAACAAGGGTTTTTAAAAGGGGATCTAAATTTTTTTAACTAATTGAGATTCGAAGACTAGATTAACGTTTGGTGTTTTGGATTTTAGTTATGTATAATATGATCATGATTAGTATAATTAGGTTTGGATTATAACCATTCAAGTTGAGTGTTGATGTATAAATTCTTGTTGGTATGTTTGGGAGGATGTGTATGTGAAATTCCTATGAAATTGATGAGTTGAATTATTGCTCATAAAGTGTTTGATGAAAGACTAGACATAAAACATTGTTGATAAAATATTAGACATTAAAAATTGTTAATGAAAAATTAGAGATTAGAATTATTGACCAAAAGCTTAGGACCTTAAAATAAATGTGTGGGAAGCCAAAGTGGCATAATATATATGTATTAATATGAAATGAAAGTTTGGGTTGGAAGGAAATGAATGTCTGAGAAGAAGGTACAAATAGAGAAATAGATGTAAGTGAATCAAAATAATTGAAAAACTATTTGGATTTAATACATACCATGTAATTGAGAAATATAAGTTAGAAGCAAAATGATAGTAAGAAAATTGAAATTGAATGTTAAATACAAGTTGAAAATATGATTTAAACAAGAATTTAATTGAAAATAAGAGTTAATTGATGAAAGTAAATTTAAAATAATATTACGTAGAATGAGTAGGCAATGGAAGAATAATGTGGTATATTTGTTGATACATGAGAGGCCAATTCATAAGAGGCCATAGGAGCTGTGCAGCAGTAGAGAGATACTACTCAAGTTCCAACAACATATAAGTGTCATACACCTTGTTATTTTCTTCCCTAGTGTATCATTGTATCACGTCATAAATGTTTTGATATATCGTACTTAAATTGTAGTTTATGACAAAGAAATTAGTTACATGCTGATAGGGCTAATACTTGGTAATAAACGAATGATTTATTTTCTCAGTGATGAGACTAATGCCCGGTAATTAGTGAAGAATTGTTTTTGAAAGAAGTCAATATATTGAAAGGGCTAACTAGAAGGTAGCTAAAAACAAGATACATGGAAGAAAAGAAAAAAAGAAAAGAAAAGAGAATCATAAAAATAGAAAGCAAACACAAAAAAAAAAGACAGCAAATACATAACCGAAAAAGATCATATCAGGATTGAAGGAGCTGATACATCACGCTTAAAGCCTTGATTTGGTGTGAGACCAATCTATAATACCTTCAGGCCCCATAATTAAAGCAATGCCAGTAGTCATGAAGAACTTATCTGCAAACTTGAGCCAATTCGAGAGGCGATAAAGAATTAAGTAGAAACTGTATTCGAAGGTCGTAGTTCCGTCATTGAAGATGACCTTGTTCCTCATAAGCCATATACTTCAGTTAACACAACAAGAAAGCATAGACCAAGCCTTATGCTAGAATTTTTCAAACACTAGGTTGGGCCACTAATGTAATAGATCATCCACACAGCAAGGAAGGCAACCACTAATACCCTACCAATCTAAGAATTTCATCTATAATTTCCACACTGGTCTACAATAGAGGAAAAGATGATTTGAAGTTTCAATCTCATTTTCACAAAAAATACAAAAGGCTTGATCAACTGGGATTATATTACGGCAAACTAAGAAATCCTTAATGCATAATCTATTCTGAACATCTAGCCAAAAAAAAGATTGAACCTTAGGAGGGATCCCTTTTTGCCATATCAAAGCCTTAAAAGTTTTAAGCCCTGGATTCAAAATTCTGTCAATAAGTAAAGAACAAGTTTTAATTATATAATCTCCATCTGTTGATGAAGACCAAACTTTCTTATCTAAAGTTATTGCCTTTAGCCGAAAGCTTTCTAGAGATGAGAAAAGGTAGACGACATGTTTAGTTTCAAAGAGGAACAATTGTCTCCTTCAAGCTATCTCCCACTTCCATTGCCCTTGCTCCCAATTTCCCATATCAGCAATTGTGGCATTTGGTTTAGTGGAGAGAATATAGAGTCGTGGGTAAATGACTTTCAATGGAGAGCTATAAACCAAACATCAGACTAAAACCGAGTTAGAGAGCCATTTCGCACTACAAATCTGTAGTTATTGGCTAAAGCTGAAGAAATAGAGTTTGTTGAAGTCATAAGGGATGTGGTGTCCCTCTAGATACAAGACAATCTTCTACTAAAAATAAGGAGACCATTTTCAAACACTAGCTTGAATTTATTGAGTATCATCTTCTTTCATAGCTCATTACCAGGAAGAGAGAGCCTCTAAATCCATTTGAAAAGCATTGCTTTATTCTTGGCTATCAATGACCTAATCCTAAGGTCACCCCTATCCTTATCTCTAACAACCACACTCCATTGGATTTTGCAAATTTTTCTCATTCTGACAGTTCCCTACTATAAGAATTTGTGTTGGAGGGAAGTAAATAAACGTCACACACCTTTTGGCATAAGAAAGATGCACATGAAGTACAAAGGAAGGGAGTTCAACACACTTTTGATAAGGAAAATGCGACCAGCCATACTTGACATTCTCCCTTTCCATGAAGTGAGGTTTTTTAGAAACTTATCAATGATGAGTTTCCATGTTGAAATCCTTCTAGGATTAGACCCCAAAGGCATCCCCAAGTAGTTATATGGAAGAGAATCATGCCTACAGTAAATTGATTTTGCAAAATCATCCAAGCAAGAGTCATCAACATTGATTCCTATAAGAGAGCTCTAAAAAAAATTAATGTGCGAGCCTGAGCATAGGTCAAACCACCTTAAGACTATTGTAACTGTCTAGAGGGCATGTAAACTAGCTGGCATAAAGACAAGAGTGTCATCTGGATATTGTAGGTGACTTAAGAAGTTATTAGAGCCAAAATCAATACCTCGAAAGATGTTTAAAGCTTTCGCACATTGAAAGAGAACAAATAGACCTTTAGCAGCAATATTAAAAAGAAAGGGCAATAGGGGGATCACTTTGCCTAATACTGCACCCCACTTTAAACTCTGGGAAAGGAGAGCCATTGACTAAGACTGATACCTGACTAGTAGACAAGCAAGAGGAAATCCACCCTCTCCATTTAGCACCAAAACCCATGTAAGTCATCACCTCTTCAATGTAATCACATAGAACTGAATCAAAAGCTTTCTAGAAATCAACCTTGAAGATGAGACCTGATCTTCGACTTCTTTTTAGATCATAAACCATTTTATTAGCTATCATAAAACCATCAACAATTTATTTGTCTGCTATAAAAGCAATATGATTGTCACTAATCAAGCTGCCTATTACTTCCTTTAGTCTGCTGGACAAAATCTTCGCAATAATCTTGTAAATACAATGGATCAAACTAATGGGGCGATACTCTTTGAATTCTAAAGTAACCTTCTTTTTCAGCACTAATGTGATATAAGAGAGGTTAACCCCTTTCAGCATAGACCTTGTTATAAAAAATTCAGTGATCAGGTCCAATAAGTCTTCTGCAATAAAATCCTAAGCGAGCTTATAGAATTTAAAATTCAAACCGTCTGGACCAGGACTCTTAGAACCATCACAATCCCACATGCATCTTTTAATTTCATCCAAGGTCACATCTCTTCACTCAAAGAGACAACTTTGATTTAACCTTTTAAAACCTATAGGACCTATCTCTGCTTTCTTCCCAATTGGAGCTTTATACAAATTATAAAAATAATCAACTGCAGCGGATTTGATTTCTGGTAAAGACCAAAGTTTAGCCCCCTTATGATTGATCATTATAATTTGAGATTTGGCTCTTCTGAAGTTAGCTATCAAATGAAAAAACCTAGTATTACGGTCCCTTAGCTTGCTCCACAACTGTCTAGATCTCTACCTCCGCTTACATTCAACTCTGTTACTGTAGGCCCATTTATCCCTTATAAGAGATTCAAGCTTGAGGTAATTTGAGGGACATAGAGGATCAACCTCTTGTTTTCTCTTTAGATCATCAATTTGGGAAATCACAATATAAAGCTTGTGCTCCTGAACACCAAAATCATCTTTGTTCCATCGCCGAAGTTGAGCTGCTACAAAGCTAAGCTTTTTAATGAATCTGAAGTGACTTGGGAATGTAGTACACTTATCAAACTAAAAGCCTCTAATAATGTTTTTGAAGTTAGGAAATTGAAGCCTTTTCCAAAAATTTAAAAGGACAATAACCACTTTCTAGGAGGCAATCAGACACTAGCAATGGGCAATGATCTAACATTTCTCTAGGTAATCGATGGAGCATTACATTGGAGAACTAAAGAAGAAAGGAGTCATCTGAGAAAGCATGGTCTAGTTTGCTCATCAAGCAATTCCTGAACCAAGTGTAATAACCTCCAGCTAGTTGATCTAAATAAGGTGACAAGAATCTAGAAAATTCCTAAAAGCTGAAGAGCCTTGATGTGAAGATAACCACTACTTCTATCAATTTGATTTAAAGTCTTATTAAAATCTCCTACCATCAACCATGAAATAGGAAAGGCATGTCTAAGGATACACAAGTTGTTCCAAAGATCCTATTTTTTGGACATAGAACAAGGGGTATAAACACCAACAATAGCACAAATAAAACCACTTTGCATATGCTGACCATACAGACCAATCCACCTATAACCATGTTTAACAGATAAAACCTAAAATTTTGTATCATCCCAAAGAGCTATCATACGTCCTCTACTTCCTTTAGCCTCGTTACAAGCTCAATTAACATTGCTATTGTTCCAACCACGTAGATGAAAGAGTCTGTGTAAATCTTAATTTTTGTTTCTAGAAGAACGCACACATCAATATTATAAATAGCAATAAGCCTATCCACAACCCATAATTTTCCAGCCCTACCTAGTCCATATAAGAAAGGGCCTTCATAAAGAAAAAATCCTAACCAAAGCAAAGGAAACAACGGACTTACTGGACAAGCCTCTAGTCAGCCTTCTCTTGTTGAAGTTGTTTCCAATTATCTCTTTCAAAAGCATAAAGGTTGGAATTGTCCCTAATAAGTAAAGCTTCCCCAATCTGGACCATACCTTAAACTTCTTGATCTTTTAAACTCACTTTAGTTTCTTCATCCCCTGATTGTATGGATCCTGTTTATAGAAAGATGTTTATAAGAGCCCCTAACATTTTGAAAATGGCATCTATTCCCCATGTGAACATCTGAGTCATATGTAGATTCTTCTATATCATCCGCGTGTTTCTATAAAGTCCCATGAATTGTTAAAAGTTTTGTCTTTGTTTGTCTTGAGCAAAATTTCACTTAACTGTTGTCTTGTTGTGTAAGATCTCTAGAATTGATATATATGGTAGAACCCAACTTTAAGGGTTGGCTTGCTTTATCTGTTTAGGGCTATGTATCTTGAATTGGCTCATATGCCAAATCATAATTGGAGTAAGAAAAAGAGGAGGTACTGTCGAAGGAGTCAAAGCAGTAAGTACCTAAACTAAGTTGGGCTTCTAACGTAAGGGGGTGGCCCGAAGTAACATGAACAAGGTCCACCAAATGATGAGCTTGAACATTAGAGTCTTGCACCTTGCTTACATCTGCAGCATTGTTGCTAGTAGTGCTGATGTGATGATTTAAGTTTTGAGTATATCCTGAAATTTCAAGGAAAAGATCTGTAGACATTGTTGGGAAGTGGACTTGCCCCCTAGTTGTTGCAATGCATTTATGATGACAAGAGAGTTGTGGTCTTGGACCCGAATAGGTAGCCTCCCTATGAGCTGGATCACTAGTTAGATGTGGTTTAGCAGTTGCCTCCTCTTCATAATTTGAAATAGATTTCATTTTCTCCCTCGCATCAAGCCTCACGTTATGAGTAGTTTTAACTGGAATATTTGCTATAGTTCCATCAAAACTAGATTGAGATCCACAGGTTGTGTACCCATTTTCCAAAACTAAGTTACTATCAATTTTGTCAATACGAATATTATGATCTTCCTCATCAATGTGCAAGATGATTGTCTTCCTTATATCTTCATCACTTCTTGTAACAAGCAATAAACATAAAGATACAAAGGCTGAGCATCTAAGCCTAAACGGTCAAAGCCAATAATATCTCTTGTAGATCTGAGAAGAGTTGTTAGACATTTTCTGTTCCATCCAACCATTGGCAATCCTTGTATGGAGATCCATGCTAACCTATCAATAGCACAATCCATAGAAAGCCATGGCTTTATATCATCAACATATTTGTCCCAATAAGGCAAGTCAGCCTCAAAAGCATGCATCATGAAGGGATGATCTTCAAATAGGATCAGAACCTTTGAAGCACCAAGAAATCTCATTCCTGTTGATTGAATATCAAAACTAATAAGGTCATATTGAATCTTTCCATAGTCTGCACCTACAGATATGGATGCAAGCAAACAATTATTCAATCATGGTGGTTTTGAAGAGTAAATGACAGTTTCTTTCATCGAATCAAGTTTAGATGGCTTTTGAGGAAGAAAAGTTTCTTGCGCAGACATTAGATGGTGTGGGGTATCCATGGTTTGCAGAACTGTTGCATAGGTCTGGTGGTCTCTTGTTCTAAAAGGTGGGCTTTTCAGTCTAACTACAAGTTTAAGGGGATTTTGTTGGATTTTGCCTTGGGTGTGTGTCTTGTTTCAAATCTTGCTAAGTTGACCCGCAACCTGAAACAGTCAAACCAAATATTATTTAAGCTACGAAGTAGATCATCAGTTGAGTCTTTAGAGGAAAGGGTACAAAACCCAAATCGTTTTCCAGCTTTGTTTGGTTTTCTTGCAAAAAAAAGGCTTTGGACAGTTCCAATTTGGAGAAGGTGAGCTCGAAGATCATGGTAGGAAAGGTAACTTGGATATCTCTCCAAGTAGAACTTATGTGGTTGAGGGTGGTGTGTGTAGGACAAAGAACGTGGAGGTGGAAGGATTTGGGTGTTTTGGTTGTGTGAGGGATTTCCATATTGATTTTGGTTGGCCATGGTTTTTGAAGAGGTTTTTAGGTTTGTTGTTTCTAGTTTGTGAACTGTGGGATCTTGCGTCTCGAAATCCTGAGGTCAATAGGATGTTAAAAAAACTAATTAGTGAAGAAATTAGTTTCCCGGTATTGGGACTAATGCCTAATAATGGGAGAAGAAATTAGTTTCTTAACAATGGAACAAATGTTAGTAAAAGGTATAAGGGGCTAGTTTTTTCTGGTATTGGAAGTAATAGGGGGCGTTTGTTTGATAGAAAGTGGTTTCCTGGAAATTATTTTCCAAACTTTCATGTGTTTGTTTGTCATTAGAAAAGTTGGTCAACGAAAAATACTTTCCAGTCAAAGAAAAATTTGACCAGGTTTCTAGGAAAGTGTTTTCCTTTTATTTTGGGCGGAAAACACTTTCCGGAAGTTATGAAAAAAATTAGAAATGTTATATTATTTGCTGATTATATCAAATTTGGTATTCAAACTTTTGATTGCTATATATATTTTGTTTTGAATATTTGTTTTTCAATTTCATCCCTTAGAATTTAATTTTTATATTAACTTTGGTCCTCATTTTTATAATTGTTATTTGCTTTTTCCTTATTAGTTTTTAATTGAAATTTTGTATCTATCAAATTTGGTCCTCATTCTTTTGATTGTTACTTATTTTATTTGAAATAATTAATCAAATGATAATTATTATTATTTTAATTTCTTCATCTTTCAATTTTTTTATTTGTTAGATTTTATCTCTATTATTTTGATTATTATTTATTTTATTTGAGATAATTTATGAAATTATATATTTTTTTCAATTTCATTCTCATTCAAC
>Ga0307515_10010883_pt1 | contig 17355 bp, 17 predicted proteins | sample 17_EM_MG_FD_194513 | JGI IMG/M metagenome (GOLD analysis project Ga0307515, IMG submission 194513) | Populus trichocarpa ectomycorrhiza microbial communities from riparian zone in the Pacific Northwest, United States - 17_EM | ecosystem: Host-associated > Plants > Roots > Unclassified | place...
CCAGCCTGACCCAGGTTTATGAGTACGGCATACTGACGACATTCGAAATCGACAACAGTATTGGTTCGCTGAACGAAGCGGATCTGGCGAGGCTGCGCAATGCTACTGGGCGGCATCCATTTCGACTTTATAAGACAACGAGATTGCCAGCTTTCGTATCGTTTACCAACGAGGGCGACCCAAAGACGATTTTCGAGATTTTTCCATCGGAACTCGACCGGTACTTTCCGGGTGTGAAGTTCACCGGCCTCGATGTAGAGCTTACGAACGAGCCCATTACAAGAAAGCTCCGAGATAGGCTTCCGTGGCTCAAAAACGCGAGCGGTTCCGATATTTTCCCGCGCGACCCTCCAGGGACTCGACGACCCAACAGCGAATTGCCCCTAAGCCACATGATCACCTCAGCCAGGTTTTTTGGAAACGGAAGCCGATGACAAGCTCGCCGACGGACAAGAGTGGAATGTTGGCACTTCTTTCGCAACAGCGTCCCTTGCGCGTCCTTTCAGACGCGTTAAGGACTCTGTAGCACTTTGAATTGCTGCATAATTTTATCCTTAAATCGGTTCCGATTTAAGGATTATGCTCCAACGCTCACCCGCGCCGGGCGGTCATGATGCCGGCGAGCACGACGGCGCCGCCGAGGGCCTGCATCGGGCCGATCGGCTCGCTGAGCAGCGACCAGGCAAGGATTGCCGCGACCACCGGCTGCAGCAGCAGGGTCAGCGAGGAAAAGGCCGGCGGCAGATAGGCCAGCGCATAGGTGATCGCCACCTGGCCGCTGGCGTGGCTGACAAAGGCCACGCCGAGGACCATCGATGGTTTAGGCCAGATGGCCGGCGCGGTGACCCCCGCTTTGTCCGCCGCGGACATAGTTCCCCAGCTTCCATTCAAGATTCCTGATAAGCTGTATTTTTTCGCATCGCTGCAAGTATTACGGGAATTTGCTTTTAAGTTGTACGCTTGGATAATCTAAGGCACTAAATCCACTACACGTTTTCCCTGGAATTGACCGTGATAAAATTGAGCGCTGCCGCTACGGGAAATAAATAACACCAAGGCTATGCTGAAGCCTGCCACGCCAATTCCAGCAACCAAATCGACGACATAGTGGCCGCCTTCGGTGATGGCAGACAGCACCATCATCGTATTTAGGAAGATCATCGGAAATCGAATCCATCTTATTGTCCAAGCGCCCCAACTGCACAATACAGCAACTGCCGCGTGGACTGACGGGAACGAGATGATGCCGCTTACATGCTGTAATTGCAGGATGAAATGTGGGTCATCCCTGACAGCTAAAATTTGCGGGACGTATTCCACGCCGAGCATGCCATCGATGTTTTTGAGATCGTGGGGATTGACGCCAAAATCGGTGTAGGTTCCGAGCGCGGGATACCAAATGGTGATGATACTCGCGATGACACAAATAAGGCCGTATGTCCCGACGACCTGATACGCACGGGCGCGGTGACCGCATAGGCTTAGCACCATCGGAAGAAATAAAAGCTGATCGTGAAATGTTCCGTAAGCAAGTGTCAGTGACTTTGCGAGTAGGGGATGCGTGTCGAAAAAAGCAATCAAGTTCAACCAATCGATACCGAGACGACGATCCAATTGGAGAAGCTGTTGATCCTGCAGAGGCAGCCTCAGGGAAAAAGCAACGTAGGTGGACACGACAAGTGGCGCCGTTAGCAATAAACCCAGGCCAATGCATTCAACGATGCATTTCAGCGACGGGATTCTGCGCCAATGGCAAAGGGGGCCGAGGACCAGAAGGAAAACCAGGGCGGCCGCGACTGGCTTGCTGAAGCCCCTTAGATCCACCGACAGGCCAACGATCCAGACCAGTATTGGAACGATGGCGTAGGCACATCCGGTAAGGCCAATTAAAAAGTGTCGCGCTCTGGACGTCTCGGACATAGGGGGCCATCTCCTAATGCATCCCCAAGTGGTATCAATCGGCGGTTAAGTTTTCGTGCATTTGATGGCGGCGGGATTGCTTTGTCCGCAACCCTGATGCGGTGCTTCTTGGTGATCAAGAGGTAGCAAGCGACGCAGCGGCGCCGACGTGCCGATCATCCAGAAATGGCTGCTGCAGGAAAGCCGGTAGGGCAATTCCCGGTCAGATTGAAGCATTCTGCCGTGGCAGGTTTTCGTCAGGGCAGAGATGATTGGCGCAGGACCTCCGCATCGAATAACCCGGAATATACCCTTTCATTATCTTCGTTTCCCTGAATGATGCCTTGCAGGCTCATCGCCCTCATAAGCCTGGCGACGGTGCAACGAGCGACATCAAAGCCTTCACGCTTCAACTGCCGCCAGACCTTGCGAACGCCATAGACGCGGTAGTTCTGTTCGAAGACACGGCGTATCTCGATCTTCAGGCTTATATCCCTGCGGGTGCGGATCGATAGACGATCCACATCCACGCGCTTGGCCACGTTCTCGTAGTAGGTTGATGGGGGCAATCGGCAGCAGCCTGCAGATCGGCTCGACCCCGAACACTGCGCGGTGTTCGTCGATGAACGAGATCATCGCTTCAATGGGCGGTCGAGCTCCGCCATCGCGAAATATGCTGACGCCTTGCGCAAAATCTCGTTGGCCTGCCGAAGCTCGCGGTTCTCTCGCTCCAGCGCCTTCATCCTCTCGGCAACGTCGCTTGGGAGCCCAGGCCGGGAACCATTGTCCACTTCGGCCTTCTTCACCCACTCATTGAGCGTCTGCGCCGTGCAGCCGATCTTGGCGGCGATGGAGGACACCGCCGCCCATCGCGAGGAATGCTCGCCTTCGTGATCCAAAACCATCCGCACGGCTCGGGCGCGGACTTCCGGTGAAAACTTGTTCGTTGGCTTGCTCATATCGGCTCCAATCTCTCAGAAGTTGGAGCCTCCGGCAAATCCGGGGCGGTTCAGTCATTATGGTGGTTGCTCTACGTCCTGCTGTCTTCGCGAAGCGCTTGCGCCTACGGCGTCTTGATGCATTCTTCAGTACCCGGCCAATTGCACCCCGAGTTTCGGTGGGCCGGCGAATAGTCCATGCGACGAACTCCCATAAAACTGCGCTTTCTGTTGATGTCGTGCTGCGATCAAGACCAATCATCGATAAGCTTCGAGAGGACGAAATGAATCAGAGCGTAATCGAGATGACAAAATCTGACCTGAGCTTCTCGCAAGACTACTCCTTGTTGGTGCCTCGAGACCTCGATCTATCAACGTTGCATCCAGTGCGCCCGGATATGATGTTTGTGTTTGATTCAGCCTCTAGTGACGGGGAAACGAGTTACGGGACATTCAACTTCAGAATCTCGCCTTCGTCGGCACCAAAGTCGCCAATGATGCCAGTCGAGCTCCGCCTTTGGGGGTTTCATATCGAGGGCCGCAAAGTAGTCTGTGCCGTCACGCGATCTGGAGATCCTGCTTACGATCACAAAGGAAAGGGTTGGTCCGAGGACGAAACCCATTATCTCTACAGTATTGAAGCAGTGAATGTTGCTTGCTTCTCGCACAAAGCTGACCTGTTCATGAACACGTCAGATGTTGAAATGTTTAAGAAGATTATTCGCGAATTACAGCCCGCATACGATCGAAATTTCAGACATACTATCCTCCGCCGTACTTCTCCAAAAAGTACATCGAAGATTGTTGATAATACGCTTACCCCCAATCCCCAGATCCTAAGTTTCTTGGGCCGGACAACCAACGTTACCGACGATCTACAAGTCGCGGAAGAGCGCGTATCTGGGATCGACACATTTTTCGGGCCCGATTGGCGTCTAAAAGCCGACAACAGTCTCGATAACACTCAAGGCATTGATGTCAGTGGAGCCCGATCAGAGTTATTATGGGGATTTCGTGTCACTCTCAACAGTTGCAGCTACTGGTTCACCTATGACTACACAGTTGATAGCGCCAATGGCTACGGAATTCCAGTTGGCATTCTTTACACCCCAAAATTCGAAAATGGCATTGACGTATCTTGGCTAGGCAAACCGGAGGAATTGTGCCGCAACTTTGAGACAGCAGAGACGATAGCGACGTGGTGCGTTTACAAACGACTACACAAGGTGGTGAGAGGCAAACATCCCGACGCTGTAATTAACGTTGTTTCAATGAAGGGAGCTCTTTGATGGTTCCCGATTATACATCATTAGTTGAAGCTGCATTCACATCGTTTAACGATATCAAATCGTCGTTGCAAACCGTTGACGACCTTAGAAAGCGCGTCGCGATCTTTCAGATTCGCTTCTTGCGCCTTACAGCGTCGGGCGTCCTTTCGGACGCGCAAAGGACGCTGTAACACTTTGAATCGCTGCATAATTCCTTAAATCGATTCCGATTTAAGGAATTATGCAGTAGGCCTTTATTTTCTCGCATGTCGTTATCGCAAAACCGCTGCGCGCTTTTGCGCGACATGCTTCAACGCTCACCCGCGCCGGGCGGTCATGATGCCGGCGAGCACGACGGCGCCGCCGAGGGCCTGCATCGGGCCGATCGGCTCGCTGAGCAGCGTCCAGGCAAGGATTGCCGCGACCACCGGCTGCAGCAGCAGGGTCAGCGAGGAAAAGGCCGGCGGCAGATAGGCCAGCGCATAGGTGATCGCCACCTGGCCGCTGGCGTGGCTGATAAAGGCGAGGCCAAGCACCATCGACCAGCCATAGAGGGTCGCGGGCAGCATATGGCCCTCGTAGAAAAAGCCGAGCGGAAAGACGCAGACGGCGGCGGACGCCGTGCTCCACAGCATGATGCGGATCGTGTCGAACCGGCTGCGCAGCCTGCCGATCGCCAGGATGTAGCAGCCGTAGAAGAAGGCGGAGATGACGGCGATGCCGTCGCCGCTGAGGTCGCCAGTGCCGAGCGCCGCCGGCCCGCCCTTCAGGATGACGACGCCGGCCAGCGCCAAGGCAAGCCCGAGAGCGAAGATGCGGCTGATCTTCGCCTTGAGGAAGAGGACGCCGATCACGGTGACGAAAACAGGGGCGAGGTTGGAAAGCAGCGTCGCATTGGCGACCGAGGTCATGGTGATCGAAAGGTGCCAGGTGGCAAGGTCGAGCGCCAGCACGACCCCCGGCAGGATCAGCATGGCGTAATCGGAAAGGCTCTGCGGCTTCTGCCCGGCATCCTTCTTCAGCAGCGAGACGATGAAGATCGGGATCAGCGCCAGCGCCACGCGCCAGAAGGCCGTCGCCAGCGGGCCGACTTCGGACAGCCTGACGAAGATCGGCGAGCCGCCGATCGCCGCGCCGCCGAGAACCAGCGCCGCAAGGGCGAGACGGTTGGACGGCGAGGTTTCGGAAAGGGTGGAGGCGGCCTGCGACATGATCCCGATGCTTTTCTGAGCCACCCGATGCCGGCGGCAGGGCAACAGCCACCGAGTGACTATCAGAAGTCGATCACCGGTGACAGTCGAGGCGCGACATATCGATGGAAAATCAGGCGGGATGCCTGTCTGTCACACGCGCCCGCAGCTTCCCGGCGATCTCGTTGCCGACGAAGAAGGCATGTTCGCTGACTTGCGGCAGGCCCATCAGTTCGCCGAAGGTGCCGCGCGCCAGCGGGCCGGAGATCAGCAGCGAAGGGTCGGCTTTCCCCGATGGACCGAGCGCCTCCGACCGTTCGTTGCAGGCAAGGCCGAGGCCGGTCGGATCGAGCGCCAGGTGGCCGCTTGCGGCAAGGGCCGCAAGCCAGGGCTGGGTGTCGAGAATGCCGCCATGCGCCGGGCCGGTGGTGACGATGACGGCGTCATAGCTTCGCTCCAGCGGCTGGCGCTGATGGCGCAGCTGCAGGCTGCACAGGATCGCCTCGCCTTCCCTATGCGCATCGGCGACCGAACCGGCGAGGATATCGAGCCGGCCGGCGGCAACCGCCTCGTCGAGCACGGCCTCGACCTGCGGCGCGATGCGGAAGCGGTGCACATCCCAATAGGGCCTGAGATGGCGCACGAGGCGGCGCCGTTCGGCAATCGGCAAAGCTTGCCAGAGATCATGCCCCTGCGCCCGCACCTGGTCGATCACGCCGTGCCAGCTTATGCCCTGCGCCTTGGCCGCATCGATGGCGTTACGGACCCTGGCCAGCAGCGCGGCGGCGGAATGCGCCGCATCGGAGACGAAATCGCCGAAGGGCTCCTGCGGCACCGGCGCGTGGCCGCGCGAACGCAGGCCACGGCGCGAGATTGCCGTCACTGGCCCGTCATGGCCGCGCTGCGCCAGCGAGGCGATGACATCGGCAGCCGTCAGGCCGTTGCCGATGACCAGCACCCTGTCATGCAGCCGGATCACCTCAAGCGCGCCCGGCTTCGTGGTATCGGCGATGAACCGGGGATGGGCCGCAAGCCTGGCGGCAAGCCGGCCGGGGGCAGCCGGCGGCGGATGGCTGGTGGCGATCGCGACGATATCGGCCTCGGTCACCCCGCCCTTGTCGTCTGAAATCAGCCAACGATCGCCACGGCGCTCGACAGCCGTCACCCTGGCGCGGCGATGGCTGACACTGCCTGCCTCCAGCAACGGCTTCACCATGGAGGCGACATAGGTGCCGAAGAGCTGGCGACGCGGGAAGAGATTGCCATCCGGCCGCTTCGCCCCGGGATCGTCGGCGACGGCGTCGCGGGCTTCGATCCAGGCCTGGAATTCGCCCTGGTGGTCAGGCTGCAGGCTCATCTTGGCGGCCGGGACATTGATGCGGTGGGCCGGATCGGCCGTGTCATAGGCAAGGCCCCGACCGAGTTCGGCGCGCGGCTCGAACACCAGGATGACAGGGCGTTCGCCGCGGCAGGCCCGGACGAGATGATAGGCAACGCCCGCGCCGGAGATACCGCCGCCGATGATGGCGACGACAGGCTGGTCGGACGGCGGGAGAGGCTTGGGCTGCATGGTGGCCGGGGTCATTGCTTTCGATGCTTGACCATAGAAGCCGGGCAGCGGTCGCGCAATGCTCCGACGCTATCGTCTATAATTTTTATAGACTGCAGACGGACTTAGCCCGATATCGTCGTCGAGAATTCGGGATTGCCGCGGATCGTGTTGCTGACCGTGCAGATCTCGTCTTCGGCGGCATGGGCGATCTTCCGGCGGGTTTCCTCGTCGATATCGCCCTTGATCGAGAAGGCGATATTGAACTTGGCAACGCGCGAAAGCCCTTCCGTCGCCTTCTCGCCGGTGACCTCGGCGGTGATTTCGCTGATCTTGTCGAGGATGCCCATCTGGCTGGCGGCGATGCGGGCGCTGAGCACCAGGCAGGCCGAGAGCGAGGAATAGAGCAGATCGAGCGGATTGAAGCCCGGCTGCGACGGCGCGGTGACGATATCGATCTCGCCCCTGGTGGCTGAGGTGACATGCGGAAAACCGGTGCGGCCGACAATGGCGGTGGCGCCGGTTGGACGGGAGCGAACCTTGAGATCGGCCATGATGAAATCCTCCAGCGAATATACTTCCAGATAGAGATTGCCGCCCTCAGCCGCAATGGCGGCGGCCACCATCGTTTTCGGAACCTTTCCAGCCGTCATCAGTTGAATAGACCTGAACGAATTCAGCGACAAAGGTGGGTTTCAATGCCCGATATCCGCAGCATGGATCAGCAAGGCCACCGGATGGATGCGCGCGATCGGCTGATCGTTGCGCTTTATGCGCAGCTGAAGGCCGAGCGGGAAACGCGCGAGACGCTGGAATGGGCGATCCGCAACGGCGCCGTCTCGCGGGATGTGCTCGAGGCGATCGCCGCCGATCCGGTTCCCGTCGTCACCAGCGAGGATCTCGCTTCCGTGGAGAAGATCATCGCGCTCGATGAACGGCGCAAACCAGATCGTAACTAGAGCGTGATGGCGAAAAGTGTGCGCGGTTTTCGGACCGCATCGTGCTCTCACCATTGAATTCAGAAGAGGAGATCCGACATGGCCGATATCACCTATCAGGTCGTCCCGCATGACAGTGGCTGGGCCTACAAGCTCGGCGACACGCTTTCGGAAACCTATCCGACGGCTGATGATGCAATCAACCATGCGAAAGACGCGGCATCGCGCCAGAAGATCGGCGACGGCGATGCGCTGCTGGCCTATCCCACGCCCGACGGCCAAGGCTGGGCATTCGAGCCGATCGAAACCGACAAGAGCGGCAGCCGGCTCTGATTTGCGATGGAGGATCGCATGGCCACACGGGCAAGCTGGAAGGGTCATCTGAAGGTCGGCGACCTCATCTGCGCCGTCGCCCTCCATACCGCTGTTTCCTCTTCCGACCGCGTCTCATTCAACATCATCAACCGCAGGACCGGCCACCGGGTGGAGCGGCAATTCGTCGACAGCGAGACGGGCAAACCGGTCGAGCGCGACGATCAGGTCAAGGGCTACCGGATGGAGAATGGCGATTACATCGTCATCGAAGGCGACGAGATTGCCGCGATCATGCCTGAGAGCGACAAGCTGCTTGCTATCAAGGCCTTCATCCCCTGCGAGGAGATCGACAAGCTCTATTTCGACCGGCCCTATTATCTGGCGCCGGTGGACGAGCATGACGAAGAGGCGCTGGCGCTGATCGCCAGAGGCATGCGCGACGGCAACGTCGTCGCCCTCGCCGAGGCCGTGCTCTTCCGGCGCAACCGGACGCTGCTGATCCGCCCGCATGACGATTACATCGTCGCGACGATGCTGAACTTCGACTATGAGGTGCGCAAGGCCGAGACTGTTTTCAACGATATTCCCGAGATCAAGTTCGACAAGGAGATGCTCGAGCTGGCGGGCCATATCATCGGCACCAAAACGGGCAGCTTCGAACCCAGCGAATATGAAGACCGCTACGACGCCGCCCTTGTCGAACTGGTGAAGGCCAAGATCGAGGGCCGGGCGCCGCCGAAGAGGAAACAGCCGGCGGAACGCAAGGTCGTCGACCTGATGGCCGCGCTGCGTGAGAGTGCCAAGATCGGCGGCAAGGCGCCGGCGAAGAAAGTGCCGGCACGCAGCGACAGCCGCGGGAAGAAGGCCAGCTGAGATGGCTCTCGAAACCTATCAGGCGAAGCGCGATTTCAAGCTCACCCCGGAGCCGCGCGGGCGAAAGGGCCGCAACAGCGGCAACAGCTTCGTCATCCAGAAGCACGACGCGACCCGGCTGCATTATGACTTCCGGCTGGAGATGGACGGCGTGCTGAAGAGCTGGGCGGTGACGAGGGGACCGAGCCTCAACCCTGAAGACAAGCGGCTCGCCGTGCATGTCGAGGATCATCCGCTTTCCTATGGCGATTTCGAGGGCATCATCCCGAAGGGCCAATATGGCGGCGGCACCGTCATCGTCTGGGATCGCGGCACCTGGACACCGCTGGGCGATGCCCGCAAGGCCTATCGCAAAGGCCATATGGAATTCGAACTCGACGGCGAAAAGCTGAAGGGCCGCTGGCACCTTGTGCGCATGCATGGCCGGCCCGGCGAAAAGCGCGAGAACTGGCTGCTGATCAAGGGCGACGACGCAGAGGCCCGCCATGACGGCGACATTCTCGACGAACGGCCGGAATCGGCCAAAACAGGCCGCCAGTTGCAAGAGGTGGCCGAGAACCCCGATGCGACCTGGAATTCCAAGCCGAAGGGCGGCAAGGCCGTTGCCGCCAAGACCCCGGCGCGGCGGGCAAAACCCCCTGCCCCTTCAAGCCGCAGCTGGCCGAAGGGTGCACGCAAAAGCGCAATGCCCGATTTCATCGCGCCGGCGCTTGCGAAGCTGAAGCCGAAGCCGCCGGCCGGCGACCGCTGGATCCACGAGATCAAGTTCGACGGCTATCGGCTGCAAGCCAGGATCGAGGATGGGCAGGTGACGATGCTGACCCGCAGCGGCCTCGACTGGACGGAGAAATTCGGCAAGGACGTGCTCGATGCCTTCGCCGCCCTGCCGGTGCAATCGGCCGTGATCGACGGCGAGATCGTCGTCGAGCGCGATACCGGCGCCTCGGATTTCTCGGCGTTGCAGCAGGATCTGAGCGAAGGCCGCTATGATCGCTTCGTCTTCTATGGCTTCGATCTTCTGCATCTCGACGGCCATGGCCTGCTTGATGTGACGCTCATCGACCGCAAGCACCTGCTGGAAACGCTGATACCACCGGACAGCGGCAAGCTGCGTTACAGCGCGCATTTCAACGAAAGCGGCGGATTGGTGCTCGACCACGCCTGCCGGCTCAGCCTCGAAGGGGTGATCTCCAAGCAGCGCGACAGCAAATATAGCTCCGGGCGAAAGGGCGAGTGGATCAAGTCGAAATGTTCGCACCGGCAGGAATTCGTCATCGGCGGCTACGTGCCCTCGACCTCGATGAAGAATGCGATCGGCTCGCTGGCGATGGGCTATTACCAAAACGGCAAGCTCAGACATGTCGGCCGTGTCGGCACCGGGTATACGGTGGCAACGGCTGAGATGCTCTATCAGAGGCTGTCGCGGCTTGCACAGAACAAAAACGCCTTCGACGACACGCTGACATCAGAGGAGCGGCGCGGGCTGATCTATGTGAAGCCGCAGCTGGTGGGCGAAGTGGAATTCCGCGCCTGGTCGGCCGACGGCAATCTGCGCCATGCCGCCTTTCGCGGGTTGCGCGAGGACAAGCCGGCGACGGAGGTGGTGCGCGAGACGGACAAGACCACGGCGCGCGGCCTGCCGAAATCGGCGGTGGCACTGACCCATCCCGACCGCATCTACTGGCCTGACGAAGGCATCACCAAGGAGGGGCTGGCGAACTACTACGCCCAAGTCTGGCGTTTCATGGCGCCCTATGTCGTCAATCGGCCCCTGGCGCTGCTGCGCCTGCCGGACGGGATCAGTGGGCGCCAGCGGTTTTTCCAGAAACATGCCTGGAAGGGCATGAACCCCCATATCGAAGAGATCACCGATCCGAAGGACAAGCGTGGCGAGAAGCTGCTGCGCGTGACCGACTTCGATGGCGTCGTGGCGCTGGTGCAATCGGCCGTGCTCGAAATCCACCCTTGGGGCACGACGACCGACACTTGGGAAAAGCCCGACATGATCACCATGGACCTCGACCCCGCCGAGGACGTGGAGTGGGTCAATGTGATAGCCGCGGCTTACGAACTGAAGGAGCGGCTGGAGGCTGAAGGCCTCGCCGCTTTCGTCAAGACATCAGGCGGCAAGGGCCTGCATGTGGTGACGCCGCTTGCGCCGAAGGCCGGCTGGGCCGAGGTGAAAGGCTTTGCCAAATGGCTTGCCGACAGCATGTCATCCGACGATCCCGACCTCTATCTCGCCACCGCGACCAAGGCCAAGCGCAAGGGCAGGATCTTCATCGACTATCTCCGCAACGGCCGCGGCAACACGGCGGTCGCTCCCTATTCGACGCGGGCAAGGCCGGGGGCTGCGGTTTCGATGCCGCTCGAATGGAGCGAGCTCAGCGCGGAGATCGGACCCGACTACTTCACCGTGGACAATACGCCGACCCGGCTGAACGCACTGCCGAAAGACCCTTGGGATGGGTTCTTCGCGGCAGCGAAGCCTTTGGAGAGGAAGAAGCGATAGGGATCGCTAAAGCGCGTCGCGTCAAATCGGAATCATGCGACGCGCTTTAGGTCTTTGTTTGTGCATGTCGTTATCCCAAAACCGCGGCACACTTTTGGGCGACAAGCATTAGGCGGCCGACCGCGAGATCGACGGCGTCACGACCCTCCCGCGCCTGCGCCCAGCGTGACGAGAAGCTCGTCCAACTGCTCGAACTGCTCGGGCATCCCGCCCTCCATCCCTTCGAGGGCGCCGTCGAGAGCTTCCTTCGAGGGATAGAGCTCATGCAGGACCAGCAGCGTCTTGTCGCCTTTTTCCTCGAAGGTCACCGTGGTCAGGGCAGCGTCCTCACTTTCCTCATTCGTCCAGACGAGGCGCGCGTTCGGTATCACTTCGATATACTTGCCGAAGAATGCCCAGGTCTCCGAGGATTCGCGGCCAAACTCGACACGGTAGCCGCCCCCGGTACGAACATCCATCTCGCAGGACAGCATGGGCACGCCCATCGATTTCGGCGCCCACCACCGCATGAACAGCTCGGGCCTGGTCCAGGCCTCGAACACGATGTGCACCGGGCCGTTGAAGGTCCGCGTAACGACCAGCTCACGGTCGGACGTCCGTTCGACCGTCGTGCGGTTACCCGTGGGGGTGGGTTCACTCTCTCGTCCCTGGTCCATCGATTTTCTCCTTCCGTTTCAATTCCTCGACAATGTTGTCCAACTCGTCGAAGCGTGCAGCCCAGAGCTGGCGATAGTCCTCGATCCATGCCGCCTCTTCCTCCAGCCGGCGCAGGCCGAGCCTGCAAGTCCGCACGCGCCCGACCTTCTCGGTCGTGACAAGCCCCGCCTGCTCCAGGACGCCGATGTGCTTCTTCATGCCCGTAAGGGTCATGTGGAATTTTTCGGCAAGCTCGGTGATCGAGGCGTCTGAACGTCCGAGCTGCTCCAGAACGCCGCGCCGGGTGGCGTCCGAGAGCGCGGCGAACGAGGCGTCGAGATGGGGTCTGGAATACTGAACCATGTGGTTCAGTATATAGCCTACAGATCAGCGGCATGCAAGGGGAGGCTGTTTTATGCAGGTCGTTGTCGCAAAACCGCGGCACAGTTTTGCGCGACATACGCCAAGTGTTAGCGCGGCTTGCGCCCGCCTTCCGCCGCCAGGCTCTTTTTCAACGCATCCATGATGTTGATCACATTGCCGGTGGATTTTACCGGTGCCGGCTTTTGCGCCGGCGGCGCCTTCTTCACGGTCTTCTGCTTGCTGCGGATCATCGATTTCAGCCGCTTCTGGATCGGATCCTGCACCATGGCGGGGCTCCAATCCTTCGTCTCTTCCTTCACCAGCTGCTTCATCAAGGTGAGCAGCTTTCCGTCGATCTCCGCCTTGCCATCGCGTTCGGCGACCGGCGCGCGCACCTCGTCGCCATAACGCAGGGTCCAGAGGATGATGCCTTTGCCCTGCGGCTCCAGCAGCACGGCACGCTCGCGGCGATAGAGAACCAGGCGGGCGATGCCGACGACGTCGTTCGCCTTCATCGCCTCGCGGATGACGCAGAAGGCCTCGACCCCGACCTTGTCCTCCGGCGCCAGAAAATGCGGCTTGTCGTACCAGATCCAGTCGATCGAGCCGCGCGGCACGAAACTGTCGATATCGATGGTGCGGGTGCTTTCGAGGCCGACCGCCTCGATCTCCTCATCCTCCAGGATGACATAATCGTCCTCGCCGCGCGGATAGCCCTTCGCCTGGTCCCTCTCGGCAACCGGCTTATGGGTGACGCTGTCGACATAGCGGCTCTCGACACGGTTCTTCGTCCGGCGATTGAGGACATGGAAGCGGACCTTGTTGCTTTCGGTCGTCGCCGGCGTCAACGAGACGGCGGCGGTGACGAGCGAGAGCTTGAGATAACCTTTCCAGAATGTCTGACGTGGCATATCCGTCCCTGTCTCCCCGATACGGTTGGACATGGTATTTAACGGTAGAACCGGCCTTCGGTTCCCGGCCGGAAATAATCGCCAGCGCCACCCTGCCTAAATCGCGAGATACCTCCTGCGCCAAGGCAGCATTTTTTCCTGCCATGCGCGCGGGGTGAAGTCGTCATAGTCGGTCTCGGCGATCGCCAGCATCCAGTTCTGCTCCTTGCGGGCCAGCAGGACGCAGGACAATTCCATGCCGGGCTCGACCGCGACGGAGGGCCGGTTGGCGCCCGGGATATCGATCCCCTTGTCGCGCCACTGGATGCGGATCTCGTCAGGCTCGGATGTCCATTCGCCCGAGGAAACGGAAGCCTTGCCGTCGGGCCTGAAACGAAGCGGCGGCGGCGTGACGTTCAGAAAGCTGCCGTCATTATGATAGTTGCCGTCGATCGTCCCCGCCGTCGCTTCACCGTTTCCCTTCAGCAGGATCTCCTGCCCGCACCGCAGGAATATGTTGCGGCGGAAGCTCCCGGACCATGGCCGATTGGCGAAGAAGGCAATGTCGCATGCGCTGATGACATTGTCGTGGATATCGATGTCCTTGCGAAATGCCAGCTCCTTGTCGGCGAAACCGCTCAGGCTGACGCCGCGATTATTGTTCTCGATCCAGTTGTCATAGACATGATGCCTGGCACGGTCGACTTTGTCGCCAATCCCATAGCCGAAGGAATAGTCATTCATCCTGCCGTCGCGCATGATGTTGCTGCGCACGACGGCATCGTCCCCGACCGACGAAAAGGAGAAATTCTTGCCGCCGATGAAGTTGTATTCAACGCGGTATTTCCGGGTTCTGTCGCAGACCAGCGCGCCCTTGTTCGATGTGCTGGTGGGCGACTGAAGGAAGAGGTTGCCGCGGATCAGGACATTGGAGCTGATGTTGGTGTCGTTGTTTTCATAGGCGAACTGGCAGCAATCCGCGCCCTGGCCGGTCGCCGCCCCGATGCGGTTGTTCTCCACCAGCACATCCGTCGTCTTGGTGAGATAGATGCCGTCGCCCTTCACATTCTCCGTTTCGCAGCGCCTGAGGACAAGGTTCTTGCCATTGTGAAACTTGAAGCCGCGCGGAGAATTCCTGACGACGACGTCTTCGACCACCGTATCGGAAAACACCTGATAGGCGACGCCGATATCCGCAGCGCCGTCGATGACCTCTCCCCGCGTCGATGCGCCGTGAATTTTCTTTCGCAAGATGGCGGACATTTGGATCTCCATTCGATACGGCTGTGGCGGCGAACGCCACATGTTCTTTATGGAACTCCTCATCGGATAGAAAGATGGCAATATCCCGCAGCACCGGGTCGGCTGCCGGTGGAAATCGATATGCTGTCTCAGCCTGTTTTCAGCTGCGCCATGGCAAGCAGCGTATCGGCGCTGATCGTCGACGAGCCGGTGAGGATGGACAGAGCCGTTGAACTGGTCCCCGCGCCATTCTTGACATCGTACATCGCCGTGAAGCGTTTGATGAGGTCGTCAACCTTGTCGGGGTCGGCGAGATCCTTGAGGTCGATGAAGTTCGTAATCATCTCGGCCTGCTTGTCGACGTCCATGTTCGAGACATAGCTCGACAGGTTGAAGGTCGTGGTGAAGAATTCGAAGAGCGCGCTGTCGCCCAGAATGTCATAGGCGCTCGAAATCTGTGAGGCCTTCCGGTCGAAATAAAGCGCGAGGCGAACGCCGGTATTGGTATCGCCCTGTTCGCTTTCAAGCGTCTGCCAGACATAGGCGTTTACGGTTTCGAGCACGTCGCCGCGCTGCTGGACGGTTCCTGTCGGATCGGCCGAAATATTGCCGTCACTGTCGAAATTGAAGGCTCCGACCAGCTCGGCAAAGCGGGTGTCCGACTGCGTGTTGACGTAGCTCTTGTCATCGTCGAGGTCGGAGGCGAACATTTTGGAAAGCTCGCTTGCGGTGACGTCATCGGGATCGATGCCCTTTGCCTCCAGCACGAAACTGACAAGCCGGTCGTCGGCCAGGAAGTCGGAGGCAGTCTTGATGCTCTCCATCTGCTCGCGAAAATAGGTAATCTCGGTATCGGCAGCCGTGCTGGCATCGGTCTCGTCAGTGCCGTCGAGATAGCGGATCTTGTTCTCTTTATAATAGGCGGCAAAGTCATCGACGACGGATTCCGACATGGCCTGCAGCGGCACCGTGATCTTGCCCTCGGAATCGAAATTGAAGGCCTCCCGCAACGCCGTGAAACGATCGTCCTTCAGCGAGTTCACGTAGCTTTTTTTGTCCGTCGGGTCGCTTTCGAGGATTTTTCGCATCTCGGTTTTCGTGACCGTGGAGGCATCGATGCCGAACGACCTGAGCGCCATCTGCCAGAGTTCGGGATAATCGTCATTGTCGGTGTCATCGTCGTCCGCGTCGGCGTTGGATGTCAGAAAATCGTCGATCGAGGTGACGTCTGCCATTCGCGTCTGGTAATTCTCGACAGCCTCGTCAATGCCGGTATTGGCGATTTCCGTCTGGTAATTCTCGACAAAACTTGCCGCCGTCGCCGTCGTCTGGTCGGAGGTTTGCGCCGAGGTCCCGTCGGCCAGATTGCCGTCCTCGTCGAAATTGAAGGCGTCATGCAGCTCGGAAAGCCCGATTGCGTCGGCAACGTCGGCGCTTTTCAGCGCTGCCGAGATGTAGTTGTCGGGATCGTCGTCGGCCAGCCCATAGGCGGTGCGCAGATAGGCCACCAGCTTGTCATCTTCCATCAGCTGATCGACGGTCGTGACATTGCCGATCTCCGCGGCGAAGTAGGTGGAATAGGCATCGCTGGTGGTTGACGATGCGTAGGTCGAAACGCCGGCCGTGTAAGCGGCTGATATCAGTGAGAGCTGATCGTCCGACTGGACCTCGTCGCCGTCGACGCTGCCGTCGCTGGCGAAATTGAAGGCCTTGGCGAGATTGACATAGACGCTGTCGCCGAGCTGGTTGACGAAACTGTCGGCATCATCGACATCGCTCGTCAGCACGCTCTTCAGGAAATCGGTGGAGGTGTAATCCGTGCTGAGGCCAAAGGCGTTCAACACGTAGTTCCGGAGCCGGGTGCTGCCGAGGAGATCGTCGACGGAGGTGACGTCAGCGATCGCGCTCTTGTAATAATCGGTCTCGTCGGCGATGGCATCGGTTTCGTCATCGAAGGAGGCCTCATATGCATCGAGCAGATCGCTTTGCTGCGCATCGGACTGGGCGGCTGCCGTCTCGCCCGAAAACTTGAAGGCGGCGGCAAATTCCGTGTAGCGGCCATCGCTCAGGCTGTTGGCGAAGCTCGAGGAGTCGCTGAGATCGCTCTCGAGCACCTTCTTCATGAAGGCTTTGGCATAGGTCATATCTTCAAGGCCATAGGCCTTCATGGCGTAGGAATAGAGCTTGTAGTCGCCCATGAATTCATCGACCGTCGTGACCTTGGCGATGTTTTCCTTGTAATAGTCGCTGTCGCGCGACACGACCGCCTTCGAAGCGACGTTCGAGAGACTGGTGCCCAGATTGCGGGCGACCGCGAGATAGCTGACATAGGTGGAAACCATAGGCCTGTCCCCCTAACCGCAGACAAGTGCCGTCCTTTGCTGGCCGCAAGCGGCAGCATCAGCGGCGACCATGGTCGCTGCGGCGTTGACGATGATGGAAAGCGCATGCCGCCGTCATGGCGGGCGCGAAAGCAGGACGCAGTCGCGATTCGGCACTAATTGCAGAACTATCTAGTTCTATAATTGATTTGCGGTCGAAATCAAGGGGGAAGAACCGGCCGTCCAGGGCAATTGCTTCAGCTTTGAAATTGGTTATGGCGCCGGGAGATAGGACGCCATAATGCCAAGGCTGCCAAACAGCTACCAGAGACGGTTTCTCGTTCGTCTTTGGCTCAGGCTGATGCCCAAAACCAAAAACGGCCCCCGGAGGGACCGCCTTATCTGGTGCTGGTCGAGGCTT
>Ga0307515_10010884_pt1 | contig 17354 bp, 5 predicted proteins | sample 17_EM_MG_FD_194513 | JGI IMG/M metagenome (GOLD analysis project Ga0307515, IMG submission 194513) | Populus trichocarpa ectomycorrhiza microbial communities from riparian zone in the Pacific Northwest, United States - 17_EM | ecosystem: Host-associated > Plants > Roots > Unclassified | place...
TCACACTTTTATATATATATATATATATATATATATATATATATATATATATATATATATATATATATATATATAGAGAGAGAGAGAGAGAGAGAGAGAGAGAGAGAGAGGAGTCTTGGGCAAATCAAGTGCTAAAACTGATAATGACCGTATAGTTTAAAAGGGAACAATGAAGCTAGGGTAGCTGAAATGTCATAATCATGCACCATTATTAAATACTTAAGATGTCGTAATGGGATTGAGAATGATTAGTACTGGATAATGGAGATGTCGTTGTTTGCTAAACGAGAGAGATGGTATGTGTGTGTCTATATCTATATATACAGAGAGAGAGAACAAGGGGAATCAACCAACTAATTACTGCTGTTTACAATATTTAATGAAAACAATCTTTCTGCGTTTTGGTCAAGATAAAATGGAGCTTGTTTTAAAAATTTAATCATGGAATGCAAGAAAAGTTTGACAAACAAATACTTACAGGTTACTTCACTTCGCCTTCACCGAGTTGGATATCACGTCATATAATAATGTTCTAAGAACCAGAAGAGACAGAATTAAAAAGGTCTGCTTGGGTAACTGTTAAGGCTGCTGCTGATATTAAAATTATTGAGATAAACAATGAAAACAGTCTTTGTGATAAAGTTTTATAATATGATTTGCGTTTTCATATATATATATATATGAGTACAGTTTTTTTCTTTTTTCTTGAGAATCACTTCATTATTAGAGTTAAATTTACAATACCTTCGTATAATTAAGTTGAGTAACCTATTTCTAATAAGTACAATTGTGATATATGTGATATGAATTAAATACTTTGATTTTTTTTTTAATTATTATCAAAACACAGCATGGAGAGTTAATTATAAATTCAGAGCTGTTTGAGATTGTGGTAGTGGTTGCGATTCAAAGTATTTTTTACTTAAAAATATATTAAAATGATATTTTTTTAAAAAAAATATTTTTGAGATCAGCATATCAAAACGATCTGAAAACATAAAAAAATATATTTTTAGCAAATTTTTTTTTTTAAAATTTTAAAAAACATGGTTTATACCGTGTTCTCAAACATACTCTCAATTCAAAAAGCACAGGGACAAAAAATTTATGAGAGACGGAAGCTTGAATGGGATAAATATTATCAATTGATGAGGCTAATTTGAGATCACACTGTGCTACTATCAATGGAATCTTACTTACATTGAAAGATGTAAATTCAGTAGCTGTTAGAAATGGGACTCAAACTCATTTCTAAAGGTGAAAAGAATTTGTCCTAAAAATCAATTATTTTAGTCTTTATGCTATTTGTGAGAATCAAAATGCTATAATGTCACATATAAAAACTTGGAATGACATCAACTAGCTAGAAATGGATATTAACATGTCGGAGGAGACTTTGGGACTAGAAAAAGGTTAAGAAAAGAGGATTATTAAAATTTGTGGATAAGCCAGATTCAAAATATATCTTTGTTTTTGTTAAAAGTTGTTCAACGACAATTCTTTTGCAAGGTGATAAAACATTTCAATAAGATATCTAGTCCTCTTTCTCTCATTCAAAGGTAGAGTTTAATATTTGATTGATAATTTTAAATAAATTACCCACAAAAGATCTTCTCTGAGGAAGAGATCTGCTGCAAGAAAATGATTTAAGATGTCATTTTTTTTAATCAATGGGATGAAACCACAAAATAATTTCTATTTTATTGTGAATTGGTATGAAAATTATGGTCATGTGTGGTGGCATGGATAAGACAACAGTGGATTATGGAGTCTGGTTCTTATAATATTATTACTTAGATTTTTGAAAGAAGCTGATATGATTAACTAGAACATAAGTGTGTTCTGCCATCACATTACACAGAGAAAAGTCGAAGTACTAACTATCTAAATATAGAAACCTAAGCTTCAGAGCAGCTATGGACAATGGAGCACCTCTGAAGATCCTTCCCTTGAGTAACATATCACACCAATCAATTCCGTTTCTTTCCACCATCTGGTCGTCAACAAGCAGCTGAATCTTGATCCCTGCATAGGAACCAAATCATTGCCCCAAGGAGCACAAGCTGCAGAGGAGAACAGAGTACCCACAGATTACCTAAATGAGTCATAGACAAACAACAAAATCAGATATTCTAAAAAGTTTTGTTTGTAAAAGTATGTGATACTATGCTTATTCTTCTTTCTCCTGTTTAGCCGTTTACTTTATAATGGCTATAAATGAAGTTTCTCGTCTTTGATAAAAAAAAAAAAAAAAAAAAGTGGACGAATCTGATTTTAAAAATTAAAGAGTGTAAATATTCCAACTGGGTATGTATTTAATTATTAAAGGGTTCTTCTAAATTGCGTTTTGTTAAACTAGTTTTTCTGCATGTTCGATCTGATTTACTGATCCACGCATGTAAATAATATTCAAAATAGAATTTATTTTTACATGACATCCTGTATACGATGGAATAGCTAAATCATCTTTCCTGTATGATCAAAATCATCTAATAAACTTGTGTTTAAAGTCTATAAATATTAATTTAAATATCGTTCTATGCCATAACTTTTTTCTGTTTCTAAAAGCAATATTAGAGATCATTCGTTTCTTCTTTTTGGATGGAATTTCCGATATGCATAACAAAAGACTTGGCTATAAGTAATTTAGATTAAGGGTTTAACATATATACATAGCAAAAAATAATTATTTTTTGATTTTTTTTTAAATTAGCATCTTTGAATTAATTTTTTGTTGTTGAGAAACTAGCACAAATAATTTGTTTTTGAAAAATAAGACAACCAGAAACAAAACATTGTTGAACCGTGTTTTTTTTTTTTAAAAAAAATGTTGTAACCAGTTTTTTTATATAAAAAAAAGGCTATCCCAACAACATTTTTGCTTAATATATAAACTCTTTTCCTTTTTTTTTATCTCTTCTTCTAAAAAAAGCCAATTAAACGTTGAACTATATGCGGTGTATAATTGAAAGCACAAATTGGTAATAATCAAGTTGGAGAGCAAAAGAAGTGCAAGTAGCGACTCAAGCAATAAGAAAGAGAAAACAAGAAAAATAGAACATCACACGACAAGACAAAAGAGCACCCTACTTCCTTCAAAAGAAAGCCACAAGCTCTGAAGGCTGACCTCATGCTTAAGACTAGAACAATAATTAATTTTAAAAATATACCCAATTAAACACCGGTCCCAACGTGTTTTAGGGCTTGAGTATGGGGTTTAGTTATGATTAGGGTTTACAATTTGGAGTTTAGTTAAGTTTAGAGATTGAATTTAGAATTTAAAGTTAGTGTTTGGGGTTTATATTTGGGATATAATATATTTCATGATAAAATGTTGTTGGGTTCAGTGTTTTTTCAATAATGCTCTGTTCTCAACAACATTTTCTTTTGAGCTGTGCTATTTTTTTAAAATTTCGCGTGTGATATTTTCAATAAAAAAACCTTTTAAAAAAAATTGTGTAAATGGAAATTTAATATTCTTTTAACAATTAATAAAAATTCACCATTAAAATTTTCCTTATCAGTTCGTTTCTCTGTGTAGCTTCTTTTCTTATTTTTTTTTTAAATTGAGGATGCAAATGACAATCTTATTAAACATTTGGAATACAATCTTATTAAAAAATGTCTTTATTCTTTTGTAAAACCAAATTCTTCTTCTTCTTCCTCTTTTTTTTTTTTTTTTTTTTTTTTTTTTCATACTCTCTTATCTAAAGGATTCTCTTACGTACATCGTCTTTTCCTGTTATATATATATACTCTATAATTAAGTGAAGAGGTGTAGCGAGATTAGGATTCTAAAATTTGTAAGTGTTTCTTGTTTAGAAGGATTTAATAATTTTTTAAATAATTAGAAATTTAAAATAATATAATTTAAAGCCTTAAAAGTAATAAGAGTATTATAGTCTTCACAATTGTTAACATCCCTAAGAGGGGCGTAAAAAGTATAGATTAGTAATCATACCATTCTTGATATTGAATCTTTCTAGGAAAGAGCAGGAAATTAAGTCGCGGATAACTAATAATGTAAGATCAAGGTTTTAAATTTCCAAATTTAAATGGATTTTTTTATCATAAAAAATAACTCTATTGACCCAAAAATCCTAGATACATCAGAAAGAGAGATGGGATTTAGCTGAAAAGGCACATAGTCATGCGCACTTGCATATAAAATAACAATTTTCTTTTCTCTGAAACATTTAATAAGCCATTTGCGCTGAAATTTAAATGCCTGTTAGGGTGTGCTCTAGAAGCACATTTTAGATTTTACCTCACAATACGTCTATATATAATTTATATTTCAGATGTCAATCATGCCATCCAACAAAATTCAGGAGGATAACTCGATCCATCCTCAATCTTTTACCATAACCACACGCTTTCCATCTCATGTATCATCATTACAAATTCCGTAGACGGTCCTCATTAGAAATTAGACATCAAATATAGCATGCGTGAATCATTTGCAGGGTTAAACTAGAAAATGACCCGAGGTTTATGTTAATATAATCCAAATTATATATTCTTACAGACAATTCAAAAAAGAATTATCTCCGATAGCAGCACCTAATGATTTCGATCTTCATACTCCTTAATATTATAATAAATGAAGTTAGCATCATTATCAACTACCACGTAACAAAAAGCTTTTGTTGAGAGTAAGAAGATGGGTAACCATTGGAAAGCTAGATCAGTTCATACCTGCAAAAGGTAGGGTTAGAAAGGGAATTGGATAGGATGGAGTCAAAGTAGTTTGTTGATGATTTTCAAGGGTCCTTGTGATGTTAAAATGGAGTGTGGTTGGGGAAGGTGGGGTTGCTTGTATAGTTTTCTTGGGAAGGTGAGAGGAAATGGTATATATTTCATACAAGGACATTTGAAGAAATCTGACATTTGAGGAAATGGTATATATTTCATACAAGGACATTTGAAGAAAATCTGACATTTGAGGAAATGGTAACTTGAAGTGCTTTGCATTTACTGTTTGACAGCTATCTCAAACCCTTCTATATATTTATGCTTCTTATAACAGACACTCCATATATATACACACAGAAACAACCTGTAGGGAGAGAGTGAGAGAGAGACGTGAAGAGGGACGTCAATCGGTCGGTGTGTGTTGATAACAGTTGTGCTGGGTTCTCTCTCTCTCTCTCTCTCTCTCTCTATATATATATATATATATATGCATGCCAATGAATATATTGTCAGATGCTTGGGTGACTTGCCCTAAGATAGCATATGATATTAATTTAAGGAATTAGGCCAACGAATTTATCCATTTTGCATGGCATTGGCCCGTGGAGCTACTTGAGTATATGTTGCTGTGGCTTCTATAAATGGCCATTTCCCCAGTTGACTCCACAAAACTACATTTTATCAGTCGCTTTATCGAGAAGAGATCCGATGTAGTAAACCTCGTATGTGCTGTCTAATCTGGACTGGGTACTAAGAAAACCATCCCATGTGTCTTTCCGATCGAGGGCATCTTGGTTTTAAACATGTAACATCTAAGTTAACGTTTTCCCTATATTTGTGGTGGTCTATCTAAGATTATATTTCAAACATATCAACTCCACCAGGGCACTTTCACATTGCACGTTTACTTGATGAAGTTATTATCTTCCATCCCTCCCAGTAATACAAATGGTTTGTTAATTAAATGATGCCACTGTAAGCCTTGTAAACAGAACTGTAAAGTAGTTCCTGAGAAATCAAACCTAGCTGCTTTATACCTGGTCGTGTTTGAACAAGTCAAAGTAATCAGTGTACTTTTTGATCATCAACTAATCTCTGTTACAAGTTCGAGAAGAATAAAAACAATTTAATCAGAAAATTTATAGGATATATGAACCTGATTAACTGGCACATCAACCAATTCCAGCTAGATATTGATTTTATACCCGCCAAATCTTGATGTTTAGTTTACTTGATTAGTGCATATATATGATGGTGTGATGGATTGCTATATTAATTTTGAAGAACAATATTCAGATGGGCTAGCTCTCATCAAGAGTTTGATTTCGTGGGGTATAATATCTCAATCAGTTAAGAAACAATTGTATAATGATTGGTGCACAAAATCTTTCAACGTTTGTATTTGACTTGCCATCTGCATGGAAAGTACTGTATATGGCAGACGACGGGTTGCCCATACTTTTCTTTATGCTGTCCTTACACGGCATTGATTATTAACCCTTGAGACTACCCTCTTGAAAATTCAGTTAAAATATCCTATTTTCTTTCCATGATATTGGCCACAGCCAGCAAAACTATTCTCAACATCGATTAAGCTAAACTGTCATTGTGTCCCTATTTCTATGGTACCATGTTTTATTCTAGCATTTCCTTCCCAAGTTTTATTTTAATTTTCCATGATATGTTACGTGGAATTGGAGATATATGTATCGTGTTTATATGTATCGTGTTTTGGTCACGAGCATGAACACAATATACATATATACATATGCGCGCGGATGCACTCCCACATATATAATAATAATAACTTTATTTTTAATTATTTTATTTCATTTATTAACTACTTTATTTATACATTTCATGATAATAAAAATAATATACATGTATATTCTACCAGAACAAGCCTTGAAACAAAAGACAATTTCACATCAGCTTTGCTTACGAACAAGAAAACTATAGGTAATGCAACTATGAATCTCATTAAGAGTTTGATCCTGACTCAGGATAAACGTAGGTGGCATGTTTAACACATGCAAGTCAGACGAGAAATGATATTTTCAGTGGTGAACAAGTGAGTAACGTGTACGAACTTGCCCTTGAGAGGGGAACAATAACCGAAAATGACTACTAATACCCCATAGGTTGAGGAGAAAAAAGAGGAATTTGCATGTGGAGAGGCTTGTGTCTGATTAGTTAGTTAGTGAGGCAATAATTTACTAAGGCGATGATCATTAGTTGATCTGGGAGGATGATCAGTCATATTAATTAGGACTGCGACATGACCCAAACTCCTGCAAGAGGCAATAATAGGGAGTTTTTGCAACGAGTGAAAGCTTGACAAAGCAATTTCACGTGGAGGTAGAAGGCCTACGAGTTGTGAACTTCTTTTCCCGGAGAAAAAGGCAATGATGATATCTAAGGAATAAGCATCTGCTAACTTTGTGTCAACAGTCACGATAATACAAAGGATGCAAGTGTTATCCAGAATGATTGGGCATAAAGCGTATATAGGTGGCTTTTTAATATTGTTATCAAATCCCAGGGCTCAAACCTGGACAAGAGGTGGAAATTGCCGAACTAGAGTACGATAAGGGCAAAAGGAATTTCTGGTAAAGCGGTGAAATGCGTAGAGATCGAAAAGAACACCAACGATGAAAGCACTCTGCTAGACCAACATTGACATTGAGATATAAAAGCTAAGGGAGAGAATATGATTAGATACCCAGTAGTCCTAGTCGTAAATGATGGATACTAGGTAATGTGTGTATTGACATGTGCAGTGTTGTAGCTAATTCATTAAGTATCCCGTCTAAGGAGTGTGTTCACAAGAATGAAACTCAAAGAAATTGATGGAGCATGTGATTTAATTCATTGCAAAGATAAGAACCTTATCAGAGCTTGACATACCGTGAATCCTCTTGAAAGAGAGACACAGGTGGTGCAAGGCTCCTATCAACTCATGCCATAAGGTATTGGGTTAAGTCTCGCAATGAATGGGATCCTCGTGTTTACTTGTCATCGTTGAGTTTGGAATCCTTGAGCATATTGTTGGTGATAAGTCGGGGGAAAGTGAGGATAACATCAAAGCAAAAAAAAAAAAATGGTAAGTAATATCACTCATGGACGTTTTAATATAAAACCTAATCCTAAAAAGACTAAAAGAAAATCATGTATTGGTCTAGGTAAATTCATTGTACGTAAATAAAAGAAAAAAAATAAAATTCTTATTGGAACACTTTAATTTTTTAAGTATATTGTTCCGATGATTTGGTTTCATCAAAACATAAAACATGCATATAAATTATCATATAAAAAAATCAACTTAGAATACTTGTTGATATAAAATTAATAAACTTGAAGATGTTGTTATAAAAAATATAGACTTGAAGATGTATATTGAGGCAATGATCAACTACTTAGCCTTAAAGCAATTTATTGTATGTTATTTGGTGCTAGCAGAGTGATTACTATATTATTTTTTAAAACTTCCTTAATCTATAATTCTTGATAATATAAACAAGAATAAATAATAAACTAAAATTTATATTTTATTCTCTGGAAGAAGTAGCAAAATTTTGACAGGAGAGAATTGAAGAAACCTTAGTTCTCTTCTACTAAAATTAAAACCTTGTTAGAATTGTCTTTTTACATAAACAATTACGACAATTAATTTAACATTAATTATTAAAACCAAAAAACATATACTTTTAAAAGGGAATTATTTAAAAGAAAACAACTGTTTATTCACGCCACAATATATATAATCAACCCTTTGATTATATATTTTTCGTTTCGTGGTAACATTTATATTTCTGCCATCTCAGGGCATGACAACTTTGACATTGTCATGTCAGCTTGCTTCGACACTAATTTATACAGGCTTACCTATATTCAACCACTATGCCAATTGCTTCCAAAAAGAATTATGACGTGCCAAAAACAGAAAACTTCAATCAATGGCTATTAATTTGTATTCATATATATGGACCTCTATTTTACTAATTATGTGCTTGCAAATTAAATTAAAGAGTGCCCAGATATCGCCTCCTGTACTTGACCAGCCAATTAGACCAATGTTCATCGCTTGCTAAACCCTAAGATGGACTCATATGTCGCCGTAGTCACACATTATCATGCCAAGCCAGTTTTCGGTTGCATCTAGAAATGATCAATCTGATTAAGATCACATCAATTCTTGTGTTTCCGCTAATTAACTTCTTAATGAAAGATATTGGGAAAGAAGTCTAATTGCGAATAGGCTGGAGAGCTGTCTCTTTAACTAGTATTCAAACTATTATCAAGTTACCCAATAATTAATCAATGGGGTTTTGTTTGATTTAACGTAGTACCATGGCTTAAAATGGTGTGTGTGTGTGTCTAAAGAAAAAAGAGAGAGAGAAATAAAGGAGACGACAAAAAAGACAAAGAATATAGGTGAGAAGAAGTTTTTGGGCTAAGAGCATGTAATAACAAGAAACGGTCATTGGTTCTACAGTATACTAGGGCTAAAAATGTCGTGTAAAACCAACAAAAGTGACTTGCCATCCTAACCCTAAACCAACACCCCGTTTTCTTATTCTGTTGGTGCTCGTTTCTTATGCAACTATATATCTTCTTGTGGACTTCTTTCTGTTGTATTTGATGATAAAGAATTCATAGCTAGATAGGTGTTCAACATTGAAAGTACTGTTGGCCATCGATCCATGGAGGAATATTCTTTGGCCGGTAATTCAAGTGATGATGCAAAGAGAACTGCTTGCCCTAGAGGTCACTGGAGACCTGCTGAGGATGACAAACTCAGGCAACTGGTTGAACAATATGGTGCACAAAACTGGAATGATATTGCAGAGAAGCTCCAAGGAAGATCAGGTTAGTTATATATAACTTTTAAATTATTTTTTCTGTGAATCAGGTGAATATCATTAAGATCAAACACGTTAGATAATCGGAAATTGATGCTTAATTTAGAGATAGCGCATATATCCACAGATTATCGTACGAAAAATATTGCAAGGAGGGATTAGCTCATACAGTATACGCATATCTTAAATTTTAATTTGTTACATGAAACGGGTTTTCAAGAATTAAGATTAATTGCAGATGGATTCTTAGCTTAATTAAGCATTAATTAACAGTTATGTCAATGTTATTATGTCTCTCTAAATGTGTTTAGGACTTCTGGATCATGCTAGATGTAATCTTTCCAGATATTTTTATTTTTATTTTCTTATGGAAGTAATTAATTTTACCAGCTTATGATTGGATCTATAATGTCTCATATATGTGTATGCCAGCTTGAGTAACTTCCAAAATTCCTATTGTACGATAAGGGAGATAAAATTATACCAAGTATATTAATGGCGTCACTCTCTCTCTAAATATTACAAGGACACACACATGCACACACTTTGATCACTTGGTTCCTGATTTTCTCTCTTTATGCAGGGAAGAGTTGCAGATTGAGGTGGTTTAATCAACTTGATCCTAGAATCAACAGGAGACCCTTCAGTGAAGAGGAAGAAGAGAGACTACTAGCAGCTCATCAAGTTCATGGAAAAAAGTGGGCATTAATAGCCAGAGTATTTCCAGGTCGAACGGATAATGCTGTGAAAAATCATTGGCATGTAATAATGGCGAGAAAGCAAAGGGAACAATCCAAGCTATGTGGAAAGCGGAGATATCAAGATAGTCTAAGTGACTCCAATCCCCCCTCCAGTAGTTCGCATGCAAGGAAATCTAGGACTCAAGAGCTGTTCAGTTCGAGAATTGGATTTGAGGACTCTAGAGAGTGCGAATTTCGAAACCCCAGTAAAGATAGGACATTCTCAATATCTCCTTCTAGTTCTTCACCTTCTTGGAATTCCCCCCCATCAACTTTAGCAGCTTCAAACAATTGTTCTTTGGTGGATTTATCGAGAAGGAAAGGAAGAGATAATTACTTCAACTCAAGTTTATTATGCACCACCGAGAGCTCCAAAGTCTCCGATCAATCTATTTATAGATACCATATGAATTCTTCAGGGCGTAGCAGCAACTGGAGTTCCAGTAAATTCGGGCTTCCAAACTATAGAAGGGTTGTTCCAAGTCCATTAGGATACCTTAAACTTGGAGATGATTATGGAAACCATGGAATGATCAAGAAAGAGTTGTATTGTCATAATTCATCCACATTAAAGAATATGAGAGCGACGAGTAACCATCAAGAGCAAGGAGATCATGAATCTATCAGACACAAGGATGTTCCTTTTATAGATTTTCTTGGTGTGGGTATATCTTCTTGATCACCCACAAAAACTCCAATTATATTTTTATCACATGCATGATAGTACTGTAGGGCTTACACTTTCTTTCGATCCTGTGAAAAATGTTGATGGCATGAAAATTAAGTAACAGCCGTATCGTAGCTTTCATGTAATTTATACTTGGTAACAATTCCTATATATATATATTGCAAGATTCAAGCGTAATAACGTATGATGTAGACGACCTTCATGTGAATTTCAAGACATTCTTGATCTTCTCTAGGTCAGAGATGCCAAGATCATACATATAGTACGTTTTTTTTTTATGTATCCTTATATAAGCATTGATTTTGTTTACTTTGTCATATTTTTATCGATGCATCCATTTGTAAAAAATAAAAAAAACTTTTTCTAAGGTTTTATCTGTCACACTCCCAAGCTAGCTATGGCTCACTGTTTTCTTTTTCGATCCCCTATATTTTTGGTTATTGTGTGATGAATATCGGAAGTGGGAACTGGAAAAACCTTCCTCTCAGAGAACTCTCACCCATCATCTTAAATTAATATTTCTAAATCTGAGCTCTACTGATCCATATAATTTTATTTTATTTTTGAAAAATAATTACTTTGACAATGGTGATGCCAATTAGACTAATTAAGTGCGTCGTTTGTTGAGACCCCAAAGAAAATAAAATCAATTTTATTCACATCCAGTTCACAAACTTGTGACATAATGATCTAATTTATCACTGAATTCATGCCATGAAGATTAATGATGATTCTTTAATGATACTTGTAATTTGTACATATATAAACTAAGTTAATTATGACAGGAATCCAAATAAACGATTTTATCCAACCAAAGACTTGCAATGATTTCACTCTCTTAGATTCTTAACAACCTCAACAAAGACATCATTGCCGATCCCCGGCCTTTTTGGTCATAATTTGAGAATTCTAACAAAAATATTGAAAATGTCAGGTTGGTATGAGTAGTTTAATTCCATTTTCGTCATATGTTCTGTACTATTGCAGCTAGATTAATGGCAGCTATATTAATTTCTCGTATGTGAAGAATTTCGAAGGTGTTATGAATCCCATGCATGAATAGTTGAATATACAATTACAAGCTCTTTTGTAAAAGAAAAAAAAAGTGATCTGTAACACTTTAAAAAGTATAATTGTAATTATTTTTTAAAATATTTTTTACTCAAAAATATATTAAAAAAATAACCTGTAATACTTGAAACTTTTTTCATGCCTGGTACATAACAACATTCCTTTTTTATGATACCTTAGATAGGAAAGATCAAAACTTCAATATGACTTCAATAAAAATATTAGTAATGAGCTAAAAGATTATATTTCACTATTTATTGTTTTGTTTAATATGTTTTTATTTATTAATTTATAGTTTTTCTAACTAATGAAATTTTAAAATAACTATATATTTTGTTTTAATTTTGATTCAATGAAATTATTATATTTCTTGATAAAACAAAATGCATTGACATAATTATTATTTTAGTTGGCAATTCGTATTAATTCAGAGCACTTTTAATTTAGGATAAACTAGTTTGCATGTATGTACCCACACTACAGGAAGATTAAAATTTCTTTAAACACTAAAAAAATATTTAAGTCTCAAAAAACTTGTTGGCACTGTTATTAAATTATTGCATCTCTTATTTATATTAGTGAACTCAATATTTATCTTAGTGAACTCAATATTTTTAACTGGAATTATTATTTTTTAAAAAAATATATTTTATAATTGTTAAAGAAATTTTTTAAAAAAATTAAAATATCATGTTCATATTTTATGTGTAATTAAAAGCTAAAAACACCATAAATATTATAAAATCATGTTAAAAATTTTAAGAACAAAAAAAAGATTTGAATTGAATTTCATGAGCAATTTATTATTAGTATTATTATTTTTATATGACATACATAATAATTGAAAAAAATATTAAAATTCAAATAAAAATTTATAATAATATTTAAAAACCATGTCAAAATCGAAGAGTAAGTGGATATGGTAAATTTGTTTTGAAATACTAAGAAAGCCAAAGAAAAAAAATAAAAATTAGTACGCTAATATTTTATGTGTGATTGAAAGCTAAAAACATGATAAAATCATGTTAAAAATATATTTAAAAAAAACGAATTAATTTTTCATGAATAATTTATTATTAGTATTATTATTATTTTTATATCAGTTCAAATAAGATATTATAATTAATAAGATGAGATCAAATAAAAATATAATCCAATAGAATACTCCTCCTGGATTTGATGAAAATTATCATCCCTGGATGAGAGCCTTGATTGTAATTTTGACTCTTGCTTTGATTTAGGAAGTGGCCTAAAACCATAATCTGGAGATAATAAAGATCTTTTGCGCTGATATGACATTAATTTAGGCAAATGTATTAGGAAGAAAAAGGCATATAACCCTACGAGGATTTAGACCCAAGAATTGTAACAATTCAGGAAAAAACAAGATGATGGAGATGTGGAGGGCGAAAACTTTGGATGAATAATTGAGTGCAACTGTTGATTTTTGTCTTTCACTAGTTGTCTCAAAAAAATATATTTCATTATTAAGTTAATGTTTGAATTAGCAAGATAGAATTTGATTTCATTAATTAAAAATAATTTAAACTCCGTGGATCAAATTTGACAATAAAACCAAAATGCAGCCCATTTATCTTTTTTTTTACTAGTCAAGAGGTTTTTTTTTTCATGTTTGGTCCTCAAAGAATTTTTTTAATGTTTGATCCTTGTTTATTGAGGTTAATTTTATATATTGTCTAAAATTTTATTTTGTTCACGTTTCAATCCAGAAATTTAATTAAGAGAAAAAAAAAAGATAAAGAGTCTTTGAAAAACAAGGGAGAAGAGAGAAAGTGAATGATTATTTATATTTTGACAATAAAAAAAGTTATTTATAATGTCAATGTGCTCCATTTAATAAAAGGAGTTCTATTAAGATGTTTTTTTGCCCTTCTATTACAGAAAAGAAGTAAATTGAGAATCGCAATTATTTTTTGAATTAGGAAGAATTATTACTTTTAAATCGATTAAATGTTGTTTGAAGATTAAATATGAGTTTATTTAGGTTCATAAGATATTTTTAGGTATTTCAAGTAAAAAGAGGGTTAGGGACTGGTTTTTGGTTCCAAAGATTTAAAACTTGATTTTCTAGTAGTTTCTAGGCACTTGAGGTGCTTAGAGATCATCCATGCAATGACACATCGTCTATCATGATAGACAAAGCATCGTATGTTTTTTTTTTAAAAACAAAAATTATCTTATTTATAAAAAAATAAAATCAAGTGCGTGAGCTTGACTTTGCAAACCCGTATTTAGGTTTATTACTTCATTAAAAGCCATCCAATTTCTACTTAGTTCTCGAATAAGCTTATAATATTTTTTTTAATATTAGCATGTGCTAGTCTTACATGGCCCTTTATGATTTTTTTAAAAAATTTAATTCAATATCTTTTTTGCACGTGAGTGTTTTTATTATTATATAATTAAAAAAAATTATTAAACTTAATCGGGTCTATAACCCGAGTTATGAAATAATCTCAATTAACTTGGATCGATAAAAAATATTATTGTCTTAATATTTTTTTATAAAATTAAAACAAGTTATTTATACATGGTTGACAAGGTGGTGTCCAAAATTAAAAAATTAATTGAGTTATATCGAGTCAACTTTAATAATATTTAATTTGAAACTTAAATCAAGTAATAAGCTGAGTTAAGGGATATCAAAGTTAATCCACCAAAAAATATTGGATTTAATAATACTGATAAAAAAATTCCTCGCGTAAACATGCAAACAATGTATATTTTGATTATGTTTTTATATCCACTTCTTATTCAATGCAATTCAAATTATTTATCTTTTTATATAGAAAAATATTTTCATATAATTAAAATAAGAAATCGATTGAATGGCTCACTTCATTACAAAATTATATTTTTTCAATGCACATTTATCTCTTAATTTTTTAACTTGTTATTTAATCAGTATTAATAATTTTTTAACATTTATTTACATATATAACCTTTGTTATTTTATTAAACATACTCAACAAATTTATATTTTATAATTAATTTTTTTTATCTAGTGTTAAAAATGTGTCTGCGTCTTCCTTTTATGGTGTAAAAAAACCTTTTGCATCAATAGGTCTTATCCAAAACGACAACAACAAGAAGCAGAAAAATCATCCACCCAACCACACACGTGCCTTACTGGCGCGTATACCCCCAACACACTTTTATTTATCCCTCTGTAGCCTTTGCATCTAAGTACATGAGTGTCTTTATATTACGGTAGTTATTATAATTATAATTTGAAAAAAATTATTTTATAAAATTTTATTTTAATAAAAGTTTAAAAAAATCATTTGTTCATCGTCTCTCTTTAAATTTAAAATGTCGATGACGCCAATGGCTACTAAAAACTGCACTCCCGAACCATTCGGCATGACGGTCAAACTCAAAGTCAAAGGCAAACTTAAAGTACTCTTTTTATCCAACGGTGAGAATGCAGAGGAAGACGACGACGACGACGACGAGGAGGATACACCATCTGATTGAAGACGAAGAAGATACCGGATTCAGTGCCGGTTTTATTTCGGGTTATGCTCTCTCTGCTTCTCTACTCGGCAAACCCGAATTTGGCCTCCTGAGGTACGTGGGCCACCACTCCTCTCTCCACTCATTTGACGAGTCCTTGCATTTGTTTAAGATTTTTAATATTGCTTGGATTGGTTTTTGCAGGCCACCGGAAATGGCTGCCACGGCTAGGACGGTTTGTGCGGCTCCGCTCAAACCCATCATTGCTGATGCTGGTAAAGTTTTTCTTTTTTTAAGAAAAACTTTTTTTTTCAATTTGGGTGTAATTTTTTTTTTTAAGATGTAATTTTGTTGTGTAGTGACTATTATTTCTGATTATAGATAATTAGCATGTTTTAACGTTGTAAAAAAAATATGGGCTTGTTGTAGCTTGATGCCAACGTGAATATATTGTTATCGAAAACAATTTAAGAAGCTATTTCGCTGATTATCAAAAAGAAAGAAGTTATTTTATTATCAACGACCTTAACTTGTAAATTGTAATTGTAAATGGCGTGCTGGAAAATACTATAACTTTCTGTTGGGGTGTAGAAATCAGAGGAACCAGACTTGCTTTCAAGTACATTTGCATCTATGTCATCTTGCATTACTTGAAACTTGAAAGCATAAACTGGTTAATAAATCTCTTCATGTCGACTTGAATGTCTTATATTAATAATACACATTACTTTTTATATGAACCTCGTGATTTCTCCTATGTTTCTGCTTACTTCAGATACTAGTGGTGGCAATGCTCTCAATGTTCAGAGGACTGTCAAAGACTTGATTGCAGCTGGTGCTGCTGGATGCTTTCTAGAGGTGCTACTTCTGTAGATTTCTTTTGCAAATGATGATGGCAACACGGAGTTGTTCCTTCCTTTCATGGCTATACACCAACTGATTGAAATTGATTTTTCTTCCGGGATCAAGCATGGCCAAAGAAGTGTGGTTAGAATCACCACCCTTTCGTTGATGTTCGTTTTGACTGTATTTTTCTGAAAAACTGGAAAAAAAAATACTGAAAAACTGGAAAAATTTCCACAAGTAAACGCAAGCTTGTGTTTTCAGTAAGCTGCCTCCAATTCTGATTATTTTTCTTCATGTGTGCAAACAGGTATTCATTTCGATTTCTAGTCTTGTAGTATAAGAGGTTCTGCTGATTTTTCCTTAGACACCAGCTTTTTTATTGGAATAGCGCATGCAAGGAAGCTAGATGTCTCATTTCTGTAGATCTCTGTACGGAATTCCGACCACCAATTGTACGGAATTCCGACCGGTGATGTTCTGATATTTGCCCATTGGAGGCTAAGCACACTGACACAATATTTAACGTGGTTCGGCAAACCGCCTACATCCACGAGAGAAGCCATTGAATTATATAGGGAGAGAACAAGATTTACAACAATAGAGGAGGAGGAATTATCCCCTCTTTAGCAACTCTCAACCTCACTCTATTTCTCTCTTCTCAGTGCTGCAATGGCAGCTACTGCTGGCTGCCTTGGCAGCCCACTCTCTCCTACATCTCTCACATCTTTGGCTCTACACTCTCCTTCTCTTAACTCTCATTTTGCTCTCTAATGTATGCCTCTATTTATAGGCATCCATGGCAGCTCCTCCAGCTCTTTTGTCAACAATGGTGGCTGCCAATTCCAGCTCTTCTTCAACAAAGGTGGCTGCACCTAGCAGCCCTCTTTGACAATGGCAATGACAGCCATCCTCTTCTAGAAGATAGGCTGTAAATGCTCTATGATTGCTGCACATAATGGCAACAATCCAACAATC
>Ga0307515_10010885_pt1 | contig 17353 bp, 8 predicted proteins | sample 17_EM_MG_FD_194513 | JGI IMG/M metagenome (GOLD analysis project Ga0307515, IMG submission 194513) | Populus trichocarpa ectomycorrhiza microbial communities from riparian zone in the Pacific Northwest, United States - 17_EM | ecosystem: Host-associated > Plants > Roots > Unclassified | place...
TATTTGGCTAGCTTGATGATATCAAGTTCCTCTTTATTTTTTTATTTTTTTTTATAACCCGGGGTATCCGGACCAGCTTACATGCACCACGACTAATCCCCGGATCCACTGAACATCCTGCAAGCCCAATAGATAGACAAGACACCACGGGGATGACTGGCGTGCACACAAAGATTCGAAGCTATAGTGCAAAGACAGAAAATTCCCTGTTAGAACCGCTAGACCACGATCCTGGGTGCTATCAAGTTCCTCTTTGTTCTAGCCTAAGATGCTCATCTACAATAAAGAAAATCTATTTTCCCAGTAACCTTTTCGTAAATTCAAGCACAAAATAATATAAATTGAGTGTTTTTTTCTTCAATTCAAGCATAAATAATAAAATTTGTTCCACCAAATACATTTAGGTTCTATTATTTAAATGTTTTTAATGATATTTGACATGTTTTTCAACTAAAAAAAAATCAAAAACTTATTTTTAAATTTTTTTCAATAATTAAACATGAAAAATGTTATTTTGATAGTTTTTTTTGCTGAGAAATATATTCAATTATAATATCAACCACACATTTAACAAGATTAATAAAATGGTGTTCTTGTATTTTTTTTAAGGCTTTTGGGATTTTTATTAAAATTCCAAATAATATTTTAAAAATTATCTTAGAAAATAAAAGCTAGAAGCCATGAAATGAAGCTCTTGAGCTTTTAATTATTGTATACTATAGGATACGATTCTGTTTGTTTTTGCGTTTCAAAAGTGTTTTTAAAAAGAATTAAAATTTTTTTATTTTTTTCTTTATTTCAAATTAATATTTTTTTTATGTTTTTATATCATTTTGATACGCTGATGTTAAAAATAATTTTTTTTTTAAGAAAAAAAACAAGAGATACATTTAAGAGTAAAAAACATTTTGAAAAATAACCACAATCATACTTCCTAACCCGTTTATGTCCATGATGGTGCATGTTTTTACTGTGGAAAAATATTTTTTTAATATTAATATAAATAATAAATTTTAAAAAGTAAAAAAAATACTACTTCGATATATCTGCAACAAAAAACACAGACAGCTGTCACCAAAACGCAACCTAACAAGAAACTTGCTAATGATGGAAAATGACTGTTTTGTATCATTGACAGAGACAAATGCTACAAGCATATCTGCATATGAAAAATTTGTAAGGGTATGTTAGTCAATTACAATAATTTGCTTTGTATGTTCCTAGGATAGGAACCGCAGGTTCCAGAAGATCTCTCACTATCAGGTTTCGATCTGACAGAAAAAAGTGGGAAACGTGCTTTATATTGGAGGGGGTTGGGAACGTTCGGTAATGATTGTGTTCTTAAAAAATTTAATTTTTTATTTATTTATTAAAATTTAATATGATTTGTATATTTTAGATTGTTTTGATGTGATGATATTAAAAATAATTTTTAAAAAATGAAAAAAATCATTGACATGCATTTTAATATAAAAAATTATTTAAAAAACACTCGCAACCAAACTATCAAACACGCTCTACGTAGATTAGTCCCTGCAGACAGAAAATTAAGAAGCTTACCCCTTTGCTGCCGACTGATACTTACGAAGGCGTTATAGCTTTCGATTTTTCTAACACTGCTTCTTCAAGCGCGTGATCTCACGCAAAAAATAAAACCTCCACCATGGTTTTTTAAAATATTTACTATTATGATGTATTATATTTTTTAAAAATATATTATAGTAATTTTTATGTTATTTTTTATTTTTAGTATTAACACTTCAAAATCATTTAAAAATATTAAAAAAATCAATTAAGTATTTTTTAAAATAAAATATATTTTTAAAACGTAAACAAAAATATAAAATACTGCACTTCCAAATATTCACTAAAATATATTCTGTGTAACACTTTCAAATGTAACAAAGTTAAAATTAAGTAATTTAAAAAATAATAATTAAAACGGTGGATTTTTTTATTAAAAAAACAACCTATATTGACTTAACGACCGGTGAATTAATTCAAAACTTTTGTAGGACCTGACAACTATGACTTATAATAATACATTATCTTAAGAACATTAAAAAAAGATACAGTTTTCTGCCAGCCAGGTAAAAGTAACAAATGCAATAACAAGGGATTTTTTCGAAAAATTATATAATTTAGTAAAAGTTCTGGAAAAATAAAATAAATTAAAAAAATATTTATAAAATAAGACGATTTGAACATAACTTTGATTCTAAATCAAATACACATGTCTTATACGGTACCGGGTATGTAAAACATAAATCCTATAAATTTTTTTATGATCCAATTTTTTTTTATATTCATTTTCTTTCCGTGTTTCTCTCTCATACCACATTATTTTATCTCATATTTTATTTTATGAGAATAAAATCTTGAATTTCTGATTATTAATTCTTCGTATAATTATATATCGATTTTTGTAAATATTAATTAATTTTACTCTTAAATTTTAAGTAAATAATCACTATTTTCAACAACGATTTACTAATACCGAATCACGGTATTTTCCTAACCAATGACAATTTTTTAATATTTTTATCACACAATATTTAGAGCATGTTTGGCAGTGTGGTTACGGGTGCTTTTCAAATAACTTTTCGTGCCAAAATGCATGCCAATGATGTTTTTTCATTTTTTAAAAATCATTTTTGACATCAGCACATCAAAACGATCTAAACCATACAAATTATATTAAATTTTAATAAAAAATAAAATAAAATTTAAATTTTTTAAGAATGCAACCGCAGCCGCGTTCCCAAAGGTGCTGCTAGAATGGTAAAATACCCTAACAACCAGACTCCATCTCTGCTGATAAAATTGAAATGGGCAGATGGAATTTTGGAGACGTGCGGGGGCAGATCAACACCACACGCACACACCGAGCAGATAGCCTGACAATTCTCTTTTTTCACGGCAATGTTCTGCGTGCTACGAATCACGAGCTTCATCTACCCACGATATGCAAAGTTTCCGTCATCACCAGCATTTTTATAGTTTTTCTGAAAAAATAAATTTATAAACTATAATTATTTTTATAATCAAGATTTTTTAGCAGGATCTATATAAATTTTTAATAATCAAATATTTTTAAATCCAAAAGAAGCTATACTCTAACAAAACTCTTTTTTTTTTCTTTTCATATGCATATCCAAAACATTAAATTTTACTGGGATACGTCAAATCAATGTAGGATGTGTTTTTATGATCATATTAAAAAATAGTTTCGATTAATTATTAGACTGATTTGAAAAAAATATTATACTTGAGACTATTGATCAATTTGTTCTTTTTGAATAATTGCGAGTGGTACCAAAATTAATAGGATGAACTAGAGCACGTTAGTTAATTTAGTTGACAAAATTTTGTACATTTCAAGTGTATGATTGATATTGTGATGAAAATGTTTTTTATTTAAAAATATATTAAAATAATTTTTTTAAATTTTTAGCATCATCTCATTAAAACCAGGGAAATATTAAAAAATATTCAATTTGATGTTTTTTAAAATAAATATATTTTTAAAACACAATTTCAAACACAAAAAATAAAAGATACTTAAATGATTTTGGATTAATTCAACCAGAAAATAGTAAAATAAAGAGAATATTGTTGAATGAGTAAAATTTATTATATATCTTCCTGGATTTATATTTTGGGGCCATCTTTACCTTGAAAAAATTTATTGTTTTATAAACATGCTACTTCAATATAAATAGTGTGTTTTTAAAATCATTGGAAGAATTACTTAGTATTAATTAACAAATAAATTGGTCTAAAAATATTTTAAAGCTTTCATTCTTTCAAATTAATTGTTTTTATTGTCATGTTATACAAATCATCCATACTCACCTTTATATTATTGAGAAAAATATAAGATATATAAAAAAACCTCTGAACCTTGAGGGTAAAAAATCAATTAAGATGTTCAGGAACTTTCCATGTTCTCTTTCAACAACATCCAAACTATTAAATCTGAACCAGCCTAAAGGGTCAATTCAAAATCCAGTAGACTTGATAGCTGCACTGATCTGAATAAGACAAAAGACCAGGATAAACAAAAACCCAGTGAAACCCGGTTAACCTGCCAGGTTGATCTATGACCTGGACAACACGGAAAAACCTGGTTGAGATCCGGTTTTTTTTTTCAAGTATGTTTTTTCTCATAACCAGAAACCCCTATTTTTTTTTATATTTTTTAGTTAGTTATTAATCATTTTCAAAGTTCACTATATAAATATTAGAAAAATATTTTATTTTTTAAATGTGGGATTTAAAGCCTTTTAGTATATATATTCTAATATTCTATGTTCATAAAAAAAAATAATTATTTTTTCAATGTGAGATTTAAAGTTTTTTAATATATATACTCTATATTCATATGAAAAAAATTATGTAATAAAAAATATTTATGGTTTAAATATTTCAACTTAAAAGAATAACATACTAAATAATATCTTTTCAATGTGGAATACAAAACCTTTTGAAATAATCTTTTAAATTTTATTATTTATAACATGTATGGCTTATATTCATATGGATTGCATCTTAATTTTTTCATATGAAATATTAAAATTTTAAATATTTTTTTTAAATTTTTTCAAGTTGATTTAAACAGTGTAACCTAGGATCTAATTTCTTAATCGTATCAACTTCAGGTCGGGTCTGATAACTATACATCTAAAAACTTATTATTTTGTTTTAAATCTCAATTTTGGAGAAATAAAACACCAAGAATTCCTTTCCAACCCAAACTTGCACCCGAAGCAAGGCAAGGCATTTAATTGGACGAGCGTTAGATTGAAGGATGATCGTAAAATGATAAAAAATTATTTTTTAATATTTTTTATTTTTTTAAATTTATTTTAAATATTATTACAATAAAATAATATAAAAAGCAATTGTTTTTTATAAAAGTACAGCATCGCGAAAACCCACACGTTAAAGTGACCTAGTCCTTGCAGAGCAAGAATTTGATAAACTAGTAATTTAAGCAAAGAACAGGGGCTATAAATACTCGAGACAAAATCAAATACCTGGGACTTTCACTATTTTATAAACAAAACTTTTCTTCTCGTGGGGTGTGATCACCACTACCATCGCTCTCTCAAATTCTTTTATACTTCTTCAGCCACCAAAATTTATTCCTTGATCAATCAAGTGTCTAATAAAAAATTAACAATACCCACCTTTTGTTCTCATTTAAAAAGTTTTGATCTTTCTCTGTGTTCTCCTTGCTTGAAACAAGAAACAGTGTCTTTTTTTGGTTTCTGGAGGACCCTTTTGTGTTTATTGGATTTTTTTGAGTATGAATAATAGGAGGAGACACAGGGGTGAAATTTATCAACATCAAGAAGTTCAAAGAACGACAAGATCACGTTCTAGAAAACCTCCTCATCATGGTATGTGGAGTTCTCTTCCTTTGATTTTTTTTAAGGCCATGTACCAGGAGTTACTTTGTGATTTCCTTTAAACATTACCTTATTTCTTTCAAGAGGGTAGTTTCTTGTTGGATTTTGTCGTGGCAGCCTCTGTTTTGGTGTTATTGCTCTTCCTGAAGGGTTATTTTTTGTTGTTTTTTCGGCAAAAAAAGGTATCTTTCTGTTGGGGTCGTGACATGTTGGGGTTGGTTCTTTTTTCCCCTTCGTGGTTTTGCATCATTGTTTCATACACTTTAATTGTTTAGAACTGGTTATTGTTTTCTAGATGTCGGCGCTTCTTGTTAGGGCAAGGTGCTTGGTGATGTGTGCAGTTTCTGTTTGTAGTGTTCAAGTGTTTCACTTTATAAAATATGCAATTATTTTTTTGTTAAATTTCTGTTGGTCTGGTCTGTTTTTAGCAGTGGATGTCGATTTAGGTACACAGCAGTTCTCTTTATGAACTATTTCTGAGAATTCGTTCAAGTCCTGAAGTTTCCTACCAGACATGTACAGACAAGAAACTGATCAATTTGAAAGTGTTAAAATATATTTGGGAATTCTTTCTGAAAAATGTATGCAGATTGCATACAAAAAGCACAAAATAGAAATTATGGCAGAAAAAGAATGAACGTCTGAAGTGTTTCTATTTAGATTTATACAAGATTTGTGTCGTATTTGTCTATTATTTTTTTTTGTTGTCTAGATATCCTTTCTGTCCTTTTCTAGTGCTTTTTTCTGTAAATATCCTGGGCATTACCTGTTCTCTGCAATGATTCTTACATTGTACATGCTTTCTATTCACTCTGTTGTTCCTCTTTTCGAAACTTGTTCTCCTCATTGTCCTTGAAACATCGATTTTTTTTTTGTTGTATATGAATAGTTTATCTTATATTTTTGCCTTTTGTTTTCAGGTAGTTGGCAGCCAACTGTACCTTCATGGGAAAAGAGATTCTGCTATTCAGTTGGTTCAATTCCATGGAGAAAGCTCCTGGAAACCAAAAAACTTATGTATCTATATGAGAATGTAGTTAAGTGGAATGACTCTGCTGGTGAAGAGGCATTTCACAATGCTAAAAACCGATTTTGGGCTGAGATTAATGGCCTACCTTGCAACATATCATTACCTGATCCTGATATTTATATTGATGAAATTGATTGGAACTCCAGTGTTGACCCCGAATTGCTTTTAGACTTGGAGCGGGAACCGAAAGATCATGATGAGATTACCAAAGGAGAGGAGGTTGTCATTATTGGCAGTTCTCTCCTCTTGAATCAGTCATTTTCGTGTGCTGGATGGGGAGGAGCTGAGGAGGAATTTCAAAAGGTTCCTGATTCGGCACTGGATCCTGGACATTGGGATTTCAACCATAAGGTCACTAGTGATGAAAATCCCTGTAGAAGGAATGTTACTCATCCTAATGAAGCCATGAACGATGATGGATGGGATTGTTGGAATGATTCGTTCGGTTGGGGCAACAATGAGTGGGATGTTAACAATGACGGGAAGAATGTTAATGATGGAACTGGTGGTGACTGGGGAACATTGGATGGGTATAACCAAAGTAGGGAAGGTACTGGTTGGCAAATGTCAAGTTATAAAAACCTCCAGGTTTCATGGTGATGAATATCCAATAGATCGCGGATTGTGGAGGCATGGAAGAGGGAGGAGGAGGGTAAATTTGGTTTATTGACAGCTGCTTCTGGAAGAGACCATGTTCAAGGCAGTGGAACTCCAAGAATCCTTGTGGATTACCTGCCTGAAAGCAGCGATTTGATTGAAGTATATAGTACAAACAACTTACGTGGTTTGTGCCCCTATTGTTTTATTTGTTGTGTGTCGAAGCATATACTACTAGTAGTAAATATAATAGGATGACACCAACCTGACAAATGCACTGTCATGTTGGATTTTAAGCTGCAGTTTTGTAGTTTGCTTCAAGAAGCATGAGGCATAATATGCTGTGAGACTTTTTCTTGTTATGATATCAAGTAGATGTATTTTTATGCATGTAATGAGGATTCTAATCCCAATTCAAGTGGCAGAATCAGGATGATGATTCTATTGAGACGGAGGTAGTCCTGCTATCCTGATGATGATTCTTGTATTTGAAAGTAGTTTTCTTCTTTGCTGCTCCTAACATGGCTTCTAGGAATCATTATAAAGTTTTATACGCGTCAATTATTGTGAAAGCAAGGCCGTATACCTTAACACACCTGCTATTTGTTTCTGCTGCCCCAAGCAACGCAATACTGCTTTTCTTGCCTAGGAAACACCAGCAGGTTGCATAAGGTTTTAGCCAGTGGATTCAATCCTGACACTGCACTCTTTTCGGAAGAGCATACTGAACTAAACAACTCTCATTTACACCATAATCTCCAGCATAATAAAAATTACTAATATATCTCTCTTCTTTTTCTGGGTTTTAACGGGCTCTGAATCCTCGAGAAGTTATTAAATTTGATTCGATAATCCTCCGAGTTAAAACTTGGGTTTCTCTCTCATCACATCCTAGTTATTAAATCTGATTTGATAATCTAAGGATCCATTAACTCGAGTTTGGCTCGGCCAAGTTTTTTTTGGAACTGATGGATATTAATTTGGTTAAAATCATATTTTTTTCTTACATTATTTATAATAATTTTAAAGATATATTAAAAAAATATTCTCAATCATCTTACAAATATATTAATTATTTTTGGTGTTATTTAATTATTTTAATATATTAATATTAAAAATAAAATTTTAAAAAATAAAAAAGTATTATTTTAAATAAAAAATATTTTTAAAATTAATTTTTAACAAACACACTTGGTCAAGTCTGACGTTAAAGAAATTTAGTTGCTATGGGCCATATTTATGCTGAATATTAAAGCCCAAAAAGGAAATTTTGGAAGCCCGCCATAACAGTGTTTTAGTTAAAACTTAAAGGGTTCGACAAAGTTCTCCAGGTCTCCTTGTCCTAGAAAGACGATTTTCTCCAGCAATACACACACAGGTACACTGATTTATAATTTGTGAATTCCTTTTACGATTCTCTTTTTATCTCTTTTAACATTGAAGAACTTAAGTTTTAAGCACCAGAATCAGAACCAGAGTCTTAAAGTTATTTTTTCTTTAATGTTTGCTTTTCATTGCGGGGTTCTCTGCTTAGTTATTTAGCTACTCGTTTCTTTTTGCAATGAATACTGGGGTTTCTGTTTGGTCCTGAGTAAAAAGGAACTACAGATTTTAAGATTTGGTAACTGGGTTCTATAGATATTTTTATTTAACATTTACGAACGCACGCCCCCTGTTTGCTAAAATGCCCCAACGAGAAAGAAAAGAAATAGAATGTTTATTGGTCAGCTGTTTTTACCCCCCCCTTTATTTAATGCAATTTATAACAAGGTTAGACCATTGACATTCATATTAACAGCTTGATTTGCTTCCTTTTCTTTTAAATTTATGATAAAATTATCTAGGTGGTATATGTTTGTTCTGGGATATCTGTGCATTGGTTTGTTTACTTGAACCCTCATTTCAGTTATTAGATCGAAACTTTTTAATGGGTTTTAAGTACTCTCTTATAAGATTTATTAATTGTTAAGGTCTTGCTTGTTTAGGTTGTCATGGCAGCTGAAGAGGAAAATCCCGCTTTGTCAAATTTACCAGAAGAATCTTCTGCTGTAGTCCCTGATGATGAACTGATGATTGATAACTCTAGTCCTATTCAACCAACTCCACCAATCATTCCGCCGGTAATCCCATCTTCAATACCAGTTTTGCCTTCTATCGCTCCAATACCTATAGTTCCTCCCCGCCCATTAGCACCGCTCCCCATCCGACCGCCTGCAACTAGGCCACCTGGGGTGCAAAATGGTGAGATGAGAACTAGTGACTCAGATTCTGACCAAGAGGAATTAAGTCCCACTGGGACTACCCCGGGGTCAACTGGGGGTTATGAAATTTCGGAAGCCAGCAGACTAGTAAGAGAACGGCAGCAAAAGGCAATGCAGGAGTTTATGATGAAGAAGCGTGCTGCTGCTTTGGCAGTGCCTACTAATGATATGGCAGTTAGGACTCGTCTTCGCCGGCTTGGTGAGCCTATAACTCTTTTCGGAGAACGAGAGATGGAGAGACGGGACAGGTTGAGGATGCTTATGGCTAAGTTGGATTCTGAAGGACAATTGGAGAAGTTGATGAAAGTTCATGAGGAAGAGGAGGCTGCATCTACTGCGGCAGCAGAAGATGCCGAGGAAGAATTTGTTCAGTATCCATTCTACACTGAAGGGTCGAAAGAGCTCTTGGATGCTAGAATTGATATTGCTAAATACTCCATTTCGAAGGCAGCTTTGCGTCTTCAACGTGCAAGGAGAAAAAGAGATGACCCAGATGAAGATGAAGATGCAGAGATTGATTGGAGTCTGAATCAGGCGGAGAGTTTGAGTCTTAATTGCAGCGAGCTTGGAGATGACCGGCCACTCTCTGGCTGTTCCTTCTCTTGTGACGGAGAAATGCTCGCTACCTGGTCTCTCTCTCTCTCTCTCTCTCTCTCTCTCTCTCTCTATGATTTAATCCATTTCTGTTAGCTGCCACTCTCTTTCTTGCTTGCTTGTAAACAGTTATTTCCCCCCTTCTTTCACAACATGACAGATCACATCTGACAGCACGGTCAATTTTTCTTACATAGACAGTACCAATCACATAATAAAGTCATTTGCGAGTATTGTGTTAAGTAAACTATCCCTTTCCTGTTCTTAATTACCATGATCATTCCATAATCTGATTCCTTGCTTTATTCTGCTTATGCAGTTCCTTAAGTGGAGTTGCTAAAATATGGAGTGTGCCTCAAGTTACAAAGGTTTCTAACTTAAAGGGACACATGGAACGTGCAACTGATGTTGCCTTCTCTCCTGTGCACAATCATTTGGCAACTGCCTCCGCTGATCGAACTGCAAGGTTGTGGAACACTGATGGTTCTCTCCTGATGAAGTTTGAAGGTCATCTAGACCGTCTTGCTCGTGTTGCTTTCCATCCATCAGGGAAGTACTTGGGCACCACGAGCTTTGATAAGACATGGAGACTGTGGGATATAGATTCTGGTGTGGAGCTGCTCCTTCAAGAAGGTCACAGTCGGAGCATTTATGGAATAGCTTTCCATCATGATGGATCATTAGCAGCATCCTGTGGATTGGATGCACTAGCACGTGTTTGGGACCTACGTACTGGGAGAAGTATAATGGCATTGGAAGGCCATGTCAAGCCGGTGAGAGACTCTTTCTGAATCTTTCTCCTTTTTCTCACGGGAATCTTGTTTTTGTTTATTTGGAAAGTATAGTTGTTAAATGGACCACATTTATCTTTCATACCATTTTCAGCTTCTTGGGATCAGCTTTTCACCCAATGGCTATCATTTAGCGACTGGCGGAGAGGATAATACTTGCCGGATATGGGATTTAAGGAAGAAAAAATCATTGTATGTCATACCAGCACACTCAAATCTCGTATCACAAGTAAAGTTTGAGCCCCAAGAAGGATACTATCTGGTTACATCATCATATGACATGACTGCTAAGGTTTGGTTTATTTCTGACCATTTTGATTGTTTTGTACAGCTGAAGGCATTGAATTTCTGTTTATTTTATTCTGAAGGCATTGAATTTCTGTTTATTTTATTCTGAAGGTATTGAATTTCTGTTTAACAGGTTTGGTCTGGCCGAGATTTTAAGCATGTCAAGACATTATCAGCTCACGAAGCCAAAGTTACATCTCTGGATATTAGTGCAGGTAATTTTCCCCACTTAAATAAGTCATATATGCCCAAATTTGTGATCATTTAACCACTTCTCATGAACTATTTATCTTTTGTTTGCTTCACCTTTATTTTAATAACCACAATTGATGTGCTAATTGTCAATATATTACCACGATTGCACCATGAACCGTTACCATTGGTCCATCCTCAAATCATCTGCCACTTTTTTTTTCTGTGCCAAATTTTGTTCCCCCCCTTTCTCTTGACAGTTTCTCTTTTCCTAAATAATCTTTGGGTTCTGTCAATTCCATTTACAACTTCTGTGCAACTAAAAACTGGAATTCTAGTTGCTTTTATTTGGCAGTTATCTGCTGGTATCATACATACTGACTGAGAATGCTTATGGAGTTTCGTTTGGAACACCTTGAAAGTTGTTAATGGTTGTGTTTTATTTATTCAGTTGTGGGATCTGATCCCGAGATATTTTCTGTACGATGGCCTTCTATTTTTTGTAATTCACAGTTGTGATAGGGAAAGCCAAAAAATTCAAAATAAACTAATCCAGTTCATATACTTAGTTACTTGATTCAGTGTTATCTTCATAAAAACTTTGCTTATATGAATTGTTGTGTCATGGCTTCGTGGATTAACTATATTCCTTTTCATTAATGGTCTGCCATTTGCTCAAATAAAATAAGGTGTCATTTGTCTGTGTGCGCCAAAGGTTAAGGGCTTGTTTTTTCTGGTCATTTTTTGATTTGTCTTTGAAACGAGGTTTAATTTAATTGCTCCTCTGGAGAACTCATTTTGTTCTGCTAATTTATGAATTACCCTTTGCTTCATTTTGATTGGGTGAGCATTGTTGCTTGGTGGCAGATGGACGTCTAATTGCGACTGTCTCACATGACCGAACCATCAAGCTGTGGTCCAGCAGAAGCAATGAAAAGGATGCTATGGAGGTTGAATGAGTTGGCTTTGGACTCTGTTGCAAACAAGATAAACTGTTGGCCAAATCTTATTTTATGAATTGAGCATTTCTAACTTTGCTTTGAGCAGAATACCCAACCTCATAAAACTCTTTTCCCCCCCCTTCTTTCGGAGAGATAAATGCTTATTGTAGGTGAAATTTCTCTTCTATCAGATGTCTTTAATGTGCAGTTCTGCTGAAGTCTCCATTTATACATGATGCTATTCCTAATATGTTGATGATTTTGTAAGGAATCCATACTATGTTGCAGTTCTGTTTAGCTTGTCCTCGCAGTAAATGTGATTGAAATGGTGACCAAAATGGGGTTTCTGCTTCCCTTTTTTCACAACTTTTGAACCCAGTAAATGTGATTTACATGTCCATTTTGGGTTAGGAAGTTTATTTACTGTCGGTTCTTCTATTTTGGTCGCTTCTTTTGTAGAACTTTTGCTACTAGTCAAAATTTTGCAGCGAACATTTTATTAGTAAACCTGCATTGTAATGAAATATCACTAATACTTGTAGACTCTGTTCTCATTCTTTTTGCTCGTTTATGTTCATAATTTGTCTCTCCTGAAAAATCAGAAAGAAAATGAGATCACATGTCGTGGGGCAAGAATGATATTGATGAGTTTCTGTTATTGCTTATGGTTGGTGGCTTTTCCTCTCCTCTCACTGGAGAGGAAGAGGACTAGCACGCTAGTTTCGCCGGAGCTTTGACACATGAAAGCCATCTTTTTCTCAAAGCTAGGGTATACCAAGGAAAGAAACAGAGAAAACACATGGTGTTGGTGAAACTAGAGGTGTATCAATCTTCCGAAACAATTCAGTGATGACACGAGCTAATGGGCGCCAACACTCTCTATCTTTATCAAGTCTCTTCGCTGTAAAGATCCCCAAAATTGCATTAAAAGTCAAATCTCAGTGAAACATCATGCTTCTTTCTATACAAATCCTGGCATCATCTTGAAGTGCTTGTCCTCCATTGGAATTGGAACACGTTCCCCAGATGACCAGTATTTCCCTTTAGAGCGTGATGCCAAATCATCCAACAAAACTATGCAGTAAGAAAAACCTTCGGCATGTTAATGAATACAACCAGAAGATCGCTTCTTCGATCATGTTCCTCATTTATACCAACCGGTGAGTAAATACCTCAGCCCAAAACATATGCAGCATCCGAGTGCCTGTTACCACAGGCAAGATATTAGAACACACATGCCAATGCGGAACACAGGTGCTGGCAATCATTACATGAGTTGAGTAAGACTAACTATGTTGCAAGAAACATCCGTGCTGAAAACTTGATCAGATCAAGACAGGAAGTCAATGCAGTTACTAAATCATTACAGTTGAAGTGAGGCCAAAGTGTACCTAATTTAACCCCTTGAACTTCAACTCTATTTGAGATTGCTTCATGAACTGAAAATTCCCTGATTTTTGTCAAACTAATTTAATATTGGAATGTCATCCTTGACATTAGGGAAACTAGGTTTTGGTTAGCAAGACACAATACTACATTTTAAAGATAAATATATTTTTACAAAAATAAGACTAAGAAGCTTTTTAGGGAAATCCTAATTTCTCTCCAGCATTTTCAGTAACCAGCAGACAAATAGAAAAAAACTGGTATGAAGATACTCAGACCTCTGTTTCTTTCCCGAATCTATAATTTCTACAAAAAACCACATTAAGTACAACAGCAGAAACAACAAAAATTTCACATGTTACAACAGTTATAGAAACAAGTCATACAAGTCAAACAAGATCAACAATATCAACAAGCTGCAATGATTTCTTTATCCCATCAAATAACGATGCCCACCTGATCTTCAATAACAAAACCAGCCTATTCATGCTGCAATTTACAGAAAAGCAAGAGGAAGGTATTTGGGGTACAGATGGTTGGTGCTGAGATTGAGATTGAGGTTGTGGTAACGATAAGGGCTTGTGATAAAGAAAAGTAAATAAAATGGTGAAGATGCTTGATGTGGAGAATTATGAAGTAAACTTATTTGTCTGATTTGGAGGTTATTTACAATACATAGAGGTAGATGAAGAGTGAGCTAGAGTAGGAGGCTTCTATTAATTCTTTTTCTACAAAATTATACAAAAAAATTAATTTACACATATATGTCAAAAATTATTGTATAGCAGAACTGGAAGGGCCACATTAAAAAAATGCAATGTTTAAACACCAAAAATAAGGGATTGTTTAGTTCAGAGGGTAAAATCTCTAATAGGGTTGAAGTTAAAGGGGATTAGATTATAATTTAGCCTTGAATTATTCATGCAACTGGGTTTCTATTTGGTTTGCTTTGGAACCTACCTGTTTACAATCAAGTGAAGCAAACTTATTTCAAAATGGAAGACCCAAACTCAAGAATCAATTGTAAAGCTTGGTTCACATTTTCCTAGTTTTAGCTGAATGAGATGGTTATCTGTATCATACAAACATATTCTTTTATGTGGGTATTTCAGTCAGGTGTCATTATCAAGAAGCTTGGAACTCCTGCTTGGGGCCAGCGGCACTCCCTGGTCCCAAAATTGTGAGAAGCATGGGATAGTGAAGTCCAAACCCTCGACAAGGCAAAAAGCCCCTTCCCCAAAGTGCACAAGTAAAAGGAGAAAGATAAAATTTAACAAACAAATAAATCACCTGAACAAGAAGAAGATGCACGCAAAGTGAATTTTCTGTCTTCCTGCCGAACATTCTCAAGTAAAAATTAACAAGTGTCCCATCGTTTGTTCCTGTAAGAAGTCCTGTTTGAGGATCGAACCTGAAAAAAAAATAATGTAATTTAAGACATCCATAGAAGATTCACAAAAGAAGGGCCATGAAATTCCCTTCGGTACAAACTTGCAACGAGGGTAGAGAATCTACCTAGGTAGACGATGTCTTGGACAATGCCTGAAGCCAAAAAGCTGAAGTGGAACCGCAAATTAGATGCCTTAGTGGATAATTGGAGTTTAAAAGCTTGGGGGAGAAGAGTTATGAGATCAAACCTGAGGAACTGACAGGAGGAAGTTTAATACTTGTGCTAAAAAGAAAATCAGGAGCGTTTCACTGTTCAAAAAAAGAGGGAAAAAAAATCAATTATGAGGTTATGGATAGGCATATTGATAAATGCAAAGTAACTGTAGAAAAACCCAGTATATCAGATCTCTGGGATCTTTAAATGTGACAATGTATGTCCTAATAGCACAATTGATCAGCTATCATTTGATTGAGATTGCATAATGAGAAAGAGAAAAATAGTGCGTGGTTACAATAGGTAAAGAAAAGCAACAAGTATTTTCTAATGTACATACTGACAAGTAAATCTAGTTTGAACTTATATTTCAAAAATATTTAGTAAGGAATACGCTAATTTCACAACATCCAGAGCTTGCACAGGTAGTCAATCACGTTCACATGTCAAAACTCTAAATGCCATGTTCTAGGTTTTAACCCATGCATGGAGATGACTTGAATGAATTAGAAAACTCCCCATACATATATTGTGAAATAAAATAACAGAACGTTGAACAGGCACAGGACACACCTAAAATGGCCTAAAATCCCAACAACAGCCATCGTCATCCCTGCAAAGTATGTATAAGTATCTCCAACAAAGACTGAAGAAGGATACCTGAAAAAATAAAAGAGTAAATGTTACTTTGCTGCGCAGAAAGAACAGTAAGAAAATCACTTGATAAATAGAATAAAATGTTAATACCAATTGTAAGAAAGCAAAGCCAAAGAGGTTGCCAGTAAGGGTTGGACAAGATACACAGAGAATGCATGAGCCTGTTGATACTCAGGATCTGCAGATGCTCCAATTTGCATGACGTTATGTATCAAAATCTATAAAATTGTTAAGCTGTGTCAGATCCATAAAGAGTCAGAATCCAGTTGTTCTACAACTCTCTATGCTTACCGCAGATGCGATCACAACTGTTTGACCAGCTTCAAGGCCATTTATACCAGCATGAATGTTAATGCAATTTGTGCAGAAAATTGCCAAAAACCACATGTAAATCTTATATATAAATCCTGTCAAAAACAAAATGAAAAAACCATTAAGCACATGCTGGTATAACTCCAGCCACTTGTAAGGCTTTATCGACTTTCTTTCAAACAATGCTTTCTATTTCTTTTCATATAACTGAAAAATGAAATTCAAGTTCTATGATGAAAAGTCTCAAGTTTACTATGAAATTATGGAGTATGTTTTTAAAATTAGATTGATGTTCATGATGAGGATGAATCCTAGCAAAGTAGCATGTGTGTGTGTGAGAGCAATGATCTCACACTATTGGAATTAAAAAACATACCCAGGTCCAAAACCTTGAGCCCAATATATGGAACAAGAGGCTTTGGTATAATGATAGTTGTATGTCCAGCGTATGCCATCAGCAATGGAAGGGCAGCAATTGACGGAAGCAATAATTTGCTGCTCTTAGTGAACACAATAACAGCCATGAGGATCTAATCAAGCTTCTTTTTAACAAAACGCTAACAAGAAATACTCACACTCTCCATGGAACATCAAGGACATCATCTATGAATCCGAGTAGAGTCATGAAGCAAATTGATGCTAGTGCTGCATTGTACTCAACAAGCCACTGCATGTTCACAAATTAAAACACCAAATGGAAGAAATACTGGGGAAGTAAACAAAGATATACAGGTAGAAACATGAAAACACAGAATCTGCAGTAAAGATATAAGCATGGTGTAAAAAAATTGCAACAGAAGATTGTCAAAGATTCTTACATTGGAATCTGGCGCGAAGTTTAAAAACTGAAATACTATAGTCAAAACCATGAAGACTACAGCGACAACAATACCCAATGATTCAGGCCTGCCAAAAACATAAAAGTGGAAAAATCTGATTAAGCGGATTAGCAAGGACAGATACACAATCATTGTCTAAGTATCATATCTTTTAGAACTAACATGCCAATAATCCATTCTCTTAACTTTTACTCCAGTTTGACAATCACAATACCAAAATTAAATTTCAACTCATGAGAACTTCATCAGCCAGTGAAATAAATAAATAAATAAACAATGATGATGAATAAAAAACAGGCAAAAAATAATATAGCAACCAAAATTGAAATCTGAGACGAACCCCCCTTCTCAATATATATATATAAAGATCACAAATTTACAAAAATCCAAACCCTCTATCAACAAATCTAAAACAAACTCACGTCATAAAATCAAAAAAAAAAAAAAA
>Ga0307515_10010886_pt1 | contig 17353 bp, 8 predicted proteins | sample 17_EM_MG_FD_194513 | JGI IMG/M metagenome (GOLD analysis project Ga0307515, IMG submission 194513) | Populus trichocarpa ectomycorrhiza microbial communities from riparian zone in the Pacific Northwest, United States - 17_EM | ecosystem: Host-associated > Plants > Roots > Unclassified | place...
AATGCGCGCATCAACTACTTTTGCTTTTTAAATAATATTTATATTTATTAAATTATCAAATTACCCCTAAATCAACTTGATTATAACAAACAAAAAAAAAACTCGGATGAAAATATGTATAAAAACCCTTAGACTCGGATTAAAGAGATTTTGTTTTTAAAGGTAATGTAATTATTTTATTGTGCGTCAAAAAGTGAATTGTAGGAAAAATAAACAAAATAAACCTTAGGCCCCAGTTAAATAATTTGTTCTTTTAGAGTAATTTAATTATTTTAATATGCTTTAAAAGTTGAAAAAAATGATATGCATAATGATTAATGAACCTTGGAAAAAAAAACCATATTACCCTATAATCAATTCAATAATTTTTGTTGAGAATGAAAAAATAATTATTATATTATTTAAAACCACAATGTTTTGTGTTTGTGTGCATGATGAAACCATGATTCTTTTTTTTTTTTTTTTAATAAGGTTTTTATATTGAATACTTGATCACCCTGTTTTAAGATAGTGCAACCAATTACTGAGCTATTTTTTAACAGTTGCTAGATTTCATTATCTTGAGTGAAGTCGTCCCAATAATTTATAGACTTGAAATCTCACATGGATGGAGTTTTATTTCAAATTAGTTTAAAGATCAACTCGATCAAACCCAGTTTACTTACCAAGTCAACTTTAAAGATTTTCCCTTCTAAAATGATGGTTTTTAAAAAAAGAAAAATTAAAAAGACGTGGTTTTGAGATTTACATGGTAACTAAGATCCAACTTTTATGGTAAATGGATGACTCTGTATCAATATAGAAAATCTCATTAGTATATTATGGTGAATGTCACCATCAAGGTTGTAAGAGCTCGTACGAGCATACACTGCTTTTTCTCAGCCTCTCTCCGGGGCAAAACAAGTAGTTAAACCTGGCTATGTGCTGCAGAAAACTCTCTACTTTCAAACCCAAGCCTCCACTAATACCCCCCATTTTTTCCCGCCGGTACTCCTTAAACCCAAAATCCATCTCAAAAATTTCCTTAGAATGCCGAATCATAGAAGAAGAACCCACAAACATGAACACAAACAGACATTATGGGACATGTGTTTCCCTCTTAAACCACCCAAACCCCGAAATCTCCTGTTTTTATCAGAAGGGTTTCTCTCAAATCACAAAAGAAGTTACTGGAAAAGCTTTACATGCACTTTGCATTAAGGGATTAGTCAATTTAACCGTGTTTTACAGTAACACTTTGATTAATATGTACTCAAAGTTTGGCCATATAGGATTTTCTCGTTACCTGTTCGATAAAATGTCTGAAAGAAATGATGCTTCTTGGAATAATATGATGTCGGGGTTTGTTCGTGCGGGTTCTTACAGGGAATCGATGCGGTTCTTTAATGAAATGAGGGATTTTGGGGTTAAGCCAAGTGGGATTGCTGTTGCTAGTTTGGTAACGGCCTGTGAGAGGTCAGAATGGATGCGTATTGAAGGGGTTCAAGTTCATGGCTTTATTGTTAAAGTTGGTCTTCTGAGTGATGTTTTTGTTGGCACTTCGCTTGTGCATTTATATGGAAATTATGGATTGGCTGCAGATGCAATGAAGGTCTTTCAGGAGATGATTTATAAGAACGTAGTTTCTTGGACTGCATTGATGGTTGCTTATGTGGACTATGGAGAACCAAGCATGGTAATGAATATATATCGGCGAATGAGGTCTGAAGGACTGAGTTGCAATGACAACACAATGTCTTCTGTGATTAGTTCTTGTGTGTCACTTGAAGATGAATTGTTGGGTTATCAAGTTCTTGGACATGTAATAAAGTATGGATTAGAAACTAACGTTTCAGTGGCAAACTCTCTTATATCAATGTTTGGTTGTTTTGGTAGCGTGGAAGAAGCCTGCTATGTTTTTAGTGGCATGGATGAACATGACACGATATCATGGAACTCAATGATTGCGGCATACATACGTAATGGTCTTTGTAAGGAATCATTAAGATGTTTTTCTTGGATGTTCCGTGTTCACAAGGAAATAAATTCTACTACACTTTCAACCATGTTAGCAGGCTGTGGTTCTGTGGATAACTTGAAGTGGGGCAGAGGAATTCATTCTTTGGTGTTGAAATTTGGGTGGAACTCAAATGTTTGTGCATCCAATACTCTAATAACCATGTACTCTGATGCTGGAAGATGCGAAGATGCAGAATTGGTATTCCAAGGGATGGTGGAGAAGGATATGATTTCATGGAATTCCATGATGGCTTGTTATGCTCAGGATGGGAACTGCCTGGATGCCTTGAAACTTCTTGCTACAATGTTTTACATGAGAAGAGGAGCGAATTATGTGACCTTTACAAGTGCATTGGCTGCATGTTCAGATCCTGAATTTGCTACTGAAGGCAAGATTCTTCATGCCCTTGTAATTCATGTTGGTCTTCATGAAAATGTGATTGTTGGCAATGCATTGGTTACACTGTATGCAAAGTCTGGTCTAATGATTGAAGCAAAAAAGGTATTTCAAACAATGCCTAAGCGAGATGGAGTAACTTGGAATGCTCTCATTGGTGGTCATGCGGACAGTGAAGAACCAGATGAGGCATTAAAAGCATTCAAATTGATGAGAGAAGAAGGTGTACCTATAAACTATATTACAATTTCAAATGTTCTTGGTGCTTGCTTGGCTCCTAATGATCTATTGGAACACGGGATGCCCATCCATGCTTTTATAATTCTGACAGGATTTCAGTCTGATGAATATGTGCAGAATTCACTTATAACAATGTATGCTAAGTGTGGTGATCTTAATTCGAGCAACAACATATTTGACAGGTTAACTTCTAAGAATGCTAGTGCGTGGAATGCTATGATGGCAGCAAATGCTCATCATGGTCATATGGAAGAGGCTCTGAAATTCCTTCTGGAGATGAGGCGTGCCGGAGTAAATGTGGATCAGTTTAGTTTTTCTGAATGCCTTGCTGCTGCTGCCAAGCTGGCAATATTGGAGGAAGGCCAGCAGCTTCATGGTTTGGCAGTCAAACTTGGTTGTGACTCAAATCCTTTTGTTGCAAGTGCCACAATGGATATGTATGGAAAATGTGGGGAAATTGATGATGTGTTAAGAATAATTCCTCGACCAATCGACCGGTCACGGTTATCATGGAATATATTGACGTCATCTTTTTCCAGACATGGGTTTTATGAGAAGGCTAAGGAAACTTTTCATGAGATGATAAATCTGGGAGTAAAACCAGATCATGTTACCTTTGTTTCTCTTCTTTCTGCCTGCAGTCATGGGGGTATGGTGGAGGAGGGTCTGTCGTACTATGATTCAATGATAAAAGAGTTTGGTATTCCAGCAAAAATTGGGCATTGCGTATGCATTATTGATCTTCTTGGACGATCAGGAAGGTTTGCCGAGGCTGAAACTTTCATTAAGGAAATGCCAGTTTCACCAACTGATCATGTTTGGAGGAGTTTATTGGCAGCATGTAAAACCCATGGCAATCTGGAGCTTGGAAGAAAAGCTGTAGAAAATCTTTTGAAGTTGGACCCCTCGGATGATTCTGCTTATGTTCTCTATTCAAATATTTGTGCAACCACTGGGAAATGGGAAGATGTAGAGAAAATCAGGAGGCAAATGGGATTAAATAAAATAAAGAAGAAACCTGCGTGCAGCTGGGTCAAATTGAAGAACAAGTGGAGTTTATTTGGAATGGGAGACCAGTCCCATCCACGGGCTAGTGAAATATATGCAAAGTTGGAAGAACTTAAGAAGATGATTAAAGAAGCAGGCTATGTCCCTGATACAAGCTATGCCTTGCAAGATACAGATGAAGAACAAAAGGAGCACAATCTTTGGAACCATAGCGAGAGACTCGCCTTGGCATATGGCTTGATCAGTTCTCCTGAAGGTTCAACTCTTAAAATTTTCAAGAACCTTCGTGTTTGTGGTGATTGCCATTCTGTATATAAGCTTGCTAGTGGAATTCTTGGGCGGAAAATCGTATTACGAGACCCTTATCGGTTTCATCAGTTTAGTGGTGGCCAATGTTCATGTACTGACTATTGGTAATTGAGCTATTAATCTATTATTGGTAACTTAGGGTATTGGAGTTGCATTAATCTAATATCAGGTATGGAACAGAATCGTCATGCCTAGTTTCATGATCATGGCATGAAGAAACAAGAATTGGTTCATGTGTGCTTGTGTAGAAAGAGGTTTGGAATCATTAGAAGCTGGTAAATCCAGTTTTCTGTCATCAAGCAGAGATGACTTGCCCGGCTTCTGGATTAGAGCCTTTTAGTGGATCTAAAAGGCTGGACACCCAGAATCAGACTATAACCTTGAGGCAAAGAACTTGAAAATTGGATCCAAGTATTTTCCATGCATTATTTTATCGATGTACATCAAACGATCCTTGTGTTGTAATGTGTATATGAGCTCCCAAACCTGGGAGATTGAAAAGGAGAAGCAAAATGCAAATCTATTTATTTAATAAAGTGACTCATGTCTTCCGGTAAAAAACAATGAAAAGGATGGCTCAAGTCAAATGATAATTTTTATCTCGACCAATCTCAAATTAAGAATTGTTTCAGAATCATTAGTTTTTGGAATCTGAAACCATAATAACATTTCGATTACACAACAACAATTTTACCAACAGGATCAAGTTTTTCCTGTCCCTAACATGGAAGCCTGTCTCATCAAGAGCAGTCGGAACAAGTTCCTGCTATTTTTATGATCAATGGAGGCACAAGTCTCACCATGTTTCTTTTGCCAAAACTTGAAACTGGAAGGCTAGAATATGACGAGCATTAATAAGTGGTGAAACTGGTAAAACCGTTCAATTACAAGCTTCATTGTTAATTCTCTTTGAGGTATAGCCCTTTATTTGAATGAAACACACACTAGCCAAAGTTTCTAGTTTTGAGATTTTCTCCAGAACTGTACGTACGGCCCGCATTACAGACTAGGGAACCAACAGCAAAATGCACTTAAATGGTCACCAGTATTCATGGATGAAGCATCTATTTCAGTTACCAACACAGCACCCACTCTTTCCCTCCACCATCCATCATAAACAATCTTCCTCCCTCCTTGTTATTTTCCCTATCATACTTCGTAACATTGCTACACATTGAAGATTTTGGCTTATTTTCCACTGTTCTACGGGTCTCATTTCTTACCATGAGGAGCATGCCATGTTAAATGAGAGAATGAGCAACTGGGGATACAATGAAGGAAAACAATTTTCTCGAGAAAACGAAAATACCCAAGGTCGGTGAAAGAACTTGACCGTGGTGTTACAATCTCCAAAACCCCACGAAACAAACAAAACTGGCACCCGAGAACAAAATTCGTAGATGATCACAAAGGCATAGATGTTCATGTTCTACTGACTGAACCATCTCGAAGACCTGTAATGTGTCCTCAAAGAAGTGAAAGCGGCTAATGCTAGCTCTTCCACACTACTTTTACTGAATCCACTGAAAAAATTTCCAACACTGTCATAAATTGCTGGCACATCTAAGAGATAAAGAGAATTTGGCTAGTTCTCTATATATTGCTGTCTGTAAAGAGGATTGTCTAAATACGAGTCTCAGGTGATACAAGCTAGCAATGTCATGCATCTTACAGTTAACAATGGAACCTATGGTAAGTTTCGAAAAATAAAATTGAAATAGTAAAAATAGAGTTGTGAAAAGAAAAGGTGCAACAACTAAAGTAAATGGTGGGTTTTCTTGTGTGCCTGGACAGAGATGTTGGGAAATAGCTCGATCTATTACTTTTTTGTTGGAAGATTAGGATATCCTAATCCATTTTATTAAATTTTATTATTGGACTTTAATTTATGTTATTTTGTTAGTTTTTAATTATTTAGTGAATTTTAAACCCAAATTTAGTTTTGATTTGAGTTTTAATAGTTATATATAATTTTAAAAATTATTTTTTGTTTTTTATAAATTAATAAAATTTATAGAGTTGCAAATTTCCCCCATCCTTTATCTCTTTTTTTCTTCAGCTTTTCTAGTCTTTTTTTTTTCTTTCTTCTTAGCTTCTTCTTTCTCTCTTTACTTCTTTTTTTAATTTTTACTTTGTTATGCATCAACTTTGATCCTAGAGTAAGGTCTTTAGTTGTTCCTACAACTAAATCAAAAAGCTTTGTTTAAATTCCTAAAATTCATCACAGCTCAAACCCTAATATTTATGGAAAGCTCTCATCAATTCAATAGTGTTGTAGAAAAGAAAAATAGCATTACAAGATCCTTAGCGTGACCTAAGAAAAAATAAAATAAAAATTATTTACACCCTAGCTAAAGCCCTTAAGCTTATTCCCATATATATATATATATATATATATATATATATATATATATATATATAAAAATATCCATCATTCATCTTCTCGACCAATAGACCAGCTAACATCAGCACACTCATAAGCCACCATGACAGCCAATCCTTTCCACAGCCGCCACGTTGGAGATAACCTCATTACCTACAGATCCATCAACAACAACCCTTGATTCAATCTCTTTAGTCGTTGTAGCCACATCCACCGACCAACAACAACAACCCTTTTTTTTAGCTACAATCCAAATAAAAAAATCACATGGCAACCCAACAACAATCCACTTTGTTAATTTGTTGTAATAGTTGATATAGGAAGAAAAATGACAGCAGACAGGAAGAGAAGCTACCACCGTTGGCATGAAATCTTAGTTGTGACAGTTAGAAAGGCAGTTAGTAGTTAATCATGTGTTAAATAAGCTAGAGTTAGTTAGTAGTTAGTCTATTAGCTGGAAAGGAGGTTAGTTAATTAGTGAAGAGATCTTGTCTAAATAAGGAGTCTTGTATTTATCAGATTGTAAGCAATAATAGTGAAATCATTTATGTAACCTATAGAATTCCTTTATCTTCTCTGATTATTCTATCTCTCAACCTCATTTCTTATATTGTTAAGGGAGACCTTAACAAATTGGTATCAGAGTCACTTTCCAGGATCAAAGAAAGGTTGCATTTATTCTTAGATAATTAACAATGGTGAAAAACAACAAAATGAATGGCTGAATGGCAGGCAAGTGGAAGAACAAATACAAGTTCTTCATAAAAAAATACAATGATTTATGATGGAGAGTACGAGACAATGGTGGAAGCATACTAAATAGAATGAGTATCTCAATACACAAATGGAAACCTTAATGGTTACAATCAAGACTTTAATAAGTGGTCAAGAAGTAGAGAAATAAGCAAAGAGTCACTCTAATTCAGAAGGAGTGATTCGTTTGCAACAACACCATAACCAAGAGGAAATTATAGGATATGATAAAGGTCATAAGAATGTGTATAATTATCCCTACCTGTGGTAGAATTGACTACATTTCACATAGACAATACACGAGGGTGGATAAAAAAATATTTAAGATTTTTTAAACTACATTTCACTCTAATTCACCAATGGATTAAGATTGTTTCACTATATTTAAAAGACACATAAAAACTATATTTAAAAGACACATAAAAAGTATGGTATGAAGGGTTCTTACTAAGAGACCATGACTTAGCCAATTAGGAAGAATTTATACGAGTTATTTGTATGAGATTTGGTAGTAGAAAGGATGTGGTGGAAGAATACAACAGGTTAGTATAGAGAAAAAAAAGTGAAGGAGTGTGTTGAAAGGTTTAAGGAACTCAATTATCTGATGAGTACCTTAAATCCTTCACTACCTTGAATCGTACTATATCTCAAGTTTTGTTAGTGGTCTAAAAAATGATATCAAACCAACATTGAAGATATTAAAGCCTACAACACTAGTATAAGCAGTTGACCAAGTAAGGTGGAAAGGAGAATATAATTATAGTTAAGAAGAAAAAAATGGTACAAAAAATAATTTATTCTTTAAACAATAGAAAATCACTAGGTATCATACCTTTTAAAACTTCTAGCAATGTAAAAACTAATTTATCATTTAAGGAAAAACTTATACCTGAGTCATTATATGAATAAGAAAGAATGTTAGGTCAATGTTTTAGATATAGGGAAAGGTTTATACCAAGCCATCAATATAAAAAAAAAAGAAAACTTGAATATGATGGAAGGTGAAGAAGAAGAAGATGATGATGAAGAAAGAGGAGGAGAAGAATAATTTTTAAAAGTAAATAAAGGAGTTAACAATGGAATTATGGATGAGGAGGATTAAGATGAAAGTTGTTGGTTATCCCTTAATACATTAGTTGAAAGTTATATGTCTAATACAATAAGAATAAAAGATAGCTGTCAAAACTAGAATCTCATTATTCTTATAGATAGTTATACTACTCATAGTTTTATCGATGAACATGTGGTAAAAGAGATCAAAACTGCCATAAAAAGAACTATTGTACTAACAGAAACTATGGTCAATAGCAATGTCATGAGGTGTAATGTATTATGTTTAAAATTTATATGGTTGATGCAAAGACATAAATTTCATGCGGATTTGAGAGTGTTGAAGTTAGGGAGGTGTGATATAGTGTTAGGGGTGGATTGGTTGATTACTCACCAATCCTGATTGACTTTATCAATTTGAAGTTGTCATTTAGAAGGGAAAAAAATGAGGATGATTGAACTAAAAAGAATTTATAGATAAGTTTTACATCAAAGGTACAAAAGAATTTGAAAGAGGTAATATGTGGTTTTGTTGGTCAGGTTTTCTCAATGGAAATTGAAGGAGGACCAAGGAAAAAGGAAATGAATTCTAAGGTTAGGGCTTTGTTAAAGGAATTTGAATAAGTTTTTGATGAACCAAAGTAATCACCTTCAGTAATAACCTTGGATCATAGAATTCCTTTAATTCCAAGTGTTAAACCAGTAAACATCATAAACAGTGGATCTCCTTACCGAGGAGGACTTTTCTTAAACCTTAGACAGACCAACAATTAGAAAACATGATAACACCTTAGCTTTTATCAGACAATTATATAATACAGCCTACCTTAGGTCGGAGATATTTGGGGTGCTAATACCTTTTTCTTTACGCAACCAGTCCCCGTGCCCGATCTCTGATACCAGTTAGGGTTCCTAGTGACCAAAATACTAGGTGGCGACTCACATTCCATTTTCCACAGATAAAAGACAAGAATCCCTTGTCTCCCTATATTTACCAGATAGATAGATAGATACACATATACCTGAGAGTGGACGATTCGTCGTGATGCCGCACACGTGTGACATGGATCACAATTCTTCTCTAAACTAGATTTGAGGTATGGATATCACCAAGTGAGGATGCATGCAGATGACATTGAGAAGACAACATTCAGAACTTAACATGGACATTATAAGTTCAAAGTGATGCCTCATGAGCTTACAACTGCACCTACAACATTAAGAAGTCACATATAAGTATTAGAACTTTTTCTAAGGAAATTTGAGTTGATTTTCTTTGATGATATTTTGATATATAGCTTAACTTTAGAGTCACATATCAGTCATGTTAGAATTGTGTTGAAAACATTAAGAAGTCATTAGTTGTTTACCAGGCAATCTAAATGCTCATTTTATAAATTTAAAATTAAATATTTATGGCATATTTTATCAGCTAAAGGGGTTGCAATAGATCCTAGAAAGATTGAATCAATAAGGAATTGGCCTACTCCTAAAACAGTACTAAAGCTTGAAGGATTTATTGGGTTGATAGGGTATTATAGAAAGTTTATAAGAGGATTTTGAATTAAAAGTAGGTCATTGATTGAATTGCTCCAGAAGAACAATTTAAAATGGGATAGTATACACAAAAAGCTTTTGATGAGCTTAAAACAACCTTGTGTGAAGCTTCAGTACTTTGCATTGGCTAATTCTAGAAAGATTTTTATCTTGGAAACTTATGTTTGTGCAACAGGACTAAAAGCAGTTCTTAATAATAAAAAAAAGAAGACCATTGGCATTCCTAAGCAAGGCTTTATGTTTAAAACATTTGGGGTTGTCAATTTATGAGAAGGAGTATTTGGCCATTTTAATGGTAGTAGGAAGATAAAGACATTATTTAGAACATAATCAGATTGTCATAAAAAAATTATCATAAAAGTTTGAGATATTAATTGATAAAAATATTAAATTAAAAGGACAGGACTAACAAAAATATTAGGATTGCGATATCAAATTTATTATCGAATAAAAAATAGAACAATGCTACTAATACATTGTCAAAAAGGTAGTAATTGATAATAAGGAGTTAAACATGGCAAATTAAGGCAGTCTAAATGTAATTTTAGCAATAGTACCATCTTGGTACAATAAGATAATGAATACTTGTAAGCATGATCCTCGATTATAAGAAATAATTACTAGCAAAATATTAAGTGTAGACAGTTAGGCTCAATACAGTCTAATAGATGGAATATTGAGATATAAAGGAAGGATTGTTATTAAAGGGAATACAAATGTGAGAGATAATGTGATTAAAATTGCTCATGATTCTTGTATTGGATGTCATGTTATTGTTTAAAATTCACATAGGAGGCTTGAAGTTGTATTTTATTGCCTATGATGAAAAGAAGGGTGAAATAATATGTGGAAAAGTATATAAACCTTGTGTTGAATAGCAAAGATTTTAGTTGAAAAACAATGAATAAAGGAAAAAAAATTATGATTAAAGAGAAAAATCCCTAGTAAATTAGTTAAAATCTTGGGTAAGAAAATAAATATGAATCTATACAAAAAAAAAATGATGATTGGAGTTTTAATGAAAATATCATATAGGCTATAAAATGAGTGACATTGTCATAATTATGGAGAAAAATCCTTCTCCCCCTCCTTAAAAATCTGTCAACCATTGGTGAAGAGGAAAGCTTGAGAATTTTTTTCTCTCTCTTCCTTTCTTCTCTAAATCCTCAAGATCTTATGGTTTGGGAGTATGATTAAAGGTGTTATACCAATAAACCAAATTAAACTAATGAACCAGAGAGAGAGAGAGAGAGAGTTATAAAATTGGATAAATTAGTTATGGTAAGAGGTTTCTATCCTATTAATTTCAACAGTTTACTTGATTAGTTGGGGGATTGAAAATTCCAAATTTTTAAGTTTTAGGTCTTACGCGAAAATTAAAGAGAAATGTAAATTTGTGTTACTTCTTGAGTAATGGTAATGTATATTACATGATTAACGACTATATAGGAGGAATTAAAAACCATTTATGGGGAAATTAAGGAGGGCATTAGTAACTGACCATGAATTAAAAATTTGGAGAAATTGAAAAGCGAGTAAATTGTGTTGTTTTTGGCATTCTAATAATGTTGAAAATGATTATGATTGATTGTGAGTGTTGTAAGGTAGATTACTACAAGTTTAGGTAATGTTATCATATGTGTTTGGTATAATGATAGAAATGTGAAAGATTGGACAAATTATATTGAAATTAATGTTCTTATGATATTATGGATATTGTGTTCAGAATAATGATGGAATTGTGTTTAAGCTTGATTAAGATTCATGTGAGATAAAAACATTTAAACATTGAGTTATTTTTGTAAAGGGTAAAAAGAAAAGTATAAAAAAAATGAAGAAATTATGTGATGTTAGTGTTCTAATGATGAGATATGCTTAGAATTACTTGGGAAGTGTAATTAAATGGTTATCTATATTGGGTTGTGGGTTAACAAGTTGATGATATGAAAAATGAGAGATATATGTTAGATGTAAAATGGTAGTAAAGAAGATGTAAAATTAAGGATAACAAGAGGTACTCATGGATCGGGTTTTGCAATATCCATACCCGAAATCAATTTTTTTACTTGAATCTAACTTGAACATGATTAGGTATAAATGAAACCTGACCCAATCAGATTTTGGGTATCCATCGGGCATCCCAAACCAAAATTTTCTTTTGTCAATTCAATGACAAACTATAAATAAAGAATCTTCTACCATGAAAAGCCAAATTACATCCAACAAAATCCAAAGCCATATTTTGAATCTAGTCCAATGAATTACAAAATAACTCATCTCAACCCCGGAACATAGACAAGGCATGTTAAAGAAAAAAAAAGTAAAATTACACAAAATAATTCATCTTAACCCTAGAATAAGATAGGACACACTAAAAAAAAACCAAGTAACAACATCTTTGGCAAACCATTTCCTTATAACCATTGTTTCAACTCTCAAACTCATGGCTCTTCTAAATGCAGCAACTTCTTTGAAAAGATCAAACTCCCCCCTTCTTCATCAACTCCTCAACACACTTAGCCAACAACTGATCATCTTCCTTCTCACTCTCTAATAACTTCTCTAAATGGCATTCAACATCATTTTTATAACTAACAACCCAAATAATCCCCAAATAACATAAAAAAAACGCAATAAAGGGATCCATGATCTCTAGCAAAGATTCCAACCTTTTAGCTTCAAAAGGGTCATTAGAGAATAAGTTGAAGAGATGAAGCAAAGAAATAAAGTGGAAAAGAAAGAAGAATATTGAAGACAGAAGAAGCAGCTAGAGAGGAAAGATGGTTAAATGTGAAACAAACCCTAAATTTTTAATTTGTATATGCTTGGTAAAAATGTAATTTTTTCAAACTCTGAAGTTATTATATATTAATGTGGTTTAGGTCAAGTTCGGGTAGGGTTTCAGGTCAGGTAGGGCAATATCCATACCCTACTCAAACCTGACCTTTGGCCTTCGAGTATTACCCAAACTTGACTCGAACCTAAACAAGTTAAAAAAATTCTTATCCATTCAAGTTGATTCGAGTCAGTTTCCATCGATTTTCGGTGAAATTGTCATCCTTATGTAAAATGGCATACAAATACAAGTGAGTAATATGAAAAATGTGAGATTGTAATGAGATATAAACAAGTGGTAAAGAAAGAATAAATTATGTGTTTAGACAATTAGAAAGGAATAATCATGTGTTGAATAAGTGTGAAAAATATATTAGAATGAATTGGATACTAATTAGAAATATTTCTTTGAGATCAGGAACAATTCCTTAATCATATCATATGAAATCAGGAACAATGGTCAATGAAGTTTTGCCACTAGGACAATAGATGTAAGAGACAAATCATTAGCCTTATTACTTAGCTTCATTAATTTCTGGAAGTAAATTGCTCCGCAAAACATCAACGACCTTCTATATTGCTCTATTCGTGTTGCAGCTTCTTAAGCCTTTCAAATATTACAACTTTGTTTGAGTGGATTATCGAGCTTGAATTTCAAATAATGCCTAGTTTTTCTCTGAATTAAAAGTTGCTCTGGTAACAATCAATTTTATGTAAAATAAGACTAGACATCTCTTGATCTTCTCGATAAAAAGAAAAGCACATACATGCTTATACTGATTTAGAATTACAATGAAACTCTTAAAAACATATTCAACAGCTGGTAAGATAGCCAATAACATAACATGAATTCCATACTCTTGAGATGGAAATAAACTCAAACTAACTATCAATTTCATGCCCTTAATTGCTTCATCTTCTCATGTCCTTTCTTCTATTCCAAACAACCCCAAAGCAACTTCAAGCATTTGAGTAAAGTGGAATGGAACAAACAATGTGTACAACATGCTCACCCAAAATCCACGAGAATATTAACCAAATATCTATCCAGGATATGGCCCACGTTACTCGTGGTCACAGTGTTTCTAGCGTACCCTCTCAATTTTAAACTGAAGACTCAGAACCCTTCACCAACACACCAAAGTTCTTAATAAAGTAGTTGTCTTAGAACCTCCTTCATTAGATCAGAAAGAACCTTACACTTGACATCATGAGGTTAATCTCTTCGTGCTTTTCTTTATAAGCCTGTGTTATAGACTTTGAAAAGGAATTGGATAATAGAGGACTTATATTTCACTTGCAAACTAAACTTCATATATATACAAACAAGTAATAATGCATGATATATATTAGATATGGAGTAGTGATGGTACAAGGAGAAACCCTAATGACAAGTTCTAGCCGTTACATGCACGAGGTAAGTTTACTACCTAGCCATAAAAGATTTCTCGTTTGTTCAGTGATCAGCCTCTAAGGGCCATGTTGGTATACTAAACACACTCAGGTAGACAATCAAACAAGAGTTAAATGATTTCACGAATCTTACATGGATTAATAGTCACTGGAGTACCGCTACTCCCTCATCTAATCTAAAGTTCAGGTGTGTGTTTTTAAAAGTGTCGTATAAAGGCATGAATCCAACAACAACAAAAAAATAAGCATGGATGCTAAAAATTAAAGCATAAGGTAAACAAGCATAACAAACATATTAACAATAAAAAGACAATAAGCCAAAGTTTAGTTCTAAAAATTTTCTGAAGGAGTCACCATTCTTTCACATCCACGCGGAGAACCCAAAAAAAATGTATGGTATTTTAGAAACAGGGATCAAGAATTGGATAGCGACACCTGATATAATTGTGGACTTTGGCATCAAACCTGGAAACCACTACCAGAATAAAGTAGAAAAAATCAGCTTTCGAAAGAAAAGGCATTACTCAAGGCTTCAAGAACTAAAATACACAAAAGTAGACGATGTTTCAGACAATGAAAAAGGTTGGAAGAAGCTGGATAATATTCTACATATCCATACGTAATGCTCAAAGGAGAAAAGGATCAAACAAAAACTAACTGCAGGAATCCCAACTCTTTTTTTTTTTAAAAAAAAGTAATACTCACCCAGATTGGGTGAATTCCTGCATAACAGCAGCAAATCCCCTTACAGGTTGTGTAACAGGAATACATTCATCATGTGATATTGTAAGGACAAGAAATCAAATTATAACCAATCTCAGACCTCCGTAGGCCATCCTAGCTAGAGTGAATGGTTGAGAACTACTTCGTATAATTGGTGATATTACCAATTTTACCCAGCCAGCTCCCTGCTATTTCGAACCTGAACTCCATAATCTGGACCCATGCCCAATATTTGGCCTTAATGTTTGAATCTTTTGAATCGGCAATCATGCATATCAAGAAATCAGAGAAGAATCACGTCATTGTGTTTAATTTAGCTTGGTTTGAGAAAAAAGTTTTTTTTTTAATTATTATTATTATTATATATTTTATTTTGATTTTTTTTTTAATTTTATCCCTTAAAATTTGATTTTTATATAAACTTTGATCTTTACTTTTTTTTATTATTGTTATTTATTTTTTCCTTATCATTTTCTTAATTGAAAATCTTTATCTATCATATTTGGTCTCTATTCTTTTAATTGCTATTTATTTTTATTTTAAATAATTTATAAAATTATATTTTTTTAATTTTATCATCTTTCAACTTTTTATTTGGTTTTAATTATTTTAATTGTTATTTATTTTATTTGAAATAATTTATGATTTTTTTTCAATTTCATCCTCTGACTTTTTTTATATGTAAGATTTGATCCTCATTCTTTTAATAAATTTAAAAAAAATTAAAATATTAATAAATTATTTTCCAACTCATTTTTTATGATATAGTAAGGCACTAAAAAGTCTTATCTAACTCATTTTCTATAACACTGTCAAACATCATAAAATAATTTATTTATCAAGAAATCACTTGTAATAAACAAGCCTTGAAGGAAAATATGAGAAACGACATTTTTAAAATTAGGGTATACGGCTAGCTTTTTCAAAGCTTATGCATGCATCTGATAAAATAGATTAAAAACAATTTGTTTCAATAAATAAAAATAATAATTAATGAAGACTAAAGATGAAAAATAAAATAAAATTAGGAGACAAATATAGATCAAGATATTTACTCTTATAACACGAGTCATAAATTTGGTTTTGTTCAAAAACTTTGACTGTTAAAATTATTTTTTTATTTAATCAAATGATAATAGAAATATAAACATACATTGAACTGATTGAATAAAATAAAAGAAAAAAAATATCATGCAAGATTGTCCATGTTAAACTATCAAGAAAATTTGACTTGGTTTTCAAGAAAATATTTTTTATTTTATTTTGGACGGAAAATATTTTCCAGAAGTTATAAAAAATTTAGAAATGTCATGTTATTTGCTGATTATATCTAATTTGATTATCAACCTTTTGATTGCTATATATTTTGTTTTGAATTTTGTTTTTCAATTTCATCTCTTAGAATTTGATTTAATTTGATTTTTATATTTATTTTGGACAGAAATTACTTTTCAAAAGTTGTAAAAAATTTAGAAATGTCATATTATTTGCTGATTATATTAAATTTGATCCTCAAACTTTTGATTGTTATATATTTTATTTTGATTTTTTTTTCAATTTCATCCTTTAGAATTTGATGTAATTTGATTTTTATATCAATATTGGTTTTTATTTTTATGATTATTATTTACTTTTCTTTTATTAATTTTTTAATTGAAATTTTTTATCTATCAGATTTGGTCTTTATTCTTTTGATTGTTATTTATTTTATTTGAAATAATTTATGAAATTGTAATTTGTTTTTAATTTCATCATCTTTCAACTTTTTATCTATCAGATTTTATCTCCATTATTTTGATTGCTATTTATTTTATTTAAGATAATTTATAAAATTAGATTTTTTTTCAATTTCATTCTCATTTAATTTTTTAATAATTAAGACTTGTTACTCATTATTTTAATAAACTTAAAAAATAATAAAATATTAATAAGTTATTTTCCAACTTTTTTTTTCATGACATAACTAAATACTAAAAAATATATTTCAATTTATTTTTCATGATATAGTTAAATATTAAAAAAATAATAATTTATTTTTCATCATACTATCAAATATAAAAAAAAAAAATTAATTTTTTTTTTTAAAAAAATTTCACAAACAAACCGATCTAAAAAGTATTTTTTGAACCCTACACTCTCTTAAACCCTAATAAAGCCTTTGGAATCAGTTTTTCTTCGTTCTCTCTTCCCACCGCCTTTTCCTACCAGTAGCTCCCGAGTTGCTTCACCTCTGTTTTTCACGCGCAACCGCCACTTACACCATCAATTAAGCAAACCCACTTGTTAAAACTTTCATTTTTCAATTGAACCTATAATCAACCACCTAAAGTTCAAAACTTTAAACAAAAAGAGAGGGAGACAATGGCAGAGGTGAAAGAAGAAGTGAAGAGTTTTAAGGACTTAGGAATATGTGATCAATTGGAGAAAGAAGAAGTGAAGAGTTTTAAGGACTTAGGAATATGTGATCAATTGGTTGAAGCATGTGATAGTTTGGGTTGGAAAAACCCAACAAAGATTCAAGTTGAAGCTGTTCCTCATGCCCTTGAAGGTATAATTTATTAACCTTTTCTTTCACGATTGTTCTTTTTTTTTTCTTTTTTAACAAATTAGGCGTTTTTATTTTGTTTGTGACTTTTAATGGGTGTATATATATATATATACAGGCAAAGACTTGATTGGTTTAGCAC
>Ga0307515_10010887_pt1 | contig 17352 bp, 3 predicted proteins | sample 17_EM_MG_FD_194513 | JGI IMG/M metagenome (GOLD analysis project Ga0307515, IMG submission 194513) | Populus trichocarpa ectomycorrhiza microbial communities from riparian zone in the Pacific Northwest, United States - 17_EM | ecosystem: Host-associated > Plants > Roots > Unclassified | place...
AAGGGGGCCGGTGGGGGGGCGGGTCTAGATGAATAGTGCGCAGTTGATCTACAGGGGTAAATTAAGGCTTAGCTTTAACATTCCCTTTCTAGACACCCCCTTCCACCTCTACGCCTCGCACCTCTATACCTACCTCTGCTCGTAGCTCTACTCGTAGCTCTGCTCGTGGCTCTACTCGTAGCTCTGCTCGTGGCTCTACTCATGTCTCTGCTCGTGGCTCTGCTCGTGGCTCTGCTCGTGGCTCTGCTCATGGCTCTGCTCGTGGCTCTACTCACGCCTCTACTCACGCCTCTACTCGTAGCTCTACTCACGCCTCTGCTCGTGGCTCTGCTCGTGGCTCTGCTGCCCGTGTCTCGTCCGTGCCTCTCTTATATAAAAAGGGAGACGCATAGAGAGAGACATGTGGAGAGAGACGCGTAGAAAGAGACGCGTAGAGAGACGTGTAGAGAGACGTGTAGAGAGACGCGTAGGGGAAAACGCGCAAAGCACATAAAAGTGCGTGCACCTTCGTTTCATCGTGCAGCAGCTTGCGGGGCATGTAGGGGTGGGGGAGTATTGGTAAACATTGCATTTGTATGGCTTTTACTAGTAAAATAGGTGCCCGAGTAGTGCCTTGGCTACCCTTACCGCCTGCTGGGCCGCCGCTGATCAAAAGATTCGGGCAGTAAAGTTACTGCCAAGAGTTACTGCCCGGATCCTGTCCGGATAATTTGGGCGGATTGATATTGGGGGCTGATTAAATGGGAGAGACAAGAGTAGAGTAACAGATCACCCTAAACTAAAAGGAACTCTCTTGGTGTTGTATTATATTTAGTGTGTTTGTTTAGAATAAACACGCGCCGCTTGTAGTTGAAAGTGGCAGTATTTCAGTTATTCTGTGCTATGTACCGCCACCCGGGTGAGGTTTGTGAGTTAGGTCTCGCTACACCCATTAAATCTGAATTGTCATCCATATTATAGAGTGCTAAAGTAAGGTCACTACTATTATATTCACGACTTTCCTTAATTAATTTTGGTTGTGTTTTAATGGTACAGGCCTGATTCGCAATTTCTGCCTTGCTGCCTTAACCGAACTCACAAACCTCACCGGGTGTCCCCTTTCATTTCGTGACGTCATATCTAGAAGTATAAAGACGAACTAAAAGAATAGAGGCTGATATTCGACGTTAAGCACACACAGACTTAAACTTCGTGTTTACCTATTCGGAAAGCCGGCCAATTGGGTTATACAGGCAACAGCGCGATTAAATTCCACTCACCTGGAGCCTTTGACGACCAGATCAATCAATAGTAAATTCTTGAAGCTCTTGATTTGGCTTAGTTCCTACTACATTTGGTTAAAACGTCATGTGCATTTGACTTGTTTGCATCTGCACCAGTGCGCAACTGTCGCGCACCCATACCACGCGTGGCGTGGGTGTCGGAGGCAGTTCACAGACGTTAAGGCAGCAGCAGAAAAGCTACATTTTAATATTTTGGTTTTCGTGATGCGAAGCAAATGAGAAAAACGTACTAACTTGACTAGGAAGGATTTAAACTCCATCAGGAAGGATTTAAACTAAATCAAGAGGGGTGTCCAGGTATCAATTGGGGAGTATCCGCATATCAATTAGGGGGATCAGTCTACCACCGCCTTTATTGGTTGACTTACCGATTGCGCGTCGCCTTCAATCTCAACAGAGCGCCTTTGGAATACGGAGATACAAAGCACAAGGACATCCGTTCTAACCATGGCTCCTTCCCGTCCCTGGAGGACATTAATTAGTTTAGCGGATAGCCGTGGCTGGCTTACCACTGACGAATTTCGTCTTCTAGACTCTTTTTGAACCTCTTTCTCCATACTGGCAGCCACTTAATCTCGAAAGCGCAACTATGGCTGGTGAGCACTTTAGAAACCCGGAATTTTTCGATCCGATCTTGTTCAGTCTTGCCGATGACAGCCAGTTTTCTGCGGAGCTTGACAACTTATTTGGAGGGGAAGTTAGTGATGGCCAGGGTTTAAAAAACCGAATAAACTACATTGATGCCTCTTGCCATCCTGAGGTTAATATTCGGTCCGTTCATGACCTAGCGAATGCCGAAGCTACGGTTAGTTCACGATTGGGCACTGTATATAGTGAGAGGCTGACGGTAAAGGAGGGTCTATCCAATCAACCGGACACTTTTGAAGAAACCGACGCCAATCAGGGGACTGAAAATATCTTTACGCTATTGAGACAAGACATTCTCGATGCTGCTTCGGCAAATTTTGACTTTGGTGGTAACGGAGAAAGTGTAGAACCTTCCTCGGCGAATCTTTAGAACGGTCCATTGGACTCAAAGCTCGTCGACTCGGATATATTGATTCCGGGCAGTCTCCGGGCACTATCATTTGTCTCGTTCCCAGACCTTCTTGCCAAGGCTTACCTTGCCAAGCCGCTAGCCGCTTTTGGCAAGACCTTCGTTAGAAGGTCTAGTACACGGTTCGGATTTTTGTTAGTCCCGCGCGGGGCATTTAGGCCTATATACACCTACTTTAAGCCAAATTATCTCAACTTCTACAGCTCCCTAAGCTATTCCTAATGGCCAGAATTACTAAATTAAACCTGGCGAAGAAGACTATGTTGCCCGATTTGCCCGATTCTAATTCATTATCTCGTTATTACGCCCAACGCCCCTAAGTTGTAGCAGCCGCACCTCTCCTATAACTACCGCCGCCCTCTTCCTACCGCAGCTAGAGTACCCAAACTAATAAGCCAGCTTTAAATAAAAATTAAGGACCATAAGTCTTTCATTTAGAACGCGAAAGAGTTAACTTAATATTAGAATAGCTGTATAAGCACCGCTAGGGCATTATAACTTTTATTAAGCATTATATAACCGCTTTTAGCCCTTCTAATTATAATACGCTAGAGCAACGTGCAAATAGGCTATGGAAGGCAATATTTAAAGAGCTAGAAGTTAAGGAACGGCTTATAGTGTATGGTGATTGCTAGCTAGGAAGGCTCTATTAAGAACCTCTATATAAGCAGATAAAGTAAGAGTTAAAGGATCTTATGCGCCCAAGAGAAGAGAACGGAGTTATTATTTCTGGCAGGCTTGGATAATTTAACGCTAAAGAACTAGTTAAAAAGCTTAAGCTTAATATAATTACTGCTAATGTATAGTGCCTTGCTTTAACGCTATAGAGCTTCCTTATAGCTTTAGTTTAGCAAAGGCTATATGCCAATTCTTGCAATATCACGCCTTACTATAATAAGCTCTTTATAGTATGCGCAATCCTAGCAAACGTATAAGCCCCTTAAGCTAGCTACCAGTTCTATACTGCTTTAGGGGTTTATTTATATAATATAGGTGTTAAAAGAAGGTATATTGCGCTTCTTTATAAGTTAGGAGTTATAATATTGTATACCGGTCTTACTAAAATATAAAAAGACCTGGAGGAAGTTGGTAGGGTATATGCTTCTATACTTAAGGGTTTAGATAAGACGCCTCCGTCACTACGAGCGGAGGGTATAGTTAAGGTATCTTAGCTATAGATTACGTACTTAAGGCTTCTTAGTTACTGCTAGTGTAATAAATAGTAACTTTCTTATAGCGTATAATTAAGGCAACTGCTTTAAAGAACTGGAACTAGCTGATGGTTATATATAATAACTTTAACTAGAATAAAAGGGTTTAATATAAGACTATACTAAACACTAATAAGTACCTCTCCGCTACTACTTCTAAGCTTATACTTAACCCTAAGTTTCTATACAACGGTTTTCGTACTTTTATGCTTAAACCTACGGAACAGCTTACTTGTAGTATAATCTTTAATTATCCTAGTAACTAGGTAGATAGCTATATAGAATAGTGCCAGTTATATTAAATTGCTAAGGCTATTGCGTATATAATACTAAAAGTTAAAGAGCTTAATATTGTTGTAGACTTCTGGCCCAGTATGCCTATTATAGATTGTCTCCTTCTATAAAAGCTATACTACTTTATATTAGGTCTAATTCTAGAGAATAAAGGCACTCTAGAGGGCATGTATGGTGTTTTTAGGAATATATTTAGTGGTAATAACGGCGAATACGGGTTTTAAAAGGGCCAGCTAGGGTATAAGGAAGGATCCTTTAATAATGGTGAATTAGTCTTAATTAATGGCGATTAGAAGACTATAGGCCTCCTCTAATCTATATAGCAAGAGCGCTATCTTAAAAAGCGTCACTATAAACAGCTAAAATAGTTTCTTCCTATGGCTAGATTGTTCTATTAGCGAACTAACTATATAGATATAATATATAACATTTACAGCAAACTATCCAACTGCTTTAAATTGTTAGATTATAGTAAGGTTTACTTTGGCGCGTATTAGGGTTATAGGACGCCGTTCTATTATAAAGAGGAGGTTATAATTAAGTCCTTTAACGCCCGAATTACTGCCTACTTCCTTAGTTTTTTTCCTTAAAATATTAAGGACTAGGGTAATAAGGGGGTTAATAATTGGATTACCGGATAAGATATTAGAAGAGGTAATAAAACGGTAGTAGTAAGAGTAAGATTCCTTACTACCTTATAGCGTATTTAAGAGGAGTTCTTCTTGCCTAGCTAACGGTCCTATAGTAATAAACTAGTTAATAAGGTGTTCCAAAACTATGTTTAATTTATATAAAATATAGAGGTCTACCTTATATTAAAGTTTGCTATTAAGTATGCTAATATTGAGCTTATTAAATGGGTAATTATTCGCTACTATCTTCTCTTTACTAGTAGTACAAAAAGTTAATATATATAGTTGGCTTTATACCTTACTAGATTGCTTATAACTAAAGCCGCGGATTAAGTCCTTTAAAGATTATTACTTATTAGCATGTTGGTTAATTATAGAGGCTAGTAAAATAGTTAGTTTAAGATAGATTAACTTAATAAATATTATAACCTTGTTTTTAAGCTTCTTCTTTAAGGCTGACGGCGAACTAGTTTAAATATAATAGAGTTATTTATTTAAGTATTACTTACTGCTAGTTACTGCCTAGAGCTGCGGTATGCTATAGAGGACGCGTTTAGCTAATTTAATAGCATATATTATATGCTAGCTGACGCAGCTACTAATGTATATTATCTTGCGCTTAAGCTATTAACTACTATTATAAGGCGGCCTAGCGGATAAAAGAGTTACCTTAGCTATAAGGATATTGTTAATATTGGAACCTAAAGGCTCTCTAGGGGTTTAAAGAAAGGACAGCTTATAAAGCTACCTTCTAAATTAACCTTATTATAATTAGAACCTTCTAGAGCTAGAAAGTAAAGAATCCTAAAGTAACCAGCTTACTACGACTTGCTTATTAATAGCTTTAATACAAAGCTATAAGGGCGTATTCCTATAGTAGAAGGCCTTAATAATATTAACGTAGATAAGCCTAAGATAATACTAATTAATACCTTATTTAATAGAGCTGCACTTAATACCTAATCTTATAGACTTTCTATCTAGTTCTAGTGTTCTATATATAGCTATTATCTAGCTAATAAAGAATACTTTAATAAGATAAAGAATATCTATAAAAGTAAGCTTAAGCCTAGAGAGCTTATGCCGGTATAAGATGCGAAGAAGGTAAAGGATATATCGTAATAGCAAAAGCTATAGCTAAAATGGTAGGGCCCCCTCTAGATTAAAAGGTTATTAGAAAAAGGGTTCTATAAAATTAAGGACCTTAATAGTACTAAAATAGAAGGCACCCTATATATAAATTAGTCGAAACGGTTTTATATATAAGATCCTAAGGGGATTAGACTAGAAGACCGTATAAATAAAAGCAACTATAATATGGAAGAAGTCTTTATAGAAGAAGAAGTACCTAAAGAGGAGGTTGTAGTAGCGTCTCTTTCTTCTAACTACACCACGATCTTACCGCGTCTTAAGGATTATATAACCCTACTAAAAAGGTAGTCTTTTATAAAGATTCTTCTATAAATAGGCTGTTACTTAGGATACCTATTACTATAAGTAGTAACTTATTTACTTTCTTCTCTCTACCTTTATAATAAATACGTAAAGTAACTATAAGGATTAGAGTCTTTTACTATACTCCTACCTTATCCTACTAGTATAAGGAATTAGGAAAAAAGTTTAGCTCTTTAAAGCTGGTTTTAAATCCTCTATCTTAATAACTACTCTTATAAGGAATAACTACACGTATAATCTTCTTCCTTCTACCTTTATTACTAATAACTATCTCTTATAAGTATTTTATATTTTTACGTTCTACAATTTTTAAATTAACATTTTCGCTTCCTTTTAAGTTAAGAGAAGAGCTACTTTACTTTAAGAAGTCTTAGTTAAGTATACTGGAGGCTAGAGTTAGGTATTATCTAAGTCTTATTTATTTTTTTAAAAAATTATTAATATTAAAGTTATTATTATATAAATGTCTTAGTAAGGAAAATTTAACTAATTAGACAACTTTAACCGGCGGTTAAAGTTCCTTAATATCTTAAGATTTTACATAACAACCATTTTGATTTACCTTTTTAGTAAATACTATAAGATCTTTATTTTAACTTCCTGTTATCCTATTATTTTATTATCCTATTACCCTATCTCGTTTAATTATACGCGCCTATTTGCCTTTCTTCACGTTAAGAAGCACTATTATTACCCTTTTCTTAAATTTCCTATTACGTACGCGGAATTTTACTGCAAAAATGCCTAGAACTATAGAACTCCGCTTAAAAGGAAGGCCGCCGACTCTGCCTTCTACGCCTCCGCCTCCTACTATTTGGTCAATAGCCCTTATATACTAAGGAAAGGCGTAAATAATAGAGGTTATTTTTAAAGCTGCCTAAAGCCACCTAATTAATTAGCGCGTAAATATCTATTATAGTTTAACGTAGGTTATTTTAAACTAGGAGTATAATATAGTTAAGGCTGCAAGAAATGCTATAATTAAGATTAAAAAGGATGGAGAGCTTAAAGGAAACTTAGAAAGTAAAGAGTGGAAAAATACCTTTATAGATATTAGGAAGCTTTCTAAGATTACTTATAAGATTAATAAGATTAAGACGGTGCGGGATATAGTTAAGAAGGAATAGGGAGAGGAACTTTTAGAAGGTCCCTGTAAGCTCTTTTACATATATTACGCACTAAAAAGTATTTATATTCTTATTAATTAAGCTAAAAAGAGCAAGATTACTAGAGAGAATGTATTAAAGATAGTTAATAATATAATGCTAAACCGCTTGGAACTCTTAAAGGCTAGGATCTTAAGGACTCTATACCTAATACCCTTGGATTTCCTTAATATTTATAAATTTAAACTAGAAGTTAATAAGGAGCTGGTTAAGAAATAGAGGCTTACCCGTTATTTAAGCTAGGGCTATAAGCTTTTAGTACTAGCCTTAACCATTAAAGCTAGAGGAGAGGGATTTATACTAAAGCCAGTTACTCTAGGACCTCTATTAGTACCTTTTAAAGAGGTTAAAGGCTTAAACGTAAAGATGCTGCGTAGTACGTTTCTGTTTAGAGGTAAGGTTCCTAAAGCTAATAAAGAGGACTCTAAATCTAATAAATCTACGTCCTTAGAGAATATTTTTATTGCTAGCTCCTCGTAGAAACATAAGGCTAGAAAAGCTTTTAAGAAATCTTCTAAAAAGAAGCTAAAAATAGAACCTATGGAACCTTTAGCTTTTAGTAAAGCTAATAAATAAAAGGGAAAAGTAGCTATAATTAGTAGTAGTAATTCTTTGATTAACGTCTGATACGGATCCTACTGGCCCACGCAGACTACTCCGTCATAGGGGGGAAAACTTGTGTATTTACAGGAAGAAAACCCCTGCAGTTGGGTTGGGGGAGGAAAAACCCTATAAGCCACCTCAGTCGGATGAAAAACCCCAAATTGCCATGTTTGCACATAGCAGCGGCCCTACGGGCCTACAGCACGTCCTCCTCCTTAGATGTTTTGAACTCCTTAGGAACCACTACTTCCTTCTCCAGCTTATCCAAAGCTAGGGTTCACTACGTCCTAGCTAGGCCTTGCCAATCGATCGCCGTATACTTGTTGTTTTCTCCCGTATCTTAACCGTCCCCTATATGCTATCTCTTGTTAACCATTGCCGTATACGCCTTACCTCCTTCCCCCCTAGAGCCATCGAAGGCGTAAGGGGGATTTATCCGTTCTAACTACCATAATACTAATAAGCGAGCGGGATATTGTGTATTTGGGTATCTTTTGTGCCTAGGCCCCAGCTAGGCCCTCTCTAAGGGTCACCACTCCGTTAAAAGAAGACAGGGAAAACCGTGGGTCGCAATCCAGGCTGCTAGGTAGTATTTAGTAGTTAACGGCGAGTAACCGCATGCTCCGCGGGCGATTGCCCTAGGGGTTAGGAGGGGCCGTATACTTACTCGTTCGTTCGTGTTCGTTCTCGATCATTCGTTCGTCAATATAAGGTCGTTGATGCTTTCAATTGGGGGTCAGGGGACGTTAGATTCTATCTTATATCCGCGAGGATTACACAGGGTTGAATAAGAGCGTAGCAGTTGTCTACTATGAAGGGGGTACCGTCAGTAGTGGTTTTCGAGATCTCACCATCCCATATGAAAACTTTTCACTACCCCCCATAACATTTCGACCACCACCACGACCCCTACCCGCAGCTGTGTGACGTCTCTGCGTTGGCTCTGCTGAGTCCAAAGACCAGCAGGTTCGTAGGCCTCACCACGTACAGGTGCAGAGTCCGATTTCGAGGACCAAGTAGCTATAATTACTAAAGCTAATAGAGAGGTAATTGTTAGGAAATTATGGCCGAAATAAAAAATAAAAAGCTCGTACTATTCTAAAACGCTAGTTAAATTAATAAAGGCTTTTAATTTAAAGAAAGAACTAAAAGGTAGTATCTCTTCTATCTTATAATAGTTTATTATAGCCTAGTAAGAAAATAGGATAGAAGTCCGCGCGCTATACTAGATATATCTTTAGAAAATAGCAGAATTGCTAGGACTAGATACTAGTACTTCCTTTATAAATTTATATTTGCAAATTTACTTAATCTCTAAGAACTATAATGCTATTAATATTCTCCAGACAGCTAAAAGCTCTTATTTTTAGTTTAAAAGGGATAGTCGTCCTAAGTATGCAAATAATGGTCTTAGGATTTACGCTTATTCTACTATACGACCTAGTAATTATTAAGTAGATTATATAGGGTTAAGGAAGCTTATATTAGGCTTAAAAGGGGAAATAAAATAGGACTTACTTGGAATCCACTAGGCCGATTTATTTAAATAGTAAAAAGATACTAGGATTCTAGACATTTTTAAAGAGGAGTTTAATATATATGCATATTATTTGCGTAAGACCGCTAAAGAGGAAAATAGCGGTATCCTTTAAACTATATACTATTCTTTACTATAATAGGCAGTTCGGATAGATTTAGAGCACTACTGGTATATAGTAGCTTTACGCGCTAATAGCGCTACTCGTTTTATTATATATCCAAACTATACACTCTAGTTCCTTAGTAGCTATCTCCCTAAAAAGCGGAACTTGGAAATTAACCTTCTGCGAGTATATAAAGGAGGGCTAAATTCTAGAGAAAGCTGGCTTCGTTTTTATATCTCCTTAATTAATAAGGGGAGTTAGTCTTATATAGAGTTCCTACCTAGTATATATTAGTATATACCAGAATAGGTAGGCTTGCTTTAAGAACGTAGGGAACTTAATAGTAGAGGGCGTATTAAGAATATAGAAACTACCTAGACTAAAGCTAATGCTAAGAAGTTTAAGCTTAACTAGATGCCTATTACGTTAAGAACTAATAAAGTGCGGTTTATAAAAGCTACTATTATATAAGGAGCCTCTTAAGCAATATTAAGTCGCTTAATTATTATACTAGACTTAATCGCAATTCTACTAAATACTAAGAGATTAGAGATTCCTAGGCTTAAGAGCTAGTAGGCCATTACATAGATAAATCTGGACGCTTTTTCCCTAGTTTTAACTCTTACTAGCGAACCTATTTCTAACGCTCCTCTATATAAGTTTCCGGCCTATATACAGCTGTAGGCAAAAAGCGCTGTTTTAAATGCTTTAGTTAGAAGACTTTTATAGGATGACCCTTAAGTAAGAAGAGAGTAACAGTTAATCCTAGATCCTTTATTAAATAATAAATATAAAGTATTTTGGGAAAGATATAGGACGTATATTACTAAGGCTGTTTATAAGAGCTTTAAAGAGCTAGAGGAATTTAAGCGGGAGGTATTTAGGGTAAAGTCTTACTTTTTAGCAAAAGAATAAGGGCGTAAGCGTCCTATAGATAACCTAGAATATCCTAAAGACTTAGTTTCGGATCTAGAATACGAACATAACCTAGCTAGTATAACTTTTCGCGCTCCCCTACTAACTAATTATGGTTCTAAAGGCTATTCTAAAGGCGAGGCTAGGGCTGTTACGCCTTAGGGCGCTAGGACTACTGCGCTAAACCTTAGTCCTAATATATTTAATAATAAGGTAGCACCTATAAAAATTAACCAGGAGCTAAAGGATATAAGTAAGCTTAAAGAAGATAGCTTCTAAAATACTGCTTCTAAACATTTACCGGCATTTATTAATGCTTTAGAGAATATTAATAAGCTAGTAGTATTACGCCGCCTAACGCCTTTACCAATTTCAAAAAAGGGTACTGCTTTAGAAAAATAGATAATTAATTCTAGTGTTCTCTAACCTCTTATATAGAAGACAATATAAGCAGAAATAAATGCTATCCGTAAAAAGGTATCTTTAAAACTCTAGGTTAGTATTGTTAATATTAGGATAATATAAATATAGAGCTTAAGGCGGAAGGCGTAGATAATATAGAACAGAGGCGATAAATAGGGAAAGGGTGTAGGCAGCTTTAGAGGAGTTAAAGGTATACTAGGTATTAGGTTGTTTTTTTCTATCCTTAAATATTTCTTACCTACTAAATAGGGTCTATAAAGAAACATTAGGGGACAACGTTTTAGGTAGGGGTAGTAATATAATAGTATAAAATACTCTTTAGTTATTTTAGTTTATTTCTTATTATATATAGGGGGCTTAGGGTTATATATATTATAGAAGCAACCTAGGCTTTAACCTCATCCTAAAAAAAATCCAACTTACCCTTTAGTTATTCTTTTACCTTTCTAGCGTAACTTATCTAGTCCCATTCCCCTTATAATGCTTAATTAAGTATTATCTTTTAGTATTAGGCTTTGCCCTTCTACATTAGCTCTCTATTATTTACTACTATAATTAGATTAGTGTCTATATATTACTTTCCCTTTTAAAAAGCAGCTAGATTTAATTAACCTATAGCTTTACCTACAAGCTTATCAAAATATTAGATACTTAGTTTAACTTTAATAATATTCTTAATAAGATTCTTAAATCTACTCCTCTTCCTTAGCTTCCACTATAGCTTCTACCGCCGCTTCCTTCACTACCTTTATAGAGGAAGCCTTATATCTAACTTAAACGGCTGCCCTTTAGGAATAGGCCTTAATAGATAGCTCTGCCTTCCTATATAATAGACACTTCTGTAAAATAAGGTAAAGATAATAGAAGAGTTAATTATTCTAAGAATGAAATAGTTTAAGCAATAAGAGATAAATAACGAAGAAGCTTAGGAGAAGATGCGCCGCTATTATCTAGCTAATAGAGAATACCTATAAGGGCAAGCTTAAGTCTAGGGGGCTTATGCTAGTATAAGATATAAAGAAGGTAAAAGATATATCGCGATAGTAAAAGCTATAGCTAAAATAGTAGGGTCCCTTCCGGATTAAAATAGTATTAGAAAAAAGGTTCTATAAACTTAATAGTACTAAAATAAGAGGCAATCTGTATAGAAATAGGTTAAAATGGTTCCTTATATAAGATCCTAAGGAAGTTAAACTAGAAGGCTATATAAATAAAAGCAACGTAATATAAAAGAGGTCCCTATAAAAGAGGAGGCACCTAAGGAGAAGGCTATAGCGTAAGTAGAGAAAAGGTAATCTTTAGGAAGAATTAGCCGAGTTCTTATCTATAAAAGTCCTCCTGCCCTCTTATTTAAGCAACTTAATCGCTACTACTTATTAAAAGAGTTCCTTTAAGCTTCCTAAAAGACAAATAGTCAGTTTCCTACTATACCGGTATAGCGCCGTACTGCTCCGTTAGTATAAGGATTATATAAGCTAAGCTTAATTAAACCCTTCTAAGGAAAGAAAGCAGAAGGAAAAAAGCGAGAGAGAAAGCCTTTATAAATGGTAATTAACTGAGATTATGTTATAGTTACAGTTAATTCTACCTATCCTTTATATACGTTCCTCCCTTTTAATTACATTATAATCTTATTACGTCTTAAGGATTATAGCTCTATTAAGAGACGGTCTTCTATAAAGATCCTTTTATAGGTAAGCCGTTACTTAGGACACCTATTACTATAAGTAGCAACTCTTTCTCTTTCTTTTCTTTATCTCTATAACGAACGCGTAAAGTAACTATAAGTAAGGCTTATCTAAGGAACACTTAGCACTATAATAGCTAGCACTTTTAGAGACTAAGAGTCTTTTACCGCACTTCTACCTTACTGCTATAAGCAATTAGGAAAAGAGTTTACTTCTTTAAAGCTGGTTCTAAATCCTTAGTCTTAATAACTGCTTTTATAGAGAATAACTTTATACGTAGTTTTTTTCCTTTTATCCTTATTACTAGTAACTATCTCTTATAAGTATTTTACATTTTTACGCTCTATAATTTTTAATTTAGTATTTTTATTTCCTTTTAAGTTAAGAGAAGAGCTACTTACTTTAAGAAACCTTAGTTAAGTATATTAGAGGTTAAAGTTAATTTTTAGTACTAACTAATATTATTATTATAGAAAAGTCTTAGCAAGGAAAATCTAACTAATTAAATAACTTTAACCGCTAGTCAAAGTTCCTCGACATATTAATAATTTATATAATAGTCCTTTTTAATTTACCTTTTTCTAGAAAATACTATAAGGCCTTTATTTCGATTTCTTATTATCTCGTCTTATTTAGTTATACGCGCCTATTTACTTTTCTCTTACATTAAAAAGACACTATTTTAACTCTTATCTTAAAATACTACTTATACGCCTATTGCGTATACGAAATATTATTATAAAATTGTCTAGAACTATAGAACTCCGCTTAAAAGGAAAGCCGCCGCCTCTACCTCCTATGCCTCTACCTCCCGCGCCTTTACCTCTTACTATTTAGTTAATAGCCCTTATATACTAAGGAAAGGCGCAGATAATAGAGGTTATCCTTAGGGCCGCCTAAAGCCACCTAGTCGATTAGCGCGTAAATATCTATTATAGTTTAATATAGGCTATTATAAACTAGGAGTATAATATAGTTAAGGCTACGAAAAATGCAATAGTTAAGATTAAGAAGGATAATGAGCTTAAGGGAAATTTGGGAAATAAAGATTGGGAAAACGCCTTTGTAGATATTAGAAAGCTCTCTAAGATTACCTATAAAATTAATAAGATTAAGGCGGTGCGAAATACAATTAAGAAGAAGTAGGGAGAGGAACTTTTAGAAGGTCCCTGTAAGCTCTTCTGCATATATTACATACTAAAAAACATCTATATCTTTATTAATTAGGTAAAAAGAAGTTAGATCTCTAGGAAAGATACGTTAAAAATAATTAATAATGCAATACTAAGCCGCCTAGAACTCTTAAAGGCTAGGATCTTAAGGACCCTATACCCAACACCCTTAGACTTTCTTACTACCTATAGATTTGGATTGGTAGTTAATAAGGAGTTAATTAAGAAATAGAAGCTTATTTATTATCTAAGCTAAAGCTATAAGCTTTTAGTACTAGCCTTAACTATTAAAACTAAAGAGGAATCTGCACTAGAGCTAGTTACTCTAGCACCTCTACTATTACCTTTTAAGGAGGTTAAAGGCTTAAATACAAGAATGCTGCGTAGCTTATTTTTGTTTAGAGGTAAGGTACCTAAAGCATAAGGAGAAGACTTTAAATCTAATAAATTTACGTCTTTAGAGGATAACCTTATTGCCAACTCCCTATAGAAACGTAGGGCTAAAAAAGCTTCTAAAAAATCCCTAAAAAAAAAGCTAAAGATAGGACCTACGGAGCCTCTGGCTTCTAGTAGAGCTAATAGGCGAAAGGGAAAAGTAACAATAATTGCTAAAGGAGAGGTAATTATTGTAAAAGTACGGCTGAAGCGGAAAATAAAATGCTCGTATTATTTTAAAACGCTAGCTAAATTAATTAAGGCCCTTGATTCTAAGAAAGAGCTAGAAGATGGTATCTTTTCTATCTTATACTAATTTATTACAGCCTAGCAAGGAAATAAAATAGAAGTCCGCGCGTTATACCGGATGCATCTTTAGAAAATAGTAGGGTTGTTAGGATTAGATGCCAGCGTTTCTTTTACTAATTTATATTTATGAATCCACTTAGTCTCTAAGAACTATAATACTATTAACATTCTCTAGATGGCTAAAAGCTCCTATTTCTAGTTTAAAAAGAATAGTCGCCTAGAGTATATAAATAATAACCTTAGAATTTACGCTTATTCTATTATACAGCCTAGCGATTATCTAGTAGACCGCGTGGGATTAAGAAAGCTTATATTAGGCTTAAAAGGGGAACTTAAATAGGACCTACTCGGAATCTACTACGCCGATTTATTTAAATAGTAGGAAGACGTTAGAATTCTAGGCATTTTTAAGAAAGAGTTTAATATATACGCACACCATTTACGAAAGACTACTAGGGAAGAGAAAGATGGTATCCTCTAGACTATATATTATTCCTTACTATAATAGGTGGTTTATATAAATCTGGAGCACTATAGACACCCTATAGCTTTATACACTAATAATGCTATTCGTTTCATTATATATTTAAGCTATATACTCCGGTTTCTTAATAGCTATCTTCCTAAAAAATGGAACTTGGAAATTAATCTTCTCTAGATACGCAAAGGAGGGCTAAATTCTGGAGATAGCTAGCTTTATTCTTATATTTCCTTAGTTAAGGAGGGGAGTTAGTCTTATATAGAACTCCTACTTAGAATGCATTAGTATATACTAAAATAGGTAGATTTGCTTTAAGAGCGCGGAGAACTTAATAGTAGGGGGCGTATTAAGAATATAGAGACGGCCTAGACTAGGGCTGATGCTAAAAGGTTTAAGCTTAATTAGATGCCTATTACGTTAAAAACTAAAGAAGTATAGTTTATAAAAGCTACTATTGTATAAGGAGCATCTTAAGCAATATTAAGCCGCTTAATTATTACTCTAGACTTAATTACAATCCTACTAAACACTAGGAAATTAGAAATCCCTAGGCTTAAAAGCTAGTAAGAGGTTATATGGATAAATCTAACTAGTCTTCCCCTAGTTTTAACTCCTACTAGCGAACCTATTACTAGTATTCCTCTATATAAATTCCCGGCCTATATATAACTGCAGGCAAAGAGTGCCCTTTTAAATGCTTTGGTTAGAAGACTTTTATAGGATAATCCTTAGGTAAGGGTAGAATAGTAGGTAATTCTAGATCCTACCTTAAATAATAAATATAAAGCATTTTGGGAAAGATATAGGGCGTATATTACTAAGGCTGTTTGTAATAGTTTTAAAGAGCTTAAGAAATTTAAACAAGAGGTATTTAGGGTAAGGTTTTACTTTTTAGTAAAAGAATAAGGCTATAGGCGTCCTGTAGATGACTTAAAATACCTTAAAGACCTAAGTTTAGATTTAGAAAATGAGGGTATAACTTCTAGCGCTTCTCTATTAACTAAGTATAGTTCTAAAGGCTATACTAAAGGCGAGGATAGGGCTATTACGCCTTAAGGCGCTAGGACTACTACTCTAAACCTTAGTCCTAATATCTTTAATAACAAAGTAGTGCCTATAGAGATTAACCGTAAACTAAAGGATCTAAGTAAGCCTAAGGGAGATAGCCTCTAGGATACTACCCCTAAATAATTATTAATAGTTATTAGTACATTAGAAGATACTAATAAACTAGCAGTATTATACCGCCTAACGCCTTTACTAATTTTGGAAAGGGGTGCTGCTTTAAGAGAGCAGGTAACTAACTTTAGTATCCTATAATCTCCCTTATAGAAGAAAATATAAGCAGAAATGCATACTATTGAAAAAAGAGTGTCTTTAAACCTTTAAGCTAGAGATATTAATACGTAGGATAATAGGAGTGCAGAACTTAAAGTAGAAGGTATAGTAGATAAGGATAATACGGAAAAAGCAGAGGTGATGATTAAGGAGGGAGTATAGGTAGCTTTTAATAAGTTAGAGAAGTATTAGGCGTTAGGGTGTCTTTTTTTTTTAGGGTATTTATTACCCACTTCGGGAGATATAAGGAAACGTTAGGGGACAATGTTTTAGGTAGAGGAGGTAATATAGTAGTATTAAATGCCCCTTAGTTATTTTAGTTTGTTTTCTTATTATATATATAAGACTTAGGGTTATATATATTTTAGAAGGAGCTTAGGTTTTAACCTTACCTTACCTTAATATAACTTCTCCTCTACCCTTTATTAATTAACAACTTCTCTAGTATAACTTAAGTTATTCCGTTTTTTTATTTATAATACTTGATTAAGTATTATCTTTTAGTGTTAGGCTTTGCCCTTCCACGCTACCTATAATGGCGGTAATATTAATCCGGTTATAAAGCCAAAGCTCCCTATATACTACTATATATATATTAAACAGCTTATTAATAATAGGGCTTAGCGGAACATATAGGGTGTAAAAATATTATTAGAATAGCAATAACTTACCTTCCCTTTATAACCGCGATAATAACTAAAACCTCTTTCTCTTCCTTATATCCAGTGTGTTCTAGATATATTATATATTTAGGCTTTATAAGCTTAATAGGCTATATCTTGCAGGCAATAGCACCTAAGTATTACGTAGAGGAGACTAGCGTAGGGGTAGGCTTAAAGAGAGTCGCGGTTATATAGTAGATACGGTAGCAACTAATATAGCTTAACTAGTGGTAGCGGTAGATATAGCAGTATTAAATAGGGAGTTAATTAATAAAGTTTAACTCTGGCTTAGAGTCGGATTAATACTAAAATTTTTAAATATCGCATCTATACCCTATAAAGAAGGGTATAGTATATAATTATATTTAAGACTAGCCGCACGTAGCTCTTACTATAGACTTTTAGATAGTAGATCTGCGTGCTCCTATTCGTTTATATAGTTATTAAGGTATTCGCGTATAGTAATTAGGTAGAATTAATATACTATTTAATATAGCATAGTATATAGAACGGTAATAGTGTAATATATTAGAAATAGAGCAGATCTATTAATAGCTGTAGGTACTACTAATATCTAAGCCTATA
>Ga0307515_10010888_pt1 | contig 17351 bp, 26 predicted proteins | sample 17_EM_MG_FD_194513 | JGI IMG/M metagenome (GOLD analysis project Ga0307515, IMG submission 194513) | Populus trichocarpa ectomycorrhiza microbial communities from riparian zone in the Pacific Northwest, United States - 17_EM | ecosystem: Host-associated > Plants > Roots > Unclassified | place...
TAAGGACATTGTCTCCAATCGCAAAGCCAGGGCGGCCCTTCCCCCAAAAAACCAGGCAACCGCAGAACTATGGGAAGGACTGCAGTGTTACCTAACCTAACTCTAGTTTGGCATTGGGTGGTCACGGCGGCCAACACTGCGCCGCATCAACGGCCCTCAGCTGCGGTAGGCCTCCCGGAACGGACATACATAAGTTATTAATGTTACAATTGCTGTGAACAAGCTGTGCTTTCAGTTTATCCGGAATAGCGTGTAGATCGCGTTGCGGGAAAAATACACACAGGATTTTCTGTTTACGTGTAGGGCCTGGCATCTCTGCGGAAGTATTGGGACATACAAGCACCAGGTGACGGGGCTCAACCCGGCGTCCGATGTGTCATGAGCTCACTCATGGAGGTGCTGCGGTCCGCTCAAAAGGAGCTTCGAGTCCACAAAGAAATGGATTTGGTGTACTGGCCAAGTCAACGGGTTTAAACCGGGTATTGGATGAATACAAGGCAACGCTCCCGTTTAGAATATCCTCCTACCGTAGACACCCCGGTATAATGCGCCCGACCTCAAGCTTAAAAGCTCAACGAACGCTCAGGCCCCCAGTTGACCCCACACCTTGGCCTGATAATCCAGAATAACCGGGAGAAGATCCCAAAACCCAATATCAGGCCAGTACGTAGGAGTGAAATGAAGCTGCACATTTTCCGACGCCTGAAAAACAACTCGTGGGTCAACGTGACTGTCCCTGCATCTCGTAGGAAACCATGTCCATACCTGCCACATCAAGAAGTCGCTAAGTCGTTTCACACCGCTCGACCGTATCAGAATGTCGAGGGGAGGGGAACCTGCGAGGCTCGTCATCATGTATTTCTCGATATCTTCTTCAGTGATTCTAATACGCTCGATCATAAACATGAGAAAACAACAACCGGCAGGAAGGCACGTACGGATGTTCTGTCTTGTTCAGGCTGCCCGTCACTTTTTCCTGCACGGCAGACTGTACCGCTGTAGCTATCTCGTCCCTCGATGTATAAGGCATACAGAGATTAAGAATAGACCTTCCAAAAAAAATCGGTATCAGAATCAGAATCAGAAAGGGGGGATCTGAGGTGACCCTACTTGTCATTCTTCTTGGTCATCTCCTGAGCGACATGTACGCTCTTCTGCACGTTCTCCGGCAACATTTCGATCTTACCTAACACGTTCAACCTCACACCATACTGGTCCAGCATTTCGCTAAATCCGCGGACACGTCAGCGACCAAAAAACACGGGGTCACCCAAGACTTACCCGTGCTCGGTGAGTTCCAACAGCTTAGACTCCGCAAGCTCCATCAACGCATCCACCTCGTCCTCGCTCCTCTTGAAGTTCTCAATCGAGAAGGCGAACACCGTAACGCACTTCACTCCCAGTTGTAAACATATTTCCAATATCTGCATCACCGTGCAAAGCACGGGATAGGTCAGACTTTAAGGATGAAACCAGAACGAGACAGATCATGGAACGGACCTGCCGAAGCGCGTAAAATCCATCCGTGTGGCCTTGCTTTATCGCCATATTTCGTTGCCGAGCATACCGCCTGTTTCCGTCCATGACGAACGCGATGTGTTGAGGCACGGGGCCAGCAGCGAGAACTTTAATCAGCCCTCGTCGAAATGATGACGACAGTGAATCATAGACGGAATTCAGGAGAGAGGTCATCTAGCAAGGGGTATTGAGGCGGGTCGGGACTTGGGGTGGCAGTCGATCGCTGTGCGGATGTACCACGTCATATCGCCAGGAGATTCGAATTCTCACGATCGCTCACACCTCGCGGCGATCAGTCTCCTCCATGGTTAGATTCCCAATCTATTCTAGTGATGAAAGGCTCCAAATACCCCCAGAGCGCACTCCAGTGTCCAAAATACCAAACCATACAACACAAAGATTCATGTACACCCAGGAGGACGTTATAGGTACCGCAAAAGTCCAATGATTGCTGTCACCTCACGAGCCCTTCATTCTTTTACAACGTAGCCAAGATCTCTTTGGCTACGTTCAAAACTTTTTGCTTCTCCGCGGCCGAATCCGTTGCTGATTGACCAGATCTGGGGACAAAGGACAACTTCTCAACCCCTTCAAGCGCAGACCTAGCCCGTGCGATCTCTTCCACTGGCAGCGGAGTGTTGAACTGTTTGGCGGCGTAAAAAATATTTCCGAGAGCAACTAAGGCTCTGTATACTGCCTCGGCGTCGTTTGACTGATCGCCGACAACCTACGCGGTTTCGTTAACTAGGATCGTTGGAATGGAAGAGGGGGTGATCGCACGCACCTTCAACGTTAAACCGAGAACCAAGGATCGCAGAGAGGGCTCAGGCGACGAATTCAGTGCCAAGCAAGAGAAACTACAACCGGGGTCATCCTGCTAGTATAACGTGACTGTTGCAAATAGACGCACTTCAACAGAAGGGTTGAACCAACTATCTTCTGGGGTGATGTGAACAACTCATTCGGGAGGGGCTCTGAGAGCGAAAAAATCTGTTCATAGAGACGGTGAGTTGCCACTCAAGGTAAGCTATCCATCCCCAGCTGGCGAAGGAGTACGAGTACCTTCAGGGCCCAGTTGATGTTCTCTAGTCTTGTGTTATCCTGGAGCGCGTTCGCGATAGTTCTAAGAAGTAACAGAATGTTTCTCTCCTTCGGCTTGGTCATTGGCGGAGTCCAATGCTCGTCCCAGTCTGATGCCCTCAGAAGAGCATCCATGAACCTATCGCCAAGTCCAGCATCCCCGCGCAGCGATTGCGGTGCAAAAGCCACGATCAGACGGGCGAGGTCGATCACTTGATAATCAAGGGATTGAGATATTATGTGACAGGGAGAGAAAAAATTACGCACGAGGGAAGCGGTGGATAGCCGGCCACCTTTCCAAAACCCGGATCAACGCCTCGATATGCTGCCCATTCGGCACAGTCTGCCCTGAGCTCCTCCCCCCTCCGCTCACTACCGCGAGATAGTCGAACATTTGCGCGAAAAGGGTTACTTCTTCCGGATCCAGGGCCAATGTAGAAGTCGACTGGTCCCTCAAATCGTCAATTCCGGCAAGTAGTTAAGGCGCGTAGGACAGGGCACATACGATCTCTTTCTGGACTTCGTTGTTCAGCTCCGTCAACTTAGCCCGCATCGCACGAATATTGCACTGCTTGAAGGTGATCGGTGTTCTCTAAATTCAAAGGGTCTCAGCTGGTCTCCGCCTGGGGCGATTGTTCAAGCGTACATGGGGGATGACATTACTCGAGCTCTGGGCTGATGGAGCAGGGCTGGACGGTGCAGGCGTGAGTCCGGGAGAAGGGGTAGGTTGGTATCGATTAGCCCCCGTGAGCGGGTCTGAATACCCGCCCTGAGTAGGACCGGATGGCGCAGGTGATGGTTGGTACCTGGACCCTCCAGTGAAGGGATCACCTCCCCCGGCGAACGACGGGACCGGGGTATTCGTGGTGGGTTGGTATCGCGACCCCCCAGTGAAAGGATCACCGGCGGTATTCGGGCTTGGCACATTGTCGCCGCCTGGCTGGTATCGTGACGCGCCTTCACAATTGTGGGAAACGTTAGGAACTCCTCAGAACACATCCGCAGACGAATCAGCACCTGTGTACGGGTCGCTGTATTGGCCCCCACCTCCGCCGAGGGAAACGCCGGCAGTATTCTTCTCGATGAACCTGACTACTTCGTCCAGATAAGACAGTGGCAGTTCGTTGGCCTGCAAGAATCGTTGGGCGGCGGTCCATGGGTTTTCTAAACTAAGCTCAGAGGAAACCGTCGAGGTATGTGCGCATATGTACCGCACCTGAGGCGTTGTATGGAAGTTTCAACGGTGGAACTCCATCCTGCACATCCACGTCGAAAACGTAATCCCACTCCTTGCCTTGATAGAGTTGCTTCCTTCCCGACCCGACGGCATCGACGACAACTCCAATCTTGGTCCACTGGTTCAAAGCGGCATCCCACTGCACTCCATGTTCAGTTCACTCCGATGCTTGGATGGACCAGAGGCTCTACCTGGTGTGCTTCGACAGCATCTCCGTTCTTGACCATCTTTGTCTCCCCAGGTTTCCGGCCTATTGCCCTCGTTAGGAACGAACGCGAGGGCTCAGAGGACCACGAAACACCCACCTGGAACGTTGAGAGCCTCGAGTCCAGGAAGGTCAGACTTTTTCACATCACCGACTTGTTGAGAAGGCAAAGCTTGACTGGAAACCTGTTCATCATAGAGCTTCAGGTCCGCCTCCGGCAACCAGCGTCCCTCCGCGACACTGAAGACTCGGACTACGTGATCACTGCAACCGCTCACGATGTCTCCGTTAGGCAGGGAAGAAACCGCCCAGACGGAGACTGCAGGATGGATAATAGTTTGGATACAGTCGCCGTCTGTATATGTAGACCATAATCAGAGTCACGAACGAGAGGGCTTGGAAGAGAAACGCCCGCACCTCGCCAAACGCGTACGGATCGGTCTTCCCCACAAGAAACGATATCACCGTTTGGTAGAATGGAAAGTCCGTAGATGAAAGAAGTGTGCCCAGACAGGGAGTAAACAAGATCGCCTTCTAACGTCCAAACGTGTATCTCGCTGCGTCAATTAGTGGATTTGGTGGAGGGATAGGTCACAATGAACTTGCCTATCATTGGAACAAGACGCAAACCCGATATCGGTCACAAGGGCGATGCCGCGGACCGCATCTTTGTGTCCAGTAAACGTCCTTACGGCCTTTTGTCGCTTCCAGAGCTTGATCGTTTTGTCCGCAGAGCCTGTATTTCCGATATCAGTCGGGTGAGGGCAGGAAAAAGACCGCTCATCCTGACCAGTGATGAACTCTTCCCCATCGATGGCCACAACGGTTAAGACCGACTGAGCGTGCCCTTTTAAGTCGAACGCCAACTCGAAGTCCTTCCACACCTTAGCTGTGCTGTGGAGCTCGTATTAAGTAACTTGAACCGATGCCGCCTTCCTTCCAATGACGTACCTATCCCATGACCCGGAGATGATAGTCCCATCGGAGGCGGCATGCAAGGCGCAGACGTTGTGTTCGTGACCGATCAATGTATATGCCGGCTCTTCTTGTGGGGAATCCAATCGATAGACGTTGATAACCATATCTTGACCAGCCGTGACCGCGTAGCCTAAATGCATCCCAGATCAATCAGAAAAACGTAAGAATACCTGCCTCCGCCTCGGTGTTCCGCCACAAGCATCTTAAACTGGACGGAAGGGCAACGGAGGAGCGAGCAACGCACCTTTCGGAGCATCCGGAGTCGGTGGTACGATCGTGACGGCGTTCACATACCCCGAACCAGGCTTGAAAGTCCTCTCCTGCTTAAACGGTGCGGACGGATTCGGTTTTTGCCACAAGATCGCGGTGGAATCTCGAGATGCGGAAAGTATCAGATCATCGGTGGGAGATGCGAGCGCGCGGACCTGTTTCGTTGGACCGAGGGCAGCTGGTCAACGCGAGCAGAGGATGTGAAGAGGGAGACATACGTCTGAGGAGTGCAAAGCCAAAGATGCCGACAGTTTGTAAGGCATTGAGGGTCGCGACGTTGAGAGATGGCGGGGACTCGTAAGCCTGGTCTTTACTTATCTGGGACCACGACTATAAAAACTTTCGTGCTCAATCTCATCCGGGAATGTGTGATTCTTAAGCTTCTGTCTACGATATTGGAGGATGTACACCACTCTAACGAGCCCCACGATCTTGGAAACACGAGCGAAAGCAGGGTAGATACGGAGGTGCGAAACTATGCCATGCACCATTACTTCATCTACTGCGAGGGCCCCAACTCGCTATCGCCAAACCACAGACAAGATCCAGCAACAATCGAGCGCGTCGAGGGTGTGAGGAGAGAAAACCGTCCTGGAATTTCTCGGCTGGCTGGAATCCCGTCGCTTTAGGGCAGGGTCAAGATAACTTGTCGCAAACCAGCTCGATGAACGGTCCGGTGTTTTCCGATTTGCCTTGGAAAATTAAAAGCCATGCGACTTGAGGCGCCCGGTTTTCTTTCATTCCTCTCAAGAAGGCTCCGCTTACGCTGGACACGGCGGCGACCGTACAATTCAAACGACCTGGATTCTCACACCCCATATAATACCCAGCCATACCAACAACAATGAGTCGAGTCGCGAGCAGGACAGGGCGAGTGCCTTCACCTGCCACTCTGCTTCCGTTGCTTTCCAAGTTCAGCAACGTTGCGGCGGGCCTATTCCCTGGTGTCTCCAAAGCCGCCCTCTACTTCATAGGCTTCCTCGTCTTCGTCAACCTCAATTCGTTCCCGTTTACCTGGCATTGTGAGTCGCCACCGTCACACTCGCCCCCGGGCCCAACACGTGGGTAACTAAATTGTTCCACGGCACAGATAAGATATTTAGACACGTCTGGAGCATCAGGTTAAGATTCCTGTTTTACAGGTTTAGTTTGTTTGGGAAGTCGAAGGAGGCCAAGAAGAAGCTTGAGGGCGCGTGGCTGGACAGGTTGGTTCCAATGGGCTCAGGTGCGAATTCACCGACTCCACGTCTTGAAAAGAACGTCCCTAATCCGCTTACGTTAGAGCCCTGGGGTTGCGGCACCGTTCTAAAGAAGTTCGCGGGTCCCGACGAATCAGATTACAACCTGCACCTCAGCAACTCTTCCTACCCAAAGGTATCCCCGCGACACGATCGTTCCTCCTTATCCGTCACGTTTTCTGAACGAGCTTTCGTTCGGTAGGTTATCGACGAAGCCCGCATGATGGTCGCCACACTCGTCTTTCCAAACTTCTACCGCTCTGGTGAGACTCCGTTCAAAGTGGACTTCGATCATTGACTATCGCTAATGCTGACCATGTGACACTCGGAAATAAACAGGTGGCTGGACAGCCCTGGGGGGAACTCACTTCTCTTTCTACCGCGAGATTCCGATATTTTCGAACTACGAAATTCGTACCAATGTCGCCTCTTGGGATGACAAGTGGGTGAGTGTCCTGGGCGACCATTCTTATTCGTCGGTGTTGGTCTTGGCGTTGACTCACCGTTCTGACAGCTTTATATCATCCACCGCTTCGTGAGCCGTCCGAAAAATAAGAAGGGCCGAGCTGGGGCCAAGGATAGGGAGAGCCAACCACGAGAACTATCTTCCAACTCTGCCCCTGTACCCATTTTACACACCCCCGCCGTCGGCACGAACACTCCAACCTCCAGCCAATCCGTGATCTCCCTGGCCGCCATGGAGATCATTGCCGCTGCTAGGTCACGTTCCGAGGAACCAGATGGCACGACGCTCAACTGCGTCGCCATCTCCGAGACCTGCTTCAAGATCGGTCGTATCACGGTCCCCCCTTCGATTGCGTTGGTCATGAACGGGATTACCCGACTCTCGACCGGCACCCCTTATTCTCACGAGAACCCTCCCCCGTATTGGTCTAAGGTTAAGGAGTTGACGAGCGATCAGAAGGTTATCCGGGATTTCCTCAGTGGAGGCTGGCGCGAGGTTCCTCCTGCTGAGCGTTGGTGGGAGCAAGCTTTGACTGGTCCTATTGAGCAGACCAGGAAGACGAACTTAGAACTCCTTGACGGCCTTCGCCGAAGCATGGAGGGTGCCAAGGCCGTGTACTAAACGATGCCATTCTGTCTATTATGTCTGGATGGTTACGCATTCAATACATCGAGGGTATCTGTAATTAATACACCTTCACGGACTTCCTTATCGGTTTCCAGAATTTCAGCAAAAATGCATTTCCCATCGGGATGGTTGATTCGGTCAGAGATACAGTACGAGACGAGACAGCAGAATACTTCGATGTCCGTTGGCAACAAGAAAGAGACAGCGACAGCAGAAACGAGCAAGAAAACAGCGAGCACAGCACAGCATAGCACAGTCAATCAGAGCCCAGTCAATCACCCAGATCCATAGCATCTCCAAGAGAGATCTTCACTCGTTTCGCACGTCCGCTTTGCTCTTCGCGGCTCTTCCGCTTTTGCCTCACGTCGATGTTGACAACCGGTTGAGTTTCCGGTTGGGTTTGGCTTCGACCACCGTTAGTGTCCACCCCACCAGCGCCTATGACCCTATTGTAAAGTGTGAGCACCGCACATTGCAACCATTGTCAGAGTCAACTGACGGTCTTTCGTCCGATCCATCCTGCAGGGAACACGATATTTGTGTCCTTAGGGTTCAGCAGACCGGCGATAACAGTTCATCTGAACGTACCGAATTACCCAATCGCGCCAACCGCATCGCGATGTCCCGCTCGGGATCGAAATAGTCCTTATATTTCTGGGACTTCTTAATTCCCACGACAAACTTGTACTTGGAGCCCGCTCCGGCACGCGGACGCCTTCGTTTGCCTGATACCGGCTTTTGGGTCTCCATTAACCCCAGTTCGTCGGTAGCCGTTTCCACTTGCACGATGAATCCTTCACCGGAGGTTTACCAAACGCACTTTAGACTTGAAGAAGGGCTCACCCTCGGTTTGCAGCCGCCTGAACAACTGCGTTGCAACTTCGGATGGGCATCCGATCCTCCTCGTGAATTCCAGATGATCGTTGAAGGTTTTCATCTCCTCAGCAATCTTTATTGCACGCCTGTGTGCCTTGAGGTCAGCGAAACACCCACGGATTGTAATCGATCCCACACCTAAAAATTGCAAAGTCCTTAAACTCCGAGATGAGGACTAGATACTGATCGCGTATCACGATCAGGTTCCAGGTTTTGTCGGAGCGGATACTGCAATCAAAGCATCGGTAGCTGTCGGGGATGCGCTTGTCTCGTGCACCATGATATCTATAGGCGTATGTTTGTGCGATATCGGGAGAAGAAAGTTACTTCACAAACCCCATACACCTAGGAGAATATCATGAGGTCGACAGTTTATAACACATCAGAAGTCCTTACCAAGTATGATACCAGCGCCCACAGCGATCGCACCAGCAGGAATCCGTGTCTTCACGCTGCGGATCCCAGTTAGGTCGGGTAGAAAGTGGAAGAAGAGGCGTACATCAACTTCACAACAACACTCCAACCCACGATCCAGAACGACCGAGTCTATTTTCATTGACTGATCTTCTGTGAATGATTCAATTGACTCCCCGCGAGGTAGACTCTGCCTCTGAGTCTCGAGATCTGGAATCGGATGAGGTCACTCTCGACTCTAATGGGGAAGACAGACTAACCCAACATCTCCGACTCGATAATTTGGCTACTCGGAGGTAAACTGTCAAATATGGTTTTGAGAATCTGAGTTTCAACCCCGTGGCTGACGCCTGCTAGGGCAGAAGCCTGGGTCATGAGGACTGTGCCTGACCCCTCCTCAGCTCCCTCGTCACCCATTGGTTGCGTCGGGGGCAGGGGCTGCGTCTTTTCGATACCAACTTCATGGGATGATAAAGCCTGGAAAAACGTCACAACGATCGGTTGTGATTGAAACAAGGTACGCACCAGTTCACGAACGTCCGTTACAAACTTCTCGACATGACCAGGATCGATGATTCTCTCCTTGGGGATCGCTCCCTGGTCCGATCTGCCGACGGCCGTACTCGCGTCCGTCGGGTTGACAACGATATTTCCCTCATCATCCATAACACCTAGAGGTACTTCGAGATCGATCACCTCACTGGTGATCTCCGCGTCTGGCGAAGGATCCGCATCAAATACCACTTTCCTTTTTTCAGCATCCGTAATCTGTGCCTCAGTTTGTTTCCTACGGAGCTCGGACTCTTGGAGAGGCGTGAGGGAAGAGGGGGCTCCTGGCCCGCGAACTGTTCCCGAATACCCTCCTTTGTTGTTATCGGAACTCGGCAGGAAGGCGGTAATTGATGCGACTTGGATCTCGACGCTATCACAAGAGAATTTCCAACATAGGGGATTGAAGAACGATTATGCAGACTCACGAGTGCCAACCCGTCTCGAGCCTCCCGACATCCGTCCGCTCGGGGACCTCTGTCTTATCGTGGGTGGTAAAATACCACCTATCTTTATCCGCGTCACCTTTCCTGAAATGGGGAGGCTCGTAATCATCTGGAGTATGATCATAGTAAAACAATTTGAAAGCCGCAAAACGACGTTCTGCGTCCAGAATCAGCGGCTGTTGGCCAGAAACAAGAAAAATTCCGAACTTGGAAGCTCATCCATTTGATTTGCCGCATGAATCAACCGTCTGGCGAGGGCCTAGGAGATAATAATTAACCAGGATCTAGATCTACGCTTTTTTCACGCACTCTAAGACTTTTCTTGACTTCTCCGAGCGTTGGAGGCCCAAGGGACTTGGGTGGGATATGATCGCGGTCATTGAGCGACATTCTCATGAGATCTCCTCCAAGAGTCATCACCGGAACCTTGACGCCAGTGCCAGGGACCTCAAAATACTGAAGAAACTATCAATAGGGTCTAGTGTCATGCCGTTCGACTCACACTAAAGTTGAATGTATATGATTCCACCACACTAGAGGCGCATGTGTGAGCAGAAACCTGACTATATGCGCTGAAACCCAACTTATTCGGGTTATTGTTATCCTAACCGTAATCAACCGAGGACTCATAGCTGCTTGAGATTGATAACTCACAAGGTAGATCGCGAACACGAAACTTTTGAGGTACTCGCGTTCCAAGGCATCGAATATACCGCGTTCCTGAGGAAATGTCAGGAGAGTGAGAAATGGATCACGGGTCAGTACCAAGCAATTTAGCAGCTGATCCGCCTCGTCTGTGAATCCCCGCTTAATGGTCATAATCTTGAAACTGCTGATGGTCTGCTTCGGGGTTGCCGGGGTAGAGAATGGACTGCTTTGCGAACGCTCATTCGACAAACCCGGAGCGCTCGAAGAGGTCAGATGACCTTGCGTGTATCGCTGGGTTAATGAGTATTTCATGGGTTGAGGAGTAGGACGCACTTTCGCTGAAGTTTTCTTCAGGAAGCAGGTCTCTACACAGCGTGTGTGAGACAGGAAAGATCCAGACCAACGAACTAGATCACCTTAGGTACATAATACACCCAAGCCCGGCTTGTAACAGGGTCTGCACGGCCTGTAGACTCTGCTGCGCCGTGAGCGTTGCCTTAGCGGGAGATTTAGCATAGATCAGATCTCTTTCGTCAGTTTATCGATATTCAATACCTGTAGACGCGTTGTCGATTTTATGGCTTGTGCTTGCATCTGTAGATACGAACCGCCGTGAAGATGGGGGTTGTGGGGAGAAAGAGGTTGAGGAATGGGTTGGGGATCCGACCCCGAGATAGGTCGGAGTTTGAAAACTGTTGATCTCAACGGCAGCACATCGCGATTCCACGTGACCACAAATTATTGGCAGCCAAAATCTTGTCGCCAAGTCCCTCGGAATGTCGACCAACTTTGACCGACGACGGATAAATGGCCCCGAGGAAAGTTTTTCGCCGGTATTTGTTGATGACGACGAGGACGAGGCAAAATGGCGTCCCGGAAAGCCCAGGAAATCGAGGCAGCCTCACGACATACGACCAATCTGTGGGTCATCTGCGTCTTCAGGGAGTCTTAGTGATCTTACCCCCCCCCCTTTGACTTGACAACCATAGTTCTTCAACCCGGTTTGATAAGCCAAGCAAATGGCTCGGCTTATATTGAAACCGAGCGGACGAAGATTGCATGTGCAGTGTGCGTACAAGGCGCAGTTGCCCTTCAGCTGAGACGACAGACTAAATGGCGCAGTGCAGATATGGTCCTCGCCAATCGAAAAGCGCAGGTTACAGTGAACGTGGCCGCCTGAACGTGCAAGTGAAGTTCGCCCCGTTTTCCTGCCACAAGCGCCGTGCACCAATACGAGTACGTCTCCTCAACCCACTCATGCAATTACCTTTTGTGATGCCCCGCGATCCAGGACGCGGAGGATCGCTCGATAGCAGTCCTCATTCACCAATCTCTCGTCCCAAGTATTCGCCTAGAACTGTTCCCCAAGTCCACCATCGACGTTTTCCTAACTATCATCGAGAACGACGGGATCGATTCCTGTGTGGCCACAGGAACTGTTGCAGCCAGCATAGCTCTTGCAGACGCGGGTATCGAGATGTTAGGTCTTGTCATGTCCTGCGCAGCAGTAAGCCCCGTCTCGAGCCCCCTTCACAGGCTTATACATCTCGTTTAAAATGTAGACATTGATGGGCGAAGAGATCTGGCTCGACCCCAATCACGAAGAGGCCACCGCGGGTGCAAGCACCCTGGTATTGGCTTGTATGCCCGCTCTGGACCTAGTGACGAACGTCTGGCAAAATGGGACTATGTCTCCCGAGCAAGGACCTAAGGTCAGTTCTACATATCAATGGCGACGTTTCCTAAATTTTGAGGCCAACAGTGCATGGCGGCTTGCCAGGAGCGATGTGCAACAATACATTCAATCGTCGCTCAGTCTCTCGCGTCGAACTTTGTGCCCGAGTAGATCTTCTCCAGCGTGCGGATGCCAGAGAATTGCGCTCGATGGGCAAAAAGTACATGTGCGTCGTGTCGACCGTGATAAAAATAAAAAGCCTCCCCGTTCTACATTCCCCAGCAAACATGACAGAAACTGGCACAGATATCGATAGCAACACGTAGTACTATACAATAGCAACAGGTCTACAGAGCGGGATAATATAGCTACCTACATAGATATGACAAAAAGGATGGACGACAAATAAGTTACCTCTTCACCTGTCTAAAAATTACGCAGAGTCAGGGTGAGCAGTCGAAAGCGGTTCAGTGGGTTCCCCATATGATATCGCTAAACCCTCGAGGAGTTTCAGCCCCCCAGGGGGACCGCTCCTGGGGTTTGTCTAGACGAGTGCAAGTCGGTGCCCTTAGATACGCCTGTACCAGGTCCCGTATGTGCGGTCGGGGGGTGGTGGTGTGGTACCCTCCTAATGGCAGGTAATGGTCTCACCCAATACTTGATCAGCCCCCCTTTGTTCGCAGTCACCACGGCATTCAAAATAAACTTCACATCAGTCAAAAGTTCTGCGTCAAATGACTTGACAAGAACGGGCTGGACAACGGCCACCGCGTTTCGTGATGGGGATGGATGGTAGTGTGGAAGCGGTGGAAGTTTTCCGTCGGCGAGTCCGTCAGGTGGGAGGTTCATGACTGAGTCACCCCTACGGCGGATGGCCAAGGAGAGGCTGGAGGCCATGGAGAGTCTATGGTGGTGTGTTGCCTGGAATCATGTGGGATTAGCTGCACAATGTCAGAAGCGCCCGTGAACAGGACGAACCTTCGGCCTGTGGAGCGATCCGCTCGAGAAGTCCCACTGATACGCACGGTCAGCTACGAGGAGGTAGGAGTGAGGCCGTCACATGCCAAGATGAATTTATTATCCTCTCCAACACTCCCGAACCGGTAGGTTCTCCCATCACACCGTATCTCGTCGAATGCTAATCCGGAGACAAACGAGGAGTGTCCCTGACACCTTGCGACCACCCGCTGTTCCCAAGGGGAGTAGATTGTTATCAGGTCATCTTGGCCGCCGGTCTATTCGAAGGTGTGAATAAAAGACACATCCGATTCTGGATGTGGTCCTCACCAATATAAACCTGCCGTCAGGAGACCACGCAACAGCGGTCAGCGCACCAAAATACGAGGCGTAGCAGTCTACGAGTCTAGCGGGATGGATTAATGATTATTCCCAAGAGAGTTATAAGAGGAGTTACCGCTCTGCCATAGCATCAATCACCCGTAAACAACCATCCTCGGCAATCGCCGCAACGTACTTCACGTCCGGTGAAAACACAAAGTCTAGTAGATGTCAGGGACACTTTCAGAAGCCCACCATGAACATCTAACCTACGACGCTCCGCTTAGACACTCTCCAGTGGCTCACGGGGTTCTTAGCCGACTTGTCCCGATCTGATTTTCCCGCGCCGTTCACGACGAACACAGGGTGCCACGGAGGCAACGTAACGAATATGTTGTCGAGCGGATTCCACTCTCCCTGTGATGAATTTGATAGAGATCCGCTACCATTCGTGGAGGTCGGGGCAGAGGTGGAGGAGAGAGTCGGTTCCTGAGGAACAAAGACCCCATCCTCCCGATCCCTGTCATACACGATGACAGTCCCATCTGCATGCGCCACGAGGAAGAGCGTCTGGGAGGAGGGTACCCAACGTATAGCTGTACACCGCGAACTAGAGATGCGGCCCTAAGATGGCCCAAATGAAGCATCAAGGGCATCAACGACCGATCAGATTGAACGGAAGAACGGTTTGAGCCGGACGACAAACCTGTTTATTCAGCCTGCAGTACCTGTTTGAGATTGGATCTGTTCAACGCGAAGAAATGTTACGGCCGCACAAGAATTCATCATGGATGGATCGACGTACCAAACCAGACGATATCCCCAGTGTTGAATCCAACAATAATATCCATTCGGTCCGGAGAGGCCGTGGCAGGGTTGACATCGTGGCACGTTGGGTAAGCAGAGAAAAACAGCCGAACAAGAGGCTCCTACAGTCGGCCGGGACAGGGGTGGCTTCTTAGTGATACCGAAGATATATAATGAGTCAAAATGCAGGCAGACCTTGACTTTACTCCCGGCTTCTATCCATATAAAGCTCTTGAGGTGATTATAAAACACGTAGGTAACCTCGCCCTGTCGGGACTGTAGGTGTTTCGCAAGCCCTTCTGTGGTCTGGACCCTGGAGACGAAAGTGGATGAGGTTGTACGGATGCTGTGTTTCGGGCGAGTACTGGCTTTCTTCTTGCCACCGGCGGTATTTGTGGGTGAATGAGTGGAGAAGATGGTGTTCGGGTGTTCATGAGTGGGGGTGTTCGCGACCTCAGATACGGGAGGGCCCCCCGCAGAGAGATCTGGGGACACATTCCCGGCATCGTCCTGGGTATCACTGCTGGAGAGGCTGGCGCCGTCCTCACGCTCTCTGGCAGGAGGTTTGAGATAGTTGTCCTTGTCCTTGCCGGCGTCGTCGGTCTTGCTTTTCTCCTTCTTCGCGTCCTTTTCCTTCCCTCCGCCGAGAAGCTGAACGAACGCTTGTGAACCGCTCGCCTTGTTGTGAGCGGGGTATTTGATGAGAACAGTTGATAGTTTCGTAGGGTATGATGCTGGCGGGACGTTGGTGCTGTTTACGTGGGGGTTCGTTGCGGAAGGCCTATGTTCCTCGATGACGGAGTACACGCCCTCAGGAGCGACGAACGCTGAGTCGTTCTCCATCTGGCACGATCCCTCCTTCGTTGTCGTCTGGCACGAGATGTCGAGGAGGTGCCGGCGTCTGAGGAGTCGGGTCGGGTATTTGGACAGCTGGAGGAGATCAACTCGAAGCCGGATCTAATCCCTTCATTCCTCTCTATTCTACTCCATCAACCGACATGCTCCGTCTCTCCCCCAAGTCCTGGGCGAAAAGTATTCCGAGGTTATCAGTCTGTCATCCTCGTTTTCTTTGCACCGTCAATTCCCGCTCATGTTTCTCGACACAGGCCAAGACGGCAAACTCCAGGTGGGAATCGACCTCGGCCGGACCTCCAGCCGCAGACGGTCGGCTCGATCTCAACAGGACAACCCTCCTCCGCACAACTCGTGAATTGTCACTCAAGACCCCTGGTATCAAGTGGACAGATGATGCTCCCACATCCACTTCGGACATTGGCGGGGGTCGCGAGACACGGAAGATGAACACATACCAAGCCATCCGAGATGCAATGAGCATAATCCTCACGAAAGACGACTCTGCCATTGTGTTTGGAGAAGATGTAGGTTTCGGCGGAGTGTTCAGGTGCACGCTCGGACTTGCCGAAGAGTTTGGCCGCGAACGGGTCTTTAATACTCCACTCACAGAGTACGTTGTATGCGCCCCTTCAATTCTTCGGAGCCTAATTTTCTTGTTTCCCCTGTCTCTTCCTCCGCAGACAAGGCATAGCGGGTTTCGGTATCGGGTTTGCAGCGATGGGCCAAACGGCAATAGCTGAGATCCAATTTGCTGACTACATCTTCCCCGCATTCGACCAACTTGTCAGCGAGGCTGCAAAACTGCGCTACCGATCAGGAGGCGAGTTCAACGCTGGGGCGTTGACCGTCCGTACACCGACTATGACGGTTGGTCACGGAGGGTTATACCATTCCCAAAGCCCGGAAGGATTCTTCATGGGCGCTTCTGGACTAAAGGTATACCTTCCTACTTTTTTGGTTGCGCAACCGTGCCTGACATGCCCACCATGGTAGATTGTAATTCCACGCTCGCCAATCCAAGCCAAAGGACTCTTAATATCTTCGATTCGAGATCCGAACCCTGTGATATTCATGGAACCGAAGATTCTCTATCGTTCTGCAGTAGAGCAAGTGCCCATTGACGACTACTCAATCCCGCTCGGACAAGCAGAGACATTAATACCCGGATCCGACGTCACCCTCCTCACATGGGGTACACCAATCTACCACTGCGAAACCGCAATTGGGTTTTTGAATGCCCCTCCCGAGGGATTGGCAAAACACGTTCCAGAGTCACTGCGAAAAGCGAAAATTGAACTCATCGACCTAAGAACCATCCTTCCTTGGGACGTAAAGGCTATTGAGGAGAGCGTCAATCGAACGGGGAGGTTGGTCATCGTCCACGAGGCGGGCAAGACCGCAGGTGCCGGCGCGGAGATTGGAGCTGAGATCCAGAAGAGGTGCTTTCTGAGGCTTAAGGCGCCGGTGCAGAGGATCGCTGGATGGGAGTGAGTACCGACATCCTGTCCTATACGTCATTCCAATTATTGGTGTTTGCTAACGCACTTGACGCCTCTGTAGTGTCCCGAATGGTCTCGCATACGAGAAATTCCAAATCCCAGACCCTGTCAGGATTATGGACGCTCTGGTCGAATCTCTGTCATATTAACCTCCCACCCCGAGGAGTTTGGCGATACTCAATACTCTATAGTACAGGTCCTTACTTTGCCTTTCTAGGTTCTCCACATTCCGCGCCTTCTTTCCCTGTATCGGTGCGGTGCTGCTCGTCTGACTTGCTTTTGGATCGGGGTTGACGGAGGAGGAAATGGAGGCGCCAGAAGTTAGGACATTCACGGATAAGTCCAGTCGCATTTGTAACATACCCTCAAGCATATAGCCCTAAGTAACCAAACACGATTGTTCATATAACAGATCATCGACGGGGCTTGGCAGTCAGGGTGAGGGCGGAGGCCCCCATTTCTATCCGACAGGAACGCTCGTGGAACTAGTTGAGTCGGCGTTTTTGATCTGCCAGTTCGTGGGGGTGCCCATCAATAGGCCCACCGACTTGTCCGACGATTGCAGCTTGATTCCTCGAAAAACACCAGCTGGTGCGGCTGGCATTGCCACCACCGTTTATGTGTGAAACCTCTTTTCCGGACTATGGTTCCTTGAGATCGTGCTGTCGGAGGGGAGACATACCGC
>Ga0307515_10010889_pt1 | contig 17351 bp, 9 predicted proteins | sample 17_EM_MG_FD_194513 | JGI IMG/M metagenome (GOLD analysis project Ga0307515, IMG submission 194513) | Populus trichocarpa ectomycorrhiza microbial communities from riparian zone in the Pacific Northwest, United States - 17_EM | ecosystem: Host-associated > Plants > Roots > Unclassified | place...
GATTCGGATCCCTATTGGGCCCACGCGGACTACTCCTTATATACATGTGGGGAGAAAACTCTATTTGAGAAAACCCCGTGATCCATCTCCCCGCCTTATGGGACTCGCCTATGAGGCGCCTGCGAGGCGCCTGCGAGTTACTTGTGGTGCTCTTGCTACCTTACTTTTTGACCTCCTTAGGAACCACTGCTGCCGTAATAAGCCTACGAACGCGCTAGTATCGTAAACTTTACTCTACTGCTATAGAGTCATCAGGGGGCACCCGTTACTTACCCCCCTGCCTTTTATTGCCATTTTCTTTATAACCCGGAACTGGTTTAGTATATTTTGGCTAATAAGCCACTAGGTAACCGCCTTAAGGCCTTTTTGTGTTAAGAGTAGTGTCTTATAGTTCTCTATGCCAGCTACTAAGAGTATTGCTTTTTGGTTAGTATGTAAGGGGTATAGCAGTATTACGTGCTTTAGTGTCTGTCTTGGCTAGCCATATTCGTATCTTAGGCTACCTACTAGGATACCTACCTAGTAGAGCCAGTCTTTTAGTCCTATTACTCCTATTCTTAAGAGTGTTATTATTATATTTTCTGCCTTTGTTAGGCCTTCTTGGAGCCCTAGAGTGTTTACCCCCTATAGCGTTAACTATGCTACAGCTTGGGTTCTTTTTGCCTTAGTTAACCTCTGTACCTTTAACTTCTATACGCCTCTTCAGCGTTAGTCCAGCCAGTATTATATTGCGGTAGTTAGTTTCCTAGCGTTCTTTTATGCTTTACTTTAGCTCTTTTCTCTCTCTTGCTATTGTCCTTACTGGCCTCTTACGCGTCTCCTTTTCTCCTCTATATGGGCTTAGGCCCTAGAGCAGCACTATTCTTCCTCTACTTTCTTTACCTGTTTCTCTAATATATCTTCCCTACTTTGGGGTTATTAGTTTATTCTCCTATAAGGCGCCCTAGGGTCCCTCCATAGTTTATTTAGGCGTGTCTTAATATACTTTATAACATTAGAGTTGCGTTTATTTTGCGCCCTTTATATTGCAGTGGCTTTAATGTATAGTTATAGGGGGGGAATATTAGCTTCCTTCTTAAGTAGTGCTATGGCCGTTCGCTTATATCCGCCTATTATACTCCAGAGGTAGGCTATTTAGACCTTTTAAAGTGGTTTAAGGAGCGATTTAGGGGGGCCTTTCTTAGATTCTCTAATGGCCCAAATACTGGACCTATATATTATAGTTGGCCGGATAACTGCTATATATAGTAGGCGTAACCTCTAGAAGCATGGGCCCTATATAGAATTAACGATCCTAGATAATGCAATATACTATACTTGGCCCTTACGGGCCGCTTAGGCCGCATATGCGCTCTACTAGAGCTTACTGTTTACCTATACTCCTAATACTCTTAGGCCCTAAACTGGCTAACTCCTAAAGCCTTAGATGCAAATTATGTACTAGAGATCTATAGATTGGTTACGTTTTTTTGTAAAATAGATTAGCTGGTACTTCTTTAGTAAGAATTGGACTCTATGTCGTCTTGCCCATTCTATATAGGTGTTATAAGCTTTCTCTAGCGTTCTGCAATTCTCTGCGGCTATTGGCCCATATATAATTAGGTTTATATCATTAATAAAGCCTATCCCCTAGGTCGCCCCTTTCTTAAAGGAGTTAAGTAGGTTGCTTATAAAGAAAAGGAAAAGTATAGGCGAGAGGGGTGATCCTTGTGGTATTCCTGTTGCAACTGTAATAGGGGGGCTTTAGTATCCGCTAAAGACCAGTAATATTTCTTTTTAGCCTGTAAACCCTTAAACAAATTGTATAATCCATTCTAGGAAGCCTTTTACTCTAAGGATGTATAGGAGACGCTTATAGGGTATATTATTGTAGGCGCTACTAATATCTAGGCTAAGTATTGATACTATAAAGTTCCTTCGCATTGCCCATACTAATTTAATGGTAGTAGCGAGTAGCGTAAGTACTAATAGTATTAAGCGGTTCTTTCTTACCCCTATTTAGCTTTATGGTAGTAGGGCGTATTTCTCTACCGTGTCTGCTATATGGTCCGCTATTACCCTTTTTAAGATCTTGCTAAGGGTATTCTCTAAGGCAATAGGGCGGTAGCTCCCTGGAAATGAGTAGTCTACTTTACCTTCTTTACGTAGAATAAACGTTGTTATAGCTCTTCCGAGTCTCGGGTAGTAGCCTATTATAAAGTATACTCTAGCTATATCCGCAAGCTAAGGTGCTATTAGTAGTCCGTAGGTCTTTAGGGCTTTATTTGGGATCCTATCTAGTTCTAGTGCTATATTATTTAAAAGGCGGCTAATGGTTCTGGCCATTTCTTTAGTTGTTATATCACTGTTAACCCTTAGGCGAGTTACTGGTGCTTCGCCTATAATATCGCTAAGGTCTACTAGAGCTAGTTAGGGGAAAAATCTTTCTATAAGGATTTTTGCCTTCTTATTATTGTTACTTATAGCTAGTAATTTACCTAGTCTTCGCAAGGGCGGAAGGTATAGGTCTTCTACTAGACGTCCTGCCTTTCTTTTTACCTATTTTACTATCTTTTAAAGACCTTTGTTATAGGGGAGGCTCGGGTTAGTAGTATGCTTATTTATAAACCGTCTCTAGCTATTTCTTACTTCTTTTTTTAGGGTATTCTTTAGCTAGTTTCTTATGTCTTTATAATATCTCTTGTCTTTAGGATTGTAGCTGCTTATATATTTTCTTCTTGCTTATTATTAGCTGGTAATAAGAACCGCGTATTATGCGGACTATGCGTGTTACGCGTAGGGGCCCGCTTTTAAGACTGGGCAGTGCTCTTCTAACCTATTTTTAATTGCTGCCTAGATCCTTTCTAGTCTTTAGTTAATTTCCTTAGGGGTAGCTACTAAGCCTCGCTTATTTAGTATCGGGTGGATTTCTTCTAGGTCTTAAAGTTATTATTTAACTATGTTAAGGAAGCTATCTGTCTTAAGCTTTCTTATTACATATCTTTTGCTATTTAATTATGCCTTAATGTCTAGATCTAGCTGTATTTAGATAGGGATATAGTCTAAAGCAAGTGCCTATTCTTCTTTGGGGTTGTATCTTTTAAGTCTCTAGTATAGGCCTTCGTCTATAAATATAAGGTTAATTATACTTCTGGCGGTGCCTTATTACTATATAATTGCTTTTAGGGGAATGGCTAGTTTAAGGCCCTAGGTGTCTATAGCTTTTAGTAGGCACTCTACCTATTATTCGGCAGCAATATAGATACCCCCCTACCGCGGGTAATAGAGGTTTATGTCTCCTAATAGAATAGACTCTATATCTTTGGTTTTTAGTAAGCTTATTACTAATATAATATTCTCTGTTTGTGGGACCCCTTTAACCCTAGGGTTATATACATTAATAATCTAAACCGGTCCCCTATATATCTAGATTGTTATAACTATAATATTTAGGTTAACTGCCTGCTATAACTATAAGGATAGGCTGATAGCCTTGCTGATTATAAAGTATACGCGTATGGCTGCTTTTGGTTTATATAGGAGCTAGAATCCTTAGGGGCAGTATATTAATTATATATAGGTATTATAATACGGCTCTTGTATAGTAAGGATGTAGTATTTCTCTAGGTCTAAGCTGTCTAGCAAGGGCCTTATAAGACGGTGGTTTATATTGCCGTAGTTATACTATATAATGGATAGGTGGCGGACCCCTAGCGGGGGTCCTTCGCCTCTCCTTCGTTTCTTACTTCCTCTATTTCCACTTTCTCTAGGACATTTAGAGCTTCTATTTCTTGTATCTGCATTCTAGTTACTACTTATTTTATATGGAGCTTTCTATTCCCGTGTCTTATATTCCTAGTAGCGCTTTTATATCTAAATCTATTATTATCTCCAGTTCCTCCCCTGTTCTTACTAGTTGGCTATATACCCTTTAAGAGTCGGCTGTAAATGTTATATTTGCCGCGTTAAGTTTAATTCTTAATTATCCTGGTTTTAAACTTACTATAGCTGTCTATAATGGTCTTCCTATAGGGCGTCCTCTCCCTTATATCCCCTGTGACCCTTATATCCCTATACGGTCTAGTGATATTACGCGGTAACGCTTCTAGCCCGTTAAGGCTTAGAATGGCTAGCCTAGCCCCCTAGTATTAAAGGTAGGAAATGCTAGAAAGGTACCTGCGCCCCCCTAGCTTATTGCCTATTGTTTCCATTCGTATAACCTAGCATACAGTTATTCCCGTAGCTGTTAAGCCCTTACCTTCCGTCTCCTGTATTTAATGCAGTCTCCTCTCTCCTACGCCTTATATATGCTTTGGTGGCAGTTTACATATTTTATTTAGTCTTAATTTAAGCAGTTTCTTATATTATAGGGGCCTATATAGTGGCCGTAGCACACCTATGCTGCGTATGTGGATTAGGTGTGTCCCTATTATACATAGCGGTAGTATTATTCTAGGCGGAGTTTATAGTTATAGAGCTTTGCGTTGTATATAAGGCCGTTTATAATAATACCTTTTTAGATAAGGAGTTTTTGCATTTCTAGTATATATATGCTAATAATAAGGGAGCTATGCGTTTAACTGGCGTCTCCCTAGCGAGTCTTTAGCGACCCTTATATTTTTTTATTATTCTCATTATATGCTTAGTTTATATTTTCCTGTTAAAGCTATTAGATTTGGGTAATCTTAAGTCCTAATATAAGGCGTTCCGTTTATTTTACTATCTTATATATAGTTGCCGTATTGTCCGCCTGGCGTCCCTTTTCTACTTTAAGGCTTAGGGGAACCGCTGGGACTTCGACTGGGTAATCTTTATAAAGCACTTTTATACCAATACGTTTTCCTAGCCTGTCCCCTGCCTTTATAGCTTATTCCTTTACCTGTTAGTCCCTTAGGGTAACTCTAATATCTCCGCTCCTAAGGTATTAGACTATAATGGCGTTGTGGACCTCTTTGCGAATTTCTATAAGGACTTTTATTTTTAATTATCCCCTAAGCCCCTCTGCTTTCTCTGTATTTAGTTATATTATAATTATATATCCAGATGTTATCTTTAGGGGGGTAGGCTCCCTGTGCTATAGAGGCGTAGCTATAGCGGCCTAGGTGCGGTTCGCCGGTAGGAAGGGGTTTTATTTATTTTTAATTTTATTTAGCCGTTAAAGGATTTAGTTAAGGGTTTGCTGGAGGGGCGCCTAAGGTACGCTAGATTGGCGGAGCCATTCTACTAGCTGTATTAGTTCGTTATGGCTAACGGTTGCTCCCCTGTAACTACGGATACTAGACGCGTCTAATAGGCTTTATATTTTGTTAGATGCCTTCTTAATAGAGGTCTTTCTGTTTTATAGTGTGGTATTCGCCCGTTCTTGTTATAGAGGGCCATTGCTGGGCGTAGTTCTGGTGGGCGCGCGCGAGTGCGAACCACCGTTGTTTGACGTATGCCTCCCCTGCGATGCATGCATCTTAGGGGGATTCTCTGGGTGTTTTTTAGGGTTCTTTTGGTTGTTTTTGGTCTTTTTAGGCTGGGTGCAGTAAGAGCTCCTTTTAAGGGACGGATGCCTAATAGCTATTTAATAGTCTTTTACCTTAAATAAAGTAAGACAGATAAAACCTATAGTGGCGTTAATATCCAGATTGCCGCTATACCGGAAAATCGTCTATACCCCGTAGCCGCAATAATACGGTTATTTAACTATAACCCCCGGCCTCTATTAGATCTATTATTTAGCATTAATAATACAGTATTTTCGGCGCTAGTAGTGCGTAAGATTCTATTAACCCGCCTAGCCGGCGGCGGTATTTTACCTAACGGTTACTCCAACCACTTCTTTTGTAGGGGTATAGTATAATATACGCATAATTGTGGCTTCGCAGAGTTATAAACGGCGCAGTTAGGTCAATAGACATTAGATGTAGTTAAACTTTACTATAACACCTTAGAAACCAAATAACTTTAATTAAACTTAAATTTCTAGTAGAGTGTGCCTATACTAGCTATATAACGGTACTAGAGGCGCGTTACCTACCACGTTCTACCATATCTGCAATATCTGCAATTGTTATTAGATTCTTAAGGTTCTGTATATATACCTACCTTAAGGTTCTGTATATACGCCTACCTTAAGGTTCTATGTATACGTCTACCTATTTTTACTGCAAAGATATTAGTTCCGCTCACCGCCCTCAGCCGAGCTAATAGTAATTTTCTATCCCGGGGATAGAAAATCCTAATTAGTCCGTTTAACGATAGAGCTAGCAGAATTCTACACCGCCACACCATTCTACCTACCCGTCTTCCTATAGCAATATTCTATAATATTCGGCATATTACCGCGACATTGCCGTAATATGCCGTACATTGCCGTCTGCCGTTTTACTAGGTCGCTAAGCCTAATATAAAATAGAGACTTTATACTTTTAGACTATAGAAATCGCTCTCGTTTTAACTTAATTCTTTATAGGTAGTAGGCGCTTCGCTAGTGGGTACCAGGTAGGATTTAGGCTAGATCTCTAAAGTTTAGGCCTAAAAAGCCTTATAAACGCTAGGATATCGCCTAGATCCCGCCCTATAAGCCTATACCCTCTATAATCAATATACTTAAAATAGACCATAACCTATTTATGCCGTGCGAGAGATAGATAAACTAATAACCGTCTATAAAGACAATTGTCTTTAGTATTTACTCTAGAACTGCGATATCTAAATCTATATACGCGTCTAATAGGAAGTATAGTACGTCCTATAAATCCACTTTGCCTTTACCAAGCGGCACTACGCAAATTAAGACATTGGGGCGATCTATAAAAGTCCTAATAACCTTAGTCTAGTATATGCGATTACCTATAAAGCGAAAACCGGCGTTACTAAGAACTAGTTATTCTACCTCCTTATTAAGTATAGTAAAACAACTAAACCAAACTATATCCTAATAAAGTATTGTCTGTAGCTCGCCTAATATTATAAACATTAGTTAAAATAATTCTTATTACTTTACTAGATAATACTTATTAATTATAACAAGTTTAATCCTAGCCTATAGTTCTAGGCTCTTTAATATATCCTAGAAAGACTTTAATAAGGCCTACTTAGGACTAAGAAGTGCGTATATATATACACCATCCTTTACTTTTTTAATTAGGGCCCTATTTAGGCTCCTACTCTTAGCAGTAATAAGGCACGGATTAAAACCATTAAGCTTCCGGATATTATCTAACTATTTATTACTAAGCTTACTTAGTAGGACTAACTAAATAGTAATCTTACCCATTAAGATTAAAAAAGTATAAAAAATAAGACTTTTTCCAAAACCTATACGTGTAATAAGAAGTATATTACCAAAACTAAATATTAGACGTCTTAAAGTGCGTATCTATTTAAAATAAGGGGTTTAAGGGCGGCCTCCTAGGTTTATATACTGGAGTATTCATTTAAGATATGCTTTTAGAACAGCCATCTATAATAGAATATTTTCCTTACACTAAGCTTCCTTAATAATAGATAGCAATTCTTCTAGGCCTATTAAACTAATTGCTGTAATATAACCTAGTTATAGTGTTAGGCGCAAACAAACCTCTACCCCGCCCGCCCCAGTCTTCCGCCAACCCTTATACCATTTCTTCCTATAATCGCGATTTTATTTAGGCATCTAATTAGCCTAAGAGTTTATAGGAGTTTATAGGAATTCGCAGGAGTTTATAGGAGTTAAAAAGAATATAAATTGGCTGTACTCTAATCGGTAATAGGTGGATATAGAAGAGTAACACTAGCAACGCGCCCTAGGGTTCTATACACGAGCAATCCAACCGGCTTAGGAGTTCGCAGAAGTTTGTAGGAGTTTATAGGAGGTTATAGGACTCGGCCAGCAATAAAAATAGACGTAATATGGTTGCGATATGGATAGTAGTAGGAGGAACCGTTTATAGGTATTACGAAGATTCCTTTTAAAAACGCGGTTAAGGTTTTACACAATATATCTTATACCTTTAACTGCGTTATAATTAGCCTTTATATATATAGAATTAAAGATTATTACCTTAAGATTAAAGCGCATCGAACAAAGCATTAATAACTGTTAGTAGGGCCTTAGTAGAGCCAGTTGAAGTTAAAATACGCAATCTAAAACATTCATTTCGTACTAAAGCGAGGCCCATAAGCTCTCAGACGCTCCGCAGAAGATTTTATTAGGTGACAGGGGTACGCAGGGGGCTAAAATTAGTGCGCTGTTCTAATTGGTCCAGGAGTTAGCAGGAGTTGGCAGGAGTTAGGGCGCTATTCTGATTGGCTCAGGAGTTTGCAGGCGTTTTAGAGGTCTATGCGTTATCCCGTGTCACGGAACAAATCTTTTGCGGAGCGTCTGATTTATGAGATAACCGAGATGCCCCCTTTCCTCAAGAATTCGTCTCGCGGTTCTTCGGAACTTATCAATATATCTCATCATTTCATCAATTAGACTCCCCGTCTACCTCGCGCCCCACAGACAAGGAGACTAGCCGACCTTGGGCGAGATAATTGGGGCTAAGGACTGAAACCACTCTTCGTTACCTGCAAGGCATGTCATGATTTGTAAGAGCCATTAGGTCATCCGACTTAGGCCATCCGACAAAGCTCTGCGAAAGTAACCTCTGCCTGCGTCTCCCTTGTGTCGTCTGAGCGAAGCTTATGGCGGTTTAACGTTCGCGTGAGTGAAGTCCGTGGCTTCATGGTTGGGGTCCTCCAAAGCCCTTCAAGTTATCTCTTGCCACTCAGGTCATGCTACAAACAAGGCGTTCCCTCACCTCAGTAACTCAGTTGCGTGCACTTCTGAATAATCGCCTCCGGTCACTTTCGCTTATTGTGGTGCATCCATTGTCATTCGCAACAGATCCAATGACTGTAGGGTGCTATATGCATGTTATGTCACCACGAGCTAGATTAGCTCAAGCCATGCGCTCGCATTAAACCTCGTATGCAACCGCTATCCAATACCATTTCTCGGAGTTCGTTATATCAGCTCTGAGCGCGCTGACAAAGGATCAAATTAAGCCATACGCCCGCATTGAACCTCGCATGCAACTGCTACCTAATGCCATTTCTCGGAGTTAGTTCTATCAGCTAGGAGTGTGCTGGCAAAGGATTAAAGATCCTTTCGATTCTTGAGTTCTTTAGGTGTCTTCATTCAAGCCACTTCCTTACTTCTGAAATTGCGTATTTGTTAATATCAGCATCCATCACATATATTCCAAGCCAAAGGCACAATGCCTCAGGTCAAGATCGGCGATTACCTCTTCCAGAGGCTTCATCAGTTGGGCATCCGGACTGTGTTTGGTGTTCCAGGAGGTAAGAAACACGGCACCGACGTGAAGCTCTCCATTGCTTATTGGAATCGTAGACTACGAGCTTGCATTGCTGGACCTTGTGACTGACAATGGCTTGGACTGGAAGGGCAACCCTAATGAACTTATAGCATCGTATGCGGCTGATGGCTATGCTCGAATCACTGGAGCAGCAGCCTTCGTCACGACATTCGGGCCTGGCGAGCTCTCTGCATACTGCGGTATGGCTGGCCATTACTGCGAGTTCGTCCCTGTTTGCCACATTGTTGGATACCCTGGGGTGCCAGCACAAAAGGCGCACATGATCATGCATCACTCTTTAGGAACCGGAGAATTTGAGTGTGTTATCTGTTGTCTTGAAAGCTCTCTAAGTGCACGCTGATATCTTCTATAGTATGTATGAGAAGATGGCCGCCCAGATTACTGCAGCTACTCTTGTTTTGAAAAATCAAGCCACAGCTGCTGAGGATATCGACCGCATCCTTACCACGATGATGGTCGAAAGTCGTCCGGTCTATGTCGGACTGTCGGTAGATGTTGGCTACCTGGAGGTCGATAATGCACGACTGAAGACACCCCTCTCGACAGAACTGCCACCAAACGATAAATCCCTTGAGGCAGATGCTGTTGCTGAGCTTAGGGGCATGTTAGAGAAGGCGAGCCACCCGATAATTATTGTTGACGGAAGTAAGTGCTGATTGCCTACCCCGACACGCGTTGTCTAACAGTCAGAAGACACAGTTCGCAACAACCTTGTCGTGGAAGTTGCGGAATTCACCAAGCTCACTGGAATCGCAACTTTTACCACAGCAATGGGTAAAGGATCTGTCGACGAGGATACGCCAACATTTGGCGGTGTTTACAGCGGCGCCGGATCGTTCCCAGGAGTAAAGAAAGCTGTTGAGAGCTCAGACTTGATCTTCTGGTTTGGCCGCTATGGCGTAAGATCTTCGTGAAAGTGTCTTCAATTGGCAGATTGCTGACTAGCGGATAGAGTGATTTTAATACGTAAGTCAACCTTGTTTCTCGCTCAGCATATATTTGAGCTTTTCATTGAAATGGGATGACCGACTTCAACAGCGGAGAATTCACCATGGATGTCAATGAAGACGCAGTTGTAGAATTCCAAAGATTCTTCGTTAAGGTAAGCCATCCACTATTTTACGTACAAATTTCGCCAACACCTATAGGTTCACGGCCAAAGGATTGATCTGAAGTTTAAATATGTAAGTCTTAGCTATCCTATATAACTTAAAACGGTATCTGATTAGTTATCCCCAGCTCCTTGGGGCTTTGGTCGAAAGCATTAGGCAATCTCCGTTACAGAAAATCGTGAAGGCAAGCATCACTTGGTCTCCATACGAAAATAACCCGGCGGCCACTGGAAAACTTACCCAAGACTATCTTTGGCTTGTAAGTCATTGTAAACTACACTTCAAAGAACCAGACTAATTTTCGACTTCAGGCACTCGAGAAATTCATTAAAACAGGTGATTGCGTTATCACCGAGACAGGTACCTCAGCCTACGGCATCGTCGAAACGCGCTTTCCACCTGGCGTGTTACAATTCAACCAGACAATCTACGGTAGCATTGGCTACGCGACCGGTGCAGCCGTTGGTACGTTCCAGGCTATCAAGGAGACCGGCAAGTACAAGAGGGGCATCTTGATCACTGGTGAAGGCTCCTTACAACTCACTGTGCAGGCGTTTGCAGATTTGCTGCGACATAGCTTAAATCCGGTTATGTCAGTTTGACTCCTGTCCAATTTGGTGCTCCTAGATGTAGCTAACATGAAATGTAGCTTCGTTCTGAATAATGACGGATACACCGTCGAGCGTCTGATCCATGGTTTGCACGCTCACTACAACAAGGTCCCCATTTGGGATTATGGTGGGCTTGCCAAAGTGTTTGGTCCCGGTCTCCCGTCCAAATACCACGGACCGGTCAAGACTTGTGAACAGCTTGCATCGCTCCTTGCTAGCCCGAATTTCGGTAAAGGTGACGTCTTCGAGGTAGGAAGTTGCAGCACTTTTCGTCTATGGAGATAATCGCTGCTGACACGCAAAACAGTTGGTTGAAGTGGTTCTTGACGCAACGGATGCTCCGTTGAATGTTCGCCTGTGCGGCGCTGCTATCGATGAGTTCAACAAGAAAAAACAGGCGTGATGGTAATGGTGATCAATCGGTGTCAATGAGATGTTCTGCGGCTGGAGACAAAAAGAAGCTCCTAGGAAATTTGTAGCAGGCACAAGTTGAATTTACAGACTTCCGTTCAACCGGCATAACACAATTATCTGAATTTGGATGCCAACAAAGCCTGACGGTTAATGATGCCGAGTACTTTGAAGTGATTCTAACATGCCCTCGAAATGACAGTAGCAGCAAATCTTAAAGTTGGAATTGGCGCCGGGGATCTTAGATCTCCGGTTCTTGCGTTCCTTCCGTCCTTGACTCTTTTAGTTCCTGCTCCTGCAGAACGGGAGAACGCGCACTAGACTAGCCTTGGATTTATGGTGATTGTGTCACGTTAAATAGTTCAGTGTGCTCGTACGCATAATGCATCCGTTCAAATATCACTGCGTTCCCTCTTTGGCGCAATTCAGGGCAAATTCTCACCTCTACACTTTCCCAGCCGAGGACATAATAAGCAAGCATCCTCTTGTCCTCGTCCAATATTTTACCCGTTCCATTGCCCACTCTGACTTCTTCCCGTCGGAATCGTTGCTGTTCAATGCATAACCCCACCCACCGCCAGTCAGGCCGCCGCCTGGAGCGAGGTAGCAGTCTGTAAACGTTTTGTGCATTGACTGCTCAAATCCATTTGTGAATCGTGGGGCATTGGGCACTAGATTTAGGATTGCCTTACATATCTTTAGCTTGCACTAGTGCTTCAGAACTGAAAGGGGGAACGTAGGAGCTAAGATTATCAAAAGATTTGCGCATACAAATTTCGCAGGCTGGAGATTCCAAGGCTTTGACTACCTCGCCATCCTTTGTCTGTCTGAAGTTGAAGCAATGATGATGGGAGAAGGGAGACTGGTTAAGCAGAAATAAAAAATTTCAGTACCTTCGTATGAATACAAGCGATGACGAAGGTTTATCCTTTGCGATCGACGCCGGCGTCCTACAGAACGAAGAGAATGGCAGGGCCTTTGGTGGTTGTGATCTAGTTTGGCAAGCCAATCCTTCAGATAGGATCTTTGTAAAGCATCCAAAACATGAAAGTTCTCATCAAATAATATCCAGAGCGGCGGGTTGATAATAAATGCCGCAACATAGGCTGGGGGGATATCTCCGACTTTACAACTACTATAGTCCGATTGTAGAGCGTATCAGAAGGAATCGAAATGCAACCCTTCCCAGTCCCACAACCCATCTAAGACCCCCAGATCTATTTCCGAAGTTGCACCACTTTTTCCAAAAGTCTCATTCCACATCTCCCCTTCTACCTCGATAATACCTCGTGTTTCATCGCTCCAAACGGGCTCGGTGGCAGGGGGATTGGCGGTCGTGTTGTCGTCGAGTTCAGATCCGCCTATCTCCAACAAAACCCTTCCGCCGCTGTCCACGTTGCTTCTCCCATCCCCACACGATCTCGTACTAATATTAGCCCGCGGTATTACCAACTCTCCAGGCCTGCTTGCTGCCTCCAAAATCTCCCTCTCTTCTGGCAGCAGGTCCAAACGAGACACGAGCCTCGTGAGGATGCTCCACGTCGTGTCGCCCATCTTCGTCAACCCGAGCAAGCGGTTTGAGATCTGCAAGGCGCACCCGATCGCTTCAATGACCTCTAGTCGCCGCGGTATCACCGCACGCTCATTGCCATGCAGCAGCGCCGAGCAGAGCAGTGCCGCAGTGTCAAAGGGACAGAATGACACCATGAAGTACTTGACTTTGTCGGGGAAGCAAAGGGCAAAGAAATCGGTGCTCGCAGACATGAGGCTCAGAGCTGTGTCGATGGCATAGGCGACTAGGCGGCGCGTTTCTGCTTCCTCTTCTTCGTTGTTGCTGCGAGAGGCTTGAGTGACGGCACAATGGCTATTGGGAGAGGTGAGGTAGGGCCGGAGAAACATGAGAAGTGTCATGTACCCTACGCAGTGCAATTGCAGGCGCTGGAACACAAGACGCGGGTGCTCTGCGTCCCAACGTGTGTCGGTGTTGTGGATATTGAAAACGTGCGGGAGCGATACCATCCAGTTCTCTACGAATGCAAGCTTGGCGGAAAGGCTGAGGCTGCTTGTGACAGCAAGATTGGATAGCTGCGTCGCAAGTTGATTCTCAAGGATCTTCGCGACAACCGGAGAAGGGATGTCGGCACTTGTGGCTGGCTGGTCGAGACGGGCATTGGGGAGCGAGGCGGACGAGCCACCTTGGATGATGGGTGGCCGGCTGAATACGGCGGACATAAAGCTAAGAGTGCATGATTAGCATAAGGATTGAACTTAGACAGCCGAGGCCTCTATTGGGGATGGAGGTAACACTGTATACTGCATTACACACCTATCCCACGTATATAGGGCACACCACACCCTTCTTCTCATCTCCCCTTCCAACGCGCTCATCTCTCGGGATGTATCATCTATATGCATACCTTCATGATTAAACCCTGCTATTAGCTGCGGCTGTTTTTGCCTTCCCCCACGACGCAAACCGTGGAGTCAACGGAATACGCACCGGTTTCCTGCGCCTCTCTTACCGCAGCGGCCAAGGCGTGCCAGGACTTGACAAATTCGGCCTCGGCCTTCAACCATGTGGCCCCAAGGAACAGCTGCTGCACCTGCACCAGGCCGCCCTCGCCGGGCGGGACGAAATTACTCAGCGTCTGCGCGGCGGTCTGGTAGCGGGTGCCGAAGCCTTCGGCCGAGTCCCCGAGTTCGGATTCCAGCGAGGCGAGGAGCGACGGTGGGAGGAACTGTGCTGAGTTGGCGCACATGCGCAGGACCAGGCAGGTGAATGCGATGGTGGGCATGCTTAGTAGTTGTTGTGGTCGGCGCCGCTGCGACCACCACTCCACGTAGGACTCCATGAAGGATGGCTGGTGCAAGATGCTGTAGTGGTAGTTCACGTTCTCGAAGAAGCCTTGGATCAGGGAGTCCGTGTATGGTCGTGGGGGAACGGCACGGAGAGCTTGATGGACCTGTTCCGGTACCTGTGTCGGCGGGTGGTACATCGATCGGTAGACGCTCTAGTAGAAATGTTATGAGCTACTGATGGCGGGGCGCGAAACAATGAGGGAACATGGAAGAGTAAGCACCGGAGAGCTAATGGCCTGGAAGATATCGTGTTTAAGGTATCCCAGAACTTTCAAGGCGCTGGCCGCTGCTGGTTGATAACATCCTGTTGCTCAGACTCGGAGGTATATTCATTGATGCTGTCAATCTTTTTCTTCTTCGGCGGTCTAAGCATTACAGCATTACATTAGCGACAGGTGTACACCGAGGGGCGAAAGCTTCCAGTTTAGTTATGGTAACTCACGGCTCATCGTTCCTAGTTGAATGTAAATCTCCGAATTGGCACAAATGAGCCGCCCTTCGTGTCTGACAGTTGTTGCATGGCCACAGCCGATCGCACTTCTGCTTGCGGCGCCTGCACTCTATGCATGAAGCCGTCTTCCGGCCTCGGCGGGGCTTATTTGAGGGTTCCATCTGGCGTTCTGGGTCACTCTTGTATTAAGGTACGGGCAACATCCGACAATTTACACTTCTGCCGTGATGTTGCGGGAAATGTGCCTCACCCTGGTCTTTGTCACCACCCTTCCCTTCGGCAATCTGGGTCCTTAGTATATATGCTTGGCACCGCTAGCCAGAGCCCGCATACGATCGGGAAAACCGTTTGTGGTCGGGAAACTTACAATGAGGAATAAACCACAGAGAGATGGAGTGTGTGAGTGTGAGACAGAGACAGAGACATAAATAGTGGTCGAGTCCCGTAATGTAATAAGACAGTCGGCCATCTTCGTCTTCTATCACGGTCAGTAAAGCTTAACACAGAATAACTTCACTCGAGAACATGGCCTCCACAAAGCCCGTCTGGTTCATCACAGGCGCTAACTCTGGGTTTGGCCTGCTCCTCACCCAGCTCCTTCTCTCGCATGGCCATACCGTAATCGCCACAGCGCGCAGCGCCTCCAAATTTCCCCAATCGCTGAAAGATGACCCCAAGGCGGACCTCGTCGAGATCGAAATCGCAGGGCCGGCCTCTGCTATCACCGCCGCCGTCGACGCCGCCGTGACCAGGCACGGGCGCATCGACGTCCTCGTCAACAACGCCGGCTTCGGGCTCATGGGGGCCCTGGAGGAAGTCACCGAGGCGGACGCCCGGTACCAGTTCGACGTCAACTTCTTTGGGCTGCTCAACTTCACCAAGGCTGTGCTGCCTCACATGCGGGCGCAGAACTCTGGCGTCATTGTCCATATGTCTAGCGGTGCTGGCATCTTGGCGGGCCGAGGCGCCCCCGTCTATGCGGCCAGCAAGTTCGCCGTCGAGGGCTTGGCTGAAGGTCTCGCGAACGAGGTCAAGCCGTTCGGCATCCGAGTCCACCTGATCGAGCCGGGGATCTCCAGGACCAACTTCTTGGACCAGGTCGCGCAGGGCAAGCAGGTTGGGCAGAAGATTGAGGGCTATTTAAACATCGGTGGCATCCTCGGCAGTATGCGCGGAATGCAGCCTGGGGACCCGGAGAAGGGCGTGCAGCGCATCTTCGAGGTGGTCATGGGCACGGATATGGGCGAGGGAATGGAGTGGGATTTGAGGGTTCCGCTTGGGTCAGATTGTTTCGGCATGTTCGAGGCGAAGGCTAAGAGTTTAAGCGCGACTTTGGAGAAGATGAAGAACATTGCACTAAGTACGGACTTCGTGGTTTAACAAAGAGCCGTTTCCAGAATTAATAGGAGGACAGAAATGGGGTAGCGCTCTTTTCTTTTGGTCAGCAACTATGTCTATTGGTCTATTGCTGGGCCAGGTTCGAAATAGCATATTGGTACATAAGTTAAGCTTATCCCTTGCAACGTTTGGTGTCCTACTGCAGGTAGTCCGTGCGGGAACACCAGAATCAGAAAGTTTCGCAGATAATATAGATTAATTAACCACCATGCCTTCTCATCGTGCCTTAATCCTAATATATCGTCTAACCCACCAAATACGTCGTTCCTCCAACTCGTAGTAAGAGAACCATCTCCGGAGCCTTGGCAGCTGCCTTCAAGCCCTTTGTCAGAGCTTTATATCCCTCATCACGACTCTAAGGTCCTAACGATCTAATTGGCTGGAGCTTATCGATAAGAATAGGACACGAATCAACGTTGCAAGGGATAAAACTCTGGATTCCATTTCACTAGTGTCTTCGCTAAACACATTTAATCCTTAATCGCGGTAGCGCGTATCCCTTCCCCTGGTAGGGTCCTACGAGAGTTGGTCCGTGTGCGAACACCAGAATCAAAAGTACACGTATGGTCACGAAGCTTTGATCCTATTAGTTCTATTAGCTGGCCCTTATCAATAACGTAGGACCCATTTTACCAGGGGAAGGGATACTATCCCTTATACCATTGTTCTGTGCCTCAAATTGGTGGCCCAAGCTCAGCCAATTAGATGACGTTATTTAAGGGCGGTTGTTGTTATGCGACTCTTGTAAATAGATTAAGGGTATGTTCGTTTACAACTCCAGAATCAATCTGAACCTGACGCAATCGTTCGGTGATTCTGACGACTCTTCAATCTGGAGCTCCTCCAGATCGGCAGTCGCATCAAATTTGCACGCTTTACCGTATGAGGTAGTTGTTCTGGAGGCCTTGACCTCTACCTCCAGATTCAGAATCAATCCGGAGCTCTACGCGACGACGCCTTTGTCAAATATGACGACTCCACCCGCGTACACGATCCTCACACAGCACCTGTACGTTATATATGACGTCCTTCTTACTCTCGTAATTAGAGTCCTCCTGCGCACGCGCGGCGAGCCGGGCGTGATACGGGTGACGGGGTAGAGGGCCTCAATCGACTTGATTGACGATTGGCAGGAGTAGGAGACTCCATTGTATTACGACACTAAGGGAGGAAGTCGCGA
>Ga0307515_10010890_pt1 | contig 17350 bp, 26 predicted proteins | sample 17_EM_MG_FD_194513 | JGI IMG/M metagenome (GOLD analysis project Ga0307515, IMG submission 194513) | Populus trichocarpa ectomycorrhiza microbial communities from riparian zone in the Pacific Northwest, United States - 17_EM | ecosystem: Host-associated > Plants > Roots > Unclassified | place...
CACTCCTCAGGTGAGAAACAAAGCTGAGGAGCGGAAAAGCGAACGACTCGCAAGATAAGGAAAAAGAGAAAAGGGAAACAAGTATAAACAAATGTAAATACAAGTAAATTCACATATTTCAACAGAGCGATTCGTAGGCGATGTTCGGATCCGACTGTATCAACGGGGCAAGGATCGATCGAAATTGGGTGTACTTGCGCGCGAGTTGAGTGGCCAGTGTTGGGAATATGAGCTGAAGGTTTCTCCGATCCTCGAAATCCCTTGAACAGAAGTAGGAGGCCCCAAGCTGACCATCTGCGAACAACCTCTCCGCGATTGTCTTCGCGATGGTACTCTTCCCTGTCCCGGCCAGCCCGTTCAACCAGTAGACGGAGGACTTGTCAAAGTCCCTTGCCCAGAGCTCGATAGCGTTCAGAACGGCTGCGCGTGTTCCTTTGAGACAACCTTTGCGCTCCCCATGTCGATACTCGGCCCCATTTGCACTGCGGAAATTATTGAGGACAGACTTTTCAGCTGTCAGAGCTTCACATCAGACACGTGTCGTCCGGGGAGGGGGAAATCCTGACCTGCATCCTGTAGAGAAAGATTATTCCATTTGTTCGGACACGAGAGGGGGTACCCACCATAAGCTTGCATCCTTGATCGTAGATTGCCATTTGTTGCACCGTCTGTTGTCCTGGTCAATATCGAGTGGAGTGTCACAGCCATGAACGAACCAAGTAGTCGTTGACAGCCTCCTGAAGATCTTCGAGAAGCCCGCTGACATCTTTGCCGTCTTGAACGTTATCAACCAATCGTAGAAGCGCAAACTCCTCGCGCAACGACCGTAATTGATCTTCGAAACCTTCGAGTTTACTGGGAGGGGGTTTAGTATCCAATCTGGATGGAGACCACTTGCGTCGTACACTGATAATCCTTCACGAAGTTGTGTTTCCTTCTCATCACCTGCGGGCTGCTCGAAGAGCCTCTCTAGCGCAGCGATGCGTGAGCGAAGTATTTCTAGCTTGTCTTTAACGGTAGCGGTGTTCTGGGGATGCAATCGTAAGAGAAGGACCTTGAACAGAGTGTCAAAACAACCTGATATTGAGTATAGAGAATGGATATGGATCGCGAGACGGATTTGAGAGGGCCAGATGCTTCGGCTGCCCCCTCCGCGAGACCAACCACAAATGCGGCATGCTCAAGAGTCCGGTCAACCTTTCCTCTCTCTTTAACTAGTGGTGGTCAATACGCGAATGTATAACCAAAACGATAGGACTTACCCCTAGATCTCGTAGACTGGACTAGGTCATCATCCCCGCCATCTTGACCACCGCCGAATGTACGTCCAGGTGCGGATTCTGAAGGTTGCCGAATACCCAGTCCGCGGCTTTCGGGTTCCCTCGAATTGAGCATCTTTGGATTCCTCTCAGCGGGGTGGGAGCTGCTCGCTCCGCGCTTCCGCGCAGCCCCAGTGTATATGTCCCCGTCCTTGCGGTGCTATACGGGAATAAGTGTCGACCCCAATAGCTACAACCGACCGCGCTCACTTGCGTTGCCACCTCATCCCCAGGAGTCGGAGTTGAGGCACCCAGCGCGGGAAGCCGTTGATCCCCAATCCTTCCGTCCAGATTTGCGATCCGAGAACCCCCTCCATGGTTGGTATCTGGCCCCATGGTCTAATCAATCCCATCGGCCTCATCAGCTCTGAACGATGCTCACCATCGGAGTCCCTGCCACCGATGTCGGTATGGGTAGGGACCATATGGTTCTCAGGAAGCACCGGATCCTTGGAGGGTTTGAAACGTTTCTTCAGGAAACGCAGCATCTTGAGGCGAGAAGGGCGAGGAAAAGGTGCGGCGCTTAAAACCCTACTATCCCATTCCTCACGCGCACGGCTGACCACTGTTGATTGGCCAGTTGAGGAGAACTGAAGGCAGGCGCGCACAGGCTGGATTTCGGGGTACAGCAAGTATGTGGTTCAGAACGTTCATATGGTAGCTAGGGGAATTTCCGACTTTTGGCTCCCTCTCGCCCACCTGAACTTTCTGGCTTCCATCCACCTCGCATTCGTCACCCCCTGGGCCTCCCATCCTCTCCCTGGATCGACCAACAGAAAGACCCCGGCACTTTCGACCACCCTCCATAGAACTCGTCGAACAGCGGATATTTCGACTCCATGGCTCTGCCGCTAGTCGGCACCGGCAGGTATTCCGCGGACCAAGCCGGACAAGGTCCCCGAGGGTGAGAACTTGTGCACGGAGGATATAAGCAAGAGCCTGGCGATCAATCGATCTGAATCTTCCTCTCACCTCACCCCACTCATTGCTACAGACTACAGAAGACTGAACGTTCGAGAATGGTCAAAGTCACAGTCAACGGAAAGACCATCGCAGAGTCCAACGAGACCATCGTGGTCGAAAACAACCATTACTTCCCTCCCAGCTCGGTCACAGAGGCTCTCTTAACTGATTCCCAGACCAGGTGCGATCCTACCCCCCTGCTTGTTTCGGTGCTCATCTCACTTTCTTGCCTTCCGGATACACAGCACTGTTTGTCCGTGGAAGGGGTCCGTCTAATCCGATCCCACCACCGCCTGATAAGCTGACCGTGCCGTTCCCTCCCCTCAGAACCGCCTCTTACTACGACGCCACCGTCGACGGCAGCCCCATCCGGGATATCGCTTGGTACTACCCCGAGCCCAAAGAAAAGGCGAAACACATCAAAAACTACGTTGCGTTCTACAAGGTAACGTTAGTTCCCATGTCTCTTGGGCCCACCTCGGACACCGGGTGACTGTCAATCGGATTGCAATCGCTGACACTTGTTTTACGGGCTTTGGTAGAATAAGGTTCAGATCGACGTTTAGGGTGTCACGTACGAATGAGAACTAAAGGTCCGATGGACGAATTCGTTCTAATGGAGGCTGTATTGTTCTGTTCTGTAATCTGTAACAATAAGCAAAGCCCGATGGGTTGGAACCTAGGACACGCTCGTGAGAAAGATCCGAAACAGGCAACAAAACGCCCACAACTTACATACAAAAGTACGCTCCACCAACACAAACTGCATCCTTTAGAACGCCACACGCCACGGGGATTACCGCCTGTCCCCGTCATACACCAAGCCAGCCAATCCGTATCTGATCACAAACGCAAACACACTCCCCGCCACCTGAGTCGCACACAAAACCTTCACAAGCTGCTTCTCGGTCATCGGTCCGAGTCTGACTAAGAACCAATTGAGAATGGTCAGATTCGTAGCCTCGAGAATTTGGCCAGTCTTGGGGTGTTTCGTTAGACGCGTTAGCCCAAGGAGAGAGAGTAACTGGAGGGTCGACGAGGTCCGTACGGAGGGCGGACGTTCGAAGGCGACCGTGGAGGGATGGAGGAGATAAGTGTAGGGGTCAAACCTTGGAACACGGTGTCGAGGACACGCGACCAGTCCAAAAAGTTGAGGGCACGATAGGAGGAAGTTGAAAATCTGAGGGAGGAAGAACAGCAGCAGGGTCTTGGAAAAGTGAGCTTGGATGCCGACGACGGCGAAAGCCATCCCAGTGAGGTAACAAAGGGTATCTCCTGGGAAAGCTCTAGCGGGGTACCTTGACGCACGGCGTGATGTCAGCCTCGAACTGCGTAGCCAAAGGTCTATAAAATCGTACCAGTTGTGATACAAGAAGCCCGTGCAGACTCCCAACAACGGCAACATGAAATAGAGGCTGAACAGGTGCCTCTCCACGAGTAAACGACTTCCATGGGACATGCCCGCGCTCCATACACCACCGATTCTGATTTCGCTGCTGTTGATCTCGGTCTGGCTTCCCAGCAGATGCAAGGGAATTCTCCAGTCAATCGGCCAAGGAAGGTATAAAAGGTCGTTGAAAATCACAGAGATGGAGATGATGATGGCCTGCAAGACCTCCGAACCGTTTATCCCAGCCAAGATGTTGATACCATTCGTGGAAAATGTGGAGAGGAGGGCCATGTAGACGTAATACAACGGACCTAATTTTCAGAATTCAGTGAGGGTATGGTAGGCTCTCTCAATTCCGACGGACCGAGGTTAATCAGGGAACCGAAGAGGGAACGGAGTGGTTTAGGTACCACCACGTTCGTGTTACCTCGCTCGGAAAAATAAACCATCAAGAGCGGGATTGAGGCGATGATTGGGACAGGTAATTTGTGCCTCCATCGAATATCGAAGACGTCGTCGAGGAACCCAAGGAGAGTGGCCATCATCAACGAGATGATGGAAGAGAGGTATACTGAGAGCTGTGAACCAGAGTCAGATTCGAGACGAAATGTATTCGATGAGGAAACAAACCTGGTGATGAGGGAATTCATCAATGGCGAGACCATGTACGGATTTCTGCTGGTTGCTGAACCGATCGGCAAAGACGTTGGAAAAAGCGAAGGGGATAAAGAGAATCAAGGACAGTATGTATACCGAGGCGCATACGAGGCCTTGGCTCTCTGGACTTGAAAGAGACCCCGTCAAGATCGCGAAAAGCTGAGATTTGGTGAGACGTACATCGGGGTAGAATAGGTCTTGAGCAAATCTCTTCCCCTGAGATTAGCCTGCACGAATCTGGGCCCCAGCGCAGGGACCAAATATAGGGTCGTGACGAAGGCGAGGATGGAGAATCCGAAGGAAGTGTAGAGCGCTGGAACGGATGGCACTGGGTCGAGGAAAGGTCTGAGGATAAACCAGGACGCGGTTGGGACCAGGGCTCCGAGAAGGAACAATCCAGAAAGTGGGCGAGGTTTTGGACCGTCGACCATGACTTGGTTAGAGAGATCGCACACAAGGATGGGTGAGCATGATATACACGAAGTCTACGTGTCCAGACGGGAAAAGGCGCGTCTGCTCTCTCCGACGATCATGTCCGCGTTGGCTCAAAGTCTCCGTCGATGCTATTCCACTCGTCTACCGACCAGACCTCCTCCCAGGGTTCCGGACCCTCTTGCGGATGTCCCAAAGGTCCAACTCGATGACAACCTCACATTCATTCACCGCCCTCCTCCGACAATGCCCTCACCCGAATCATTCACAACCGCTCCTTCCTCTCCCTTACTCCGTCCACCTGTCCGGCAACAGGGCACCCCAACTTCCCTCACCGACCCTTCACTTCCACCTGTCTCCCGACCTTCGCTCGTCCCGAAGAAGCAGTACCCCCAGATGACTGACGGGGCCATCCAATCCATGAAGGACCTCCGTCATTCGGACCCCGCCAAGTGGACCCGCACAAAACTCGCAGCCCGATTTGATTGTTCCCCGAGCTTCGTCTCTCTCGTGGCAGGTTTGAAGAGCAGCGACTGGAAGAAACAGGTCAGGAACATAACCGAGGAACACCAACGCGCCAGGGATAAGTGGGGCGAGAAGAAGGCGTTGCTTCAAAAGATTAGGGCCAAGAAGAGGGAGTTTTGGTAGACGTGAGCTCGATCTCGCCTCGTCGACCCGTGTTACGGCTTTGACGAACTCTTTCTCCGCTCAGTTTATTCATTTTTAATGGCACACCCTAATTTACCAGTACGACCTTTGACCCAAACCCTTCATAACGTCAATGATCATTGCGCATCGACAGCGCATCGAAGTTTAAGCATCCAGATTGTCCCCGACTTCCAGCTTCTTCCAGTCTTCCTCACCCAGTCCGAGACTCCCCCGATTCCTCTCTTTCCATTTCAGGATTCCGAACCTATGGTTCACCCCTTCCAACCTGGGAAGGCACGCCGACCCTCCGCACCCTCCAGTCTTGCCCATTGGTATCAGGTAAACGATCCTGGCCACACGCGAATGCAGTAAAGCCATGCTGCACATGATGCATGGTTCGTGAGTTGTGAATAATATCCTCGAGGTTAAAAGATAGTTCGACCCGTTTTGTCGGGGTCCGTCTGAAACAGCGTTTTCGGGTTGGTTGAACGAGGCCTCTCCGACTTCACGAGTTAGGTTTAGGATCGAGTGCCGTAGAGGGTGACGCTTGGACGTTCGTGTGTCACCAGCAAGGAAGTCCAGTATCGGTAGCTCTTTTGGGGAGTACGGTTTCGGAACGCCCGAGGCCATGGGTACCTGGAATGATCCATCAACAATCACGAATGCGAAAGGGTCCCAAACGCACCTCGCCCTTTCTCCCATCGGATAGCGCATAAGTAGTGATTTGCTTCATGATCGCTGTTGCCCACTTCACTTCTCCCACCGTCCACTCATCTGGTTCGTGTTTCCTCGGTGGCGCGTACACGACTGGCCAGATCGGTTGCTTGATTTTCATGGAGGTGATCGTAACGGCTGGGTAAGCTGGTACTTTGAGTTGATATACTTTGAAGCTCTCCATTTCCGGGGGGACATGAGGAGGGGAAGGGCACAACTCGAGCGAAGAAAGTAACACCGTGACACCAGATTCGTGTTTCCTCGCGCGCTTCAGATGCACCAGAGATGGATGTCCAAGTCCTGTTTGCTTGATCCACCTATGCACGAGGTTGAGCAAGTTTCTGGCAACAAAGAGTTGATTTCCTTACTTCAGTAGTGTGGCGGTATGTTTTGGGTCCGGGAGGTCTATAACCCAAACGTCGGCTGGACAGCAGTCAGTTACAGGGCAGACTGAGACCATATCCAGTTTTACTCACCTGTGCGGACGGACTCGAGGTCTTCTTCCTGCGCGAAGTCGTTTATATCGAGGGCTTCAAATGGTAGCTCTTCTTCTGGGATGACCTTCCTCGGGTCCTCGACGTCCATGCCGAAATCTAAACCTATCATTTTCGGGAATGGATCTCCTTCGTCTTCACTTTCCCAAAGTTGAGAGTGGTGGTTCTTGGTGCTGACGGACTCTTCAAACCAAAGGTCGGCGCCGTAGAAGATGCACAGTTCCTCTCCCGCTTGGATCTCCCTGCTAGTCGTGTACTTGATCGAGTCTGTGTTGTGTTCTCGGATGTAGTTGAGGGGGAGTGATTGAACAAAGATCCTATGGTATCGCAAAAACGAGGGCGGTATAAAAAGGGGGTGGTCGTAATCACGATTCTGGATATATAACTCAATCCGAAAAAACGTGGGGATGGACGAGGGGAATACCACCTAGACCGAGAGCCAATGCATACTGCCCGTCCTTCCACACGAACGTGTAATGATCCAGAATGGTGTGTTTCCCATGCGCAGCGTACTCTTCTTTTCCGAACAGAAGGACAGGGCTGATATCGATAACGGTCTGAGCGGGGATCGTTCGAGCGGCTGAGGAGTGTCTCTCGCTTCAGTAAAGGATATCGCGGGGATCGTAGCTAGACTTGATACCGAAAACGCCCCTTCCTTTATCGCGTGTGTTACAGATGACGCAACCCGCGCTGTTCAAGTGCTCTGGTGCTTCGACGCCAACCGCAGACATCAGCCTCGGTCGGAAAAGAAACGAGATAATCGTCCGGAATTTACCGACCACCATTTCGCTCGGACTTATCGGTGCCAGCCTCGAAACCTCGGAAACGTCAACCCGCTTGTTCAATTCTCTTCCGGGGAGAACACCTGGACTTCGGAAAGATACACGTTTCTGCAGGAGACGGGTAAGGGTTCACCGCACAAGAGGTAGTTTGATCTCTTTCCGGTCTGTGGTACGCTTGCCTTCGAACACTCAAAACGTCAGCGACTCGCCTCACTCACTACCCTTCTAAAGTGATGCTTTTGATGTTACTCGCCCGTCTGGCTTGGTTGAATATCCTTGTCCATCACCGCCTGTTTACGCTAAAATCCTACGGATGGCTCGCTACCCACTTGAGATGACATCACTACAGTACGAAACCACTCCGTTGCATGAACTTGGAATCGGGTTCGCTGGGTTGGTTCTCACAGCGGTCGTCGGCTCTTTCCTCGGGTACCACCCGTGCCTTATTTCGTGCGGGATACTCGCCCCTTTTAATCGTCGTCATGTAGACTGACTCCCTCGCAGGATCAACAGGACAACGCTGGAGAACTTGTCCCCGTTATTGCACTCACATCTAATTCCAAATTTTACGAACCCAATGATGATCGTTTCCAACCCCAGAGCTTCGATTGATACAATTGTATAATATGGGGCGGAGGCAGATTTGGGGTCAGGTTTTTGGATGGGAGCGACAGCGTGGTTGAGCCAGGCTTCTCGTGGGAGGCGCTGGTATGTTATCTGTTTTCAATCTGACCCCAATGGAGTTCGGCTCACCATGTGTACAAACTGCAGAAATGGCCTGACTTGTTGTATATAAGGAAAACACCAGTACTCACGGACTCTATTCGATCTTTATCTCCCCTCTGGAAATGCCCCCTGCGACAGAGATTATCAACGTACACACTCAGAGTCCCCTGGGTACGGACTCTGGCGACGTCGACAACGGCGTTCCCGCCGCCATCGTATCCGGTCTATCCAAACCCACACACCAGCGGACCCTCCCGAACCTCCTCTTGTATACTGAGACCGGGCTCAGGATTTACGATGAATTCACGACCAAGGCGACAGAGTACTATCTTTTTGGTGCAGAAGAAGAGATCCTGAAGAAACACGGGGACGAGATCGTCCGAGGCATGCATTCTCGAGGATACGCTGAGGGCGAGTCGGTCGTTGAGCTCGGTGCTGGGCAAGTCATCTCCCTATGCAACCGGTCTTTCCATATTGGGATACGATACTGGATGAATTGTGATCTGCTCGATTCAATGAAAGTCTCCTAACCTCCTTAAGTAGGTCCCTCAGGAAGACCTCCCACATCCTCCTCGCCTTGTCTCGCTTGGTCGACACGAAGAGTTCCACCCCACCGATAACTTACTACGCCCTCGATCTCGATAAACCGGAACTCGAACGCACTCTCTCCGAATTAGCGACCTCTGATGTCGGATCCAAACTCCAAGGCAAGGTCATGACCAAAGGAATGTGGGGTACCTACGACGGAGGACTCAAGTTTATCCGGGAGGGCGGCATTCGCGGTCGAGATGCCGTCTCACAGATCCTCAGGGAAAAGCTCACTTTCAAGAGTCTGGGGGACGTGTCCCCTACTTCGTACCGGGATGCTGGATCTGCCGGGACTCGCTCCTCCGAGGATGGCTCTGGCTCTGATGTGATGACAACCCCGTCAACCCCAGATATTCCACAGACACCGTTACACATCTTGTTCCTGGGCTCTTCCCTCGGTAATTTCTGGCGAGGTGATGACGCCAACTTCCTTCGTGGTCTGCCATTACGGCCAGGGTCTGGTGACACCCTCTTGTTGGGACTCGATCACGACAATGATCCGGCGGAGATCGAGCTAGCATACAATGGCTCCTCGGGGATGGCGAGGGGATTCATAATGCAAGGTAAATATCTCATTCTCGTTGAAGAACACGCTCTCACCCTGCAATAGGATTAAGGGCAGCCGGTGCTGCTTTTGGAGACGAGACCTTGTTTGGGGAAGACAAGTGGGACAACGTCGGGAAATACAACCAGGAACAGCGTGGGTGCTACCGTCACAGTGCAAAACAAAACTGACGAGCTTTCCAGGTCGGCATGAGGGTTACTACATCTCTAAAGCAAATCAAACCGTTCGTCTTCCGTCTGGCGAGCGGTTCGAGTTTTTGGCGGGGGAGTTAGTCAACCTATTCTATTCGCACAAGGTGTGCCTCTCACTTCGTCACACTTGGCATCATCAACTCACAACTGCACCAGTTCAGCGAACAGGACGCCTTCACATTGTTCACGAAGGCGAACCTTCGTCCAATCCAGCGTTGGACGGACACTACCTCTCGTTACTCCCTTTGGCTTCTCGAGAGACCGCCGTTTATCTTCCCTCTCCTCAAATCTCCCGACGGAATTTCTTTCTCAAACCCTTTCTCCGTCCTTTCTATCGCTGAGTGGGAGACCATCTGGTCTACGTGGGACACGATCACGATGGGAATGATTTCTCCCCATTTACTTTACGAAAAGCCGATCGACCTCCGGCATATCTGTTTGTTCTATCTCGGTCACATCCCGACCTTCCTGGACATACACTTGTCAAGGCTCTTGAGTGAGCCGCATACCGAACCCGATAACTTCAAGGTGAGTTCTAGCCCGTTGCGATCCTTGACCGACACTGACCTCACGATAGTATATCTTCGAGAGAGGCATCGACCCCAACGTCGACGATCCAACTCAATGTCATGTGAGAGCATTGTCTGCACTCTGACGGCAATTTCGCGTTGAACATCTGATCGCAGGCGCACTCGGAAGTTCCGCAGGATGAGGAAGATTGGCCAACGCTCTCCTCTATTCTTGATTTCAAGTCTCGGGTTCGTCAGCGCCTGCTCAAAGTATACAGCGATGTCGCCTCCGGAAAGCTCGAGATGACTAGGAAGGTCGGACGTGTTCTGTTCATGACCTGGGAGCATGAAGCATTCCACTCTGAGGTGAGGATCGAGGAAATGAGATCGTATTGAAGGGATACTTAATCACATTCTAGACTTTGTTGTATATGCTCCTCCGTTCTGTCGGACAAGGGACATTACCTCCATCCGGCTTCACTCCACCTCCGTGGAGCGCTCTTGCTGACGGGTGGGACAAAGCCCCTCTGCCTCCTTCACCTACAGTTACGTTGGGCCCGGAGACTATTACCTTGGGCCACGATGACTCTGAAAACGACGATGCCTCCAAGGAGGTAGAGAATCACGAATTTGGGTGGGACAACGAGCATCCGCAACGCCAGGTCGATGTCGGCGAGTTTAGGATCGAATGGCGACCGGTCTCCAATGGGGACTTTTATCAATTCTACAATTCGGGAGGGAGCAACAAGGTCGCGTTCCCAAAGAGTTGGTGTATGGTTGGTGACGAAGTCTGCGTGCGTTTGTTTCTTGTGTTGCAGGCTGGCACGCTACTGAAGCCATCAACAGGTCCTCACCCTGCACGGTCCCGTTCCGATGAAAGTCGCCCACTTGTGGCCCGTCATGACCACCTACGACGACCTCTCCGCCTATGCGATCGTCAAAGGTGGTAGGGTCCCTACCGAGCCGGAGCTCAGGTTGTTCTTGGACAAGTTCGAGTGCGGTTACGAAGGCGGAGCAAATGTTGGCTTCCGTAACTGGCACCCTGTCCCGTAAGCGCTACAACATTTCTTCAATCTCTGCTTATTGACTGATCTAACGTGATGAAGTGCCACCACCGGAATCCCAGGGAAAGACGGCAAGGGGCACAACGGGGGTGCATGGGAATGGACGAGTACCGTGTTCGATCATTATGAGGGTTTCGAACCTTCCAAACTTTACCCTGGGTGGGTCCTCTTGAGACCAAAAACCTTCGATTGTCACGAACGCTGGATAATAGGTTCAGTCAAGACTTTTTCGATTCGCATCATCAAGTCGTTGTGCGTCTCCCTCCTTGTTGAACCATATAAGGTTGCTAACCCACATCCCTCAGATCGGTGGTTCGTTCGCGACCGTCCCTCGTCAAGCAAATAGGAGGTCGCTGCGAAATTATTATCAACACAACTACCCATACGCTTGGATTGGTGCACGGGTGGCTTACGACGTTTAAACCTTTGATCTTCAATGGGAATCACGTGTGTAACATTACCTTGCTTACAAGTTGTATTACCCAAAAGGGCAAAACGGTTGCGCGCCGCAATCTGGCGCAATCGCAAAAATTGCGATTGACCCCCTTGAGTAGGAGGTCGAAAAACGCGCAAAACAGGTTCGTTCCCTCTGCTAAATAGGTCGGTTAAGAACCTAGGACGGTTGAGTTAGTACTCACCTGTGTGGGACATGATAAGGGTTTTTTATTTCCCACTCCAGGGCGACGGAAGGACAAGGGGTCTTACTTTGAAGGATAACATTCGTGTTTGTTCCCAAATATAGTGAGACTACAAACCACTATAGAACAGCCATCACGCGCATCAGGGGACTTTGGCACGGCCAGCAAGCAAGGTTTCAGCCGACGCGAAGTCGGCATTTTTCTAGTAAAATCTGTTGGTGACGATGGTAGGGAGCGCTTTGTATCTGTTTACGTTTGTTTGTTCCCAGCCACAAAGTACCGTGTTACTGTCAGTCAGCCCCCCTCAAACTTGACTCTCACCATGGTGAAAAGGCGCCGAACGTCTGACAGCGAGCGAATTGCGTACCGGGCGCTCCAATCACTCCGAGAGAGCATTCGATGTCATGAACTCGAGGCACGGCCGGAGGGTCCCAAGGTATGACCTTCGGTTGATGACAGGGGCCCATTTTACCGTTTTGCCCAGGCTCTCTCACTTTCCGGTTTGACCAGCGACCGCTTATCAAAATTGAATATAATCAATGATGGGTGCCTCAAACTGAAACCGCTTAATGTGCTCGAGGAACAGGCAGAGAAGGTCAAGGCCATCGGAGGGGACGACATCTGGTCTTCAACCAACCTATACCGCCACCTGCAACGCTTGCAGACGCTCGCCCCCATGTCTGTGGGTAACCGCCGCTTACTTTCGAGATTCCGGTCTCACGTTGGGTATACCAGAATGAAATGGTCGCTCGTCCTTGGATCGACGCCTTTTTCTTTCGTGTCTGCGATGGTGCTGCCAAACGAAAGGGTGGTGCTCACCACGAAGCAGCCCATCCCACCCACTGCCATTAAACCTTCCAGCACCATTACGCTCCATGGTACTATTGATTACATCGCTACGGCAGCGGATAGGTCCGTTGTGGGTGAGGTTTTCGTCTTGTCCGGTTGTCTCTTGCCCGACTAACATCCCCATAGATCGATTTTTGGTCAGTCCAACGGTTGAAATGTTGAAGTCAATGCCGTCTGGTCTCGTGGTGACAGGAGCCAAGTCGATTTCTGTCCCCCTTGAAGACCACATTCCTCAAGCGGTTGGTGAAATGTATGCTTGCGCCAAATCCCTCGTGTTAGTTCCTTCCCTGTATATCTTATCTACGTGCCCGACTGACCACTCTACTGCAGGAAAGATGCCATCCGTGGGGTCCTGACGACTGGAGACAAGTGGATTTTCCTTGTCCTCGTCATGAACCCCGGTGGTGACGGGGCCAAATATTGGCAATCCGACAAAATTGGCATCCTTGACACAGCAGGGGTTCGCAGACTCGCAATGATCCCATCACCATGGCCCGATGCTGTGGCTGGCATTTTGGCACATTGGGTAGGCCTATTGATTTCGCCCTCAAAATGTGTCCGCTGACCTGTGGTCGTGGTACTAGTTGAGGCACAGCTTTGAAGACGTTGGGAATGATGACGACTGGTTTGAAGTCATACAGTAGAATGGTACTTATATGTGTTGTATTTCACGTCAGCTCCCGAGGCGCAGCTTTTTTTACAGTGTAAATATAATAGTACACGGTACACAGTATATAATAACAGGACATTCAAGCGCGTTCGCCATTCTCATCCTCCAATCCCAACTCGCGCAGACCATCCTCTATCTCGCTGTAACAAAAGCGTCAGGGAACATGCCAATCACAAGGGATCGCACCCACCGCATTTCTTCCTTCTCTCTTTGTCGAGCTTCCAGTTCACCCTGACGCCGACGCTTGTGTTCTTCCCTCCAATATTTGGCCAGCCTGAAGATTTCCCCTCCCCCGAAGGGCCCCGGGGGAGTTTTCACGTTCATGTGGAAGGGTTCCTCAAGGTGAGGTCGGCACGTGGAAGAGCAGAGGACTTGGAGCTTTGGAGCGGTCACGAACTTCAGTTCCACCAGCTTTTGCTCCAACTTCTTCAGCTTCTGGTCGTCTTCAGGGGTGCGAACATTGTCTCCCATCGAGGCGCCCAAAAACACCATACCGAGACCCATGCATCCACCACCCGTCCAGATGCGGTCATCAGCAAATCGTGGAAAGTCCGGCAAACCGTTGCACCCGGTCATCGGCGCTATAATCTAGCATCAGCGGTACAATTCCCCAAGCTAGATTACAACCCGTTATAATGTTATATACCCACCTACGACTCTCGAGATCCTGATGGTACCTCATAACCGGTCAACATATTACTCCAAATTTCCGGCAATGTATGTCCTCTAACAATCAATATAAGTGGTTACAACAGGATATACCTGCCTACGACTTCCATAACCCTGGCGGGGTTGTAGATACGGTTAGAATTTACAGGAGGGAGTATAACGTGGTGTATGTATTTGTGGTATTTGATCCAATTGTATGGGTAGCGGGGCCTCGAGAGCCCTATATTGGGTCCTATGCCGGCTGGGTTTTATACCCGCTCACAGAGCGGTCTGGTTGCTTGGTTCACACATCGGGTAGTGTGAATTTATAAAAGATAATTATATTTGTGCGGAATGACGGACGTCGAGAGTGCTACAGAACTGAGGGCGAGTTGGGTGATCGGGCAGCCTGGCGTTGTTGTCGCAGGATCGCAAGCGATGCTTCGCGAATTGAGGCAGGTGCGACTGCGCATGGGGCCGCAGACCTCAGAAACACCGCTCTAGGAACATTCCTTGTAAGCGGTGACAGGGGCGAGAATAAAACTGGAAACGTACTTAGAGTTGCCACTCGGCGGTCTTTCAGTTTGATGCGGGGGGTATCGTCGCTTCTTGCAGAGTTCACCCCAGCGAGGAGCTGGGGAGGGAATAGTCAGCCGTGGTCGAGAATCCAGGAACGAACTTTACCAACCTTGACATGAATGCCAATCGCGATCGCGTCTTCAGAGTCGAGGTGCATGAGAGTTCGAACGAGATCGCTGATGACCGGACAATGCTCACCTTTATGCCAGCTCCTGCGGATCTTGTGGAGGTCAAAGTGCCTCTGGGTCCTCGTTGCAAAACTCGAGTCAGCATCCGACGAACCCAGTAAACGTCGGTCATTCTCGTTCACGAGTTGGTAGACGGTGCCGCAGAGGGCTACAAGTCTACGAATACCCAGACCACTCCAGATCACTTTGCGCATTGCGAGAGAAACCCTGTTACACCAGGTGAGCGTTATTCTTGTCTTCGCAAAGACTCACTCCAGCTCTGGTCAGCTCCCATATGGTCGCCCCTGGAGCCACCTCCTTCACTGGCGGTTCCCAGCGGGACAGGCCACTGGAGGACGACAGGGCAGGTGGGGTTTTGTGGCCCTATCGCGAACTTTTACAGTGCATTCTTATATTCTCAGATCCTGGTTTGCCACCGTGGGGGCCTGACTCTGTCGTCAACCCCCTGGCCGCTCAAACGTGATGCCCGCCCTGTTGCAACGGCTGTGGCTACCCCCGAGAGATTGCCGAATCTCCGTGTCACTGGGTACCATGGTAAACATGACAGTATTTGTAATGATGGTAACACCGGCCGCTGACCATTTCACTACGGTTACACGACTAGTTTTCGTGAACTGTATCCAGCAAATGTGCAATCTTGCCGATAGGGGGGCGATGGAATTGTTCGACAAGTCGACCGATATCCCCCTCGCCACCGAAGAGGCCAAACCCGCCCCTGTCGAGAAGGCTCCCCCCACCACCACCACCACCCCTGCCAACCAACGTGCACCTCACCATCCCTCCCAGCAACCCCACTCTGATTGCATCGACCTCAAGGTCTTCAGCCCCCTCCTACCTCAATACCCCCATTTCTGCTGTACCAACCTCCCCCACCCCACTCAACACACACCCCACCCGGCATCACCAAACGCAAACCCCGTCAGGCTGCGAGCCTCATCGGTAAGCACCCACACGCGTGCTGCTTGATCTTTCACCCCACTCGTGGTTCTGACGAAACTGCGCTTCCCTGCGTAGATCATGCTGTCGGATCGCTCTCCGAGATCTGGCAGGATGATTATCTTTCAGTTTATACGACGACTAAGATTGCAACCCAACCGCCAACGACTTTTGGTTCCCAGGAGTCCGTATGGCATGTTTGGAACCCTGCAATACAGTGTCGTGTACAACAACTCCCCTCCCCCATCTCTCCCTCCACCGTCGAAACGCCCCTGCTGTCCCCCATTGCTCCGTCTCTGAATGGTCCCAACGGTGCTTGTCTCTCCGGGAAACCCAGTGTTGCCCCGCTCCAATGCTTCGTGCAGGAGCTTATCCGCCGTTCCCGTACCTCTGGAACTGTTCTTCAGACTGTCCTTTGTTACATCGAGGCCGTCCGTCGAAAGCTCCCAGAGATCACGAGCGCATCCGTGCCACCCAGGAAGGAAACTACACACGAGGAATCCTCCCAGGATAGCGAACTGCCGTCGCCAGAACCGCCCATCCCGTCACCACTTCTTTGCCCCCGTCGGGCTTTCCTCGCATCCCTTATCTTGGCGTCAAAATTTCTCCAGGACAGGTGCTACTCCAATCGAGCCTGGGCGAAACTTTCTGGTCTCAGCCCTCGCGAGGTTGGGCGGTGCGAAAAGGCCCTCGGCAATGCTCTGGAATGGAGACTCTGGGTTGGCAAGCAATCCGGGAAACCATTGGCCCGATCTCGAAGCCACGCTGATCTATCGTTCGGTACGACGAATCTCTGTGGGACTTCAAGTAGGACCATCGGAAGAAGCAGGACGCTCCCTTCGATTGGAATGGAGCGTTCAAACGCACAAACCCTCCCCGTGGCTCTGACCCCACCGAAATTGGACCCATACCAGGAGTGGTTAATCTTGAACCAAAGTCGCCTGGAGGCCGAGGAAGAGGAGGAAGAGGAACCTACGCCTGTAGCCGCCGAGCGCATGTCTGTGGCCCCATCCGGCCACCCTCACCCCGGGGGGTGAGGACGGAAATTCCCTCATTGCACGCCCTACAGGTGAGTTTTTGTTTGGATACTCTATCCATCTATTTTAATGATATAACCGAAGTTGAACGAGCCTACCCGGGCTCATTTCGTGTGATTCTGACCACCCTCGCTGGGGGGGGGGTCAAAACCGAAAAAATCGCGATTGCGCCAGAACGCGGAGCGCGATTTACTCGCCCTTTGGAGCACTTATTTTGGTATGTATTCGGGTGGGATTTATGCCCTTTCCATGCTACCGCTCCCACGTTTGCCGCTTCGGCATTGGTGGACGTGCTTCCACCCATATTTTCCCCCCACACTTGGTATGTTTACTCCGGTCTCTTGGTACGTTATTGACACATTTTACAGGTTGTCTTAAGTGGGGGGTGCCCCCATGTATGTTAGTAGCACTGCAGGGCACTTCCCTGCAGAGCTGTCTAACTTTGGGGGATAGATCCGCTTGTGGATCACCCCCATCGCTTTTCCCTTGTCCAGGGGGGTTTTTAATGCTGAGATATTATAAATACCTACAAATCCTGCGCATTTTTGCACGCATATGGTGAGTAGTTCACCTTCTATATGCGTTTTTTGCTCATTATGTCTTCCTCTCTCCTACCCTCCCTCTTCACTTTCTTGCTTCGTTGTGGATTGTTTCTAGTTTTTTTATACGTCTAATATAGGCCCCCGAAACCGTTTGTATAACGGTTCAACGATCAGTAAGCTATTCTAATTTTTGTGTTCCATCACCTCCCTACCAACACCTC
>Ga0307515_10010891_pt1 | contig 17349 bp, 1 predicted proteins | sample 17_EM_MG_FD_194513 | JGI IMG/M metagenome (GOLD analysis project Ga0307515, IMG submission 194513) | Populus trichocarpa ectomycorrhiza microbial communities from riparian zone in the Pacific Northwest, United States - 17_EM | ecosystem: Host-associated > Plants > Roots > Unclassified | place...
CTAACTATCTTTATAATCCCTTATAAAATAACTTTATTTTCTACAATTTATATAAGCTCTATCTTTAAACTACTAACTTTGCTATAGAGTCCGCCTAAACGTCTTTTACTACTAAGATCCCTAGTTTAGCCTTTGCTCCTTAGTCCTATAATTACTAAATCCTTAACCTTTAGGTTTCCATAGTTTCTTACTTTATCTCTTATAGGCTTCTTTAGTACCGCTTAGGTCTATTAGCTCTACGCTATACTATAGTTTCTAATTTAGCTTTAGTTATTATATACTCTGCGCCTTATATAACTATAAAACTCTATTTTAGCCTTTTTTAGCCTATTCCCTTTAGTAGATCTAATTGTTAATCTTAATCGCTTAATCTATTAGTTCCTATAGGGTATCCGCATCTTCTATTAGGATAATTACGTCCTAGACTTTAGCCTTAAGTCCCTATTTATATTATGCTATAAGCGCCTTATTATTCCACTCTACTTATATAGCTAATGTCTAGAACTATATTATATACTTTATTACTAAGGTTTATTACGTAATGTCTTAGAGTTTTCTTTCTGCTATAGTTACCGCCTCTAGGTCTCTAAATATTTATATAAGTTACTCCGTAAACCCTTCCTAACTTAAGAATATAAATTATACCTCCTAATTAGTGGTTATTATTCCGTTTACTTATATTTCTATAAAGTAAGGCTTAAACTATTTAAGTGCTCTTCCTAATAGGAATAGTCCCGCATATACTATTTAATCTATAGGTATTAGCAACTTCGCTCCTTCTTATATAACCTTAAAGTATATTTATATAAGAAATCCTTTAAGCTTCGCTCTTTCTCCTAAGAATCTCTTAATTAATAGTAACTTAATCTTTGCTGCTCTTATTCTATTAATCCTATTTTCTAGCGTTGCATTATTTTCCGTTTATTAGTTAACTATCTCTTATAGTTATCTAACCGTTATAGGTTGCTATAAGTTAGTATTTGCTATACTGGTATTACCTTCTAACCTTAAGGTAGTTGCCGCCGTTAATGGCGTTATAGTGGCTGCTTTTAGTGGCATGTTATTTAACTCTCTATATTTAATACTATAACTAGGTAGTAATTATATAACGGAACCTTATAGAAAGTATTACAATAGGCTTATTAATAGGCTAGGTGTATAGGTAATGCAAATTAAAGTTAATAACGTAATAATAACTAGTGGAGTAGTTACCCAATAGATTAACTCTAATTATATTCTAAGAATTACTATAAGGAAGGAACTATCTAGGTAGGGATTAAGGGTTCTTAAATACACAACCATACTCCTATAAAATCCTTCTTATACGTAATATACGTATTATATATGTTATACATACGTTCCCTTTATATACTGCGTATACTGCGTACAACGTTATATAACCTTAGTTACTATTTCTCGTCACATAGCTCTATCGGCTCTATCCTAGACCGTGCCTAAATTAACCAACTAGCTTCTTCCGACTCTTCCCTAAGTAGTTATAGTACTTAAATCGTCCATAACACTAAGCTTTATAATAGCGCTGCAGAAAGAAGGGCTAAGAAGAAAAACAAATGGGTAGTGCTTTCTACTTAATTAGTTCTTACTACTAAGTTAGCTAAAGCACTTATTGCTGTTAAGGTAGTAGTAAAAGAGACTAAGCAGCAGGCCAAAAATACTAGGGAGCGCCTTAGAAAAGATAAACGTGGCGTAGCTATAATTGCGTAGGGGCAAGTTTAAGAAAGGAAGGAGGCTTATGCTGCTGTAAAGACGGCTAAAGCTATTGCAGATAAACATAAGAGGAATCTAGGAGACGCAGTAAGGGGCTTAAAGAAGACATAGAAGGCGTTAGCGGCTGCAAATAAAGTTGCTATTAAGAAGATGACACTAGGAGCTTATATAGCAGCTACTAAAGCAGTAAAGGAGGCATAATTAACGGCAGAAGCCCTAGCAATACTACAGGTGTAGTGGAAGAACTCCTCTACTACGGCTACTGCGGCTATAGCTTGCTCTATTACTCTACAAGACCGTAAGGGCCCTAAAAAAGGATTCTTAATAGGCTATACAGTCTATATAAGCAGAGGATAAGGATAAGGAAGGGCTAGATAGATTAAGCAGTGACGATAAGGTATTGGATAAGGATAAGGACAACACCAAAATGGACGACTTTGTGGAGTTAATTGAGGAGCAATCAGCACCTAAAACACTATAAAATATTAATATAGAGCCTCTTTTATATAATAATAAGGCTTTATACTACCATAGTAATATTGTAATGCTGTGCGATGCTTTATACTAGTGTTTTAACTGCGATTAGGCATCTAGCAGAATTTTAATATTCTAAACCGTTATAACTAGGCCGACCGTTATAACCCGATCCCTTACGTTACTTAAAAGGGTTATTGCTATAAATAAGTATCTTATCCAGGTATGTAGAGTAGAAGTTATTAAGGTAGTCCTGTAAGGCGTTATTAATATAGCTTTAAAAGGTGCTTGGGCTATTATATACGCCAAAGGGTATAATAGTATATATAAATTGGCCAAAGCGTAATACAAATATAGGTTTTTATTTATTATTAATTCTTGTTTAACGTCTGATGCGGTCCCAATCAAGGTCCATGCAGACTACTGCCGTGATATAGATACAAAAAACCTCTAAGGCGAACGTGAGTGGTAATACAGAGTGTACCCCTCTAGGTAGCACGCCCGTACTACGTCAACGGGAGGAAAAATACCTTTAGGTCGCTGCTCTAAGACCCCCGTACGGGGGTGTCCTGATTGCCTATCTTGCCCTGTCTACCTTTTATACTATGCTTCCTAATAGATTTACAATGATAATTGCCGTGAAAATAGTGTAATCCTACCCTTTCGCTCCTCTCTAAATACCCTAGCGTGTATACGCCTTAGTCCTCCTGCTTACAGCGTAATTTCCACCCTAAAGGAATAGCGGGACGAATGTGACTAGGTGTCTTGTCCTAGGGCCCCAACCTAGGTCCCCTACATCCTATCGCCTGCGCCTAGCTGGTTTTCGAGACGTAGAGGGAGACAAAATACCGCGTGGGTAAGTCTAGGCCGTTGGGTAGAGTGGGGAATGAGAGGCTTATTACAGACTTCCTAGGGCGTATAAGGTTCGGTCGGTCGCCGTACACGGCTCGTTCAGTCGCCGTTCGCGGCTCGTCGGTCGCCGCATGCGGCTCGTAGGTTTTTATTTATTACCTTCCCGTATTTAGAAATAGTTAAAGGCGGTAATAATATTAAGCTTAGTATAGATTTTAGCTTAACTAAGCCGCTTAAGAGTCTTATGTATAAGCGGTATAGGGTATTAGTTTTTAATTATAACAGCGTTAAGTCCTCTATAGTTAATATAGAATTAAATACCTCCTTTTAGCTTCTTTATAAGAAGGATAGGGGCGGCTGCTAGGGATATACTAGGGCGAATAAACCCTTTATTAAGGTATTTATTAATATACTTTTTATAACTAAAAGTTAGTCTTTAGATATTAGGTAGAATCTCTTATAAAGTAGCATTTTTCCTTATTTAATATTAATGGCGTAGTTATTAGGTTAATGTAGGGGGAGTATATCTACGCCCTTTATAAGTATATGTTAATAAAGTTATAGTACCTTTTAGGGAGGAGTTTGCCGAGTTCCTTATTAGTAAGCCCTTTTTTAAGCTTTATAAACTTCTTAAAGTTTAAAGGTAAAAGTCCATAGAGTTCTATAGGGGAGTTATCTTCTAGAGGATTAACTATGTCTATTTTATTACTACAGAGGACGTAGTTTTATTCTTTATTAAGCGCTTATAGTTATAATTAGAAAGCTATAGTAACGGTCTAGCCTTTTTTATGTGCTATCTAGTAAAAGGCCGCGGCACTTATATAGTAGCAGTTAGTTATAGGTAGGGTAATAAGGGGTTCCTTAGGTTAATATCCTAAGAAGTAAATAGAGATAGCTAGGCTATACCCTAGGTAAGTCTCTCTACAGTATTTAAAGTTAAAGGTTACTTTTCTCTTTTTCTAGTTAATGGCGAGGTTATATTATTTAAGCTAGCTTATTCTAAGAATAATAGGGTAGTTAGTAAGTAGTATAATATAGGCCTAGAGCTCTTTTTAGTGCCCGTTTATATCTAGGTAGAGTTATACTATATAGGTAATCTTTTATGCGATATAACTGCTGTTAGCAAGTTATAGGGCGCGGGCTTTGGTAAGGGGTAAGGTAGATAGGTTATAAGTATATATAAATTAGATATCTATAAATTTATTAATAACTCCGCAATTAATTATAGAACGGCTTTTTTTTAGCAGTAGTTTCTATTATAGGTAAAACTATCTATTTCTGTCTATTTATTTTTACCAAGTTATTTATTAAGTAGGCTAATATATAGATCCCTCTATTATTAGGGGCGTTTTAACCTATAACTTAAGGTTAGAACTTAGCGTTTTCCACTTCCGTATCTAACTCTACTGCTATTACTATATCTTTATCTTATATAGTAGCGGCTTATAGCGATATATTTAGTAATTAGGGTATTAGGTTAGGTATTAGGCGGTAGCTACTAAATCTAGCTATTAAGTAGTTTAGGTTATTATAATAACAGCCTTCTTAATAGCATTTATAGCAGTCTTCTAGTTTCTAAAGTAGCTCGCGCTCTCCATCTAGGAGTTTTTACGGAAAGGTTAGTACTAAGAGGTTAATATTAGCTCTAGTAGTACTTAAGGTAGTAGGTTTTAGTGGCTTAGGATATATAGGTTTAGTAAGCCCGGAAGGCTTCCACAGAGAGGTCCCCAGGTAAAGATTAGTAGTAGTAATCTAACTTACTCGTCATTTAATCTTTTATAGGGCTGCTACTATATTATAAACATTATTATAGTTATGGCTAGTAGCTACGTAACTAAGGCAATAAGTAATTTTTTTAAGAAGATCCTTTTAGTCTTTAGTATTATCTTAGGTAAGGGCTCTGGTATATTCTTAGAATTTAATATAGAACTTATTAAATAATTTAGTAGGGCTTATCTTTAGGGTATATAGTTTAGCTTAGCTAGTGGCTAATAGGTTATAGTTACGGTATATTAGGTTAAGATCATTAAGGACTTTTTAGTAGGACTACTACTTTTAGGGGCTATTAGTCTCCTATAAGGCGAAGAGTCTATTAAATAGTATACCCTTTATTCGCCTAATAATATAGCCAATCTTAGTATTTTCCGTAGGAAAAAGGTAGGCACTTTAGGTTAGTTTCTTGCGGATTTATATCTTTTAGTAACTATATTCTTTACGGTCTCCCTAAAAGACTAGGGGATTAGGGCAACGTATATTAGACCCTATAGTAGTAGCTTAGGTTTAATTATTATAGCTTTTATTATTGTCGCTTTAATAGGGGTTCCTATTAGGTAAAACTACTTAGCGCTAATCCTTTATTAAGTATTAAGTAGGTAAGGTTGCCTGGGGCGTAAAGACTTAGGTAGCGTTATATACAGTAGAGAGATATCTAGTATTATTGTAAATATACTTATTAAGCTGAGATTATAAGTATTTAATTATACTCTCTTTTTTAGTAACTGTAGTAATAAGTACAATTTTAGCCTTCTTTAATTGTTGGACGTCGCGTTTAGATATATAGAGGTTATCTTTAGTCTCTTAGCACGTATTATTAGCGAGCGCCTTACAAGCTTATAGGTCTTGGATAATATTACAATCTTAGCTCGTGCAAGCTTTAGGTAGTAGTTCTATAAAAGGCGGTAGTGTTTATTAAGTTTTTATGCTACTATTTTTATAAATATTTCGACGTCTTATATTTTAATCTTAATAGGTAATAGCTTTTCCGCTTACTTATTTTTAGTTATATAGTTAATAAAGGATAAGATATTGTTAGTATCTACCTTATTAAGGTCGTTGTAGTCTTTTAAGCTACTAGGCTTCCCCTTAGGGGTTAAGGCTAGGGCTAATAAATTAAATTCTTTTGGGATTAATTGGCGGTATAGGTTAAGTATAGGTATTAAATTATTCTTTGGGTTTAATATAGTAGCTAATAAGAAAGATTATTTTATTATTATAGCTTCTTTAGAAGTATAAAGTAAGGTAACTTATAGACACGCTGCTTTTGGTAGCGCCTATAATATTATAAAGACGTAGAATTGGTTATAGGCTAGGCGTTAATAATAAAAAGGCGCAACGTAATTTTATAGGACGGAGGTAATGGCTATAGAACATATGTATTTAAGGAGTTTACAAGACGTTGCGCGATTAATTGTAAGGGCTAAGGGTATAAGGAGGTGATATACCTACGTATAGCTGACGTAAGCTATACGTAAGGTGTATATAAGAGCACGGTGCTCTCCTATAGAGGCCCTTACGGTGGGGTTCCGTGACAATAAACAAGATAGTAGAACTATAAAATTAGAGAACTAGAGAACTAAGTAGTATTAAATAGTAAGGGGAACTAGGTAGTCCCTAAACAAAATAATAATAAAAAAGACGGATATTAAATAGACATTAGACTTAACGCATAGGCTAAAAAGTGGCAGAGAGTGGTAATAAGGGGCAAAAAGGTCTTAGAAAGTTATATATATAGACGTTAAGCGAACTAGCGAGCTAATTAGACAACTCTAACCAGTAGTAGGAGTTACTAAAATCTATTACCAAGCATAGCTAGACCTTTATTAAAGACGTAGAAACGGATAGCCAGAGGCTAATTATTTAGATAAAAACGAGATTTAAGACATCTAGTAATAAAGGGAGTTAGTACTACCCTTTATAAATAAAGGATATAATACTAAGCAAGGTTATAAGCATATAAGATCATATCTATCCTTAAAAGCTTCCTATTCTAGCTTAACTTTATCCTCTTTTAAGTTATCCGGATTATATTAGTAGCGGCTTTAAAGGCACTCCGTAAAAGAACTTGTAAGCTTTATAATGTGTAGGAATTAAACGAGCGACTTAATTGCAAATCTATGGAAATTAAGTGGTATAAATACATGAAAGTAGACCTCGAACTCCAAAGCCCGTAACTCATTTTAAACGTATCCAAGATATACGAGGGTAGTGCTAACGTAGGTGAAACAGGGCAATATGCAGGGTCCGGTAGTCGGTTATAGAACTACTACGCGAAATAACAGTAGACTAAAGTAGATGGACGTACTAAGGCCTAGCAGTAGATAATAAAGACACTATACCCCCCTAGGAAGACTCCCCCTTAGGCGTTAAGAAGCAGGTGCTCTCCTTTAGGGATATAGCTATTTAAGTAAACCAGTCGCAGTATATACCTATTAAAGTACTACTAAGACAGCCATCTGGGATACCCTTTAGTAAGACTATAACTATGTGAGCAGACCTACTATAGTGTTTGCCCATAACACCTAGGACCAATAACCCTTAGTAAATAAAGGATATAAGCTGTAAGGACTACCAATAAGCTCTTAAGGAAGCTCTAAATATACTACCTTATAGCTAGCAGTTAAAGTCTTAAGATAAGGTCTATATTATAGTCTAGCCTACACTAGCCCTAGGAACTATTAAGACTTCTTATTTTACGGAACAGAACGTATTATAGTTTATTAAGCAGTATAAATAGCTATGCGCCTAATATTATATAATAAGTAAGGAGAAGCACTAGGGTTTTTTAAAGTACTATAATTACTAGATAGGGATATAGATTTAAAGCCTACTTAAGTTCGTAATTAGTAACTAGACAAAGCTTATAAGAAAGCTTAAAATAGAATATTAAACGGACGATTACTACCGACGTATAGAGATAAGAGACTTTATAGAAGCTTTTATTTAGAAGTTAGTGGAGTAGCTAGGGGATCTGCGTTACTATATATAAGATTTCACCAGTATTTTAGCTAAAGCGGTAGCCATAAGAAACCTTACTAAGTAGAAGAAGGGGTGGTGGTTTATATAAGGACTCCCTATTAAATACTATAGGCATATAATAGAGAAGACAGGGGCTGTAGTAGACAAGCCTAATACCCTTATATTTAAAAGACTAAAGAAGGCCGTAGAGTTAAGGATAATAGCTATAGAGAGGGCCGCGCGAATAGCTGTCCTAGAAGATATCTAAAATGTCTAGCTTATATAAGAGCTACGGCAGTAAAGGAATAAGCTCGACCGCTAAAGGGAAAAAGGGCTTCTAGACCTAGCTAAACTAGGTATACGTAAAGGAGCTCTACCTATCGCAGATTAGGCTACAACTTAAAGCCCAATATTAGGATATAAAGGCTGGCGGAATAGTACCCAAGCTCCCTTTATTCTATAGGACTGTCGACTTCTATAAAACTCTTAATATCCACGGGATTTTACTACCTTTGGACGGCCGTAGCGGGACGTATAAAATTAGCAAGGTACGTAAGGATAAGGTTGACGGATCTATTCTAGATATGAAGGAAGTTATCGTTTTACTAAGTCTAAATGCTAAGACTTAAAGAATCTTATCTAGTAAGGACTTGTATACCTATTTAATTAAGGAAGACTAGTAGTAGGGACACGCAATTGACCTAGGCCTAAACTGCCATAGTTTAGCAATAAAGGATAATTAAAAAGTATTAAGAACTGGCTTTATATATACTAAGAAATAGACCTAGATAAATAGGTATATTAGAAAATAGAAGGGTAAGGATAAACGTAGAAATAGGTCCCTATAGTATAAACAGATTTTACTACATTCTATAATTAAATAGTGTTAAAGAATAGTAACGGAATACGTACGAACTAGGAGGACTACTATTAAGTATAACTAATAGACTTAGTAGTAATACCTAGCCAGTAACGTCCGCAGACCCTTAGAGATGGCCGTATAACTAAGACAGCTATTAATCTATAGGCTCCGCAGTAGGAGAAGAATGTATTATTAGGAGATTATATCTAGATTAAGTTATAGCCTATAGATAAGACAGCTGAAGCTAAAAAGAAGAATAAATTATTTAATTCTTAGAGACGTTTTAGAGATAGACACTTAACTAGATTAACTATTAACCCATAATAGGCTCCGTAGTAGGCTCTGCCATAGGCTTTATAAAAGGTGTAAGATATTTAACCAGGGGACAGTTAAGTTCTAAAGTGGGGAAAAGGACGTAGGTAACGGCCGTAATAAGATTTCTATTTATCTGCTTAATTATAGTATTTCCTAAAGCTCCTTTTCTTGTTTATTTTTTTAATTGCGATGCGTCAAGATATGTTAGTCGCAATGACCTACTATAGAGATGTTAGTTTAGCTTACCGCCTATTACCGAGCTAATGGCGATTTTTTATACTGGGCATAGAAAAGCCTAATTAGTTTATTTAGTAATTAAGCCGGCAGAACTTTATACCGCCCCTAGAATTTAATAATATAGCAACGCGATAAGAACAACACTAAGAGCCTTAATTAATTATATAGAAATAAAGCTAATTATATAATATAGAGCTGGATATAGAGCTATATATAAAGCCTTGATTAATTAATAGTATAAAAGCTTTAATTAAATTAAGTAACTGTATAGGAGCTATAACTAGTTAAGGAATCAAATTAAGCTAGAGCCTTAATATTAGCACGTCGCCGTCACTAAGTTAAATTAGTTAAATGTTATTAGAATAGAGCCTTTAGCTAGGCCGACCTTATTCCTTATTTAAACAATAACTAATTATAGTATAACTATTACTGCTATCCCTGCTATCTAAATTTAGTACTACACTAGCTGTATAATAAGAATGGATATTATGGTAAGGAAGGGACCTATAAGGGTAGTAGTATAATATTGGAAAACAAGTACCGCGGAATGGTAAAGTAGTATATAAAGAGGCACTAATAAAGATGCTTTGTAAAAGATTATATATAGGGTATAGCTAACCACTATAAACCTAAGCCATCCTTATATAACCGAAGATAGAGCTAAGCCGTATCTAGCTAAACTAGTAAAGGACTTTATTAAGGATTATAAGGGGAGTAGGAATTGGATGTATAAAAGCTAGCGCTTTTCCTTAGAGGTCGTCTTAATAAAGGACTATATTGTGGACGTAAGGGTAAGGAATATGCAACGGAGGTAGTTATATAGCTAAAAAGCTACTACTAGATAACCTTAAAGATACTAAGGACGACTTAGGCAAAGCGTAGAACCAGTAGGACAATAATAAAGAGACTAAAAGTAGAAGATAAGCACTAGGCCGCGAAAATGGTCTCCTAGAAGCTGCCGTTTATAATTATAAGAAAGGAAGTCTTATAATAGGTCTCTAGATTAGATGTCTAAAGGATACTAAGGGTCTTAATTAACTATATAGATATAAAGCTTTAACTATATAACTATATAGCCGGAGTCTTAATTAATTATATATAGATATAAAGCCTACGGACGCAGAACCTAGGTTATATATATAGTAGAAGACACCTTAAGTTAAGTCAAAGCCTTAATTAAATCCTAGTTAGTTAAACGCTGCCTCTATAGTTAAGTTAAATAAACTAAAGCTTTTAGCTAGGCCGACCTAATACCTATTTAAACAATAGTTTATTATACGGTTATAATTAAATCAAATTAGTTACCCGTTGCCGTTAGACGTCTTTAATTAGTAGTTAAAGATAAATTACTATAGGCACGTAGGCACGCAGGTATATAGGCACTAGGCCTATATAGAAAATTAGTATACGGCTAATAGAACGTTAGAGACGCGGCTAATTAGCGTCTTAGAGCCTCTGTAAGAGCCTTTTCCCTTAGCTGCCCCCCCTTGTTGATTAATTGCCACCCGTCTTAACGCCTATAGATTGGTTAACTAGAATAATCTTTCCTATAAATATAGATATAGAGCTTTATACGGAGTCTTATATAGAGTTTATAGATATAGAGCATATAGGTATAGAGCCTTAATTAAACAATAGTACGGTAGCTTAACTAGACGCCTATATATACGAAGCCTTAATTAAATAGTAAATGCGAAGCCTTGACCAATTATATATCTATATAAAAGTTTTAATTAATTGTCCATGGATGCAAAGCCTTAATTATATATTTAGTGGAAGATATTTTAAATTAAGCTAGGGCCTTATTAAATCTCAATTAGTTAAACGCCGTCCTATATTTAAATTAGGATAATTAGAGCCTTTAACTAGGCCGACTTTCTACCTTAATTAAACAACTAAACGATTAGTTGCAGCACGTCGCCGCCGACTAATTAGACAGTCTTTAGCTAGCGTTTAAAGTAGGTATATAGATGTATAGCTAGATATATAGCTAAATATAGGGTCTAATATAAAGCTACAGGCAGAGCCCTAATTAAGAAGTAGTATATAATACAGACTAATACAGAGCTAGATACAGAGTTTTAATATTAAATAACTAACTAAACAATCGAATTAATCCAGAGCCTCTGCTACCTTAATCGGCTACCCTATTACTACCGCTACTGCTATTACTATTCTGTCTAGCTATTTTGTTCTTACTATCTTAACTAACTGCTTTATCTCTACTATTCTAGATCCGTACTACTGTTAAATCTATTTTACTGCTAGATTTACTAGATCTGTTATACCGTCTAACTATTTTAGCTAATCTATTCTAGGCCTAATACTATTTTAACTGTTCTACTACTGCTCCTCCAACCGCTATTCCCTACTGTTTTAATTGCCCCGCCGCCGCCCAACTAGCCAACTCCGACCGACTGCTATAGACTACTGCTATTGACCGTTCTGTTACTGCTCCTACTACTACTGCTACTATTTTAACTGTTCCAACCGCTGTACTAACCGTTCTATTCTACTAGTCTAATTATTTTGCCGCTATTGTTCTAACTAACTGCTACTAATTAACTGCTACTAACCGACTGCTATTGACTATCTGCTACTACCGAGATTTCTATAACTAAAAGTTCTACTGCTAGATGTCTTACTACTTACCAACTAATTTTTTTTTTTACCGCGCTAACTGTCTGCTTTTATTACTATTTATACTACTATTACTATTACTGCCATTACTGCTGTTACTACTACTATTATTATTTTTGGTTTACTACTGTCCTAGTTACTATTAGTAGAAAGGATGCCGTAGAATATATAACCGACTACCGGACCTTGCATATTACCCTATTTCACCTACGTTAGCACTACTCTCGCATGTCTCGGATATGGTTTAAATGACTTATGGGCTCCGGAGTTAGGGGTCTACTTTTATGTATTTATACCACTTGATTTCCATAGATTTACAATTAAGTTGCTCGTTCAATTCTTTACACTGTAAAGCTTATAGTTATGAGCCCGGCCTGCCTACCGTACTGTATCTGATCTGTATATTTAGCGCTTACTAAGCAATCAATTGCTACCTCGTTTAAGAAGTCACTACTTTTACCACCTTTATAAGTGTTTCGAGCCTCTTTCGGGTACCTCTCTTATACTTATAATTACCTTTATTTACTAAACGGACGGATAATCGAATATTAATCGCATTGAATATCGAACTAAACCGGACCTGACCGTATAAACCCGACCGTATAAACCTTAACCTCCTTTAACCTAGATATATAACCATTTAACAAAGTCGACCTACCTACTATAGCGTAACGACCTTATATAGCGTCCAAGTAAGAGCCTAGCTAGCGCTATAGCCCGAGCATAGAGCTAGAGCGAGATACTAGAGTATAGAGCTAGAGTAGAAGCTAGCTTGGATATACTGATGGTGAGAAATAAGGATATTGGGTAAATACAAGAAAGGCACCAGACTGACGGCAGCTAAAGGTCCATTGCAAAACTAGATAACTGTTTAAACGACTAGCTATCAAACACTAGATTAATTCGACTAGATCGAATATTAAACATTAGATTAAACCAAACTAAAGCCTTAATATAGGCCTGTCGCTAAATCAAATTAAGGCCTTCTAAGAAGGCACTAATACTATAACGGAATAATTGATTTTGATTCCAAAACACTAATCGAGCCTAAATGGCACCAGCCTAAATCGGCACCAGTTGCGACGATCGCAACGTTACTAAATTCGACGTCTTAACGTCACTAGAGTTACTAAGTAACTACCTCCAGATCTACCTTAATTATAGCTTATATGGCTATAGCCTAAATAACTACCTTAAATATAGATTGAAAATCTACCTTAAGTATAGATTAAACATCTACCTTAAGTATAGATTAAACGTCTACCTTAAGCACGGATTGATTAACTGCCTCAAATATAGATTAAAATACTATACCTAGATTAAATAATTTAGTAGAGCTTCCTATAAAGGATGCTAAATATCTACCTCGACTATAGATTAAAAAGATCTACCGCGAGTATAGATTAATTAACTGCCTTAAATGCAGATTAAATTACTATACCTTTTTAAATATAGTCTCCTAAAAGGCTATAGAGGATATCTCTTTAAATATAGCTCTATATCCAAAGATATAAAGTTAGGGAGATATATTCTAAAACAACCTTTTTTTGCTCCCGCTTAATACAGTCTCTACCTTTATTTTTCTTTTTATAGCTTTAACTACGCCGTTAAATCTAGGGGGGTGTATAACCGACTACCGGACCTTATATATTACCCTATTTTACCTATATTAGCACTACCCTCACATATCTCGGATATAGTTTAAATAACTTATAGGCTCCGGAGTTAGGGGTCTACTTTTATATATTTATACCACTTAATTTCTATAGATTTACAATTAAGTTACTTGTTTAATTCTTTATACTATAAAGCTTATAGTTATAAGCCCGGCCTACCTACTGTACTGTATCTAATCTATATATTTAGCGCTTACTAAGCAATTAATTGCTACCTTGTTTAAGAAGTCACTACTTCTACTACCTTTATAAGTGTTTTAAGCCTCTTCTAGGTACCTCTCTTATACTTATAATTACCTTTATTTACTAAACGGACGGATAATCGAACATTAATTGCATTAAATATTAAACTAAACCGGACCTAACCGTATAAACCCGACTATATAAACCTTAACCTCCTTTAACCTAAATACACAACCATTTAATAAAGTCGACTTACCTACTACAGCGTAACGACCTTATATGGCGTCTAAGTAAGAGCCTAGCTAGCGCTATAGCCCGAGCACAGAGCTAGAGCGAGATGCTAGAGTATAGAGCTAGAGCGAGATGCTAGAGCATGGAGCTAGAGCAGAAGCTAGCTTGGATATACTAATGGTGAGAGATAAGGATATTAGGTAGACATAAGGAAGGCACCAAACCGACGGTAGCTAAAGGACCGTCGCAAAACTAGATAACTGTTCGAACGACTAGCTATCGAACACCAGATCAATTCGACTGGATCGAATATTAAACATCAGATTAAACCAAACTAGAGCCTCGATATAGGCCTATCGCCAAATTAAATCAAGGCCTTCTAGGAAGGCACCAATACTATAACGGAATAATTAATTTTGATTCTAAAACACCAATCGAGCCTAAATGGCACTAGCCTAAATCGGCACCAGTTGCGACGACCGCAACGTTACTAAATTCGACGTCTTAACGTCACTAGAGTCACTAAGTGACTACCTCCAAATCTACCTCGATTACAACTTATATGGCTACAGCCTAAATAACTACCTTAAATATAGATCGAATATCTATCTTAAGTATAGATTAAACATCTACCTTAAGTACAGATTGAACGTTTACCTCGAGTACGAATTAATTAACTGCCTTAAATATAGATTAAAATACCACACCTGGATTAAACGATTCAGTAGAGCCTCCTATAAAGGATACTAAATATCTACCTCGACTATAGATTAAAAAGATCTACCGCGAGCACAGATTAATTAACTGCCTCGAATGTAGATTAAATCACTATACCTTTTCGAATATAGTCTCCTAAGAGGCTATAAAGGACATCTCTTTAAATATAGCTCTATATCCAGAGATATAAAGTTAGGGAGATATATTCTAAAACGACCTTTTTTTACTCCCGCTTAATACAGTCTCTACCTTCATTTTTCTTTCTATAGCTTTAACTACGCCATCAAATCTAGGGGGGTATATAACCGACTACCAGACCTTACATATTACCCTATTTTACCTACGTTAATACTACCCTCGTATATCTCGGATATGGTTTAAATAACTTATAGGCTCCAGAGTTAGGGGTCTACTTTTATATATTTATACCACTTAATTTTCATAGATTTATAATTAAGTTGCTCGTTTAATTCTTCACACTATAAAGCTTATAGTTCTAAGCCCGGCCTACCTACCGTACTGCATCTGATCTATACATTTAGCGCTTACTAAGTAATCAATTACTACCTCGTTTAAGAAGTCACTACTTCTACTACCTTTATAAGTATTTTAAGCCTCTTTCGGGTACCTCTCTTATACTTATAATTACCTTCATTTACTAAACGGACGGACGATTAAATATTAATCGCATTAAATATTAAACCGAACTGGACCTGACCGTATAAACCTAACCGTACAAACCTTAACCTCCTTTAACCCAGATATACAACTATTTAACAAAGTCGACCTACCCACTATAGTATAACGACCTTATATGGCGTCCAAGTAAGAGCCTAGCTAGCGCTATAGCCCGAGCACAGAGCTAGAGTGAGATACTAGAGCATAGAGCTAGAGTGAGATGCCAGAGCACGGAGCTAGAGCAGAAGCTAGCTTAAATATACTAATAGTAAGAGATAAGGATATTGGATAGACACAAGGAAGGCACTAAACTAACAGCAGCTAAAGGACCGTTATAAAACTAGACAACCGTTTAAACGACCAGCTATTAAACACTAGATTAATTTAACTAGATTAAATATTAAATATTAAATTAAACCAAACCAAAGCCTTAATATAGGCCTGTCGCCAAATTAAATTAAAGCCTTCTAGGAAGGCACCAATACTATAATAGAATAATTGATTTTGATTCCAAAACACCAATCGAGCCTAAATAGCACCAGCCTAAATCGGCACCAGTTACGACGACCGCAACGTCACCAAATTCGACGTCTTAACGTCACTAGAGTTACTAAGTGACTACCTTTAGATCTACCTCGATTACAGCTTATATGGCTACAGCCTAAATAACTACCTCGAATATAGATTGAACATCTACCTCAAGTATAGATTAAATATCTACTTTAAGTATAGATTAAACGTCTACCTTAAGCACGGATTAATTAACTGCCTCAAATATAGATTAAAATACCACACCTGGATTAAACGATTCAGTAGAGCCTCCTATAAAGGATGCTAAATATCTACCTTAACTATAGATTAAAAAGATCTACCGCGAGCACAGATTAATTAACTGCCTCGAATGTAGATTAAATTACTATACCTTTTTGAATATAGTCTCCTAAGAGGCTATAGAGGACATCTCTTTAAATACAGCTCTATATCTAGAGATATAAAGTTAGGGAGATATATTTTAAAACAACCTTTTTTTACTCCCGCTTAATATAGTCTCTACCTTTATTTTTCTTTCTATAGCTTTAACTACGCCGTTAAATCTAGGGGGGTGTATAACCGACTACCGGACCTTATATATTACCCTATTTCACCTACGTCAGCACTACCCTTATATGTCTTAAATATGGTTTAAATAACTTATGGGCTCCGGAGTTAGGGGTCTACTTTTATGTATTTATACCACTTAATTTCCATAAATTTACAATTAAGTCGCTTATTTAATTCCTATATACTGCAAAGCTTACAGAATAGTTCTATGGAAGGGCTAAGGATAAAGTTACCTACGTTCTTTTAGGGATATGCTTTCCTTTGTCTATTTACTTTTCCTATACTTTTATTTAGCTATTCTTCTATAGTATAAAATGTTAGGGGATAGTGTTTTTAGTACGGGAGGTATATAGTGGGGTGAGATGGGCTACTACCTAGCGTCTTGGTATTTTCTTATATATATAAAGCCTTTGGCTTCCCTCCTTCTTCCCTTATCCTTAACATTATAGCCCTACCAGTTACCGGAAATATACTCTTTTCTTTCTTTTTTACTAACTATTCTACTAACTAATTACGATTAACTAACCGACTAACTAACCGACTAACTAACTAATAGACTAACTAATAGCACCGTAACTTCCCATCTAAGAGAGGCCTTACCCTTTTATACTATTACCTAAGAAGATAAGGCTCTCGCTTACGCCTACTAATATTAATTAACTGTATATAACGTATAAAATATTTAACGCCTTCTTTAGTATAGCAACTCTCCTAATTTAAATATAATTAAGCCTTGCCAGCCGTATATAAAGAGGGTTATTACGTATAAGGAAGCGCTATAGCATAGGGAGGTTATCCCTTAACCCGCCAACATCCATAAATTAAGTGGTTTGTATAGAATACTAGGATCAAAACCAGACCTGCGGAGGATAAATTATCCTATCCGGTTAGGCGGATAATAATCCTATCCGAGGATAGCCC
>Ga0307515_10010892_pt1 | contig 17348 bp, 1 predicted proteins | sample 17_EM_MG_FD_194513 | JGI IMG/M metagenome (GOLD analysis project Ga0307515, IMG submission 194513) | Populus trichocarpa ectomycorrhiza microbial communities from riparian zone in the Pacific Northwest, United States - 17_EM | ecosystem: Host-associated > Plants > Roots > Unclassified | place...
AGGCAGGTAGGTAAGTCAATAGGTAGATAGGTAGAAGAGAACCATCGCTATATTATATTAAATTATCTAAAATAATATTATTTATTTTGCTAGCCGTATAAATAGCTTTAAAATAGCTTTTATTTATTTAAAATATGCTATTAGTATAAAAGAGGTAAATATAATTGTAGTTGCCAAATGCGCAGATTGCTGGCAGGTTGCGCGCAGGTTGCATGTCAAAAAAACACGACATAGGCTAGTTGGTCGAGTTGCCAAATGACCTCAACTGCGCGCCAATTGCGTCAACCACCAACCATTGAGGCCATTGAAAGGGTACCATATTTTACCGATGAGTATATAGAGTATATATACTTGCAAGATAAGTAATAAAAGAATGTCCAAACTATTAAAGAAATAAGTTTATAAAATATAAGCTCTAACGTAGGTAATAGGGTTATAACGGTCTACTACCGCCTTCCTGATTGGGTTTACTGCGAGAATAATTTAAAACATCAAAATACTGCCGCCCCTTTTTGGCGAGCGCTGCGAAATTTCAAATTCGTTACGCGTATCCGCCACCAACCGTACTAAACGTAACGAAGCCGTACGTTCGGTCGCAAGAACCTAAAACCGCTCGCGATCGGTCCTCCGTAGCGCCATGACCTTCGCCAAATACCGTGAGGCTCCCACCCATACAATCTTGTTAAATTTCATCAGCAATTACAGAGACAGCGTTATATAGCGAATTTAAAATCCCAAAGTACTCGCCAAAGGGGGGGGTGAAGCTAGTTGTGTAATGCACTATAACACTTATTAAGGGGGGCAGTATTTTGATGTTCTAAACTATTCTCGTAGTAAGCCTAATTAGGAAGGCGGTAGTAGACCGTTATAACTATACCGACTGTTATAACCCTATTACCTACGTTATAGAGAACTTTAACTAGTTAAAATACTAGCTAGACCTTAAAAAGTTATTTTATAGAATTTTATTACTAAGCTACTAAAGTTAAAAGACCTAGTTATAAAACAAGAGTATAATATAATATTGGTTATTATAGACAGGTTAATAAAGTAGGGCTATTTTATAGCGTATATAAAAGAGATCTTAGTAGAAAATATAATGTAAATTTATATTAAAGAAGTATTTACAAGATATAGATTATTAGAAAAAGCTATATTAAATAGAGACCTAAGATTTATAGCAGTATTTTAGGAAACCTTTTTAGCTAAATAAGGAGTTTAAGTAGCAATATTAATAGTATATTACCTCTAAATAGATAGTTAAATGGAGAGATTAAACGAGACATTAAAACAGTATCTATAATATTATATTAACTATATATAAAATAATTAGTTAGTATTATATAAGAGGCTAGCTTAACTACAATATATAATTATCTAATTAACTATATTATAGGTAAGTAGAAGGTAAGTTAAGGGTAAGTTAAAGGTAAGTTAAAGATAGAATAGGTTTTACGTATTAAAGGACAAATGCTTTCTAACCTCTTCTATTTAGAGACTAATTGCTAGCTCTTCTCTAGAGGAGAACTAGCTCCCTATATAATCCTTTTAAGACACTAGTTATTACGGACGCTTTAAGTACAATATTACAACTACTTAAGGAAGAGTTAAAAGAAGCTAGTTAGTTAATTTAGGCATGGTCTAGAATAGAGCTAATAGAACTATATAATAAGGAATAGTAGCTAAGGTTATATAACATACTACGTATTAAATAAGAGGGATAAGAGGAACTTATATACCTTATATATAAGACGTATATTATATATAAGAAGGATTCTATAGGAGTACGGTCGTGTATTTAAGGACCCTTAGTCTCTACCTAGATAGTTCCTTCCTTATAGTAATTCTTAGAATATAATTAGAGTTAATCTATTAGGCAACCACTCTACCAGTTATTATTACGTTATTAACTTTAATTTATATTACCTATATACCTAGCTTAATAATAAGCCTATTATAGTACCTGCTATAAGGTTCCGTTATATAATTATTACCTAGTTACAGTATTAAATATAAAAAGTTAAATAATATGCTACTAAAAGCAGCTACTATAACGCTATTAACGGCGGCAACTACTTTAAGGTTAAGTAATACTAGTATAGCAGATACTAACTTATAGCAACCTATAACGGTTAGATAACTATAAAAGATAGTTAACTAGTTAATAACTAATAATATAGTATTAAAAGAAAGGGTTAATAGGATAGGAGTAGTAAAGATTAAGTTACTATCTATTAAGAGATACTTAGGAGAAAGATTAAAGCTTAAGGGGTTTCTTACCTAAATACACTTTAAAGTTATATAAGAAGGGGTGAAACTACTAACACCTATAGATCGAATAGCCTATACAGGACTATTCCTATTAAAAAGAGTACTTAAATAATTTAAGCCTTACCTTATAGAAATATAGGTAAATAGAATAATAACCACTAACTAAGAGGTGCGGTTTATATTCTTAAGCTAGGAGGGGTTTATAGAATAACTTATATAAATATTTAAAGACCTAGAGGTAGTAACCATAGCGGAAAGAAAACTCTAAGATATTACGTAATAAACCTTAGCAATTAAGTACATAATATAGTTCCAGACGTTAGCAATATAAGTTAAGTAGAATAATAAGGCACTTATAGCATAGTATAAATAGGGACTTAAGGCTAAAGTTTAAGACGTAATTATTCTAATAGAAGATACGGACACCTTACAGGAATTAATAGATTAAGTAATTAAGATTAATAATTAGATTTACTAAAGGGAACAGGCTAAGAGAGGTTAGGATAAAGTTCTATAGTTATATAAGATATAAGGTACGTAATAACTAAAGCCAAGCTAAAAACTATAGTATAGCGCAGAGCTAATAGACCTAAGTAGTACTAAAGAAAAAAAATAGTTTAAAGAATGACTATAAAAACCTAGAGGTTAAGGATTTAGTAATTATAGGGTTAAGAAATAAAGGCTAAACCAGGGATCTTAGCAGCAGAAGATATTTAGGCGGACTTTATAGCAAAGTTAGTAGTTTAAAGATGGAGCTTATATAAATTGTAGGAAATAAGGTTATTTTATAAGGGATTATAAAGATAGTTAGAATTATTATATAATAAAGGGAACTAAACTAATAGTAGAAGATATATATATATAGAGGGACAATAGTATACTGCAAGAAATAAAAGAATATTTAATCTAAAGTTTCGCGTTTTATTATAATAATGTATGCCAAATTTATAAAGACGTTAAGTATAGTATAAGCTATTAGCTATAGGAGCTAAAATTCTTAAAGTATAAGGGAACTAACAAACTATCGCGTAGGCTAGATATTAAAGATAATAAGTTTAATAAAGGCGAAATATTTATAGATAATAAGGCAATAAAAGCAGTTTACTAAAAATATATAAACCTTAAAAAAGTTATATTAGAAGTAGAGACTGAGACTACTATAGAGCAAGGTTTAGTAACGGGAATTATAATACTGTTAGATACGGCATCCATCGCTTTATAAGATAAAAGGAAGAGTATCTTATAGAGATTAAGCAAGCAGATAACTACTAGTACTAATTTATTACTTAATAAAGGCAAAAGGCTAAAGGCTTAAGATTCTTAAAATAAAATAAAAGATAACTAAGATTCTTAAGATAAGATAAGGTAAGCTTAAGGACCTATAATAGATAGAAACTAATAGAGTAGAGTAATGGCTTAGTTTAAAGATATATAAATAAGCTTGGGATAGAGTTTCCTATAGGCATAAGACTCTTAAGATAAGATAAGTAAGATTTAAGATTCTTAAGACGAGATAAGAATACCTAAGCCTAGTTAAACTAAGGTAGGAGCAAAGCTTAAAATAGAAGTAAGCTTAAAATTAAGAATTTTATAAAACTAAGACTTTAAGAAACGAATAAGGATTATTAATAAGATTAAGAAATAAGAAGACTTTAAGGATCTACTTATAAGATGTAAAAAGAAAGAAACTATAAAGGAATTTAGAGTAAGAATTACCTTATAGCAAGAGCAGAAACTAGATAAGAGATCTAGTATATTAGGTTGTATAAGGGACAGAATACCTATATAAAGAATTACTAATAGGCCTAAGATAGGCACACTAAGAGCTAAGTAGCTTACTAAACTAGAATAAGAAGAGGATTTAGGGATTCTAACTAGGTTTAAGGAACAATATATAAAGGGCTATTATAACGCAGTAATAAGGAGATACTTCCTTACGGACAAGCCGTATATACTCTAGCAGCTATACTAAAAGTGGTATAGGCAGAAGCACAACAATAAGTGGGAAGATTTCTATATATAATTAGACAAAAAAGTTATCCAAGACCACCTAATTACGGAAAAGGCTATAAGTTATAATAAAGGAGCCTTAATTATAACGTCAAAAAATCTAGAGGAGTAATTAGAGGACTAGAGAAGTGAAAGACAAATCTTAGTAACTGTAAACAAAGTTATAACGCTTAGATTAATATAAAAGAGGTTTAAACTTAGGAATAAAAATAAGCTATAAGTTAACCTAAGATATTAAGTACACTATATATTAGTATAGATTGTATGCGTAGATAATATATATAACATATATAGAGCACTAAAGGATAAGAACTAGAAGTACCTAGTAAGGATATATTAGGCACTAGATAAGGCGAAATATTAAAACGCTAAGTATATATATAGTTAGCACCTAGTAGAAGTATAAAGCTAAGGGGATTTAGTACTTTAACCAGGAAGATTTCTTACGGAAGAATACCTAGACGGATAATAATAGTAGGAATGCCTAAAGAACATATATCTATAGTATATTAAAGATAAGAAGTAAACTAAGTATTAGCTAAAAGTGGACTAAGTATAAATAGGATTAAGCAGCTAATAATTAGGAAAAGTAGAGGCCTATAAAACTAAAGGGAACTAGTAATAGAGCCTTAAACCCTTAAAGGAATTTAAGGACAATACCTAAATTTATAAGTTAAATAGCAAGATTAACAGTTTAAGGCATTAATAGATAGTGGAGTAATAAGGAACTATATCTTACTAATAGCAGTTAAAAGAATAGGATTACCACACAGGAAAAAGGAATATTTTTACCTATTAATGATGATTTTAGGAGATCTAATAGCCTATAAAGGAGGTATCATCAATCTTAAAATAGGACCTATTTAGTTAACCATTAAAGGGAGATAAATCGAGATATCTTTCGATATATTACTATTAGGGAATAATAAGGCAGTACTAGAAATACCTTAGTTATAGGAATATAATCCAAAAATTAATTAGGTCATAGGTTAGGTTAATATTAGAAATACTTAATACTATAAAATACAATAATAAGCCAAGATGGTATAGTACTAAGTAAAAGCAACCTATAAAGAAATGGAAAAAGGGCTAAGCTATATACTAAAAAGATACTACAAGTATAGTAAAAAACTATAGTCACTAGAAAGTAAAAAGCTATTAGAGTATATAGCATAGAACTATAAAATAGAATTAGAACTAGAAATAAGTCTAAGGTTCTTTCTAATCTACAAGCTTACTAAAGAAGAAGGTAGAGTATTAAAAGAGTTTATCTAGGAAAACCTATAAAAGGGATATATTAAACTATTGCAGTTATTAGTAGGTTATCTAGTACTGTTTATACTAAAGAAGAATAGCAAACTAAGGCTATATATTAACTATAAATAGTTAAACAGCATTACTAAAAAGGATAGGTATTCTTTACCCTTAATTAGCGAAATCTAAGATAGGATAGGCAACGTATAAATCTTTACGAAGATAGATCTAAGATAGGTATACCATTAAATTAGGATTAAGAAAGGCAATAAATAAAAGGCAGCCTTTAGGTTAAAAAAAGGACTATAAATCATTAATAATGCAATTTAGGCTTATAAACGCACTAGTAACGTTCTAGAAGCGTATTAATAATATATTAGAAAAGCACTTAGATGAATTTATTATAGTATATCTTAATATTATTATTATCTACTTAATAACTAAAGAAGAATACGGAGAATATATTAAATGGGTTTTAAAGAGACTATAGAAAGAACAGATACTAATAGTAATTAAAAAATACAAGTTCTTTACCAGGAAGACCGATTTTATTAGATTTATTATTAAACTAGGCTAACTTAGTATAGATCTAAAAAAGATTGAGGCTATAGTAAATTAGTAAGAACCGGAGAACGTTATATAGTTAAGATTATTCCTAGGGTTTTATAATTACTATAGGAGGTTTATAACGCAATAGTTAAAGGATATTAAACTATTTACGCAATTAACGAAGAAAGAAGAACTATAGGTATAGGGAGAAGAATAGTAGAGGTTGTTTAAGAAAGTTAAAGAATTATTTACCTAAGAACTAGTTCTTAAGATCTATTAACTAGAACTAGAGATAGTTATAAAGATAGATATATTAGATTATATATTAGGGGCGTACTTTATATAAAAACATTAAGATAAATAGCACCTAGTAGCATACTATAGTCGAAAGATAACACTACTAGAGTTAAACTATAACATTTATAATAAGGAGTTATTAGGTATAGTTATAGTATTAAAGAAATAAAGAGTATTCTTATAAGGTATAGAAAATCTATTTATAGTTAAGACGGATTATAAAAACCTAATAGGATTCCTAATAATAAAGGAACTTAACTAAAGATAGGTTAGATGGGCAGAGATACTTACAGAATATTATTTTAAGATTTAGTATACTAAGGGTATAGATAATATATAAGTAGACGCTCTAAGTTAAAAAGCTAAACTATAAAATAATAAAAAGCCATTAGGGGCTTTACTACAAAAAGATATAGATAGATTAATTAGGTATAATTATCTAAAAATTATAATAACTTAAAAGGAACTAGAAAGAGTTTATAAGTTACTAAAAAGCTTTTAGGTATAAAGGATTCTAGAAGTATAGCTAGAAGATCTATAAATAGATATATATAAAAATTAAGAAGTAAAGTACATCCTAAGAAGTATAGTAGAATAATTTATAGAAGATTTCTATAAGGGATTAACTTAAGGACATAATAGAGCCATGGGTTTAGTATTAAGACTCTAAGAGGAGTATATTATTAACGGAATCTAAAGTTTAATACGAAAAATTACTAAAGAATATCTAGATTACTAAAGGAATAAACTAATAAGGCATAAGCTATATAGAGGGCTATAACCTATTAAAATACTAAAGAAACTATAGGAAGTTATATTATAGGACTTTATTATTAAGTTACTAAAGTTAAAAGATCCTATTACCAGATAAGATTATAATATAATCTTAGTAATAATAGATAAGCTTATAAAGTAGGGATACTTTATAGCATATACGGAAGAAATATTAGCAAAAGATATCGCTAGAATATATACTAAAGAAGTATTTATAAAATATAAAGCACTAAGTAAAATTATATCGGATAAAGATCTAAGATTTATAGCAGTATTTTAGAAGGTATTCTTAGCGGAGTAAGAAGTTAGAGCAGTAACTTCTACCGTATATTATTTGCAGATAGACGGCTAAACGGAAAGATTAAATTAGACACTAGAATAGTATCTAAGACACTATATTAATTACGCATAGAATAATTAGGTATTACTATTACTAGTTATATAGTTTATATATAATACAACACTATAAAAAGGGATAGGCATATTACTATTTAAGGCAAATTATGGATATAAGCTAAGAATATCATTATCACTATAATAAGTAAAAAAGATAAGTAGCACAGCTAAAGAAAGAATAAAGATATTAATAAATCTTTATATAGACCTTATAGAATTAGTAAAGAAAGTATAAGAAAGAATAAAAAAGTACTATAATGCTAAGAGATCTAAGGGACTAGATTTTAAGGAGGGAGATAAAGTATAGCTACTATATAAAAAATTTAAGAGCTAACAACTAAGTAAGAAATTAGACTATATTAGACTAGGACCTTTTAAAATTAAGTAAAGGATTTTATTAGTTATATTTAAGTAATAGCTAAAATAAAAATCTACCCTATATAGTATATTGCGATACTAGAGCCAGTATATAGGAATATTAAGCCACTAGTTTATAAAGCAGATATATATAGAGAATAGGAAGAAGATAAATAGTAAGTTTTAAAGATTATTAGCTATAAGGACATTAACAACAAAATATAGTATAAGGTTAAGTGGATAAGCTATAATAAGACTACCTAGAAGCTATTAAAGAATTTAAAAAATGCTATAGGAAAGGTACAGAAGTATTAGAAGAAATTAGGTCAGGCAGTATTAATAAAAAAGGATTACTAAAAAATAAGTCACCTAAGGGGGACCTAAGAAGAGCAGTTGCTAAGCTACTTAGATCTATTTCCTTCTCGGCTGAAAAAGAATTCGTTTTTTTATTACTAAGTTCCTATAAACCCTATTCTATAAGTTTCTACTTCTTAAAACAAACCTTCCTACAACCCTTTTTAAGACGGAGTAATTAAGCAGACGCTATAATACAGGTATTTAGAGCCTTCTATTCCGCATTATAAGAACATTCTAACTTAGTTAGGGTTTAAAACAGTTTACTATCTAGCCGCGTAGCAGTAGATTAAATATAAAACCCTAAGATAAATTAATTAGGGAACTAAACGACTATTAAGAGTAATAGGTCGCGTATATTTAGCATTAAAGGTAGAGCAAACATCGCAGAACAAACAAATATTCACTTTAGTGTACTCTAAGTAAGAGGACGGTTATTATAAAGATAGGTTTGCCAATATAATATAAACTAACCCCTCTTTTAAATAATAAGAATATAAAGATAGCATAATCTCACTAAGAAATAATATTGCAGCAACGGTATAAGCACGACGTTAGGCGTATAAAGAAGAAATTGCTTTAGGTATAATAAGTAACAATATTAGCCAAATTAATTAAACGGATATTACACCTTTAGTAAACGACTTAGAAATATTAGGAATCTTTAAGGATAAAAATAGAGAGGAGGGAGATAGTATTACAGACGCTTTAAGTACAATATTATAACTACTTAGGGAAGAGTTAAAAGAAGCTAGTTGGTTAATTTAGGTATAGTCTAAGATAGAGCTAATAATAATAAGGAATAGTAGTTAAGGTTATATAACATATTACGTATTAAATAAAAGGGATGAGAGGAACTTACGTACCTTATATATAAGACGTATATTACGTATAAGAAGGATTTTATAGAAGTACAGTTGTGTATTTAAGGACCCTTAGTCCTTACCTAGATAGTTCCTTCCTTATAGTAATTCTTAAAATATAATTAGAGTTAATCTATTAGGCAACCACTCTACCAGTTATTATTACGTTATTAACTTTAATTTATATCACCTACATACCTAGCCTAATAATAAGCCTATTGTAGTACCTGCTACAAGGTTCCGTTACACTAGTAAAACCTTTTACCTATTATCTATCTAACCGTGTCTGCTAAGATATAGATAGGATATTAATAAAACCTCCTACTGTCTTATTAGATATATATCTTCCGGGGGATTCCGTTATATATTATTATTAGTTATGCAGTTTATATATAACGCAATACCTTAAAAAGGAATTAGTATATTACTATTTAAGGCAAATTATAGATATAACCTAGTAATATTACTTACACTAAGGCAAGTAAAGAAAAGAAGTAAAATTGTAAAAAAGAGAGTTAAAAAGTTAATAACTCTATATAAAAAAAAATCATATAAAATAGTAAAAATAGTATAAAAAAGAATGAAACTGTACTATAATAAGAAAAGATCTAAGGGACTAGACCTTAAGGAGGGAAATAAAGTATAGCTATTATATAAAAACTTTAAAAGTAGATAACCTAGCAAAAAATTAGATTATATTAAGTTAGAACTATTTAGGATTTTAGCTAAAGTCTTAAACCTTATATATAAGTTGGACCTACTAGCGAAAATAAAGATTTACCTAATATAGTATATTATAATATTAGAACTAGTATATAGAAATATTAAACCCCTAGTATATAAAATGGAAATATATAGGGGTTAAGAAGAAGATAAGTAGGATATTTAAAAGATTATAAATTATAAAAAAGTAGACAACCAATTATAATATAAAGTTAAGTAGGTAAGGTATAAAGAAACTACTTAGGAACTAAAAGAGAACCTTAAAAACGCAATAAAAAGGGTTAAGGAGTATTATAAGAAAGTAAGTTAGGCAGTTAAGAAAAAGACAGGTTAAAAGTAAATAGATTAATTAAAGGTGACTAATAAGCCACTAGAATAGTTAAAGACTCTACCTCTAGTATATAAGCTATTTCCACTAGTATTGGATTAGAATTTATTTTAGCCTCCTTAGCTTCTAGCTTACAAAGACCCTATTTTATAAAATAGTATTTTTTAGAATATATCTTTTTATAACCTTTTTTAAGATAAAGTTAATTAAGTAAATATAGCTATTTCAGCCTTAAAAGCCCTTTACTAAATAGATATAGCCTCTTACTTAGTAGTATAAAGATATTAAAGCTTACTAAGTATAGAGGATAGTTTACTCTTAAGATGCTTAGCTTTAAACTAAATATAAAACTTTAAGATAGATAAAGTTAGGAATAAGATACCTGTATAGAAGATAATAGCGCGCATACTTAGTATTAGATACAAATTAAACATTATAGGACAATTATATATTTATTTATATATAATTTATATAGGAAGAAAGTTAGTAATTAGTTAAAGCAGTAATTATAATATACACAAATTTTTTCTCCTTATAATAAAAATAAGAAGGTATAACTTTGCCTAGCAAAAGGATAACAGTTATAAGCTTATTACAATAATTAAACGCAAAAGATTTAATAAGAGGCATAGTTAGGTAGGAAAACTAAATTAAATTAGAAAGTAGCATATTTTTAATTAAAGACTTAGAGATATAAGATATTTTTAAGGATAAAAATAAAGAGGAGGGAAATAGTGTTATAGATAAGCTTATTATAAAGCTAAAACTATTGCTTAGGACACTAGGAGTAATAGTAGAGGCATTAGATGCTATAGCGTAAGTAATTAAATTATAGGACTAAGAGGTAAGTAAAGTTATATAAAAGGTTTTGGAATATAAAAATATAGGAATGTTAAGAACGCGACGTACTAAATATACTAATATACTAATATACTTAGTATTTTATAGGAGTTGGATTATATATTTAACTACCCTTTATCCCTACCTTAAATAGTTCTCTCTTTATATAATAAAGCCTTATAGGAAATAATACATGGGACTTATTAATAGGGTAGGTATATAGGTAGAAGGAGTAAATAATTAGTAATAGTAATAGTAGAGTAGGTTGCCTAATAGATTAACCCTAATTATATTCTAAGATTTACTATAAGGAAGAGAACCATCTAAGGTAGGGACTGTAGTCCTTTAAATATATAATCTAACTCCTAAGAAATATACTAAGTATATTAGTACGTTAGTATATTATATTCCTATATTCCTATATTTCTACATTCTAAACTAGTCTTATAATATTATATAACTTAGCTACCCCTAATCCTATAGCTTAATCAGTTCTAGCGCCTCCTATACTATTTTAACTAACCTATCTATATCTCTTCTTAGTAGTTTAATTACTACTAATATAAGGTCCATAATGTTACGGACCTTATATTAGCAGTAGTACGACTATTAAAAAGGGATATAAACGGGTTAGTTAAGATAGTATAGGAGGCGCTAGAACCGATTAAGCTATAAGATAAGGGGTAGCTAAGTTATATAGCTAGTTATATTATAAGTTCGGAACGTAGGAATATAGAAATATAGGAACGTGACGTATTAACGTATTAACGTACTAACGTACTAAACCTTTACTATAGGGAGGAGTTATATATTTAAGGATAAACGGCCTCCACTAATAGTTTCTCTTCTTTATAGTAAATGTTACGGACGCTTTAAATACAATATTACAACTATTAGGAGAAGAGTTGGAAGAAGCTAGTTAGTTAATAAGAGTATAGTCTAGGATGGACCTAGTAGAACTATATAACAAGAAATAGTAGTATAAGTTACGTAAGGTAATCTATATAATCTATATAATTTATATAATCTATAATAGAGTATATAAAGCATACGTATATTATATAGAAGGAGGGTTTTATAGAAGTACGGTTGTGTATTTAAGGACCCTTAATCCCTATCTAGATAGTTCCTTCCTTATAGTAATTCTTAGAATATAATTAGAGATAATCTATTAGGCAACCACTCTACCAATTATTACGTTATTAACTTTAATTTATATTACCTATATACCTAGCCTATTAATAAGCCTATCGTAGTACTTTCTATAAGGTTCCGTTATATAATTACTACTTAGTTACGGTATTAAATATAAAAAGTTAAATAATATACTACCAAAAGTAGCCACTATAACGCTATTAACAGCGGTAACTACTTTAGAGCTAGGAAATAACACTAGTATAGTAGATACTAACTTATAGCAACCTATAACGGTCGGATAATTATAAGAAATAGTTAACTAGTTAACGGAAAATAATGCGACGCTAGAAAATAGAATTAATAGGATAGGAGCAGCAAAGATCAAGTTACTATTAATTAAGAGATTCTTAGAAAAGAGATTAAAGCTTAAAGGATTTCTTATATAAATATACTTTAAAGTTATATAAGAAGGAGTAAAGCTACTAATACCTATAGATCGAATAGTATATACAGGACTATTCCTACTAGGAAGGGCACTTAAGTAGTTTAAGCCTTACTTTACGGAAATATAGGTAAACGGAATAACGACCACCAATTAGGAGGTATAATTTATATTCTTAAGCTAGGAAGGGTTTACGGAGCGACTTATATAAATATTTAAAAACCTAGAGGTAGTAACTACGGCGGAAAGAAAACTCTAAGATATTATGTAATAAACCTTAGCAATTAAGTATATAATATAATAATAATTCATTGCTTAACGTCCGATTTGGATCCCTATTGGGCCCACGCGGACTACTCCTTATATACATGTGGGGAGAAAACTCTATTTGAGAAAACCCCGTAATCCATCTCCCCGCCTTATGGGACTCGCCTACAAGGCGCCTGCGAGGCGCCTGCGAGTCACCTATGGTGCTCCTACTACCTTACTTTTTGACCTCCTTAGGAACCACTGCTGCCGTAACAAGCCTACGGACGCGCTAGTATCGTAAACTTTACTCTACTGCTATAGAGTCATTAGGGGGCACCCGTTGCTCGCCCCCCTGCCTTTTATTGCCATTTCCTTTGTAACCCGGAACTGGTTTAGTACATTTTGGCTAATAAGCCACTGGGTAACCGCCTTAAGGCCTTTTTATATTAAGAGTAGTGTCTTATAGTTCTCTGTGCCAGCTACTAAGAGCATTGTTTCTCGGTTAGTACGTAAGGGGTATAGTAGTATTACGTGCTTTGGTGTCTGTCTTAGCCAGCCACATTCGCATCTTGGGCTACCTACTGGGACACCCACCCAGTAGAGCCAGTCTTTTAGTCCTATTACTCCTGTTCTTAAGAATATTGCCATTATGTTTTCTGCCTTTGTTAGGCCTTCTCGGAGCCCTAGAGTGTTTACCCCCCATGGCGTTAACTATACTACGGCTTAGGTTCTTCTTGCCTCAGTTAACCTCTGTACCTTTAACTCCCATGCGCCTCTCCAGCGTTAGTTTAGCCAGTATTGTATTACGGTAGTTGGTTTCCCAGCGTTCTTTTATGCTTTACTTTGGCTCTTTTCTCTCTCTTGCTATTATCCTTGCTGGCCTCTTGCGCGTCTCCTTTCCTCCTCTATATAGGCCTGGGCCCTAAAGCAGCACTATTCTTCCTCTGCTTTCTTCACCTGTTTCTCTAATATATCTTCCCTACATTGGGGTTATTGGTTTGTTCTCCTATAAGGCGCCCTAGAATCCCTCTATAGTTTATTTAGGCGTGTCTTAATATACTTTGTAACATTAGAGTTACGTTCATTTTACGCCCTTTACATTACAGCGGCTTCAATATATAGTTGTAGGGGGGGAATATTAGCTTCCTTCTCAAGCAGTGCTGTGGCCGTTCGCTTATATCTGCCTATTATACTCTAGAGGCAGGCTATTTGGACCTTTTAGAGTGGTTTAAGGAGCGATTTAGGGGGGCCTTTCTTAGATTCTCTAATGGCCCAAATACTGGACCCATACGTCATGGTTGGCCGGACAACTGCTATATATAGTAGGCGTAACCTCTAGAAGCATGGGCCCCATATAGAATTAACAATCCTAGATAATGCGATATACTGTGCTTAGCCCTTACGGGCCGCTTAGGCCGCATATGCGCTCCACCGGAGCTTACTGTCTACCTATACTCCTAATACTCTTAGGCCCTAAACTGGCTGACCCCCAAAGCCTTAGATGTGAATTATGTGCTAGAGATCTGCAGATTGGTTGCGTTTTCTTATAAAATAGATTAGCTGGTACTTCTCTGGTAAGAATTGGACTCCATATCGTCTTGCCCATTCTATACAGGTGTCATAAGCTTTCTCTAGCGTTCTGCAATTCTCTGCGGCTGTTGGCCCGTATATGATTAGGTTTGTGTCGTCGACGAAGCCTATCCCCTGGGTCGCCCCTTCCTCAAAGGAGTTAAGTAGGTTGCTTACAAAGAAAAGGAAAAGTATAGGCGAGAGGGGTGATCCTTGTGGTATTCCTGTTGCAACTGTGATAGGGGGGCTTTGGTATCCGCTAAAGACCAGCGATGTTTCTTTTTGGCCTGTAAACCCTTAAACAAATTGTATAATCCATTCTGGGAAGCCTTTTGCTCTGAGGATGTATAGGAGACGCTCATGGGGTACGTTGTCGTAGGCGCCACTGATATCTAGGCTGAGCATTGATACTACGAAGTCCCTTCACATCGCCCATGCTGATTTAATGGTGGCAGCGAGTAGCGTAAGTGCTGATAGAAGTATATAATATAGTTCTAGACATTAGTAATATAAGTTAAGTAGAATAATAAGGCGCTTATAGTATAGTATAAGTAAGGACTTAAGGCTAAGGTCTAGAATGTAATTATTCTAATAAAAGATGCGGATACCCTATAGGAGTTAATATATTAAGCGATTAAGATTAATAATTGGATCTACTAAAGGGAATAGGCTAAGAGAGGCTAGGATAGAGTTCTATAGTTATATAGGGCGTAAAGTACGTAATAATTAAAGCTAAATTAGAAACTATAATATAGCGCAGAGCTAATAGACCTAAGTGGTACTAAAGAAGCCTATAAGAGATAGAGTAAGAAACTATAAAAACCTAAAGGTTAAGGATTTAGTAATTATAGGACTAAGGAGTAAAGGCTAAACTAGAGATCTTAGCAGTAGAAGATATTTAGGCGAACTCTATAGTAAAGTTAGCGGTTTAAAGATAGAGCTTGTATAAATTATGGAAAATAAAGTTATTTCGCAAGGGATTATAAAGATAGTTAGAGTTATTATATAATAAAGGGAACTAAATTAGCAGAAGACATATATATATAAAGGGATAATAGTATACTGCGAGGAATAAAGGAATGTTTAATTAGAAGTTTTACGTTTTATTATAATAACGCATACTAAATTTATAAAGACGCTAAGTATAGTATAAGCTATTAGCTATAAAAGCCAAAATCCTTAAAATATAGGGGAACTAACAAACTATTACGTAGATTAGATATTAAAGATAACGAGTTTAATATAGGCGAAACATTTACAGACAATAAGGTAATAAAGGTGGCTTATTAAAAGCGTGTAAACCTTAAAGAAGTTATATTAGAAGTAGAGACTAAGACCGCTATAGAGTAAGGTTTAGTAATAGGAATTATAACACTATTAGATACGGTATTTATCGCTTTATAAGATAAAAGGAAGAGTATCTTATAAAGATTAAGTAAGCAGACGACTGCTAGTGCTAATTTATCACTTAATAAAGGTAAAAGGCTAAAGGCTTAAGATTCTTAAGATAAAATAAGAAATAACTAAGATTTTTAAAATAAGATAAGGTATACTTAAGGACCTATAATAGATAGAAACTAATCAAGTAGGGTAATAGCTTAGTTTAAAGATATATAAATGAGCTCAGGATAGAGTTTTCTATAGATATAAGATTCTTAAAATAAGATAAGTAGAATTTAAGACTTTTAAGACAAGATAATAATACCTAAGCCTAGTTAGACTAAGGTAGGAGTAAAGCTTAAGATTAAGAATCCTATAGAACTAATATTTTAAAATATAAATAAGGACTATTAACAAGATTAAGAAGTAGGAGGACTTTAAGGATCTACTTATAAGATGCGAAAAGAAAGAAACTATAGAGGAATTTAGAGTAAGAATTACCTTATAGTAAAACCAGAAACTAGATAAAAGGTTTAGCATATTAGGGCGTATAAGGGATAGAGTACCTATATAAAGAATTACTAATAGATCTAGGATAGGCACACTAAAAGCTAAGTGGCTTACTAAACTAGAATAAGAAGAGGATTTAGGGATTTTAACTAAGTTTAAGAAACGGCATATAAAGGGCTATTATAACGTAGTAATAAGAAGATACTTTCTTATGGATAAGCCATATATACTTAAGGAGTTGTACTAAAAGTAGTATAGATAATAACATAACGATAAGTAAGAAGATTTCTATATATAGATAGATAAAAAAGTTGTCTAAGACTACCTAATTATAGAAAAGGCTATAAGTTACATTAAAGGAGCCTTAATTATAACGTTAAAGGATCTAAAGGAGTAATTAGAGGACTAGAGAAGCAAGAGGTAAATCTTAATACCTATAAATAAAGTCGCAACACTTAGATTAACGCAAGAAAGGTTTAAACTTAAAGATAAAGATAAGCTAAGAGTTAATCTAAAATACTAATTATATTATATATTAGTATAGATTATATATATATATAATATATATACAGATAATATATATAATATATATAATATATATATAGAGTACCTAAAGATAAGAACCAGAAGTACTTAATAAGGATATATTAGGCACCGGATAAGGCGAAATATTAAAACGCTAAGTATATATATAGTTAGCACTTAGTAAAAGTATAAAGCTAAGGGGACTTAATACTTTAATTAGGAAGATTCCTTATGGAAGAATGCCTAAATAAATAATAGTAGTAAGAATACCTAGAGAATATATGTCTATAGTATATTAAAGATAAAAAGCGAACTAAGTATTAGCTAAAAGTAGACTAAGTATAAATAGGATTAAGCAGCTAATAATTAGAAAAAGTAGAGGCCTATAAAACTAGAGGGAACTAGTAATAGAGCCTTAAACCCTTAAAGGAATTTAAAGACAACACCTAAACCTATAAGTTAAGTAGCAAGATTAACAGTTTAAAGTGTTAATAGATAGTGGAGTAATAAGGAACTATAT
>Ga0307515_10010893_pt1 | contig 17347 bp, 15 predicted proteins | sample 17_EM_MG_FD_194513 | JGI IMG/M metagenome (GOLD analysis project Ga0307515, IMG submission 194513) | Populus trichocarpa ectomycorrhiza microbial communities from riparian zone in the Pacific Northwest, United States - 17_EM | ecosystem: Host-associated > Plants > Roots > Unclassified | place...
CCGGCGGTCAATCCACAGGCGGTCAATCTGGAGGCTGTCAATCTGGAGGCAGTCAATCTGGAGGCAGTCAATCTGGAGGCAGTCAATCTGGAGGCAGTCAATCTGGAGGCAGTCAATCTGGAGGCAGTCAATCTGGAGGCAGTCAATCTGGAGGCAGTCAATCTGGAGGCGGTCAATCTGGAGGCGGTCAATCTGCAGGTGGAGAGTCTGGAAGTGGTAGTGCCAGAGGGAGGCGAGACGGGAGCTGAGACTCTATTCATTGGCTAACTTGTGATTGTGGGAATGTAGAGAATTGAGTACATGGTTTGCCACGAGATGAGAAACTGGCTGGGAGCCGGAGACGTTGGATCCTAGGATGATGCATTACGTGAGGTATGGAGTACTCAGTGGATGCTGTACTTGGTGTATGCTGTACTTCGTGTTGACTGATGATCATTGCATGGAGAGAGAGAGAGGGATGACATAACTTTGTATTCTTAGGTGATGGTAGAGTTTAGGACGAGAAAGAGAGGGATTAGAGGAGATGGGGGAAATCATCATGAGAAACGGGAACTTAAGAGAATTGTGTGTGCAAGTCAATTTACCATCCCAGATACGGCAGGTATGAGTCATGATCCAGACTGCAATAATGACAATACGAGGACTTCCCAACCCTGCCAGACAAGTCGTACCCATGATTTCTCATATCCGCTCGTATCCTCCACATCATTGTCATCTTCATCCCTTATCTCTCTCTTTCTCATCCACAATTCAACCATCATCGCAGAACACAAAGTTCAGTCATCCATCTCTATCTCTCCATGCCGTGATCATGAGTTGACACCGAGTACAGCATACACCGAGTACAGCGTACACCAAGTGCAGCATTCACCGAGTACAGCATCCACCCCAGATTGTGTGTCATCTCTTCATTCCCACGATTACGAGTTGATCTCTGAATATTGTTTCAGCTTCCAATGTATCTGCCTACATAGTCGGCCGCCAACAGCCAGCTCTCCATGCGAGATTAAACGTAAAGTGACATTGTCACGATCCCACAGTTGCATGTTGACCAATTGATGAATAGAGTCTTAGCCACCGGGACGCCGTCAATCGACTACCTCCATGCACTCGTCGAATGTTGCTCGATCACGGCCTCCAACTGCATCTCCAAATTAGCTCGATCATGGCCTCCATGTGTAACTCCAAACTTGCTCCAATACAGCCTCCATGTTTGCACAAGCATGGCCTTCAAGTGCATCTCCAAACTCGCACAACCACGGCCTCCAACTGGATCTCCAAACTCGCACGATTATGGCCTCCAAGATCGTACAAGCGTGGCCTCCAAGTGCATCTCCAGATTCACTCGATCACGGGCTCAGAGTGTATCTCTGAGTTCACTTGATCCTCATCTTCAGGCGCACCTCGAATTGCTCTCAAGCACCGCCTACAGCCAGTCCTAATATACCGTGTGTAGATGGGTAGCTATATAGATACATAGATGAGAATACAAACTCAATACATGAGTTTTAAAAATTGTTGAACAATAAGCAGTAGCTAAAAGTTCCAGGCGCGCAAGCAGCGTTCCCAAAGAAGATGGTGTTTTTCCCAGACAGCTCTACAGTGATTCGAGGTGCACCGAGGCATGTCGTCGGCACTCTCAGAGATGTTGTCAGCCATCCCAGACCTGTTGTCGGCCCTCCCAGACTTCTCGTCAGCCCTCACAGACTTGTTGTTGGCCCTCCCAGGTGCTCCCTGTGTTGTCACCAGACCTCCTGTGGCCACCCAGATTTGTTGCCGGTGCTTCCAGGTTAACCTGAAGGCCACTGCATCACCCCAGTTCACTCTGGAATTTGACCACCCTGGGATTCTGGTCCGACAACTTCCAGACACTCCCAGAGGCTCCTAGAGTCAAAAATCCATTTTGCTGATGTTCACACACCCTTCAAGGATATTCCCCCACACAATTGACAGTGGCAACCCCATCATAACCTTCTCAGTCAGCAATTTGCATATCATAGCTGCCCCCACAGAGGTAAAAGTCTTGCCAAGCTCCAGTTCATCTGCGACCAGCACTTCTGCCATACCTGTATCCCAAACCCATCTGTGGACAATCAACCCTAATGCCCAAACCTGATGCACGCGAAACTGGGTTCCAGAGAGGCCTGGATTTGAATACATCTTGCCAAAGACTCGTTCGGCTTCCAATTTGCGTATTGATCAGGAATTCATCAGCCTGACCACCTCATCGAGACAAATGAGTTCAATGTTGTTGGTTAATGCATTGTGAACAGAGTTCAATTCCAAAATACTACAATCTGGATTGAGGACCTCATCACCATCCTACACTTGCTCCTGAACCAACCATCAACATTTGTCTGTATTCGTACCATCCTCAATGATCACTTTCATTTACTGTGATGTAAGCCAAGCAGGTGGGCTCATATACTGGCATTCCTGAAATTCACCGCGATGTTTGGTATTTCACAGGCATGCACACATTGGAACAAATATATATTTATGGAATACAATCGAGTCTGTTCATTCTCTCACAACTTTCATTGATATGAGTATCATTCCCTTGCCTACCATTCTCCTCACCATCTACTCTTCCACCCTTGTCCGAACCTTCCACCCTTGTCCGAACCTTCCAGAGTCTAAGTATTATCAGTAGCAGTACACCATATCTAGTCATAAAATGGCTAGCTGCGATTACCTTTGCAGGTCTAATTATGTTCTTGGCCATCTCCTACCCTGTAGCTCTTCTTATATCTATCCACAATATTTTCAAATTGTGTCTAAGTTTCAACTTGAAAGCATTTGAAAGGCAATAGCTATATGTAACCTGCCTATATATGGGGTCATTCAACATTTCCCCATGTGTATATAATCCCACATATCCTTTGTCCAATTCATCCTGCTCCAAGGTACACTTGAACATCCAGGATAGAATGTATGGCTTTTTCAGGTCTCTGGTTGTGTCACTGAAATCAATCAGCTCCTCCCGGAGCCTCACAACTGAATACATGTCTTGGAGCTATTTGGGGATGTAGTCTTTTTGTTGCTGTTCTGCACCCAGAGAATCACAACCACAAATGTTGTATTTGGCAACTCTGGGTGGTAACTTGACGCCAGTTAACCTGCGTGTGTTGCCAAATACCTCACCAGTCACTTGTTGCGGTGTGCTCCCTTTTTCTTTAACTGCCAACTATTGCTGCCACATTTCTGCATCACGATCTCAAACCAGCGCTGCCAAATGCATTCAGCATTGTCAATATGTTCCAGCGGCATCCCATCATCAAATGTCAACAAACGCTCTGCAACCAACAATCTGCACTCCAGATGTTTATCTCCAAGCAGTTTCAAATGATTCTGCCCCTGAATATTGCCATCATACTGGTTCTCCCAAAACTCCAGCACCCATACTTTTTCTACTCTGTGAACCTACAGTTGCTGGCCTGAACGATCGTATTGGCAATTTGCTTCAAGGAGTATACGCTTTGCATCAGGCTCATTGGGGGTTTGCCTTCTGTACTGCCCAAGCCCGATGAATTATCACTCCCATCATCAGCATCATATGCCTTGTAGGATCTCCCCGGCAATGGAGGGAGGTTCGCTATTCTTGCGAACATCCGTTGTCCCCGATTCTGCTGGTGGCTGGAATTGTGTCAATAGTAGACTGATCGTGGATCTTCCCTGGGCACCGAAGCAGCTTAAAGTGGAGGCGAACGGCTTGATAATGTTGGCTGAATGACTGGATTAGTTCTTGCCCGTCATGGACGCACTCTGGGCGGAGCTTGGGATGATGGCCCTTGGCCCGATAACTGCCGTGGTGGGATCATTTGAGTCCTGCCATAACCACCTTGCTGGAGGTCATATGGTTGCCTTTGTGTCCCATAACTTGGAGATCCTTGGCTTGAGCTGGTGCGTGGTTGCAAACTGTGAATTATGTTGAGTGGAGAATTGCGGTAAACTGTGGAGTAGCTAAAAATGGCTGCTGTGAAGAAGGGTCACCATACACATGTAGTGAATGAAATTGATTGATGTGTTTACCAAATTGACAGTCTTGGCCTGTCGCAGTTCATAAACTATTATACAATTAACCTGAATTGTCTTCTTGGCATTGTTGATATCCAATATAAGCCAGCCAGTGGAGCTATACTGCCTCACTTTGGTAGAGATCAGTTCACTGACATGGTTGGAAAACAACAATTGTTGTTATTTATCATCAATGAGAGATGTTATGTAGGGTTAATCAGAGAATGATTGAGTATATTCCAGATAAGACTGCTCCTCAGTGGTATGACGGGAGTCTTAAATCGGATTCTGTTGTCACACCCGGTTGTGGTCCACTACACCTCTGATCCATGACACTAGTGTTAACAACAGGTCCGGGTAACGCACCAGTAGTCCTGGTTCGGACCTGTAAAACAGTTCAGTTCGGTTTCAGACTTGCCCACTAAACCCGACCCACCGCTTCTTGGCGGGCCAAACCCGGTCCCAAAACTGCCAACCTGTGGCTTTTGCTGGGGTCGGCTAGACCCGTCCGTTCCATTCCCCCGTTCTGGTTTTTGGGTATTTCTATTTATTGTCGCATTCAGATATCCTACTGCTGGTCACAAAATATTGACTTTGGTAAATCATTGTCCTTTTCTGATGTACTGGCCACCTTTAGAATTGAAAACAAGGGAGACGTGCTCCCAGCCCCATCCTGAAAATGAGAGTCAACAGCACATCAATGATTTTTGGTCTTGAATCTTGGGTAATCTGAGTGGAAATAGGATGCAGATGTTCATAAATGTGTTAAAGGCCGCATATATAAACAAAAGAGAATGCGACACGCTCCCTGCCCCATTCTGAAAATGAGCACCAACGGAGCGTCAACAATGTTTGGCCTTGCATCATGGTTAATCTGAGTGGCTATTGGTTGCAGACATTCATAAATGACGTATAGGCTGCCTGTATACGCAAAAGAGAAAGCGACACTCTCTCTGCCCGATTCTTAAAATGAGTGTCAACAGAGCGTCAACCATTTTTGGTCAGGTAAGTAAGGTACTTAATCAGACACTTGGTCATTGTGATGTGGTCTGAAAGTATTGGCCGCCTTAATGGGCAAAAACGCCAGTAACCACATCACTACTATCTCCAAAAAATGAGTCTCAATGCAGAGTCAAGAATTTTTGGTCTTGTAAGTCAGGAAATTGAAGAGTGACGTGATTGTTGTTATATATAAGCACGGTTCAGGCCGCCTGTAGAGGCCAGAGAGAAAGCGACTCCCTCCCTGCCCGATCTTGAAAATGAATGTCAACAGAGGGTAAACAATCTGTGGCTTTGCATCACGGTGAATCAATGAGCGATGTGGCCAGTAATGACTATATACGAAGTTGTGACAGGTTGAATAAACTAAAACGCTCAGCATCACTGAGTTGCAGCTTTGAACATGAATTAAGTTGCGATTGTCCAGGAGGCTTTCACGTGAACATTGCTTGCATATCTATCTATATAGGAAGTCAAATCCCGGTTTATAGATGTCTGCAATTATTTGCCACTTATATTACCCAAGATGCAAGACCAAACATCATTGTCACTCTGTTGACACTCAGTGTCAAGATGGGGCAGCGAGCATGTAGCAGTCTCTTTTGCCTATACAGGCAGCCCATACAATGAGTATGTAAAACAATGACTAATTCATATTTCTATTGCCGGACATACATGACCAGTACTCATTGACGCTCCGTTGACGCTGATTTTAATGAATTGCTCATTAATAGTCAGCTGCCATCAATAAATGCATCGATAATTATTTGAACTTATTGGTTGCCTTTCTGCCTGATCGAGACTCGTCCATTTGGCAAAGCCAAGCCCAGTAACCTTCTTGCACTGGTCGCTCTCATTTCATTGCAATGTATACATCTTGTCAAATGATTCAGTTTGCCCGCTGTACTTCTGTTTATTAACCAATATTCACCGGTGACTGCTCAATATTTTCTCATAATATTTCTCTAAATGAAATTCTCGGTCAAACTACATAATGGACCTGGTGAAAATACATCGACTCATTCTGTCCTACTTTTTCTTGAGCCCCATATTCCTTCTCATTTCAATTGTATTGACTGTTACCAACACCTATTCAGCATGTTCCTTGGACCTCCATGTTGGCGAAATCAATCGGAAAACATTTGGTGTGGCACTCACGTCCCACATCTCTGGGGTTTCTGAATCCTGGACGCCATTGTCTAGCTCTATGTCGGGTTCATTGTCTGCCTCCCAGTCGTCTTTTCTGGCATTTGGATAATCCAAGTCCCCATTTCAGTTAAGCCAATTTTTGGTGTTCAAAATGCTTTCAGGTGCACTATCCTCAACAATGTCTGCAGGATGGTGGTCGATTTGTTTGATTTGTAGGACATTCAATACTTGAGTTCGTCCTCCAGGGTAGTCATTAGCAGACAAAGCTGGTGGCACAGGTGATCTTTCCAACAATTTAAATGCAGCTGCACCATCATGTTCAAAGTGTGTCTAGAATGCTTTGACAATCTCTTCGGTATCTGAAATGTATCGTATGGTAGTCATGTGCATGTTGTCAGCGCGAGCTTCCTTCTGCGTAGCATGTAGGTTTTGGCTGCCATGCCACATCTCCAAAAAGTTGCGGACCTTGGCCATTCTGTGCCATTTCATTTGCTCCGCCTCTCGCTTCATTTTCATGTCATTACCTGTATTCATCATAGCCAATGCTGGGTCATCGCCTGCCAATCACCAGGTATTGGCTTGAGGAAACTGCCGTACTACGACATTTTTGCGATGTGTCTCGCCTGTGGTTTTTGACTATCTTCAGCCGATCAAATCTCGCCCAAGGGAAAAACTGGCCTCCACTCTGACACCATGTGGTATGATAGAGATTATGTTGCACGCCTCATTTGGGAGATTGGTGTATGTTGAGTGCGTTTGTTCTTGCAGATGCCACCAGTCCATGCTATGCGGGATCCAAAATGTACTGCTAATCTCCATAAGGTTGGAGTGGTAATCATTATCATTCTGATAATTTTGCCCACAGTGCTGTGGGAATTCAGGGGGTGAATTCAAATAGAGCCTGCTGGCTGTCACTAAGCATGCCATGCGATCACTTCGTGCGGAAGTAGTTTTGGCCACATTTTTCGGCATTGAGTATTCTTCATCATCGCTGGACAAATCATATGGATCATAATATGATTTACCAGATAATTGAGCCATTGTGGAAGAAAAACGATTGTTGCTCTGTACGCTTTCGGGTGTAATGATCGGCAGGTGTCAAACTTTCGCACAGTATTTGTTCTGCACATACTTCAGACACACCTCCTGGTATTGGGTAGTATAAGAAGTCTCATCCTCAGGATTAATATGCATTCCCTTGCCCCACTCCCAAAACGATCGCAACTTCCGGAAATGTTCAAGGATCTGGGCTGAAATGAAACGCGTACCCGGCACAGGAGTAACTTCAGCATGATATTTGGGAATCTTTTGGCGTGCACACTTCATGGCGAAGTAGAAGTCTTCCTTCAATAGAGTGTTCTTCTTCGGCAAAGGTTGCATAATGCCATCCCTATGATCGAACAAGTCATTATTGGCAGTGATAACATGAGGCGGAGTAACCATTTGCCGTTTCAACATCTACAGGATCCAGTACCGGAGCCGCCTTAAAATTTCCATGATATACTTAATGATGGTCCAGTCATCCTGTGTTGAAAAGAGAGGCCGGTAATCACTGTATTTTGGATTGTTGAGTCACTCGTGGGTGAATGCTTGTAATCGGTAGGCCCACTCGAGCAACACCAGTGTTAATTTCCAGCTTGTCTTCACACTCATAATAGGTAGTACTGCGATTCGTAATTTGGAATTTAGACAGTCTATGAACTCGTTTCGACGACCAAGTGTCAACGTAATCAATACAGCAAGCATTCTCTGCTATATGGAAGTCAGTTTAAGGAGTTCCAAAATCTGTTGAAATAGGTACTTTCGGAATTGTTTTTACAAATCCTGGTCACATGGCGGACACCTTGTCGATTCTTCCATTGCCCTCCTTTCGAAGTCTTTGACTCTTCCCAATGTCTATGGATTCATTCTCTCCAAATTGCTGATCGTGCTCATGGGCTTCCCAAGACTTGGTGCGGCCTTTCATACCCAGACTGCTCCTGAATGCACGTAGAGCAAGCTGCCTGACGTGTGCCATGAATGATATCTCGTTTTTCAATAGAGGCCACTCGATTCCGGTGGCCTCAAGGGTTGATCGTAATCCGTGAGTCATTGATTAATGGTAGGAAGTGTAGTCAGTGTTAATTCCAGGTCAACGACCATTGGTAAGCTCAGAATGGTCAAGAACTTCCTTCAACTGTCAGGCTAGCCATACTCCGGTATGTTCACTCTTGACCTATGATCTTTATTTAGCTTTCGAAATAGGAAACGAAGTGGCTATGAACCTCATCCATCGCAAGTTGTACTTCTCGCAATGCCCAATTTTGATCCACATAGTACCCAATGACTGATGTTATGCCTAGTTTGTTCATTGATGTCCACCCGTCTAAAGCTAAACTAACTTTATTTTTTGATCGCAATTGCTTCTTATCTGCATCCACAGTCAGTGTGAATGCCCTCCAGCAAATGTTGCTCAGTGTGCTGTCTGCTGGCAGCGCCAACTCGCGTCATAATGCATTGTATGACCGTCGTAGCTCTAGGTTTGAGATAGCATTCCATGGAATATGAGACGAAACTAATCCTAACATGAAGTAGCGATTCCCGCTGTCTGGGTGAAAATCGTCAGTATCGAAGTCCTTTGCTGCCAGTTTGGAGCATTTTGTCTGTCAATTCAGTCAATATAAATAAAACCTAAATGTGAAATTTGAATTTCCTTTGCTAACTTACAATTGGAATTCCTCGACTTCCTTGTCTCTGCAGTATGGCCAACGCTGTTGCATCGACAGTTGAACTAGTCAATTCTGTAACTTGCGACTCTGTTAATTTGTTTAACTTTGCAATGTGCGCTTTCGTGAGGAAGTATTTCCCCATTGAGCTGGTCCAATCATCAGATGGATGGCGAAAAACTTAATGACACACGATATATATGATGCCAGGGCTGCCGGTCTCCTCTATTCCGCAGTGTAAATAGAAACGCCATGAAGGCGCATGTCTAGAATGATTCCAAGCAATAGATCGCTTCGAGCCCACATCCATTGATGTCCACTAGACATCAAAGATGATTTGTAAACCATGGTCGCTCATTTCACGAATCAAGACGCGTTCATTGTTGGAAGATATCATAACCTCCAGTTGGGAGGTGTTTAAAGATTTTCAATCCGACATGGCAGTAGGAGTTTGAATACTGTGTAATTCCACTTGAGAGACTGTCAAAAGATATGGTATTGTAAAGCAAACAGGTGGTTCTTGAATATTGACTTTAGAGCTACACACGAGACAAAAGTCAGACCTGTGTGACATTGCATGCATATTTGTGAAGTTGAATACAGGGACAAACAACAACGACTGACCGTTGATAACTGCATTTAGGAACTCTGCAGTGCAATTCGTTGCTGCGCATCTTCCTGAGCCCCCACAAACACTGTTGATTCTCTGTTGGCACTCATATCTAGGAGGCGGTTGCGATATCATCACCATCATTGTTGCCCAAGAAGGTGGTCGATAGTTCGATTATGGGTTAATGCCGTTGCATAGCTCTTTGATTATCCAAGATGCAAGATGAAGAATGGTTGATGCTGCATTGCCGCTGATTTTCAGGAGTTATTTGTGATATCCTGACTAGCATTTTTGCCAACAAAGGCGGCCAATACTTTCATCATGGAATGACACCGCTGCATAGCCATTTGATTATCCAGGATGGAAGACCCAAAAACGTTAATGCTCTGTTGACGCAATAGTTCAGCAGGTAGTAGCGGTACCCGCACTAGCATTTTGGCCCATACAGGTGGCCAATGCTGAGATTCTGTTTGACTGCCGGTGCACAGCCCGGTGAGTATCCAAGATGCAAGATCAAAAATTGTTGACTTTCCATTGACGCTCGATTCGATGATGGGGCAAGGATCGTGTCGCTTGCCTTTTTACCTATCAAGACGGCCAGTACATCCTCTTCGGATGGATACGACTATGCAGCCCTTTGATTGCTGAATGGGTAAGACTCTAAATTGTTGACGCTCCGTTGATGCTCACCTCAGAGCCAGATAAACAGTCATTGGGTGCTCAACAATTGTATGCATAATGTATACAGTCATTATTGACAGCCAATATATTGTTTCTATATATAATCACTTGCATCCAAAAGCTTCGGGACCTCTCAGTTTCTGAGCCACCAGCATACAAGTAATTTGAACAATGAATGATGTAGGTCCATCGCGTTTCAGTGCTTTTGGCTGGCAATTTACAGCATAAAGTTCCATCCACTAGTTTTAGATATGTATAGCCTGACTTTTGCACCATTCCATATCCAGCTCATTCTCCTTGATTTCGATGAGTTACCATAAGCAATTTTCACAATCTGAACCATGTGAAGCAGGTCTGAGCGGGGAGTAATGTAGTTGGATGAATGGATTAATGCAGTATGACGGTTGTCATTTATCCGGGTTTAGATTGCGCTTTGACCGCCTCTTCTATGAGTCGTATGACATCACTGCCTTGATGTTTGTTGGAAAATTTCATCTCAAATTTAAATTTTGCTATTTCATTTATCTGTAACAGGCAAGATGATACACAGTCCATTGGTCATCTATCAACCCGATTTGGAGTGTTGATTCTTTGCATGGCCCGTGAACCCCGTGCACACACACTGACAAATTATCATATCTCACAATGTCGTCAGTGAAATCTAGAAAAACCAGACATGTAGCAAAATAGGTAAACAAATTGCATTCACGAGAGATACATAGGCCAAACTATCTATTTGGTTTCCTATCCCTCTGGCGACGGAGAAGCCAATACCATGACTTCGTCCGCATCCGGGTTTCATGGGGCAGTTAGCAAGGGACGCTCTATGCAGGGGTAAAAGTTTCTGGGTTCAACAGGCTTTGCATTCACAATCTGTGACAAATCGGGCAGCATGTGTGGCAAGAGAGACGCTATGCGGCCACCTGATATTGGTTTCTCCGAACCCAGCCTCACGTGACTACTCGCTGGTCGAGAAGTCACTTGCGGCATGTTAATTGTCCCGGGACAATGTCGAGAGTCTGCATATGCTCTCCAAATCTTGTCGATGATGGTGTTGCTGCAATAGTGTCTGTTTGGGGAGTCAAAAATACCGGAACCTTCAATTCGGCCATCACGTACATCATATCTCTCTCAGAGATATAGCTGGCCGTGTCCCCCCATCCTGGTTGCCTCAATTCGTCGAGTCTCATCTGTATCTGCCGAGAACTCTCCATGCCGTGCTGTACCATCTTGGAGATTGTGCCCATCACGCAGCCAGGTTTGTCATTGTTGCTCAGCTTGCCCAGCTCTGTATGTTCTTCATCATCTTCCTCGTCCTACTCATCCTCCTCATCGTCGGAACTTGTAAGATGGCTCAGACTGTTACCAATGGCATTCAACACCTCCTTAAAGGTTGTTTGGGGCTTTCTGGTTGACTATCGTGCCTTTTCCCCATTTCCCATCTCTTTTTTGCTTTTCCATAATCGCTGTCTCTGCATCTTGAACTCACTTTCTTGCCACAGCGGTCTCACTATCCACATGAATCTCGATCCATTTCTCATACTGTTCGTTGCTTAAACAGTGGTTTTCTCGTCTGTTCACCGCCGAAACCTACTTTTGAGATCGTAACTTGTGCAATGCTCCCAACGTACGCACCCTATCTGCCTCCAAGCCGCTTTTGCCTTCATTGGCTTGATGATGTCGGCGTCTGGATATCTTGGTCAATTTGGCATATTTGCCTGCTGGATGTGGTCAAAGGTTCTTCTTCGGAGCATCGACCATTGTATCTTGTGGTGACCTTGTTGTTGGGCGAGATGTTGGATGTTGCAAAATATGGACCACATCGAGGCAAGCTGCAGCATTGATGTGAAGGTTGGTTGGTTTGATCAACTTGAACAAAGCAAAATCTACATTTTGACTGTCACTTCATTGGGAATAGTCATGCTAACCATGTATCGTGACTAGAAGGTTAGCTTGTGCTTCATATAAATCCTGGCGATGTCTTGAGACAAACATCACCAGACATCCTTTTTATATTTATCAAAAATGAGATTTCAGCTGTCTTTCACCACGAGGTATCCCTGGAAACAAAGACACAACATCGGACCGACTTACTGCAAATCGCGAGATAAGTTGAATCCCCTGCTGTTATACGCAGCAGGATTCAACTTCAATAGAACGTGCAAGTTGGCCATCACTCATTCCATTTTGACTTGTTGCTAACTATACATTCCTCTGGACTTCCAACTTCTTTTCTTTGTCATCTTCCTCCCCTTTCCTCAACAGCAAGTTGTGGCTCCACAAACACCTCAGCCAGGTGCGATTGGATCCGAATCAAGCCGAACTACACGCACTTCATCCAATGCGCCACCAGATGAGACACAGCAGCAATGCAGACACCACTTAGTCCACCGTGACACTGCAATTGCAGCCAGTGAAAATATGACCCAGCATGCACATTTGAAAATGGTACGTGAAACTGGAAGCAGGACAGTGTCCTTGGTAACTTACGCAACAATTGTTATATGGTGCTCAGTCTCCTTGAATCAAATATTGTGAAATGGATTACCTTGTCTGCACCACTTCTCCACACAGCTTGCCTTTTGAACTACAACTGTATCTGGATTATTGTGCTGCTGTAAAGTGACTGTGATGCTGGTTGCTTGGGATATCTTTTGATAGTGAATCCATGATGCATCATATCCAGAGGTTTGCAGGTCTAGGATACCACATGTATAAGCTTTGAATGTCGAAAAATCGGATATCGGAGCAACAATAAACTCTTATATGATGATAACTTCGGGAAATGACACAGTTGAAATTGTGTTGCGTTTGTTCATTGCTACGTTGATGTGAGGTATCACACTTGGTGATATGTTGTCAGATGCAAGATAATCCCCAACAAGAAGCTTTGTACATATATTGGCCTTCAGCAAGAGGGGAACCGATTTAATGGTATGCAGTGGAATACCCACGTTCAACTTGATATGAACTCAGTGTATTTCCTATCACAGCATATGCTGAATATAGTTAACCTTGCTGGAGGAACCATAGCCATTCTTGATGAAGCTTTTGTGAGTGACTTCAGATATTTCAGAGTCACTGTTATTTGCAGAACCCATTTCTCCAATGTATTTGGTAAAGTGCACAAGGGAATGAATTTCGGGAATTTTGCTCATACTGTGGCTCATGAAGTATGTTAGAATGAGGTGAATGATGCTGTTGATACCACTAAGTGCATCCTGTAATTTTTGGAGCATGGTTTCGGAGTGGGAGTGGTAGCTGGCAATGAAAATGTAGTTGATGACAGATTTAATGAACTTAGAGTTGTCGGTATGCGCTGTAAGACACCGGGCAAGCACTGCAAGCCAGACCTTCACCAAGTCGATGTACTCAGCACTATTCCAATCATTCACAGGAATACGATTGTCTCCAACCTGGCAGGTGATAGAGAACCAAGGAATTATGGAAAATTGTTCATTTGTCAGGTCCAAACCCTTCTCCTGCCCGGAAATATCTTTTCAAAAACTGGTATTCCATTCCCTGGTGTGATCTCTTAACCAGCCCATGATTTGCTGGTTCACCCAGTCAGCATTCATTGGACTGTACATATTACAACCTGCATGGGTAATTGCAGAATTCAGACATTTGGCAATCTTCCACAGCCCAACCTCCTCAGCAGCCACTGTTGACAAATGGAAGTATCGTTGGAGATGGTGGTGCCTGGACCAGCAGGAGATTCTGGGCATGTCATTCAGTCGTATCTTGCATTGAGGGCACCAACCCATTTCATCATAGCTATGGGGCAGTTCTCTGGGTAGTCTGCAAGAATTGGTGCAATTCAGGGAAATAAGTGACAAGTGCGACCTTCAGCACGTAGAATCACTAATCTGCTCTCTGCCAGCTTCTCTATAGCATGCATTATGTTTGCAATAGATTCAAGATATGCTAACAAATTGGTGTGGGCTGCTGGTGTGTTCGGACATTTTGGTGTATGGCTGATGAGAATTAATCTGTTCAACTTAACCAATTGTCTCTCAGTATAACAGAGGTTGCTGATACCATGATCAACTGGCAGAGCCGCTTTGTTGCCACATAGCATACATAGCATTGTTTTGTCACTGCAATGTATAATGATGACAACAGTTGATCCATGTGGGAAGATTTCACAGGATGTGTTGGAACTGAGTGATGAGGTTCTGATATCTAGACAAATTCAGACATTGCAGGAGCTGACACACTTGACCTGCTACTTGCACAGACACGATGAAACTCTGACACACTATCACTGACATGCTCTGTAACTTGCTCTCTCTGACACGGTATCACTGACATGCTCTCTAACTTGCTCTCTCTGACATGCTATCACTGACATGCTCTCTAACTTGCTCTCTCTGACAATATGACTGATGTTCTCTGACACACTCTCTGACACTTTCTCTGTGACACATTCTCTCGGACATGTTCTTTCTGACAGGAGCTCTCTATCATGATCTCTCTAACATGAGCTCTCTGATACAATCTCTCTGACACAAGCTCTCAGACACAATCTCTCTGACACAATCTCACTGACATGATCTCTCAGACACAGTCTCTCTGACATGCTCCCTCCGACATGCTGACTCTGATAGGACAACCCAGATCTGATCTCAGACATGCTCTGTCTGACACACTGACTCACCCTAACATACTGAAAATCTGACCTGAAACAATCTCTCTGACAATTCACGGATACTTGCCTGAGTTTTTTGCAATCCATCTGCAGTCCAAATCACAGTGTATATACATTCACCATTGTAATCCAGGAGTACGGCATGTGCATAGCAGAGATGGTTTTTAAATGCTGCATATCATAGGATATATTGTACAGCGACAATAGGGTTCCAATGCCAGAATGGAGTAGCTGTTCCTTCATTATGAATAGAACTCTTCTCCCATCCACATTCATGTCTGTCCATTTCTTTCATGTTCACAATGATTTGATACAGCTGGTCAGGGTATTAGGGATTGGCACTGGGTACAATACATGTTTGCCTGACGATGTTGTTCGGGTTCGTTTTATCTAGATTGGTATGTACGATAAAAGGACAAAGTTCCCATCGTTGGTGTGTAGAAAACAGAGCAAAGGGGCTCCAGTCATCATTCGCAGAAATGTGAACTTATACTGTGGCATTGATCTGGTCCCCTGTGTTGGGGAACAGCTCCATCTCAGGTTGCCATCTTTAAGTATCATTATCAAATTGGAGAATGTCATCCACTAGTTTGTAGTCTAGCCCATCTGATGCAGAAAGATTACTAGAATTTGGTTGACAACATACATGTGCTAAATGACAGTGATGAGTGAAACCACTTTGTTGTGAAAAGACCTGGCCATATAATGGGCAAATAAACCTTTGCGTTGTCGAAGTTGAAAAGTTTATGATTGAGTGCCCCATGAAAATTCATCGTAGTGATACTCCTATCATGTGTCCCACTGTTGCGTATTCAGCCTACCCTGAGTGGACTTGGATACATGCCTAGTCTTGTGATATTGTTGTACCACATGCTATTTGTATAGTTGAAGTATACTGCAGTGGGCCTCCCATCATTTCCTTCTGTAGAATGCTCGAAAGTTCCACTTTTCAGCCTCATTTCCGGCTTATCTCAATGGAACAGTGTAAGTTGATGTTTCAGCTGTAAGCTGTTCAACATTGCTACACTGTACAACCCGTCACTTCCTTCCAAAACTTGTTGCGTTTGGCCTTCCTAAAAACCACTGACATTTTTGTAGGTACCTATTTGACCTGTTTCAACTAACTGGCATCTTGCTTCTTCAGACTCTCCACACTTCAATCTGCAGCCCATTCTCAACTGGATTGACTTGAATACTAACATGACAGTGACTATATGTGTTGTAGTGGTCATCCCATCGAGCATTGGTAAAAGCGCATCTAGTACTTGTCGGTATCTAACACATACAATCCTCACCTACTCACTCTGATCAGTCAATGTCAATGTGATGACCATCACATGCACTCAGCAACCCTCATATTCACTCAGTGACCATCATATGCACTCAGCAACACACAGATCCAGTCAGCTACCCTCATATCCACTGAACAACCATCATGATGGCACCTCCATGATGTTCACAGAGATGGCCTACCAGCATATTCAACTGATGCAAAATTTGATTTACCGCTAAGCAAAAAGAGAAGACCCAAGCCATCAATGCGGTTAGTAGCAGGTTCGCATTCACTGAAGGCCTTGCAGCTGTTGAGAGATGGAAAACTAAATACAACAAATCCTGTAGCCCATCCTCCATCAATATTACATTGTATACCAAGATGACAGGTATAGCAAAGATTCCTGACCAGCTTAGTAAAGCTGACCCTGACATTGAGTCTCTGACGCTGAGTCTCTGTCATTGATTCTCTGTCATTGAATCTCTAACATCATCTGACATGGATTTGATAAATAGGAGTTTACTGACATTTATGAGACCGTTGCCGATAACTCTCAAGACCTCCTGGGACTGACACACACCGTGAAGCTACAATATGATGATGTTTGTCCAATGCGGAGACTCATCTCATGCTGACAAAGAGTCACTTGAAGGGCCACAACCACCCCCAAGCAAGCCCTACCAAGTGCCACAAGAAAGTCAAAGACCACAATCAGCCCTGCTGCAAAACCAAAAATTGCATCAAGCCTTGTGCCAAAGATCACATCAGCTCCTACATTAGACCATATCCCGGTCCCTCCTTGTAGACTGACCATTAAACTCACTTCAGATATTTGTATTGGATCAACTACACCTCCAAATTCAAGCTCAACCTCTGTACAACCAAGGGGAGATCTGGTGGCACAGAATAGGAGTGGAACTCGCACAGGCACTGCACGATAGATGGTATCATCCGCATGACGTCTGCAGCCAGTTTTGGCAGGTATGATGGTTTTGGGGGAGGCGATGTCACCTAGGCTTGCACCATTTCGGATAAACAACTCTGGCAGTGCGCTCCAGAAACCATTTGTCTGACCAAATACTGCACTCAATACCTCACCACTCTCACTTGTCGATCTCAGCAGCAGGAGGTATAAACATCAGCAACAACCCTAGTTTCCGTCTGAAACACCCGGGTGTTCCGGACGGCTCTGACGGCTCTGACGGAACCTCGTACCCTCTGACGGAGAATTACACGCTACCCGTCGCCCAGGCGACGGGTCG
>Ga0307515_10010894_pt1 | contig 17347 bp, 13 predicted proteins | sample 17_EM_MG_FD_194513 | JGI IMG/M metagenome (GOLD analysis project Ga0307515, IMG submission 194513) | Populus trichocarpa ectomycorrhiza microbial communities from riparian zone in the Pacific Northwest, United States - 17_EM | ecosystem: Host-associated > Plants > Roots > Unclassified | place...
GTCGCTTGCTCGTTGGCCGACGCGTCGCGCCAGTCGCGTTTTCTGCCAAGCCTTTACGCGAACCCACTCCGTTGTGTGGATTCCTGTGCGCGCCCTCCTCCTGCGGTCTCGCTGGTGCTGGGACGCTTGCTCCGGGGTCAATTCGACGTCTAGAATCGATTGCCGCCATCCGTTTTTCAATTGCTATCGTTGCTGTCGACTTATCGCGCTGTTTCTGTTTCGCCAAGACTTTTTGCGGGCCGTTGTGAGATCAAGGGTCGGGGTACGAGGCCACCTACGGGGCTACTTTAGCGCTCAGCGATTATCTCAGATTTGAAGACGTACCGTGTATCTGCTGGTGGTGTGAAACAGTGCGGTGTTTTAAATACTGATGCAATAAATAATCTGTCCTACGGCTGTGGTCACGTGATAGCAAGAATCCTACTAAGGCGTTTGGCAAAACTTGAATAACTCATCAACCGATGTTTGCTTGGGGTAGATGTCACATGCTTCGGCGAAAGGTCACCATTTATGCAACAAGTTCTCCCGAGCTTTCCAAATCCGAATCACTCTTACCGAAATACTATACACCACGTTTTTTCTCGCCCAAAGATTTTAGACTGTTGCCTTTCTCAATTCTGTATTCGATACAATACAACTCTACTACTTCTATTTAGCTCCCTTGGCATATTGGCATCCATTGGTCGATAAAACCGCGTTTCCGAACAGTGGTCCATTCAATACAAGTTTCGATTCCGCGATCCTCCTGCACCTTGAAAGGATTCTGACTCCGTATCTCTTGATCCGCTTTTTTGCAGGCTTTACCTATCAACATAGTTCATTAACACTACATTTCCAAATCCCAACTCTCCTACATCTTATCACTTACCTCATATACTCGGACCTCTTTACCACCGCTATGCCACCGACACCACCTACCGTCATATCCAATATACACACTCAATTAATTCTACCAACACTACCACTCATCTACCACCAATAATTACACAATGCCTTACTACTATCCAGCCGACGCGGCAGACAACGAGTTAGAGGGCATGGATACACCGTTCAATTCGAGCGCTATTCAGTCTGAAGCCACCAATTTCAATACCAATCAACAGAACTCTACGAAGAGAAGGGATTCGGAGAGTCGCATAATGTCCCATGACTTCTCTGCCTACGACGCCGAATACGACTTGGAGGTACATGATACCCCGGTCATGGCGCATAACAATCAAGGGAACCCGACGAGAAGGGGTTCGAATGAGGGAAGACAAATTACCCCGGATATGAAAAATTGAGAGTATACATTCAAATTGCGAACAAAATAACGATCGCAGAGAAGGATCTAGTGATTCTGAAAAAGAACACAATCGATATCAGAAAATTCAAGAAGAGAATGAAGAAGACGATGCAGAAGAAAATCAAAGTGGAGACGAGAATAAAACTCGGGATGAGAACGAAGTACAGACGAGGAAGAGAGCCACTATGATGAAGATATAGCTGTGTGGGAGGATGTCCATCAGTCACTATCAACCAATGCTATTACACTAGCCCCTGCCTCACCCGCCGGGGCAAGTGACCACGGTTCTGAAACCAGCGACTTCTACGGGGATACCGAAGATATTGAGGAAACCCAACAGCTAGGTTTTGGAGTTAAAACCTTCAGAGAGCCGGAATATTCAACATTGTCACGGACGAATGTTTCAAGGCTCCTGCGCAATCCCGAAAAGTCCATTTTCTTTCACATTCGACAATAAAGATATCCCGTGTATTAGTAGTTAACTGTATGACGAAGGAGTTAGAGATACCAACAACAGAAAAATACTGAAGTACATCCACAACCTATAATTAAATCACTCCCATATTGGCTCACTATGTTGCCGGAAGCCCTAAGGTTCACGGTCGTGACTGTCCCTTTAGACTTCACACCATGACTGTTCTATTAGACTTTACAGTATGCTCTCCTTTCTTCGCGCTTCTCTGACCTTCACACTTGTACCTACAATCAACACACACTGTTTCATATCAACAGGTTATGAGCCCGGCGGTCGCTAGCCCTAAATCCGTCATTACCAACAATTTTTATTGCATATACAGGTCTCAGCCGGAGATGAGTCTCGTATGGCCGGAGACGGAGGTGTCTTGTATGGCCGGAGACGGAGATGTCTCGTATGGCCGGAGATGACTGTTGACTCTGACACGGGCTGATGGCATTCAGCCGTACTTGCACTTTCATATATATTGGCCTTGTGGCCCTCTTAGATAGAATACAATCAAGCTTCTCTAGCATCACTATTTCAACAATTTTCTTTTTCTCACGACCTCAACAATACCACCCTCCCACCCTCACAATGCCTACCGAAACCTTCAAGACCAATTACGGCAACGTCCCGAAGTTAACCGAGCTCAATTACCCCATCTCGAGAGACAAAGTGCGCCGAGTACTCATGGGAGTTGATGCTTACGCTATTGTTACTAGAGAAGAACCTGAACCAGAAGGTACTAGCGTAGCCATCCGTACCGAGTAGCGCAACTGGCGTAGACGAAGAAACGATGCCCAAATTATCATCTACATGGGATGCTCCGACGAGATTCTCTCGCACATCAAAAACATCGTCGATCCTGCAGAGATGTGGGACACCCTCAACGGTCGATTCGATAACACGATCTTGAAACTCGACCATACGCAGATCCTACGCAACTTCCAGGCCTGCCACCCAGCAAAAGAAGAGAAAATGGATACGACTTCACACGCCTAATCGACTACCGTAACTAATTGATCGGCTCTGCCGAAGAGATCTCCGAAGAAACCTTCGTTACTCACCTGTTTGCCAATATACCAAAGGACTTTGCAATGAAAATCAACATCTTCGAGCGCTAAATCCCGCCTCCCACATCTCAACAAATCATGGATGCTATACGATTGCATAAAGAGAAGGCAGTCACATCAACACACTACGTTAGACCTAAGGCTCCGTCTTTACCTCAGGCGCAACAGAAAGAAACTTACCATGAGAATGGGTGAGTCCGAAACGGCGGCCAGGCCAGGCTTCATGCAAGCCGGCTGGGCCTGGCCGCTTAGGAACACTGAAATCGTTTAACAACTTGGAGACATGTTGTTCGAAAACACTTCTTCGGTACGTGGCGTTGGGATTTGCGGAGAGCGATCTCTGGTATCTTCTGCATGGATGTTATCGCAAGGGAACACTTGAGAAGAATGCAGAGGCGTTCAGACTTGGCAGGATGATGGTGGATCACATGTTTATCTTTCGAGGTATAGCTGCATCTTGCAAGTCCTCTCTGCTAAAGGCAATCATTGGCCTTTTGAGAAACCATAGCTTGGACTTCTTCAAGGTTGGGTACGGAAGCTTAGATCTGTATGAGAAACCGGCAGTCTCTAAAACTACACCCAAGGTAGGTAAATTCACTGATATTGTGACTAGGGAACCTCGATGGACACAAATGGCTCGTTGCCCAAATCCAAATGTAGCTTGGTTCAAAATGATAAACCAACGGCAAACTAGGAACAATGGTTCCAATGCATGATCGAGCCGTGACGTCTTAATAATGGACTTCTTCATTGACGATGACCATATTTCAATTGTTGACTTGTTTAGTAGTGAAACCGTGATTGAGGGTGTTCACATGCTGGCTATTACCAGTAATCATATCGGATATATCCTTCGTAATATCGATTCCATGGTTGAAGGGATTCATAATTCCTCGATTAGGCAGACTAGGGCTACAGCAGCGAATAAATGCGTTATGGACCGCCACAAGATCACCAATTTTGATGGAACGGTTACCGTCGTTAATTTTACAGGGAATGGCACCCCCAGTGAATGGAAAAATTGACAACATAATAGTTTTGGTGTACTCTGTATATGTTAGGAGCTCTGGTTGAGGTGACGGGCATTGGCCTTTTGGAAGTAAGATGATTGTAGTCGGGGTGGAGGGGTGAGCACTCACTAGTTTGGTTTGTTTTACGTTTTTGTATGCGTGGGGGAGTGAATGAGTGATTTTTTTGCATAGGGATTAATTTTATATGTTTACATTGGTGGGGTTTAATATGTACATCTGTTACTATATATGGTCGGTCAGGCTTATGGATACAGGCTTATGGAATTCAGCTGGAGATGCAGGTCGAGTGCGCATACAGGCGCGCAAAGCATACATGGTCTACTGTATATATGAGCATAGAAGCTCCCACGATTGAGATAGAATCAAGTCAACGATCTCCATCGCAAAAGTAACAACATCGGCAAAGTGCAAATCGCCTATAGACTGCGTTGCATGTAAAAATGCACACGCGCAGTTCATAACAAGCTTCCCTGTACACCTGCGCGACGCGCAGTCTATAGTCCTCCATCGTCGATTCATAGTCATGTGCCCATGGGCCTATGAAACAATATACGGTTGGCGGTCGATGGAGATGGACCTATGCCAGCTTTTGCTGCCGGCAGGCTTCGCTGGTACGTACTGTACATACTATGGATACTATCATTGAGACTTGTGAGCACGCTTGAGAGTCCACCTGCGCTTGAGAGAGGGCTTTAGAACCTGCTTGAGAGCCTTCTTGAAGAGAGCGCTTCAGGGTGATTAGTACTTTTCCGTGTTGACACGCGGTGTTACAGCGGGCGTGGAAAACTCGTCACTCGTCAAAGTTCTAAATAGAGAAAAGAAGAGAAGAACGCTTAATTACACGATGTCAAGATAACCATACTGAAAGTGGCAATCCACGCAGTGTGTTGCTCTGCAGAGTGACCTCATTAGTGTTCTTAATAGGCCAGGCCCGGCCGGCCTGGATGAAGCTGGACCTGATCTTTGCTAGTGAAGGCCTGTAAATTGAAGTCTGGCTAGCCGTCAGTCCTCAGAGCCTAGGCCCGGCCGGCCGCCAGATATTCTACATACCGCCAAGTCACATGCAGGCCTCTAGGGTATATGCAGGCTTCCGCAGGCTCAGAGATATACGTAGGCCGGCCCAGGCTTGTGCCAGACTACGTCTTGAATTTTGTTGAGATCTCTGTGGTGTTGTCCTTGCTGTTTCTTGTATAAGATGGAAGGTTCCAGTTGGAGCAACACCGCCACCGGTATTTGTGCAGTCTCATCTGCATCACGTCCAAGTGTACACTAGGTCGTAGACTTGAAGCATTTTCAACATACAGTAGCACAGTTTGCTTTGTACCTAAAATGTACTTGGATGGATTCAATAGGCAACTGGAGGCTTGCAGCTTCAAGGAGAGTGAGTTCTCGACCACTGCCTTTTATAATTGAAAAATTGTGCTCGGATATTTTTATATATATACAGAAGTCTGAACACTCATTGCACGCAAGCATGCGCACGAATCTATGTGCACTCAGCTGGGCATAACCAGCTGAAATTCATCAGTGCAATAGAGCACCTTCAGCGGCGCTATGTATCACCTACACATAGCTCCAGGTGATGTAGATGACCTAAATATATATGTAACAACTGACAGGTATTGTTGAAAGGGCACTCTGTGAAGTGACTGGTCAGCCCAAGAAATGTGTGCATTCGCCGAGCTGACTAGAACACCAGACTCAAATAAAAGTCAGCATTTGACGCCTATTGCGGGCGAAAGCTCTGTTCCAAATCTGTAGCATGAAATCAGAAACTATATCATACTTCCACAAAGTACGGAACTCGATGCCGTCAAAGGAAAGCACGGTTTCTGATCGAGGGGAATAGTGAAAGCTGCTGACTTGAAAATTGGAGTCCCAATCAGGTCTAAAAGGAAGTATAACTGTAGGAGGAACGTACAAACAGATTAAACGAGCCGAACGTTGTAGTTGATATACGGCAGTAGATATCGGTTATCGGAAATGGCTAGTATTCAATGCAGTACACAATGTTCTAACGGCCTGGTTCGAGGACACCGGAGATAGTTAGCCTTTGGGTAGGGAGTGGTAGTTTCGTAGAGAGTAGACGGTAAAAAGGATGATACAAAGGTTCTCGAGTTGAACAGGTTATTAGAGAAGTCGCAACAACTTTCCGCCAATACTTGGCAATACTTAGCATGTGACCCTCTTACAACACAGACGCATCATGGCTTCTACACCGCTTCCGTGAACCACAAACTAATCGATACTTTCTCTGCATCAAATCCGTCCTCGAAATATCCCAACAACCTCTTCTACTCGAAGAATACTTTGTTACTGGAAATCCTTCGCATCCGACCTATCCTCATCGGGGCACAATCCAATTCATGCAGAAAATGACGGACATTCCCCCCGGATACATTGTTATCGTAGAGGGTAATTTCAGCGACCGCGAAGGCCCCGCCGGAATCATCATCGACCGAGCCTGTCTCGTTGCCTGCGATCAACTGTCCTCACAAAGGGTTGTTACTGCCTACTCTCATTCTCCAGTCTTAAACTAATATGCAATATAGCGCCTCCAAGATGTCCTCGAGTCACGCTTCGGATTATCCAAGTGGCCAGAAGCCTCCTACGTACAATGTGCGCTGTCGGCTAATTCTGCAAGCGAGATGGCAGCCGTTTTAAATGCTAGAGATGTGGTTCCATCGCTGTTGTCGGTGGGGGCATATGATCATATATATGTTATGATTGATAGCGGTCGTCAAAGCGGGGCCCTGCCAGGAAATGAATTTACCACATACTGTCTCTTTTTGTCTAAGGGGGTTTGGAAGTGAATGTCAAGGCGGAATGTATTAACATTGTTGTTGTTAGGACAATTGAATCAATTGGGATGATCGACTTGACTGTGTTTAAGCTGTCTCGGCGATGAAACGATGATGGGGAGTGTGTTGGACGATTGCTGTAACTTGAAAGAAATTGAAGAGTCATCACCGTCACTATCACCCCCCAAGCTTTATGTCGATCCACAGTATCAATGGCTCATTTTACCTGTCTCCGCCCCTCCCCTCCCCCATCCATCTCGGGGATGGAGAACTACTGCAATTAATCATCTAAGGAGCTTTTGACGCAGTTGGTTCTGACTAGATCTTATGATCATATCTACATTCATATTAAGAGCTGCCGAACTGAAGGTGAGGCCAGTCAACCTATTTGAATAAGCAAGGGACAAGCATTATAAACCTTCCCATCTTGCCGAGGATCTAGCCCAGACTCTACGTATACTCTTACCTCGACTTAGTAGCTACCGAGTGAGGCAATGTTAGACTGAAACGAGACAACGTCTGTCTATTGTGAAACTTAGTCTATGTGCTTTCAATACTCGCTGGCTGTCAAGGTAGTTAATTGGGGTCAGTTTCGCGACAAGTGACGATAGTTTAGAACTTTAAGCCCTAAGCCCTCATAGCCCGTGGCAGCTTCCAATATATATTACACACTACTTTAGACCCACTGGAAGAACTAACTCACCTCCACACAGCACAATAAAGATATAAACATCACCTGTGTACCCTCCCACTTCTATATAAGTTGCTATTTTAAAAGGGTGGATAAGGGAGAATCATGGGTGAAATTCTACAACCTCCAACAGTGAGCGGTTTCATCGTTTTGTCCGTTTCTTTTGTTTTTAGTGTCCGTTTTTTTTTTAGCCTACCTCACGTATTATCCAGGTTTGATTTCAATCGCCGATGTGAGAGTATCTGCAGCTCAGCAGACGCATCGCCAAGACATGTAAGCTGCAGCCCAGATATCTACCCCGCATTGATATACCGCCAGGGCGCTTATAAGGGAATATAAATCAGCAGTCATACCAGTTCTCTCAATAACCTAACTGCTCCTCTTGACACTAAAATCAAGATATTATTCTACTGTCTCCAACACAAGCCTGCAACTATTGAAACGTTGTATAGGAGAGCAACATGCTCAAGAACTCAGTGGCCACTCAGGAGGATGCTGCGCTCTCAACTAGGCTAGCGGCAGTCAGTGAGGTACGATTGGATGGCTGTCACAAATTGATTTAACATTGTCCGCCAACTGCAAGTGTTCCTCCGGGATTCATTATGATCGTCGAAGCGGAATTTTTTCGCCAGTCGAAAAGCCAATATACCTTGACGACGATACTCACGCCCGGCTGTATGGTGTGGCGCACGGATATTGCGGAATTCGCAGTAATTCTTAATACATTTTTTTCGATCGGATATCCGATCTGACACTTCTAGGGGTTTCGAGCAAAGTCACGCCTGTCTGGAGATCCAACAATCATTTTAGTGAACTGCAACCTGTCCTCCAATCCTCCTGGCCGTGAATTTGCTTTTGTGGACAAATCTCAGAATAGGTGGCAACACCTGATCTCCAACTGTTCTTATGATTACATCTATATTGAAAAGGGTGGTCGCAAGGGGTATGTAGGAGAAACAGTAGATAAGGATGAAGACGTCTATAGACTGTTTCTATCAGAGGGTGTTTGGAAATAAATGTCGCCGCATATTGGTTGTAGCGATCGCAGGGCATTAATTCTTGTTCGGCGGTATTTTTTAATTGAATCTGATCTTACGAAGTAATAACTAAATTTCAGATCATGAGACTCCATCTTCTTTCCATGCACTGTCTCCTTCTACGTGACATTTAATGATATAGATTGCTAGTAATGATCCTTGAGATCTTGTACTCATGCTGGAACTTGCCGAAGAGGTTGATGAAACTTGCCACGGCCTGCGCGTAAATAAGGTTATGCCACCAGCAAGTTACACTACACGTGAAAGATACACTCACCTCATAGAACATATACTAAACGTTGGTGGGACAGCTGGATGAACCTATCATAACATCTGAAACATTAAAAGCTTAAGCATGGTCAAACCATTGCTCGGACTCACACTCTTCAGCAACGCAACAAAACTGTTTTGTCATATCTCATAATCCTTCTAAGAATATCTATTGCAATGTGCTTGTTAAGTGAAAGTATCCTCTGTAATTAAATGTGTCTATTAATGTCATGTTTCGGTCATATATATCACCAGGAGCTTTCAACAGATAGTTTTGGGCCATATCCGTAGCTGTAGGTACTGAGAAATATCACGCTCATCACGGGCAGCATATACATAAATATCACCCACGGTAGAGAGTAAAAGAATGATATCGATTCCTAGTTTTAGAAAACTGTAGAACAATCAACCAGTCTGAAATCAAAAGAACAACGAGAAATCCTGTTCTGGCCATCAATGCATAGTTCTTACCAGAATATGTGCAGTTGTCAACACTGCTTGCTGACTATCCAAAGATGATTCCTTAATAGGTGGAAGCCGTCTCGTGTTTTTCACAAAAGAGCTCCAATCCAGCTACATTACCAGCTCTTGTACTCCTTAAATGAGGCACAAGTAAAGTTGCCCGAATAGCAACGGTAAATATTTCAACTACTAGTGGTACTATCAGGAACGAATTTTCCCTTCGCTAACGCAGCCTGATACCGAAACAGCATTAACATTAGCAACGACTCTCCCCAGTCGTCGTTCTATGTCGGAGGAATATACGCTGACTTATTAACCTTCCTTTTTGTCATTGCATCTTTTGAATTCCGCACTAGAAGCTCCTCGGTTTGGTCATTCGCATCCAATTTACCACCAAGACTGTCGTCAGGGATGTTGACCAAATAAACGACGTGAGATGCCGTGGAATCAATCCTGACTAAAGTTAGTTAAGTTTTGTAATAGGCCAATATAGTAGTCGTACTGGCGAAGTGCATCTTTCGATGCTAGGTTGCAGCTACAAAAACGTTCCTTCTTCATCATCTTAAGACATTCGCTGCATTGACAGCTTCCACTCTCTGGTCTCGTAGCATCTTCATCAGATAATTCGTCGCTATCGTTGTCTCCCGAGTCTTCCGATTCTCCACTGTCAGAGCTAGAAACGTCGTCATCGTCTAAGGACGAAGAACCTGAGTGGGCTGTTTCTTTGTCGTCAGAGATGTCGTCCTCAAATCCGGCCAAACGGAGTAGTTCCTTCTCGAGCTTGGTAAGAGGACGTTTTGTAGGCATCTCGGTGTCGTGTGGTTACGGTTGTGAGGTTGGCGAGGTTTGTGCGGGCGAAGTCTCCGTGCCTGCAGGCTGGCAGGGTCGAGTGAACCGCCGCGTTGGGCCTTGGCCGAATGATGTTTCACGTGAGAAGTCGTCCGTTGGTTGGTATGCCATTTGGGATAAACCCAGGCAGAAACGTTATGTGGCAGTATGTGAACACAAAGCTAGGTAAGGATTACGGGGAAGTACGAAGGCGAGGAACCTTCTCATTGTTTGTGGAGACTTGAAATTACCATCCATACTGTTGCGGTTGTGAAATTTTGATAGTTGCGAAAGAGATCGATTTTGTATGGTGGGTTGTTGGTTGTGGAACGTTGAGATGGAAACGTTTGCTACGTCCACTACTGAGTTTTGTTCTACGGCAAAATTGAATCGAATCTTATTGTGGGCGCTGTTTCCGTGTTGGCTACTTAAACTGAAGTAGCACCACCCAAAATTAACCGGGGTGTTGGGAGAGTGCAGTTTTTTCGGGGAGCGTGGCGGCTGCAACTTTGCCGTGTGGGAGTTAATTTCGGGGCTTCGGGTTTTGTCAGATTCTTGGGGTCTTTGAGTTTTCATTTGCGCGGAAGCGGCTGCGGAGGGGAAAACTGTAGCATTATGCCATGGCCGCCAGCGGCCGAATGCAACATGATTAAAACAAACAAACAAACCCAAAATTAACCGAAATCATGCATTCTCGGTGTTACTTTGGATGCTTCTTTGACTTGTTGATTGACTATCTTCTCGAGGCCAGAAGGCCCGTATATATAGAGACTTGTCTCCTATATCCACATCCATATTGGTCTCCATATTTATCTCCGTTTGCTCATCTGTTTGCACTGATATGAGCCGCACTAATATGAGCCGCTCAGCACTCATATGAGCCGCACTCCTGAGGTATCTCTTCATACACCAACTGCATATCAAACGGACCTGATGAGGCTCAAGATGCAGGTACACTGCAACACTCTGTGTTGCATAAATAGACCTGACTGATGGTGTTGCATAAATAGATCTGACTGATGGCGGAGTTGACTGTAAGCCGTAGGGCACAAGGCACACCGCTTTCTTGTACTATATATTTCTAGTCTTTCTTCTCTCTCTCTTTACACTCTGTACCTAAGTCTATTCACACGGTTCTCCCCTTCCATATTTCAACACTCTGAAATCTGTTTTAGCGAGTGATGATATGTGGTCCGTTTGAATACTCGTCGAATTTTCAAGTCTCTGGACACTCCTGTCAATGATTCGATGACACTGATAAGGTTATGTCTCATTTAATAGTTGTCCAGCTTTGATGTGTAGTCGCCAATCTTGTAATGTCACCATTGGTGCTTATAATATTGTGTCCGGAGACTTGAAAGTCGGACGAGTACCCATACCCTATGTCTCAGATGCTGGGGACCAACTACAAAATATCTGCGCTTTCATTCCAACAGACCCCACAACACATCGCGATATCCAGTACCCCAAAAGCGAAAGATTTGGCACGAGATCAATCCCCCTGACCAACTTCCTTTAATGCTCTCCACCGTCATTACTTTTGACAAGCCCCAGAGACAACAGTTGCCGCTGGGGCTCAGTTTGTGCGTCTATTCTCCATCAATCCTGCCGCAAGTCATAATTTATAACTGATATAATTTAATAGTTTAGGAAGGTATTTAGATAGGGCATTCCCTCTAGGCAGATAAGTAGTACGATGAACACACCTTCACACTTTTTGGATACTTGTAAACTAATGAATCACCAGCGGCGTCTAGCACGGTTTCTCTAATTAATCTACTTTTCGATTGGTATCATGACCGACTTTCGGAGATCTTGAGACTGGGACGATTACTGCAGTTAGAATGCTCCAGTGGAGTGTACCATGTGAGAAGGCGTCTACACTCTATTCTTCACTCTTGCATAGAATGCGTGGGGTTGTTAAATTTAAGACGATTTTTCGCAGTCAGATGCTTTCCAGTTTCTTTGAAGTATTCGAAAAAAACATACCACCAATACCGAATTTCAACACAATAATTCAGTACCAAATTGCCACGGAAATGGAAAAGAAGTATGAGTTACAACCAAAACCGACCAACACGAGGTATAGGCACTGCAAAGCATGGCTATGCTTCAAGAACTGCGAGATGCTTGTCATGCCGTACAATTCTTTCCGGCAAAATGGCTACTACTCAGCATTCCGTTGCCATACCTCCATGATAGACTACCGACTGCACACCTCACCATCTCGACAATCCTCCAATCCTGCATTCGCGTTAGCATAACACTTCTGCCATAAGTTCTGCCGGAGGATGTCTGATCTAGGACGGAGCGGATAGAGAAAATGCCGAAGATGACAACCCCAGCGAGAACTCCGCTTGGAAGGGCGAGTGCCATTTAATCTTGGGCTTTCACTTGCGGATCCTGTTGGTTTGATTGTCATATGATATATTTATTAGAGTTTTAATAATAATCTTGTCATTACCCTGAAGCTAGAGCTAGCGTGACTATTCATACGAATAGCAAATAGAATCGGTTTTAACCCTCCAAACTTCCGTGAACGTGTCTGTTTCTTTACAATACGTATCCCTTAGTTTGTACATGCTTCCGAACCAAAAATCCGCACCAAGATTAATAATATCTAGCCCAGTGAAAAAGCGGTAAAATTACTTAGAATAGCTGCTGGGAGTGCCATTAAAGTCTAGTTCCACAGGAAGTCCTCTGGTTCAGAGCTCAAAGGGCGTTTGAGAACCATATTTCAGGGCCACTGTTGGTTCTTACGAACGAAAGGAGATTGATTTGCTCACGAAGCACATGGAGATCCGTTATGGGAATGAGGGAACGAGGTTTTTATTCAATGACCACAGAGACACCTCTTAACGAACACCGCCGACTGGAAATCGGCATCATCTTGTAATCTAAACCGAAGGGTGTGTCTATTGAGCTCATGGATTTCCAATATACCACAATCAAATCCCCAAGAGTTATACCTTTATAACCCCAAAATCTCTAAAAGATTACACCCAAATCTCCTCCTCCTACCATACCTTTCTTATACCTTCGTAGTAATAGCCATCACCCTCCCAGGTAACTGGTCAATCTGTAGACCCAACAGCGTTCTTAGCTCCCTAAGTTTGCTCCACCAGCTCCCGTTACCCGTGCCTCTCTCTCTACTTCCATTATCATTCACGTTGCTGTTATTCGGCTTTCGAATATATGCATCTTGCGGAACCAACTGTACTACGCCAACATAAGTAGCCCACCCTTGGTGGAATCGAACCACAACTGTATCCTTCCTCGGCAGCAAGTCTAGATCACGGATATAAAGTGTATTTGCCTCTGCGTTCCATGAGATTTCGATGTTGTCGGGTACTATTGTTTGTAGATATGAAAACATGCCAGAATTGTCAGGATGAATTGGCCGAGGAGGGGTTTGTGTTGGACGGCGACGGTTGGTCATGGCATGTTTCATAGGGCTCCGGCGCATCAGAATATCGGGTGTCATCTCGAGCCGTGTGAACGTGGCCGGAGGCGCGGTGGGTGTATCGTAGTTGAGTGGAGGAGCTGGTTGACTTTAGTACACAATTGAAAACTGGGCCAGCGACTTACAAGCGTCTATCATACTGGTATCTTCCGTCTCATGGGTAAGTGGATCCGAACGGAGTTTACCTCGATTTTCTGGCGTGAGGAGACTTGAGGTTCCGCCGATGGAGCTTTTGCCGAGGGAGCTTGGGCCGAGAAAGTTATCGTTGTCGTGGTCTTCATCGCGGGAAAGCTTCCGTGTGTTGGTAATAATCAGAGAAACATCTGCTTTGTATCCGGGTGTCTCCATATGCAGTTCATATCCGTCTGAAAGCATCGGTACGCCGGCCACTACTGGCGAAACTTCATCGTCTTCCGTACCCGATTGATCGTCATCCGAAAGCGGCGGTGGAACCAGAGAGATCTCTTCGTCGCTTTCGGATGACTCCATACCTCCTTGATCTCTGACTCTACCTCTTCTGGACATCTTTACAGCTTCCCAATCCGCCACTTTAGGCGTCTCCATACCTGATAGATCTTCATCACTGTCATGTGCGCCCATCACCTCCAAAGCATCCCAATCAACCTCGTATTCTCGTCTGGCGAATTTTGTGCTTGCCGATTCAACTGGAACAACATGCCGCACCGAGACTGCGCCCTTGGGTGTGTATCCAGCTCCACTCGAAAATTCGATGGACTCCGGTGTAAACTGTCCCGCGTTTCCGTCCCCGCGAATAGTAAGAGGGTGGTACGGTGTTTCGGGAAGCTCGCCTGGACTCAATTGCAGCGGTGAGCTGGAATGCTCGAGATCTGTCATTTCGGTGTCGGGACATTCATCGTCACTACTGGAGGAGGTTGTGCCAGTGTCGCTGGGGAGAAAAGCGGCAACAGTAAGTTGGCGTTTGCGGCGGGAAGGCACCGGGGTAATAGGAGAGGCTATGCGGCGGCGGCGCGTTGTGGTTGGCTGTGAGGTGGGGAGTTGATTGAAAGTCGCCATAGTCGTCTGCTGCAGCTCGGACAGCGTGGCGCTGTAGTTTTGTTCAAGACGAAGGGCGACCGAAATGGAATAGTCTCCAAGAACTATCGATAGAGGATGCCAACAGATGAAAGTGTGATGCAGAGACGGAGTGAGTGGGGTAAAATCGATCAAGGCTGATATCACACACATCTAGCACAGAGGCATGTACGTAACGCTGTCAAGCCCATGCAGGCGCCGAATTCCCGGAGTGATATCATGTAAAGTTTCAATATCTCCCTGCCAATAAATATGCATAAATATATGCCCTTATTGTTGAATATCCGTACAGGCGGCGTTTCAATGTTTTTGTGTACTCTCTGCTTTATTAATTTAACACATACTGATTGCCGAATGATGATAGGTTCTTAACGGTGATGCTCCTTCAAATGAGCCCAGCCGTCAAATTCAATTGGGCTAACCCTAACCACCATCTCCTCACCACCATCATTCTCCAAAATTGCACTTGGCGCTACCGGATGGGGACGAGGCAACACAATAGGCAACTACACATAAAAATACAATCCAGGACCCAAAATTTGGTAGGTTGAACAATGGCCATTGTTGATCAGAGGCTTCCCCTCAAGTAACTAACCCTTACCTTGCAGAGTACTACTCCTACCCCACTTTCTCTCCCCTACCAACAAACCAACCCAACCCAACTCCCACGACGTAACAGACATCTCCGAGATATTACGAAACTAAACCATTTCAACCCTACCTGTCGGATGGCCGGCCTCACTGCAATTCCGATCGAGATCATCGTCGTGATTCTCCAGTACCTTGACTCCCCCAAAGACCTCATCAGATGCATATCTTCGAGCCGCATATTCTACGCAGCGTTTCGATCATGCCTCCCCGCTACTGAACGTGACGCTAGGGGCAAGTGGATTGCGCACGCAGTGGAACTGGTTATCCAACAGCGCCATCACGGCGGTTTGTGGGCTCCGGTAACATTATCCTACGCATGCTAAGAACCCCAGATTCATCTCTATCGTTTACCGCACATCTCTGCCGCAACGCGCAGATCTGCTCAGAACACTATTCGCGCCGCCTCAAAGATAGGGAATACCAAACCCTCGATCGCTCAGAGTTCACGCGCAATTACTATCGCATATGCGCCTATGCGGGAATGACTCCAAACCACCGTAAGAAGCGTTTAGAGGAGCTTGAAGTGCAAGAGGCCGCTGGTATGTATTTTGTGTCGCAGCCTTTGCTTCATTATCCTTATACGACCTTTGTGGATGGATTTGAGCAGTGGGGGTCTGTTCGCTGGGATCTGAAAGATAATTATGAGAATGCAAGGAGAAAATTACGATTTGGTCAGCTGTTCTGAGGAAACAAGCTCTCTTACTGTCTATAAACTTTCTATTTCTCGTAGCAAATTATGGAACAAATAAGCCTATCTCTGCGCAGTAGCCATTGGTGCCAACCGCGAACTGACTCGAACAGATGCGAACTACGCAATAGTGGATTTCGGTATTGGAGATCTGTGCCCCTCTTGGCCCATCTTTTCAGGAATTGTAGTGGAGCTCTGGGAAGGTATGAACTAATTGCGAGTAAAGGAACGGGAATTCGTGGAGAGCGGATAGCTATGACTATTGGGGACGGTCATACCGGAGGTGTTGGTAGCATGCGTACTCCAGCCAGTGATACCCAGAACCTTATGGATGGCATGGAAAAGGTAAAGGTCGGAACCTCCAAACAGAAATCAGAGAGAACGTTGGTTGCCCTGGTAGAATAGACAGTGACGAGATTCATACCACGCTCACAGAGCTAAAGTTAAAGTCACGCGATGCTCAAAGCGCTGCAACCCTCGACGCGCTAGTCTATCTCGAGTGCACGTGCTATTCTCCGTCTCGTATTCTCTCTGTGGAGCCGCATCTTCTGTACACGACGTTATCTATCACTTGCTGCCGACACGTCTTCACACAGATGCGAGCAACTACGCAAACCCGATGGCTAACCCAAAGGAGTTGAAAGCCGAAATAGCAGTCTTGCGCCGCGGTACATATAGATTCCTCCGCCCCAAGGCATACAAGCCGCGCTTAAGTCCGGCTGATATCAGTTCGATTCCTGCTGTACTTTCCGAAGCTACCCTGACAATATGCCGCACCCGTGACTGGATGTTATGCCGAATTCCCATTTAACAGTGATGGCAGCGCTTGCAGATGCTAGAAATCTTATTGGAGATGCTGAACGAAAGAGAGGACACAGGAAGCAGTCTATATACAAGTCTAGGCGGGGGTACGATAAAACATATCTCTGTCCGCCCTCCAGCCAACGGTGCTAGCTGGAGGGATGTATCCGGTCATCCGGTAGTCCGTATATATCTGCTTAAAGTCTACGTACACCGGATATGCTCCAAACTGTTCGTTCGGTATACGATCATTTCTGTGGGCGGTCTATCAAATCCCACATTACCATACATCAAATATTCCATTAACATAACAACCTGTTGAAATGTGTGTCTGGAAGATTTCTGACCGCGCTCCACTTTATTGAACTGTGACACTTGTGGCGAGCTCACCTGAACGAAGTTTTACAAGAGCTAATGGTTTTGACACTGTTTCGAATTATGACTACCCACTATATTCCGAGTCATAGTGCTAGAGGCGACGCTGTATTCGTCATAGCTAGTTATAATGACAATATCTGACTATCTTCAGAGTTCAGGTTAGAACGACTTTATGCGTTCTTAGTTCAATAATATATTATGATCGAATACAGAATACAACTTCAAATCCCCTCCTTCAGAATTGACAGATCCAGTGTTCCGAAGCGGTCAGATCGACCGCCCGGTAATCTGTAGATTCGCAGTCCGGTCAGATGCGGTCACTGTTTCGAAAGCCGCCCTTGGCGTAGATCGGCCCGGTTTCATGTGGTAGATATCTAG
>Ga0307515_10010895_pt1 | contig 17346 bp, 18 predicted proteins | sample 17_EM_MG_FD_194513 | JGI IMG/M metagenome (GOLD analysis project Ga0307515, IMG submission 194513) | Populus trichocarpa ectomycorrhiza microbial communities from riparian zone in the Pacific Northwest, United States - 17_EM | ecosystem: Host-associated > Plants > Roots > Unclassified | place...
CTCCTCCCGCCTAGAATTAATGGTCGTGGCACATCGACTCTCGCCACACCATGTTTAGAAATTTCCTTGTATTCGATTTCCCTGGTTCTGCATTTATGGCAGGTTGTGATAAGGATTCTATGTTCTTCTTTAAGGCAATCTGCATGATGGCAGAGAAAAGGTGGCCTAGCGGGGAGTTGAACCCCAGTCTCTTCCTATCCAGTGGTCTATGTCTAACCGCTGAGCCATGGACCGACGGACCGACGATGGATGAGGAATTATCACACAAAATCATCACACCGCGGTTCGCGTGTTGATAGCTAGAGTAGAGATCGAGCCCTTACCGGTCTTCTCCTGCTCACGTCGCGGCTGCAGGAAATTTTCTACACATAGCCTCCTTGAACCAACTTTGTCCGCGCTGAGCGCCTGCTTCCAGGGCATGAAACAGAGTCGGAGTCGGTACGCATTTATTTAATACATCTCATATCTAATGGGGACCCCAAACTCTAACTGAGGTCGGGTCATCTACTAATACAACATTTGCAGTGACCCGGCTTGACATGAGTGTATTCTTTAGGGCTATGACGTCTTGGGATATCTTAGAGCCAAATCAGTCGCAGTTCATTGCTGGCTTATCACTACAGGCCTCCTTGATTGGATACAAATATAGCCCTAACCCCTGGCCACCTTTGAGGACGTACCAGCCAGCGGAGTATAAACATAGCCCGGGCGTGGCGCGGGGGTGACGCGGGGGTGACGCGTGTGTAGAAACATACGAGATGTACCTGATTCACTTCCCCTATCCGAAACGACGAGGGGGACTCTTTGTCCCTCAAGAATGCACGGTGATTTAGGATCCGGTGGTCTTGTCATCGAGGTTACTTTGGGGCACTGAGATCACGAGGCTGCGGTGGCGGTGAGACCGACTCCACACTGGATGTGCACGCTGCGAAGTCGAGGCAAGACGACGTGTCCTCGTGGCCTCCGGCGGCTCGATCCGCACATATACTGCTTTGTTCTCCGGTGACTGTCTCATCAATCCCTTCCAGACTCATATCAATCCCTCAGCGGTGATGGCTAGGTTTGCTCAGCTCAGTCCCCATTACTATTGAATGCAAATGAACAAGAGACGCGCTACAACTGCAGCTTTACTGACCTTAAATAGCGCTCATCCCGGTTTCCCTCACGGCATATCATTACCCCCCAAAGTGCCTTGTCTGTTCTACCTTCAAAGCACCTAAGAAATGTTGTCTACTACCCAGGTCAAGCGACAGTCGTGGGTCTTCCTCCAAAACTTAGAGCCGTGGACAATCAATATTGACTTAGGTGGTTCTCCCAGTGACGAGGCCCTCCCCAACGGATCTACCAGCGATTCTGCTTGCCCGGCTGCCGAACATAAGAACAAGAACAGCACCCCGACTCTCAAGTAGGTTTCCACTATCTCGCTATGTCAGTTCTGACCCTCTTTCCTAGCGACGTCGCATCTCTCAGGAAGGGGGTAGTCATTACATCGAGGAAAAAGGCGCCGTACACCATTCTTCTTCTTGGGGAGAATGGTGTTGGCAAGTCCTCGGCCTTGGAACTCATCGCCAATGTACTTCACGGCAACGACATGAATCGCTACGACTTTAAAGTTCTCGACTCCACCAACGAGCAAGATGGTTCTAGCAACCAGAGCCAGACCAAATTAGCCCGCATTTATGAACTCAAGAGCACTAACGGCATAGTGGTAAGTGCCACCGATTATGAACGTAGCGAGCATGGGTAACCTCTTCCGAAGGTTCGCATCCTCGACACTCCTGGGTTCATCGATAATCGCCGTATTCCGCAAGACGAGCCCCCCAAGGAAAGTATTGCGACTCAGATCAAGGAGAAAACCGACTCTGTCACTGCCGTCCTCGTGCTCGCCAATGGCACTGTCCCGGTCATCACTAATGGAACCAACTCTGCACTCTCCGCTCTCCCCACCATCTTCCCCCAAAGCCCGACCAATAATGTTGCCTTCCTGCTCACCAATGTGTCGAGTCCCCTCTACCAGAATTTCTCCACGAACACGGACACCATCCCGGATGCTCTCAAAGACGCTCCTCAGTTCCTCCTCAACAACCCCGTTGCGCTCCAGAAGAAGTACCTTAAGGGTGGTCCTAATGTGAAGCAAGGAGGCACGGATCGCGACGCAGTGGAGGCTGGCGAGCAGCAGGCTCTGGAGATGCTGGCAGAGTTCTTTGACTGGTTGGACAGCCTTGAACCACAGGCAACGACGGAGAAACCTGTCCCTCCCCCACATATCTCAGCCTGGATGGACAAGAATGCCCAAGTGACGCCCAAGAATGCACAGAGCTCTGCCATGTTCGCCTTGCTTGCTGGTAGTCGTGTGCTTTCTGCAGTGGGAATGGGATGTGAATTAGAAGCCCGCATACAGCCTCAATCTGGAACGGAGTGGGTGAGCCTACTGAGAAAGGCTGAGGGAAAGGTGCAGGAGGGAGTTTGGAGGGTCAGGAAAATCTTTGTCGACGAGTAGAGGCAAAGTAATATATGTATCTCTTCCAACGACATAGGTCACAGCACGTCAACTCTGGCCACTCTCGAGCTCACTTTTCTCGCGTTTATGGGGAAGTACTGTTATAGCCAGTCTTCTGGTTGGCCAGATGTTGTACTATGCATGTATATTACAAATCGGCGCATGGGGGAAGTCGAAACTTGTATTTCGCGCTGCACCAGAGAAATTGACTCGCATTGCTCTCGCTATCCTACACTCCGACGAAAGTTGAAGGACGGAGTGGACCTTGGCTGGACGGGGGACGGTCGAGGAGTGTTGTTGATAGTCTAGCTATAGGGACGTTGGGTTCAGCGTTCGGGGAAACAACTGCTTTAAGTACCCATAGGAACGTTCTAGGTACTCGATAATACAGTAAGGTAACGAGAAAAGTGACAATGGACGGCTTACACGCTCAGTCTTTGGGGAAACAGCTGAGTCTGAAGGTCGCCAGCGGAGTTTGTGATGTGAAAAGGCGGGAACACGAGAAACGCGCACAGTTCGGCACGCGGTGCAGACCAATATCTCCGACAGGGAGGATTCCAAGTTAGGGAATCAGGTGCAGGGCGGTGCAGTCGGAATTGGCCCATTGTCCAGTGACCCAGCGAATTGGAGGGCTGCCCCATCCCCATCCCCGGCATCCCCGGTATTCCCCATATTCTGGAGCCGAGCACTGGTCCCGTTGGACTGTCAGAAGTCACGCGGCCACCATGATCCTGCTAGCTCTTCCGATATCCTAATGCAATTAAGTGCCCATCTTGAATATGGGTCTGTGTGGTGCAGCTCCGCCAGCCTCAGTTCGTCATACTTGCCCTTGCAATGGGCCTGATGACCATACAAGCTATCTTTGAAAGCCTCCTCCTCGATTTCTTCGATTTCTACGAGCCAGATCTTGTCATGGCCACAGATGTGTGGGCGGCGGTTACATATCCATTTTCCAAAATGACGAACGCCAGACGGACCAGGTCTAAGAAAGGCGGCGCAATTTCAAACAGACGCCCGTGCGTTACGCATATCGCCTTACCACTCGCACAAGGGCCGCAGTTTCGTCGCTATGTACGTAAGGATACATATCCAGAATTTGGACTGTTGGAACCCTTGGGCTGTTCCACGAGGGGGGCGCTGGATCCGTCCCTTCGTCAGACTCGGACTAATTCGGACTAATGCAAGCTCCGGTTTACGGTACCTATGGAAAAGTGCGAGACCTGGAGAGACCGCTGTGCATGTACGACGACGACAATACCTGGCCTATTACATTGTTCTGCATGGCGGCCCCGTCGTTCGGACTGTCTTTGAGATCGCGTTTGAAAGACGAGAGGAATGGGCCGGCGATGCGCAATGGTGGATACTCGCGTAGTGAGGTTGGAGGATTTGTCGAGCGCTCAAACTCCTTTCCAACCTATTTCCAACGGGTTTATTAATAATTTGGGAACTGTCAACTATGTTCGCTTGCGCTCTTGGTTCCCGGCGCTCTGATCTCCCGGATCCTTTCCCGGATCTTGCTCATAAGCCCGCACCGGGGCGGGGATAAATGCATCCGATATTACGCCCCCTAGATCGTCTCGGCTCAATCTCTACCACCGTCAAGCTCACCGTAAATCCCTAACTGGGTACGTGCCCACTCGAGCACGAGAGATGCGATAGGATAGCACGGCGCTGACCTTGGGATAGTGTTCCCCAGCAGTATCCTCATCACACTACATCTTCCCTCAAACCATATCACCGTCGAGGCAATGCCGAGCGCTGCTCAAGTCAGGCCCAGGCTGTGAGTCTTTCCGTGATCAAAATACTCGACAGCTACTAACTAGTATGACGGTTCTTCCAGCAGCGGGGCCCCCTCCACCAAACCTACCAACGGATCTCCTGCACCCAGCAGGATGGCGCCGGAAGGCGATGACTTTACTAAATCTAATGCCGACGTAGATAACACCGCGACTCTCAAGTAAATTTCACCGACGCCTTTGGTGCTTTAGCATCAACTCTGACCCCATTTCCTAGTGACGTACAGTCTCTCAAGAAGGGGATCGTCAAGACATCAAAGGACCCAGCAACTCCACCATCCACCATCCTTGTTGTTGGAGAGGTTGGTGTCGGAAAGTCCTCAGTCTTGGAACTCATCGCCAACGTCCTTGCGGCTAATGGCATTGACCACTACGACTTCAACGTTCTCGAACATGCAAACGAGCAAGGTGATTCTGGTAATCAGATTCAGACCAACTCGGTGCGCCTTTATGAAATTAGGAGCAAGAACGGCATCGTGGTAAGTGCCGGTGTTTGTGAACGTCGTGGGCATGCATAACCTCTTCCCAAGGTTCGCATCCTTGATACGCCAGGTTTTCTCGATACTCGCAATCCTCAGCAAGATGCCCTTTACCATGAGAATATTGCGACTCAGATCAAGCAGCACATCGACTCCATTTCTGCCGTTCTCGTCCTCGTCAATGGGACCATCCCAGGCGTCACTGTCGGGACTAGTCATGTACTCTCCACTCTCTCCACAATCCTCCCCAACACCCTATCCACCAACGTTGCCGTCGTCCTCACCAACGTCTCGAGCCCTCTCTATTGGAATTTCGCCCAGAACGGTGTACCCGAGGTGCTCAAAGACGTTCCTCAGTTCCTGCTCAACAACCCCATCGCGCTCCAGAAGAAGTTCCTTGAGCTCAATGATGGCCCAAATATCAAGGAAAGAAGAGCGGATTGGCGCAAGGCGGTTATGGACGCACAGGAAGATGCTTTAGAAATGCTGGCGGGACTCTTTGACTGGTTGGACGGCCTTCCGCCACACCCAGCAACTGGGGTGCCCCAGAACATCCAGGCAAAGAAATCTGTCGCGTTCACGTTGGCTGCGCGTGGCGCACGGATCATTTCCTCTTTGGGGATATGACGTGACACGCGTAACCTCCATCTGGAACGGAACCGCGCGACCATGGCGGTGGAAGGAGTTGGTGGGGAGCCGTGCGAAGGAAGTGTGCAAGCAGATGAAGGGAGAGCTGGATCTGTAAGGTGCACGAGGAAGTCCGGAAGGTCGAGCAAATCTTCATCGGTGAATAGAAGCAAGTCAAAGTATACCCTCTTGTGTGGACTCGGTATTGGCCATTCATGACACATTACGCCGCTGTATAGATTTAATTACTAATTTTTGTCGTTCACTTTCCTTGGGTTATGCATACATAGCGGACTATGATACCATCTGTTGACTATCCTACTACGCATGTATATAGAGGGCAACGTATGGAGACGCCACTCCTGCTTATGTTGATGTAGTTGGTTCCACAAATTTTTCTACTCTAATGACGTTCTTGGACAAGGGCAGCCTGAGCTAGGGGCCTGGCTCAAAGCTAAATAAAGACCCGAAGGTGCTAAAGTCAAGAAAAGTTGATCGAGATGATGACTGCGGGTAAGGATTTCATAGGCTACTAAAACAAAATGTTCGTTAAACTGTAGCTGATCTACTATTCCAACGGATTCAGGCGGCCAACATTGTGTCTTCCTATTGACGGTACGCCTCAAGATTCTGCATGTGGCCGCTAACCTGATTCTAAGATTAATCAATATGCCAGAGACAGCGTGACCACAAGAGAGTACGGCGGTCGTACAGTCAAACCGCAATGTTTAGCTGACATTCCCTCTGCAACGTTGTTCTCCTCGTCTATGATCACCAATGGCAATCCATCCGTAACCACGTTTTTTCCATAATTGCACTGCCCCAGTGAAACGTGCCCGTGCAAGGAGAGCGACACACAATGCAGGGCAAATATGCCGGTATTGGGCCTTGTTTATGCAACCACAGAAGCAGTACCTTGTGGGTCGTGGCCCAGGCTGTGTCTATTTACCCAGCATTATATTCAACACCGACAATTCATTCGAGCGCTTGAGACGGGAAGGGATTCTCACAGGACAAAACTCTTGGAGTGTGCGTGCCCTGTTCCATCGGTGACCCGGAGAATCCCGGCGGGGTTTCAGCAACAATGCGCAAGGCGGCAGGTCAAAGGCACTGTTGTAAATTCCAAACCATTCAGTGCGAGCGAAGGTCTTAACAACCTTATGGCGTTTACAACATGTGACTAGCAACCTCAAATATAAAGATTATCCCAAGCATACTTGCTAGAGGGCGCCCGCACCAATCAACTAGAATGGTAATCACAGGAGTGTTTTTTGTAAACTACATGAATATATCATACATTGTCTGCCCAATAACCGTGTCTGCACTCTTGTCATTATTAGAGGTGTGCTCGACCTGTACCTGACTCTTTTGGTCCCCGGCACATCACACCCTGGTGTGTCTCCGCCTGAACCAAAGAGCCGATGCTGTCGCAGTTATGAAATCAGGTAAGCATAATATAATACAGGTACAGGTGCTGTCGGTCACTACTCACTTACTCCAGGGGAGTTATCACCGCTGTTTCATTCTCATCCACAGGCCAAAGCTCGGTAGTGGTCCATGTCTCCTCACACTACACCACCGTTGAATGTAGAACCCGAAAACGCCAATTTCATAAATTCGGGGAGATCGGGCCATTCTCCAGGTTTTTCATATGTTGGCCGATAGCCAAGCGATTCCAGCATTCAAAACAGGCTGACCCAAAAACGGAGAAAATTGCTTCAAAAATAGGGAATATTCGTACTCGGTGAGACGTCTTTCCTGAGCCTTAAGGTGAGGGGTTGAGTTCCGAATAATGAAACCTTTATTATCACTACTGGTTCGCACTCACGGCTGCCCAACATCTGAATTTTTTGGATATTTCGATCACCCGACAACGGCTGTCATATGGCTGTCACACAGCTAAATCCTAGTGAGAATCCAATGAGACAGTACTTATGAAATTATCTAGATTGATTATTTGCGCTGCGTTCCTTGAAATAGTGGCGTTCGCGTTCGTTCTGGGAACCCTCAATATTGCTGCCCTCTTCTCTGGATTGCTTTCGGAACACCTTCCAAATTATATCGACCACCGTCCAAGCTGAACCCATGCCGTGAGTCTCACGCGGAACTCTGAACCATAAATTAAGACTCACTCGGATGGCTCGCCAGGAGTGTGGCCCCTCCCAGCAATTCTATCAGCAATTCTGCTCGTTCAGTCGGGAATGCTCCGGCAGACGACGAGAATACCAATAACGATCATGGTTCCAATACCCCGACGATCAAGTAAGTTTCCAGGACATTCATAATCCGATTGCTGCTAACATGTTTCTTAGCGATGCAGAGTCTCTCAAGCAGGGGATAATCAAGACATTTCAACACGGGGTGGAAGAGCCATACACAATCCTTCTGGTTGGAGGGCCCGGTGTTGGCAAGTCCGCCGTTGTGCAATTCATCGCCAATGTCCTTCTTGGCACTGATATTAATCACTACGACCTCGATATTCTCGGCCGCACCAACGGGCCAGGTGATTCTGGCGATCAAAGTCGGACCAACGGCGCACACCTTTACGAATTCAAAAGCAGGAACGGCATCGTGGTAGGTTGTAGCTTTTTGGAACTGGTGAGTAGGTGTAACTCCTTCCCAAGGTTCGCATTCTCGATACACCTGGTTTCGCCGAGACCCGCAACGCCCAGCAGGACGAGCTCCACAGGAAAGGAATAGAAAATCAGATCCGAGAACTAATTGACTCCGTCACTGATATTCTCGTTCTTGCCAACGGTACCGTCCCGCGTATCACTCTCGGGATGGAAGGCGCACTCTCCACCCTGTCCAACATCTTCCCCAGTACACTGCACAGCAACGTTGCCTTCGTGTTCACCAATATTTCGAACCCCTTTTCCTGGAACTTCTGCCAGGATACTGTCCCAAATGTACTCAAGGATGCCCGCCAGCTCAAGATCGACAACCCGTTGGCCCTCCAAAAGAGATACCTAGAGCTCAAGGATGACCCAGACTTGAAATTTAAGGAGACGAAGATGCTCGAAGAGGTGAACTTCGGGGAGCAGAATGCTCTGAACGCGCTTGTGGATCTCTTCGACTGGTTGGATGGCCTTCATCCACAACAGATTACAGAGGAGAAGACGCGAGGACGCCTGGCGCAGGTGACGGGGTTCCTGAGCAAGGTCAAGCTGACTGTGCAGGAGGCAGTCCGGAAGATCAGGAGGATCTTCATGGGTGAGTAGTAGCCAATCTTGGAGATCGGGACTTCCCGTGAGACCCCGTTCACCTTCTGTGCTCACGCACCGAATATATGATGTCCGATCGTTGGGGGCAGGTGGCACAACCTCCGTGCTTTGCACTTTATCAAATGCTGATGTATATTGAGCGTGACCCCTCGTTACAACTACGAATAGTGAAGTGACAGAATCTGTGCTTTCCCATTTAGCTTACCGTTGTATGCCCTCGCCATTGGGTGTTTTATTTCCATGCATATTAAACCTGACTGCATCTGACTTGCATCCGGCGACTAGGTTGTCTACTACTGTGCAATCGTTCCATATCCAGGAAGTTGTAGGCGAGTATCCCATTCCTACAGTAATTTAACAGCCGACACTGCACGTACTGCCGCTAGTCAAAGTCTCTGCCTTTGGTACTTTGCAGCTAACCATCGTATTACTATGTGACCTGCTATTTTACCATAACAATGGCCACTCATTATCCCTCCCACTACACCATCGCAACTTCCCCCGTTCATCAACTGCGTGGCTTTCAACCAAAAATTGATATTGTTCCCTACTCTTGGATCTGACTTGCACAAGGGCTTACCGTACTAGGGCTATAGTTTGAGGGCAGGAAGTACTTCAGTCATCAAAGGTAAATACGGAAGGCCAGTTCTTCTTCATTAATGATTCGTTTGGCCTTCTTGGCAGGGCTATTCGACACAAGGCAGCGCCCGATCTACTAGATTACTTCACGCATTGATGATGCAACCACCCCGGGATATAATAAACAAGCGATATTGTCCCTTGGCCAAGGCATGGTGTCTAGTGCCTTGAAACAGTTCACGTTTTCTTGTTACCGCCAGCAGCTGCACAGGTGAAGCCCAAAGAATATGTAAGGTGCGGGGGCGGCATTTCGACTTTCAAGGTGATAGGCAAGGTGGGCAGGTAGCGGCAGGATGGGCAGTTGGGCAAACCACTCAGGGATTTCTTTAGACGCTACGGCTGGATATCTGAATGATGGAGATAGCAGGGGGGTGCTTGCAGAGGTATCAGGGTCGTAGCCCGTTGGTGATGATGCTATTCGCCGCTGGTTTAGAAATTAAGTTCCCCTGAAACCTGAGGGAGAGTGACGCATTAGCCGCACTATCAGTAGTTACTTTGCTCTGGAGAGGCATTTTCGGCCGAACGGACGACTGAGGAGGTGTGGCTGCCACTCCTCGCATGGAGGACGCAAGGCTGGACTGGTGTGGCGGCAGTAAACCAGCAGTGAGGTGGGGGGCAATGGTGAGAAGGGCTATTCGAAGGAGGATCACAAGGGATCTGGCGTGGGAAGGCCTGAATAAGAGACGGCGGGAAACGCCGTCAGCCTTGCAAGCTTGTTTGTTTGAAAGACCGTCAGCCTTGTTTTATGACGAAATAAGCATCGAGCTTCTCTTCTGGTGGGATTTGTGGAATGCATTCGCGTGCTATTAATTTATTAAATTTCTTGGTACTAGTTAATGCAACAGCAAGGTACAGTTGGTTCAGGAGAGGCGCCAGGTAGCGGATATCGCGGTAAAGCAGTTCTGGTGTTCACAGGTGGTATGTATTTATGACGTCAAAAAGGTTAGTCGTTCAACCCAATGGATGCTGGACGTATCAAGTGAGGAGCGAGCGAGGCGTCGACGGCGGTGCGGCGGTTTGTCGTTTTCATTATCGCGGTCGTCCGGAAGAGCGACCCTAATGACATCAACAGGCATCCAGAACCAATTAATATTCAGCCCGTTTTTCCCTTCCTCGACTGGCGCTTAATCTGAATCCACCCGACATAGCCTTTTTAATCACCGGGTTTCTTCTCCACTCAATTATTCTGGAAAAGAAAGCAAGACGGCAGCGGTGCGGCTACTTATTTGGCATAACATATGACACCTTGGTGCGTGCATGGCCTAGCCTCGTGCCGATGCGATTGCGATTCCGTGAATCGCCCTCCCTTCCACTCGCGGTGGGAGGACGGTTACATCGTGCAGAACAACCCAACGTCCCGACTCTTCTCACGACCTGTCTCACTCGAGCTAGCATTGTCATCATGCGCCTGGCTGCGTTTAAAGGCCCAGAATCCTATAGGACCCAGGCTTGAAATACCGCCCAGGTCCACCAGGGCATCGCCATCACGACCACCACCTCCTATTGTCTTTCGTGCCTCTCCCGTCAATGTTCATTCAAGCAACGTCAACCGCCGTCCCGGTGAAACCCAAGCCGTGCACCTCTCCGCCGAAGTCTGAAGCGCGGAGTGGTCCTCCAAGTGACGGAGTTGCCTCAAACAAGCCTATCAATATCAATTCCGCCGACGGAAATATTCAAATCGCCCTGGTGGACGACAACAGCACTCCTGGCTCGTATGGAGATAGGGGTAAAATCTCGAATATGAAGTAAATTTCCGCAATATGTCTTTGATGCATCAGCTCTGATCCTATTTCTAGCGACGTAGAGTCTCTCAGGAACGGGATCATCAAGACATCAAAGAGCAACAAACCGGCGTTCTACACAATCGTTCTGGTTGGAGAAACTGGTGTCGGCAAGTCGTCATTCGTGGAATTCATTGCCAACGTATTTGCTGGTAACGACATTTACCACTACACCTTCAATCACACCAACGAGCAAAGTGGTTCGGCCAATCGAAGTCAGGCCAGTGAGGCGCGCCTTCACAAATTCACCAGCAAAAACGGCATTGTGGTAAGTCTTAGCATTTTTAATCTGGTGAGCAGGCATAATCCCATCGCAAGGTTCACATCCTCGACACACCTGGGTTGGTCGATACTCGAAGAGCCATGATCCGCAGGAAGAGTATTGCAACTGAAATTCAGGAACACCTCGATCACGTTACTGCCATTCTCGTCTTCGCCAATGGCACTGTCCCACGCGGCTCTGGCAGCCTGCACTCCGCGCTCTCCACTCTGCCCACCATCTTCCCCAATACTTGGGCCAAGAACATTGCCTTTACGTTCACTAATGTCGCGAACCCCCTTTCATGGAATTTCTGCCAGGACGCCATACCAGAGGATCTCAAAGCTGCTCCTCAGTTCCAGATCGATAACCCTGTAGCACTCCAGGGGAAGTACCTCAGGCTCAAGGGTGCTCCTGATATGAAGAATACCAGGACAGGAATGCACGCAGCAGTCAAGGACGGAGAACTGAGCGGTTTGGAAACGCTAGTCGGTCTCTTTGACTGGTTGGACGGCCTTGAGGGACACCCGACAACGGAAGTTGTCCCTTTATATGAGAAGTCACATGATATCAAGCCCAAGACCACCAAACTTCTTACTCCGATGGATCAAGTGGTGGCTACAAAGGCAACAAGTCGTGGGGCTTTGTCCGCCCTAGTCCCAATTTGGAGAGTAACTACAAGGATATGGGGGAGGAACTAGTGAGTCAGGGCGGGTAGTTTGGGGTATTTCCACAGAACGCCAAGGGACTCTGGAAGTTCAATTGGACCCTTATCAGTGAGTAGAGACTTCGTCCGCTCTATTCCTTGGACTTTTCTGCCGAATTTGTTTGATACCATCCGTTTGCGACAATCCTTGCTATGACATGGACACGGACCATGGCACGGCCCATCGGTTCCCACCATGCTACTGGTTTAGTATGCATGTATGACGGACTATGCTTGTGTGTTTGTGTGTTTGCCAGGACTTTTTTTTATACATATATATGTAAATATATCGCAGCGCGTGTCCTTATGGTTACCTGCCCCTCACCTACGTGTAGGTTTCAACAAATATGATCACCCTCTTTACTTTAACGGCACACTTGCACAAGGCGTGCCTGGGTAGCGGCCCCCTTCTAGGACATGAAATTGCTCAGGTCGTCGCTGAGGACGGTGTGTGCCAGGGATCGGGCGATCAACCATGCGTGAATAAGTTTAATAGTACTGCATTAAACAATAACTAATTGGATAAACCATCAAAACATTTATCAGGCATTAACTGAAAGTGTTTCTCGCAATGAGTTGTGACTCTTTTAGAATTCTGTAGCGGTATATTAGAGCCGGATATGCGTCATGTATGAAATGAGGGTACGAATAAAGCCCGAGATGAATTTGATGATTCTGTAATATACCAGAGACGGCGGCTGTGAGTGCAAAGAGAGGGCATAGCCAAACTTCTCTCCTCTGCCGCAATTATGGATGTCACCTTTCGACCACCTGGGTCACAAGTTCGCGGCATTCGAGTCCTTCTTCATAGGCGTTCTCGTTTCGTCAGGGTATCATGGAGGTCTTCTCACCACACGATAGCCTCTTATTGTTTCCTCCCAGAGCCATCCGCGCTCCCTAGCCCAGCATCACGGGCAGCGCCCGATCCCTAGACTTCCTCGATCATCCCAGGAGACGGTACGGCAATATCTGGACGGGGGAAGTCGAAAGAAGAGCCAGAAGGTAATAGATAGCCACGATTGTACTTACCAGTGGAGATTTAGTCGCGCTTCACCGGAATTGGAGAGCATCCCAACTGACACAGTGGCTGTATCTGGCCTACTGCCTACAAAGCGCAAGCTCACCTGGTATAGCTCCTTTATACAGTGCTTTGGTCACCAACTTTTTCACTTCCGAGCCACCTCGATCGACCGACTGCGAGGGGTCAGGCTTCTTGTTTCTAATAGCACCGGAATAGTCAATGCATCTCGCCAATCACCAGTCTTTCAGGTTAGCAGGAGTCAGGGAGACCAGTAAGTACGACATACATTTTGGTGAGGCATCCACAAGATACTACTGACACATGCATGAAGGTACACGTCAAGAGGAAGTACGTGGAGCTCTCCGTCACGTCCCTGAGCAAACTCTCAGATGAGAATGTGAACCATTGATGTCGATGTGCCAGGCAAGGCTTGGAGTCCGTGGGAGTTATACGACGCCCCGCACCTCGTGTGAAGATTAGTTTATGACGCACAGACTTCGTTGTCTGATTTGCGTTGGTTGCATTTCATTCACCATTTCTTTTGTGTCGCTTTGTGTTCGTCGTGTATCTGGCCCCCTACTTGTACTATGGTACACGGCTCGTTGTGACTGTGACAAGATTGACCAGACATACAGGTTGGGTGATATGAAGACGGTGAAGCTCTGCAGTACAGGAATATGGGACAATAGAGTATGGCATCAAGAAAATACTGGCGGTTTGTTTGCTCAGGTATGACGGAGCCTGTCACTTGGATCACAATCGTAACAGCTTCTGGGACAGAGGCCAGAAGGGACATAGAGATAAGGTTTATCGCAGGAGCAACCAACTCGCGCACGTAAGTTGTTCAAATTCTACTAGTGGCCGCGCGCAGTCGTCTCATATACATACGATCTAGCTAACACAGTGACCAGATAAGAAACAATAATACCAGATAGCTAATGGTAAAGGTAATTATACGTGAAAATAATAATAATAATAAGTAAATTATAATATAATATCAAACCCGTTATGGCCGGGCGGTGAGGATGCCCAAAAGGTTTGGGTTACCCATAGCGGTCCTACGTACTCAGTTCGGGTGGCGACATGAACCGACGAACTAACAACAGGAGTGCAAAGGTCTGGGAAAGAGGGTTCTATGGCAGCTGAATCTTTGCATTGAGGACGGTGTAACACGGAGGCCAGCCGCACGGAAGCCATGCGCATGGGGCTACTATATTGCAAGAGATGGAGCACCACAAGCGGGCTGCGTTCGGCAGACTATTCGTATTGCTTGCCGTCTACATTAGTACGTGAGACTGGCTGCAAATTTGCAATGGGACCTGGTGTTCCGTTGGTTGGCTGCGTGAGTTCAGGTCAGGAATAAAGCCGAAGAAAGCTCGGAAAAAGCTCGGAGATTTGGACATGAGGAACCGAGCCATGGTCTTAGACTATATCAGTATATCGTCCCACCCGATGATCCCATCCTGCTGGTCTGCAAGGTTAACTGGAAATTTGATTTGCCTGAACGAGAGATGTCAAAAGATGCACGTGGATATGCACGTGGAGAGCATGATGCAAAGGGATGCAAGGTGAAGGGTTTCTTGCTCAAATGCCTCGACAGCCAACTGATAGCCGAGGGTAATACACAGATGAAAATGCTCTCAAATATTCATTTTATCCAGCGGCCATGCCTCCTGAGGAACCCCGGCAGTGCGTCACACTCGCTTCGTCGGCGGTCAGCTTTCAGTTCAAACCTTCATCCAGGCTTTGGTACCACCGCCAGACGAGCTCGTACCAACCCTTTCACAGGTTCTGTGAGTCTGCACTTGCGGAAGGGAAACCTTCACATGACAGGAGTTTTAGTGGTCGTTCTACTACCACCTCGGGTGTAAATGGGGCCACAAGGTTGTCGCATTGTGGCTCGTCCTCGCCTCCCGCCCGTCATCGCCATTTATACCCAACATGAGCAAGCTGCGGTCCCCTCTCAACTTGCCATGCACCCATTTGAAACTGAGTCGAGACGATCGAGGGTGTACAAGTTAACCACAGCCGCATGATCATATATGGTTTGTTGAAATGGATTCAATGGGCTCGAAATGACGTTCCCTGGAGTAGTCTAACCGCTCGAGCTGTCAGAGTACCTTCAACTCTCCAATGTCAGCCTCTGTTCGTATCAAGCCCAAGCTGTGGGTTTTTCATAGGACCCAGAGCCACGAATGATTACTGACTCGGATAGTCTACCCAGTGATGAGGTCCCCTCCAGCCACAATTCTACTGGCGCCATAGGAGAAGACGATACCGAGGGTGACTCTCCGACTATCAAGTGGGCCACAAAGATATCTTTAATGCAGTAGTACTGACCACTTCCCTTAGCGACATAGTGTCTCTCAAACAGGGAATCATCAAGACAGTAAAAACCCAGGCGAAGGCGCCGTTGACCATCCTCCTTCTTGGGGAGACTGGCGTTGGAAAGTCCTCCGCCTTGGAACTTATCGCCAATGTCCTTGCTGGGAACGACATTGATCACTACGACTTCAGCATCCTCGACCACAGCAACGAGCAAGGGGGTTCTAACAACCAGAGCCAGACGAACATGGCACGCATATACGAACTTACAAGCAGCAACGGCATAATGGTAAGTACCAGCGTTTGTGGAAGTGATGACTGCGTGTAACCTCTTCCTAAGGTTCGCATCCTCGACACACCAGGGCTAGCTGACACGCATTGTCTTCAACAAGACGAGACCCACAAGAGGGGAGTTGCGACTCAGATCAAGAATCACATCGACTCAGTCACGGCTGTCCTTGTCCTCATCAATGGCACCGTCCCACGCATCACTGTCGGCGCCGACTATGCACTCTCCATTCTGTCCACCATCTTCACTAAATCCTTGGCCAGCAACATTGCTTTTATGTTCACCAATGTTTTGAGCCCGCTCCACTGGAACTTCTCCGAGGATACTATCCCGGATGGTCTCAAAGAAGCTCCCCATTTCCTGCTCAATAACCCCGTTGCGCTCCAGAAGAAGTACCTCAAGCTCAAGGATGACCCATCCATGAAAACTGGAAGGGCTGCTTTTCGCAAAGCAGTGAAGGGCGGCGAGGAGGACGCTTTGGAGACGCTCGTGGAACTTTTCGACTGGCTGGACAGCCTTGAGCCGCAGCCGATGACGAATATCGTCCCGGAGGGCCAAAATATCATGTCCACGATTGCAGACACTCACGCTTTGATGGACCAAGGTGAAGTAGCTGGGGAGGCAGAGGCCTCTGCTGTGAGTTGTCCACCGTGCTTACACCTCATGCTGAAATCTTATGCTGATTGGGAATAGGATGTGAACCAAAAACCCGCGTCGGAGCAGAGCCACAAGAGCGCGGAGGAAAAAGATGTCAGTCATGTAAAGATGCGAGTTGCCTGGGAGCAGAAAAAACTGGAGCTCCTGAGGTTGGCCGAGGAGAAGGTGCAAGAGGGAGTCCGGAGGGTCAAGCGGGCCTTATCGGGCAGTAGAGGTAAATATTAGTCTAACTGTCCTTCCCGGTGTGGGATCCGACTTTGGGCGTGGCACATCTGCCATACAGATGTTTGGTACTTCTCTTTGGTCCTCACAGACGTTTGCTTCTGGTGTGCATGTATGTCGAACTATATGGCTATATTATATTTATTGGCCAATCTATCATGCTACGTATGCGTATAGAGGCAACGCATGGGAGAATTCAATGTCTTGAGGACCTCTTGCTCACCTGTTCAGCAAATAATGGCGCAAATGCACAAAGTCTGCGGACTTTGCTCGATAGCACTAAAGTGCTCAAGTCGGCCAGGAGGATACAGGTGGGAAGACCACCAAGGTTGAAAAAAATTGATATGGCGGGAATAGCACCCTTGAGAGTTAGGCTTGTTGGTGGCTACGTATATTGTTGTGTTCTGTTTGGTCTTCCCCACTTCCCCATGCCGCGCGTGGCATGTGATAAACTATCTTGTTTATATAGTGCGGAGGAACCCCCACGGTCCTTGCCCTGAGTCTCTCGATAGCTCATGACCCCGCGGGCACCAATTTTTACTCCTGTGTCCACAGCCGCCCACCCAGACCGACTCCAGCACTCTCTCCCTCATCGCGCCGATCGTGCCCTCGCCATGTCCGACACGACGTGGATTCTGGCCAATATTGAAAAGTACCCGTTCTTATGAAAATCTCTAGGTAGAAAATCCAGGTGGTACTATCGGCCACCGGGTGTCTGCCGTCACCTAGTGTCTGCCGATTATTTTCTAGAGATTTTTGATGGAAGCAAGGGGGGCCCCCAATTTTATGTACGGTAGATATAATACATACTGTCTCTATAA
>Ga0307515_10010896_pt1 | contig 17346 bp, 8 predicted proteins | sample 17_EM_MG_FD_194513 | JGI IMG/M metagenome (GOLD analysis project Ga0307515, IMG submission 194513) | Populus trichocarpa ectomycorrhiza microbial communities from riparian zone in the Pacific Northwest, United States - 17_EM | ecosystem: Host-associated > Plants > Roots > Unclassified | place...
ATCTGTTGCCATGTGGTGTGCTTGACTGCTTGAGAGTTCTCACAGTAGAAGAAGAATTTTGGGGTCATGCATAAAGGATCCTGGGTTAGGTAGGTCCCAGTTATCCACGGGTCTATCTGTTTAATTTTACATCATTAACTATCTACGCTTCTTATGCTGATGATGGTGATGGCAGCAAATAGCAAATGTCATGCTGAGCACTCGGTTTCAGCATGCGATTAGACCATTCTTCGTAGTATTATTAGGTTGAAGATATTCTGTTTGTTTTTATATTTTAAATTTTTTAAAAAATTTAAAATATTTTTAGTTCTTTTTTGTTTGAATTAATGTTTGGGAGTGTTTTCATGTTATTTTAATATGCTCAAGTCAGAAATAATTTTTTTTTTAAAAAAATATATTTTAATAAAATAAAAAACACTTTGAAAAATAACCGATATTATACTTTCAAATATTCTATAAAGATGATGTTGAACACTCAATTTCAGCATGTCATTTCAAGTTGTGTATCGTTGAACGGAGAATAAAAAGTGAGGATATATTAAAATAGTGTCTGAGAATGTGGTAATAATTATTTTTATTTATGATTTCCCTGTGTTTATAGATTTGTACAAGATCTCTTAAGAAACCATCTATATTTATTGTCTCATTAATAATATATAAGAAGATTTTCTGCCTCCCATTAATATTCTCGAAAACAAATGATTTTCCAACTTTCTTTTTTAATATAAAAATAATAAAGTTCATACTATATAAATACAATTAAGTAAAAGGATAAGACTAAGTTCATACTATATAAATATCATCTGAACCATTAAGTAAGGGTATAAGACTTCCCTAATATGAAGAGAACTCAAAAGTCAAGAAAAAGGATATTTGTTGGTCCCTAGAATTGAACACTCTTTGAAGTTATTTTGATTACTCTGAGTCATTTAATATATTTATTAGAAAGATATTAATTTCAGCATTGAAGTATCTTTTAAGTCCCCCAATTAATTAAAAACTGTTTTATTACAAGTATTTAAGACTTTCTTAATAAACTGGGAGTTCTGGGGAAATCCAAGTTCTTTTATACCAAATAATCTTTTATTGGATTGAGCGCATGCATTTCACAGCAAAATATTACATGCTTGGGAGAATACCGTCCAAAATGACCCTGGAGTCTGTATGAATGAATTCATCAGTATCAGTTTTTGTTGTAATTGTTAATCATACTTGTCTATTTGGACTAAATTGCGTTGTACTCTAAGATGACATTTTAGATATAAAAAAACACCAATTTAAGAAATGAATAAATAATATTTTCGAGAACAAATTGATAATTTTTTTCAAAAAATAACAATAATTTCTAGAAAACTTAAACTTTGGCCAATGAACAGTTTTAACAAACATTTGTTTGTTTATCTGAATTCAATGACAAGAAATTAACGTGAAATGATCATCCCAGTTCAAAAAATTGATGCAATGTATCAATAACCATCGAACTTGTAACTCAATTATGTGTATGCAAATATGAGAAATAAGATCTTGATTTCAGATCACATGTGAAAAATGAAGAAGAAGAAGTGGAAGACCGAATCTTATAATTTCTTAATACAAAGCACATGGTCGGAGACAAGTTTTTACGCTAATAAATCCACGCGCATTTAAAAGTCTACTGCCCGTTTTTATTTTCCTTTAAAAAATCAATATTGCCCCTAATTTTTAGAATCAAGTTTAACTGCCCTTCATGCTTTTTCCATAATAAAATTCGAGTTTTTGAAAAAACCGGGAGAAGAATAATTTACTGTGCATTCACATGTCCTGTCTGGTTGATTTTCTTAAGATTTTATCTATAAAAAAATAATTTTAATATATAAAAAACTGTCTCGAGAATATTCTTATCATTTAGATATTAAAATATAACATTTTTTTTCTATAAAAATCAAGTTTGCCAATTTTTCTCTATCGTCAAAGTTTAATGTTAAATTGAGACAAGCAAATTGAGTCATTGAAACTAGACCTTGACCTAGTCAACTCTAGGAGACCATCAATAGAACGTGATGGAGATTAAACATTTAGACGGACAATGTTAGCACTTATATTCGTTTTTTTAACATCTATTCAATCCTTACTTTACATGCCGAGCTCCAGCCTGTGGCAATGCGTTACGCCAGCTTAATCGCGCATGATCTGTGTGAAAAAGTATACTTATCCTCGAGGAAAGCAATATGTCATGTTGCTTGTTGCGTCCTTCGATTCGACGCAAGGTTCTCTCGTACGTTTTCTCGGTGAAATTCAAAACCAAAAGCTTTCTACTTTCTTTTATAACAAAAAGAACAGAAACTGGAGGGCCAAAAAAGCTTCGATTCGTATTGCATAAATGCTAATAATTATAAATATCAATGCGTTCATAGCTCAATAAAAACTTCAATGGACTATAATTCAACTGATATTAACTCTCTCATTTTGTTTAAAAACCTTTCTTTTGTAAAGAAGAAGAAGAAGATGATACTCTTGCAAAATAAGAGAGAAGTTCAAATCTCACATTTGTCTGGAAAAACAAGAATGGTCAGAGAAAGGTTTTTGTAATCTAAGTCATCTTGAAGGCGCTAACAGGATATTCTGTCGGAAAAATCTGCAATTTTCTGGATCGCTGCACGTTATTGTTTACAAGGTCAAGCAAAAGCCGGGATTGGTCATTGGCTACCTTAAAAGAAAGAGGGAACAGTATACCCAACACTGAGAATTAACTTTTGAATAATGCAAGAAATGAGTAAATTACTAAAAAGAAAACGTAAAGTACAGCAACTGTTATTCTTAACAAATCACTATGCAAGCAAGTAATCAAAGATTAACCAATGCAATTGACTGGTTCTTCCTGGAAACATGATGCAAGGATGTGTCGGTGATAGTGCTTTAATCGTAGGTCAGGAGAGGACTCTGAAGTATGAACACAACATGAGGTGGACGAGACGATGTTTTAAAACAACCAGCCACAGTTCATCAAAATTCACTAAAAAAAGGCCAATTGAATCAAAGTACATTTCCCAGTGACCAGATCCCACCAATCATTTACTGATTCAAGAACTCTCAGTGCTCTCCAACCCGAAACTAGAACAATTTCGGGTTGATGGGAAGGTAAGGTTCGACTCCACCCCCAAGTTGAACCCAGCACCTCTTGCCTGCAAGAGTTACCTACGACTGGAACCAATAGGACCATTGGTTGGCGTGCTATTTTCATCAAACTGTTGGCTAAGTTCGGATTTCATCTTCTTATTTCCCTTGATAAGTGGTGGTAAATCTGGGCACCCCAGACATGATCAGAAACTAGCCTGAATAGATGGGCACCGTGATGGCTGCTTTGGCTAGGAGAGAAAAACAACCACTAGGACCCAAGATGGAGAAGATACACAAAGGTCCACAAGGGAAACATACTAGACGCGCACATGTGCAGTAAAAAAACAAAACGAAAAATACCGGGACTCCTTGGAAAGGAAGACCTATCCCAGTCATTCAAAACCGTAGTTATGTGGAAAAAAGTTATCCACAAATAAGCTGTAACAGGTCCATTGTTTAAAAAGAAGGAAGCCCATTTTTTAGTAGATTAATATTAGCTAGTTCACCTTTTATTTTCATAAAATAAAATATCATAAAAATCTAAGGTCCTGATGCATGATCTATTAGGCTCGGATCCTAACACTCGACCCAAGATAATTAAGTAATGAAGCAGGACTCATTAGTTTTGGGTGCCGCCACCAGACCTAAGAGAATTCAATCCTAACTCAAAACCCATGAGAAGTGAATCTTTATGGAGGACACATAGTATTGGGGCAAGCGGAGCTGCACGACCCAAGGGATTTCGGTCCGTGCTCATGCCACACCCAAGCAACTTGGGTGAAGCTCTCCTTTCGAGCCCCAAGTTTCTTGGGTCTGGAAGGGGATGTCTAACTCGAGTTAATATTTATAATAATAATAGTAATTGATTTTACCCTTCAAATCAATTCTATATGTTTTTTCGATAGTAATAATATTTATTTTAAATTTAATAATATTAATGAATATAATAATATTAAACTTGTCTGACCCAGATTCTTATAGTTTTTAATCCAATCAAATCAAATATATGGTTTTTCTTCAATAACAATAATATTTTTAAAAAAATTAATAATAATGATAATAATAATTTTTCATTTTACCTTTCAAATCAAATCTATGGTTGTTTTTCAATATTGATAATAATTTTTTTCAAATTTATTACTTATTTTATTAATAATGTTAATTATAATAAAAATAATAATATTTATAACACAAATAATTATACTTAGAAACTTAAGACCTAAGAACCTTGGGTCCTGACGCCGGACCTAAAAGAAATGGGTCTTGATGCAGGATCCATTTCTCTTGGATCCCCACGCCCGACTTCAGAGAACTGGGTCTTGAAGCAGGACTCATTAGCCTTGGGTGCTGATGCCGAACCTAAGAGAATTGGGTCCTGACACAATATCCAAGTGATTTAGGATGCATGGCCCCTTAGCCTTAGGTCCTGACACAGGACCCAAGAGAATTGGGTCCTGACACAGGACCCAATGATAATTGGATCCCGACACATGACCAATGAGAATTGGGTCCTTATATAGGACACATAGTCTTGGGTCAGATGGGGTTGCAAGACCCAAGGATTTGAGTTTGCGCACCTACCACACCCAAACAACTTGGGTGAGGCGCCATTTCCAGGCTCAAGTTTCTTGGGTCTGGAAGGGGATGCCTGACCCAAGTTAATAATAATAATAATAATAACAATAATAATTGATTTTACCCTTGAAATCAATTCTATATTTTTTTTCGATAGTAATAATATTTATTTTAAATTTAATAATATTAATGAATATAATAATATTTATAATATTAATAAAAATATTAAACTCGCATGACCCAAATTTTTATAGTTTTTAATCCATTCAAATCAAATTTATGGGTTTTCTTCAATAGCAATAATATTAATGATAATAATAATAATAATTTTTAATTTTACCCTTCAAATAAAATCTATTTTTGTTTTTCAATATTAATAATATTTTTTTCAAATTTAATAAGTATTATATTAATAATTTTAACTATAATAATATTTATAATACAAATAGTAGTATTTTAATATTAATAATATTAATTATAACAAAAATAATAATATTTATAAGACAAATAATAATATTTTTGATATCAATACTTTTAATTATAATAAAAATAATAGTATTTATAATACAAATAATTATATTTAGAAACCTAAGACCCAACGCGCTCGGGTCTGCACACCTCAGGCCTTGGGAGCCCATCTCTATGTGTCTGCAGCCCTGCCTAAATCCGAAATGATCATTTTCTCCCTAACCAAAAAGACAACCTCACTCCCTGCAGTCGTTGCAACTCTTTGTGACAAGGGCAGCTTTGCCATCACACCGCTCAAATCCATAGTGCTTTTAGTAAATAGCAAACTCAAACAGTGCAATCTACAGTGAAATCACTCACAGATTATAGTAATATACAGTAATTCATTGATCCTCCGGACAATGCAATCCACAGTGAAATCACTCACAGTCTACAATGATTCGAAACAGTGCAATCTATAATGAAATCACTCACAATCCACAGTAATTCAATCTACAATAAAACATTGAGCCTTTTTAGTTATAGTTAATTTATGCTATGGATTTTAGGAGTTAGGACTTTCCAAGATCCATAGCATATTAATCTATTAAGAAAATGAAAAATAGGCATAAGAAAGCACCAAGAGTGTTGTGATCACACACGCTGGACGCAACACTTATTTTATATTCTATTTGTTTTTATATTTTAAAAATGTTTTTTTAAAAATTATTATTTATTTATTTTAAATTAGTTTTTATATATATTCAAGTAATTATGATGTAGTGATAATAAAAATAAAATTTAAAAAATAAAAAATATTTTAATATATTTTTAAATAAAAACATTTTAAAAATAAAAATAAAAATATTAGTTAGACTTCTACCTAACAACCAAAATTAAAACATTTAAATCGAGCTAATAATCCACACACAGCAAAACTAATCCTCCATTGCATTTCCGGTGAAAAACAATATTCATTTTATAAAAAAAAAACCGAGAGGAAAGAATGATTGCATTACCTCCTATGAATCTCAATACTCTTTCCCCTATTTAGGAATATTTGAAAATACGACAGTGATTATTTTTTAAAGTGTATTTTATTTTGAAATGCATTAAAATAAATTTTTTTTATTTTTTAAAAATTATTTTTAACATCAACACATCAAAATTATTTAATGATATAAAAAAAATATTAATTTGATATAAAAAAAATAAAAATAAAAATAATTTTTTTCAAAAACATTTTTAAAATATAAAAACAAACAGCATCCAGGCCATTGAATCTTCATTTCCACAAAACCGTAGACTCTAGAAACGCAAAACTTCATCTGTCCCTCATCAAACATCTAGATTATAGTCATTCTCCAGGAAGTATCAATTACCACGGTTGACTAAATTCCAAAATTGATCCTAGTATTACAAATAATACAATAAATCCAATGCAAGAGCCTCTAAATAGCCTAACCCATGTTTCAAGTCACCTTATTTCTCTCTTCCCTACTCAACTTTCTCGAACACTAAACACAATCTAGAAAACTCAAATAAAATAATTATATAAAAAAAACTAAAGCCACGGTACAAGGGAAGCTTTGTTACCTCTTGTAGCCCAAGGTCATTCCCCTGGCGTAGAGTCCCGGGACAAAAAGAAAAGGAAACAGAGAGAAACGGAGGCATTTATTAGCTGAAATCTATAAGCTTTCTGCAAAAAAAAAAAACAAAGAAACAAACGAGGGCTTAAACTCGAATTCTTGAATGCAGAGTGAATACAGATCACAAGCCATCCGTTTTCTGACCCGTGAAAAATTAATCATTCTGGGCTTGTGGGCAGAGGTTATTTTTCATTCCGAAATTCTCAGCTGAAATTGCTATAGCGTGTCTTGGAATTTTGATTTTGTTGAACATTTCTTGATGAACAACTTCTGCATGGAGATGTGTATAATGCAGGGACGTTAACTGATTATCATAGACTCGTGGGCTCATTGTCGTCGTTTTCTACTTTCTACAATCTAACTTGACATTTCGCTGATTAGATAGATGACTATTGTCACTGGCTTTTGGTTGGTTTGGTCACCTAAGATTTTGTGATTGATACCAACAGCGAATGTTATCAAACCCGAATCGAACAACAATCCGGTCACGCTATCAGATCACCGGTCCAATTAGTAAATCATTGATCGAACGGCTAGGTCGAATCATATTATAGTATAATATATTTTTGCAGCAATGAAGTATAAACAAAAAAGGATGAAATAAAGAATGCATGATTTTTAAAAGCACAGATACCAAGATCAAGTGTTAATTTACAATTACTATTTTTTTAATAACTGGGTCAATGCTAAACGCACCAGTTGAACTATTCTTTCTTCTCTCATTTTAATAAACGGATTAATGCTTGACCCACTAGTTAAACCGGCTAAGTTTTACCTAGTTTGGCTAAATTTGACCCGATTTGACTAAGTTCCTATCTTTAACATCAACCCAGTTCGGCTAGATGGCCTAATCATCTGGTTTTGATTGGACGAGCTGGTCCAGTCAGATTTCGACAACACTGCTAGGAGGCCCTCGTATTATTCAACTCGATTTAAAACAATTTGTGAATTTCTAACTCTAGCATGCTGCCAGACATAAGAGAGGCCCTCGTATTAACAGTTTGTGCAGCTCTAGAAGAAAAAAAAGAGAGGTGGGTCCTCGTAATCAGATTAAGTATGACTCGATACAACAAATATAGAATATAAATATATAATAAAGGGTTTAATTCATGAATAGTAGAGGCTATATCCTTCACAGGCAAAGAGCATGACCATGGTGCATTTAAGGAGACGGTGTCCTTGTGTCAGTGTACTAACAAAGAGTACGAGTTTTATGTTAGAAACACTTTTTACTACATATCAACGACTACAATTCACGTTCATTGGGATTGCCAGAGCCATTTGTCCAAATAAAAACTGCTCCAGCATGACCTCAAGCACGAGAATTTACCCCATCACACTACCAAACATGCAACAAACTCCCCTTCACAGTCCATGCAATGATGTGGCAACAAGTGATTTGCTTTAAAGATGATGAAAGTGGAATGACAGGAAAAGATACACATGCGGTTGAAAACACCACACAATAGCTAGTCCCCGTGCTTTTGTTTTTTTTTAAAATTTTAATATGTCATTAAAAATAAATTTTTAAAAACTAATTTTTTTTTATTTTAATACCTTTCAAGAAAACCATTTTAAAAAAGAATCATTCACTGCATTTTAAAAAACAAGATGATGTACTTTATAAAAATATCAAAACAATATTTTTATTTTTAAAAGTTATTTTTAAGATAAAAAAACAAAAATAATCTAAAACAAAAATTCAATTTTTTTTTAAACTACAGTTAAAAACAAAGGGCCAACGACCCCCTCCATTCCAAAATGCACAACAGATTGGTGGCTGTCCTAGGTTCACTGATCTAATTCTATTGAAAAGCAAACATGCACGGCATTCCCAAACAGGCACGAGCCACCATTAATAAAATATTGGTCTCTCCTAGGTTCACTGATCTAATTATATTGCCCGGACTCAAAACTCCCACCAACACCTTTTAGGTTCAAGGTTTGCATTTTGCGGGCCAACACTTAGTAGACGGGCATGCTGCGGATGCAATCTGTTTATTTCAGATGCAAACATCATCCAGCACAAAACCTGAAGACAACAGTTGTGTACCTTCGGCTACAGGCAGGAAATGAAGTAGGATTAGGATCGCAAAAATTCCATAATCGCCCAGATGCTAAATTCATAATAAGGTCAATAGGAAGACCACCCTAGACACACCCTGGTCGGAAAAAAACCCAGACTCCTCTAAAAGAAAAGCTAAAAAAAATCAAGAATGAACTTCATCTTGGGAAATCCAGTGGAAATTATGGAAAATCCCCACAAATAAGTTGTATACAAGCCACTCAATATTTCAAAGACAGATGAGTTCATATAAAAAAACTTGTTTAAATTAAGGAAAAATGAAAAAACTTATTTAAATTAAAGTAAAGGTGATCACTCAACCAAATGAAGAACAAATTGGTGGAAAACACCGACTGATACAAAAGTCCCTGATTAATTGACTACAAAAATCCTCTCTGCCAGATACAATTATCCTGAGTAACTGCAAGAGTAAAAAACAACAGTATCATAACCAAAGTCAAAGATAAATCTCCAGCACAACGCTCCAAAAACAAAAGCAGGCACTGAAAATTGTGGTCGCGAAGCCAGAGAAAGGAATCATATAGGGCGGATGGGTTAAAACACACTTCTTCTGTTATCCAAACCTGATTGGCCATGAAGTAAACCCGATGTTAAACTATCCAAAACAATTGCATACGCCAAGCTTTGTCAGTATTACAGTCACAACTGTATCCTGAAAAGATGGCACTTGGTTTTTTGAAAGGTAGAGATTAATATAGGACTGGAAAGTGATAATTAAATTACAAACTGAAGGAGCGCTTTTATTTTATAATACTGATTCATGCATACAAGAGTAGTAAAGCACGGTTTACAGACCAATTTGGGAAAAAAAAAAAATCTTGGCAGTTTGAGTGAAAATAAAGGCTCCCCTTCATTTTGTAAAAAATTGTAATCCACCTCGCATCCAGCTTCCAGAAGAAACCATTTGCAATATATGATTTTAAAATTAGTCGAAAATAAACATGCATCAACAGTAACCATTTACCAACATCATCACAACCATTTCCCACAGATTACAATCCCACAAGACAATCAAAGTAATCTATGTTCTATCACAAAAAAATTATCCACCAAACTTACACATTAGATCCTGATCTTATAGAGGCAAAATTCAAATTAAAGTGACAAGGTCAGGGCAGGAATGCAATTCTATTACAACCATAAACAATCCTACATAAAGAAAGCACTAGAAGTAGGAAGCAACACATAAATGAGCTATTGGCAATGATCACAGGGCAAAGTGTTCCTCAGATAACTGTACCTCAGATATTGCTGGGATACATGAAAACCCGCACTTGAGCTCCCTGCAAATAAACCAAAAATTAATTAGATAAAGCCAAAGAGGCAGAAACTATGGCATACCAATAATAATAGCTTTGTTTATCATTATTTTTTAACAATACCATTGACTTTGGAGGCAGATTGGATTTGAACTTGGCTCTCACTACACCGCTGTTACCATGGGGCCTAGTGACCTTGCCCCAAATGCAGCGATAATGGGATCCATCCCTTTTCACCTTGGCCTTGTAGATGTATGCCATCCGCTTCCCAGCATACCATGCAACCTCTTCTTTTGTGTTGACGCCCTCAATCTGGATCAGTGATGTGTTGGGATATTGGTTGGACTTCGACCTACAACAAAAAAATATTTTAATCTCCAAACTAATCCACACAGCATGTCCATACTCTGTTTCATTTCTTGTCACATACTATTCATTTTCCGAAGCTCACACAAAAGAATCAAAGTACTAGAAGTAAATCCACTATATTAGTTGCACTAATTAGTCAATTAAATATAGTTCATTAATAAACAAGCAAAACTTGTTTTGTTTAACAAAAACAAATTCTCTAGCAAAGCTAATAGAGCATTTGCTTTTGATGAAAAGCATTTACTATAGATATAAAAAAGGAAAAAAAAATTCAATTAGCACAACAGAATGACAATAGCCTCTAAATAACCTAACCCGTGATTCAAATACCCTAATTTCTTATTTTTCTCATTCAAATTTCTATGTAACCAAAAACAATCATAAAATACAAATTAACAGATTAAAACCAGAGTACTAAAGTCAAGTTTCGGTTATTACCTCTTATAACCCAAGACTGTTCCCCGTACATAAAGCCTAAAAAGAGAAACAGAAGAATCGTCACGAACGCAATTATTAGCTTAAGTCTGCAAATTCTTAAGAAATGAAAACTGAATACTTTTATCCTATAAACATTTGCGTATAAGGAAGGGCGTGCGATTATAGATCGCAGACCTGACTCGCTCTCCTTGGCGTCCCTTCACCATTTCAATTCGCCGAGTCCAAACTCCCTCGCAAAAAGCTGCTCACACTCCGCAGCGGCAACGCGTATACCAGAAAACCCTAGATTCTAGTTCTTCAGTGTGTTTATATAGAGGAAGGAGAGTTCGTAGGCCGTTCTTATGGACTATAAGAGTAGGCTTTTGATTTGGGCCTATGGCCCATATTAATTTTATTCAAGAAATACGTTTGTGTCAGCTACGCTTTTTTTATATGTAAATATTAGGCCTTCTGGTCCGTGGAAATTATCAGTTCCTGATGCTCCTAATCTTTTGGCGAGACGTCCTTCTAATTTATATTTGGGCTCTTATGAAACCCATCATGGCTGGATAGCATCCAAATTTCAGGATCCTATAAATAAACAAATGATGGAAACAACAATTATCGGCAAAACTGTTAAACAAAACTAAGTACAGTTTTTTTTTTTAATTGTTGAAAAGTGTTTTTTTGTAAAATTTTAATTTATTTGTTTTAAATTATTGTTTTTAAGTTTTTAGATTATTTTGATGTAATGTTATCAAAAATAAATTTTAAAAAATTAAAAACAATATTATTTCAATATATTTTTAAATAAAAAATATTTTAAAAAACAACTATAATTATAATATTAATTCAATGGTCAGCCAAATCAACATTCTACCATCTAGAAAATAGGATGAAAGAAAGGTGAAAAATAATAACAACAACAAAAATTCAGTAAAAAACAAATAAAATTAAAGTTCTAAATACTAGTAATACATTATTACTGGTAGTACTCTAGAAAGAAAAACAAAAAAAACTTCAAGTACTGTTTGTTTTTGCGTTTTAAAAATACTTTTAAAAAAATTTAATTTTTTTTTTATTTTTATCTTTGCTTTAAATTATTATTTTTTTGATATTTTCAAATTATTTTAATGTACTAATATCAAAAATAATATTAAAAAATTAAAAAATATTATACTCACTATTTGTTTTTCAAATAAGATGGCAAAAATATTACCCAGCCTTGCGTCTATAATTATAACTTCGATACTTGAAGAACAATCACTCTAAAAATTCATTACACACCGTTGTTGTCACATTATGCCTCAGCAGCATGCGACAACGACGATAAAGAATGGATGCTAACATCCGTTCTCCTCGCAGATGTTGCGTTAATTTGATGCTAGAGCCGATGAAATTAACATTTTCGCAATGGCATTAACGATGCTCATTCCAACGATGGATTGAACCAAATGAAAAATAAAAAAATCAAGCTTTTGAATTGTTAATTTGAGTGGTTATTCTGTACAGTCTGATTGTTATAGAAATGTTACTCTTTTCCAACTAAAAAAAAACATAATGTGATCAGCTCTACACATTCGTATTCTCGCCTTGCCAACATTGGTATTGGCCTTGCAATCCAAAGACTTGGTTGTCGTGCAATGTATGAAGGACTAGGGATTTACAGAAGAAATTGAAAAGCTATAAGTTGGTCTATAGACTCAAGAATGATGGTCGACTGTTCATAGCTCTTCCCTTGAGGTACCTGGAAAAAATAACAGGACACGATAACTTTGCTAGATCTTGCTAACTAAGCAGCACCAATTGCAGATATGAAAAAGACATGCTGGCTTTCACAGGTTGCCATCACATTCTTACAGAAACCGAGAATAAGGAGTTAAAGGAATACATAGAGTAACACACTAGAGAACAAAATTATCAAAGGCACAAAGCAGTGATTTGAAGGGTTTTGCCCCTAGACTACAACAGAGATTAGTAGCAGTGTTTCTTGAGGCATTGGGATTTACTTTAGCTGCAGGGAAAAATTATTGTCATGACAGGATTAAATCACTGATAGCTAAGTACCTAAATATATACACTCAGTTCTCTCTGGCAAAGGAAGAAGAATTGAAGCCAGTTATGGACTCCCAAAACCAGCTAGACTATATTGTAGCTGTCGAGAGTGGTGTTTTTGTTCATAGCTATGATGGTAATATGGCCAACGCAGTTACAGGTCACTGAAAATATGAAGGAATTTTGTTGATTTGCCAGATGAGATTTCCAATGTCGAAAATTCTAGCTTCAATGAAAATGAATGGTTGCATGACAAATTATTCTAGGTCTACAAACGCTTGTCTTGTTTCAGTGTATGACGGGGATAATTTTTATTTCAGCATAAAACTCAATTTGCTCAAATGTTGATAATAAATCTACAATTTTTCCCATTCCGCAATCAAATTTACAAGGAAAATTGTACTCGCAACAGTCCACATACTATCAGAAATTCAACTATACCAATCCAGAAAGAGGATTGAAAAAGTAAGAACAAAAAGGAAAAGCAAGAGAAAAGTCCTGCTACTGCTATTCCGCTGTATTGCCTGAGACAACTCTTTGTTTCCAAGCTCTACGTTCTTTGTAGCTTCAACTGCCTACAGGACAACGCAAAGAAAGGTGTGAGAATGGATTACAAAACAAAGAGCCAAAAAAAAAAAAAACACTTAAAATGATTATCAGTTCAACAGGAAGACCAAAAACACAGGCAATTTTGTTCCTCCTTTTTCCTCCTCCTTCCTCTTCCTCTTCCTCTTCTTCTAGTTTTTTTTTTGGATGCAGAGGCTCTGTTGTACCCAAAGCACTGCACTAAATTTACCCACTAGCCCAGAAATTAATTGATATACTATAAGCTTAGATAATACAATCCGAATGCAATCGGGTATAAAAGAGAAATGAACAAGAACGTCATAGGATATTTCTTTTTTGCCCTCAGAGTTTAAAATGCAAAGGAGCATTCTGCTTGCAGTTTATTCTTCGTGATGCAGGCTAGAGCTAACATTCAAAGCAGATTTTTACTTGACAGGACCCAACCATGCAGCCTCACATACACATTAATTTTCCATCCAAAGATATAGGAGGTTCAAAGAAATGTAAGTGTTCAAGCTAGACATGCTGACCTGCTCATACAGAAGCTCTATTTGTTGTGCTTGTTGCAGAACATGCGTTGACATTAGGTGATTCAATGCAGACATTTCCAGCATCTTAGTTTCGGTTTCTTGAACTGCTTCTAGAAGACTAGTCAATTCCACCTGCATAAAAGTCCATCAGCAAGCAGCTCAAATTGTATCAACCTCAAAGACCCATCTGAACAATTGAAGAATCCCATACTGGAAAAGGTTGTGAGAAGCTCATCAATAGATATTCTTATAACCTGCAGGGCACGAGTCTCATCATCCAACACTTGCTGCTGCACTCTAAGAGACTCTGGCTGAATGTCATCAGGTTCACTGAACTCTAAATTGTTTGTTTTAGAGGAATCAACAGTAGTTGTATTTGTATTTGCAGCCCGGTTAAGTTTTCTTCTTGGTATCCTCTTATTAATAGCATCTTGGAAGCGTATAGCTCTTAGCTGATCAAACCGTGCAGTGACAGAATGAAGTTTCTCACTTAAAATCAAAACCTGCAAATTTAAAAGCAGTAGCATGGTGAATTAATTCGGCAAAAAAATGCCTTAAATTTCATTTCAGCCCAAAAGGAAAAAGTGAATCCTATGCTGGGATTTCAATATAGAAAGTGAAGTTATTAGCAAATCCTGAATCTGCAAAGAATGAAATTTGTATTAAGACTAAACAAAGACAACTGACTCTCTCTCCACCACCACCACTGTGATAGCAACAGAAAGGGTTTGCATCACAATACTTGCATGAAGCATCAAAACACTGTTTGTAGTTATAATATCTAATACAACTGAGAATTGTGACAATTTACAATTAGAGTTCCAAGGTCCCTAATTGATTTAATATTCGTACTATGCTACATGTTTAGAAGAATAGATCTAAATTAAATAACAAACTTCAATCACAATCTATACCATGGAGATTAGGAAGAGAGAAAGGTGATTCAGTCAAGGAAGGATACCGTTCCAGCAAGCTAAGTATTTTATCCCCAGACAAATTTAGCATGCAATGAATAAGCTCGGTTAAAACTAAAGAAGAGAATAACCATACCACCCCATGTTTGTGTGCTATAGTATCAGTGGTGGAGGTATCAGCCTTGATGCCAAGCCACCCCTTTGTGTTTGCTGCTTCATCGTTTATGCTATTCTTGAGAATATCAATTTGTTCTTTGCATGCTTTAATAAATGCAGTAACCTGCAGAAATTGTTGTTACAGAAAATGCTCAGGAAAAATAGTCCCATATCTAAAGAAGATCAGATGGCCAGAAGGACAATCCAAGTTATTTTCAATTGCTGCTTTAATGAACATACATGGAATTTGTGATCCCTCCAACAGAATAGAAGAGACAATAAATAGTTCATTAAGACATACAATTAAAGAGACAATAAATAGTTCATTAAGACATACAATTAAACCTAGGAGTCTATCACAGCAAGGTTCATTGAGCTATTACCCATATGGAAGGCCAATGCTTAACTTCCAGGCATCAAAACAAGATAAGCTAGTTAAAAACAACACCCGATGAAAAGCCAATAACATAAATAATACTAACATTTACTTCCTCTATCAAGCACAGCTAATTGAAAGATGGATTATTTCTACACTGTCTCCAACTATATAGGAGACATTGACCCGACAGACTATAATACCCCACAACTTACCTCTTGTTCAATACTATCCCTCTCCTGTTCAGTGGTACGATGCAGATCAACATAATCCTTCCTATGCTTCAACATAAATTGTTCTAATGCTCCAATGCTTTCAAGCTAATACATACACCAAATGAACCAACCAAAAAAAGAGAGTCAGCCAGCCAGTCATATATAACTTGTATGTGCATCCCAAAATGCTCCTTTTGTTTAAAAAACAAAAAAAAAAAATTCGAAACTTCAGCCTAAAATAAAAAAAATAAAAAACAAGGTTAGCATAAACAAGCAGTGTCGAGCAGAGTGGCAGCATCAAACATACCGTTTTAAGAGCAGCTCTAGTAAACGGTGATCTTTGCCGTGGTTTATGAATAATAAAAGACGCCATAATAGCTGTCAATCTGGTCTGTCAAAAAGCAACCACAACTCTAAATTCAGCACCATTGATATAAGAAGGAAACTGTAATTTGAAGAAGCAATGAATAAAATAATAAAAGAAAAATTAAAATTTTTACCTCATTGTAACCTAAAGATATAGCAATGTGCCTCACTGCATCTTTAAAATCCTCTGTTCTATCTCTAATTTTCGCCATACTGTCTTTATACCATCACCATTAAATTACCTTCAAAAACCAGAAAAAAGATCAAGCTTAAATGGACGAACTGTATCGAACCGAATAGAAAGACTCCAGAAAGTGTCAGTGAAAAGGAATTTAACTATGATTAAGTTGAAGTCAGAATTGTTTCGAATACAGAGAGGGGGGAGATCGCGAGAGAGGAGAATTGGAGACCCAGAAAAAATCTAGACTCAAAAGAGAGAGGCCAAGAACTAAACGGCCCATCAAATTTCTTAATAAATAGAATTAATCATAGTTAAGTCATAATAAATAGACTTGGTTGGGTCCATCATAATAAAAAAATTAAACGGCCCATCAAATTTACAGCCCGTTGTCGTGTATAATTATTTTATGACTAAACCAAACGTGCCCTTGATAAATCTCAATTCTCAAAATTGCTTGACAAGACAAGAGGCCTCAACCTCAACGCTCTAATTTGGGCTAAGCAATTCAAGTATCGAAGAAGCAGCTTTGCCTTTTCAGGTTATTTTACAAGTACAAATTAAGCATTTTACTCTTCTGTTCACTGCAAGTTCTGTTCTTTTATGTGGTGTTGTCATCGTTTTGGTATTCTCTATTTGATCTGCTTGATTTGTATGGCCAGCCCTCTTTAATTCGCGACATTTTGAAAAAAAATTGCATTTATTTATGTTTCCAACGATGGCATTTTATGCTTTCGTGTTCAATGCCTCAGATTTTCTTTATGATTTTTTCTCTTTGAATTTCATTATTTTAAAGCGGTTTCTATGATATGAAATTAATGATCACATTTTTATAACTTACACATTTTTATCTTTGGATCAAAACAAAAGGTAGATAACTGAGATTTATGTTCACGATTTATAGGCTAGCACAGGGTTGATAGAGTGATAAATCCCATTTTTACACACATAAGGGTACCTTGTGTGTAACAATTGCTGGTTGCCGCTTGATTGTGTACCTTTTCCCTCTTCATTATTTGGAATTTTGTTGATTCTTGGAACACGAAATTTGGGTTTTGTATAGTTGGGTTTTGTGTAGCTAACTAGGGTTT
>Ga0307515_10010897_pt1 | contig 17346 bp, 1 predicted proteins | sample 17_EM_MG_FD_194513 | JGI IMG/M metagenome (GOLD analysis project Ga0307515, IMG submission 194513) | Populus trichocarpa ectomycorrhiza microbial communities from riparian zone in the Pacific Northwest, United States - 17_EM | ecosystem: Host-associated > Plants > Roots > Unclassified | place...
TTAAGTTAGTTTCTTATAGATTTATATCTTCTAGTAAATATATTCCTTACAGTCTCCCTAAAAGATTAGGGGATTAGGGTAGTATATATTAGACCTTACGGTAGTAGTTTAGGTCCGATTATTATAGCTTTTATTATTACTACTTTAGTAGGGGTTCCTATTAGGTAAAGCTGCTTAGCGCTAACCCTCTATTAAGCGTTAAGTAGGTAAAGTTGCCAGGGGCGTAGAGACTTAGGTGGCGTTATATATAGTAAAAAGGTATCTAGTGTTATTATAAATGTGCTTATTAAGTTAAGATTATAGGTATTTAATTATGCCTTCTTTTTTAGTAATTATAGCAATTAGTATAATTTTATTCTTCTTTAACTATTAGACGTCGCGTTTAGATATATAGAGGTTATCTTTAGTTTCTTAATGTGTATTATCGGCAAGCGCCTTATAAGCTTATAGGTCTTAGATAATATCGTAATCTTAGGTAGTACGCATCTTAGCTTATATAAGCTTTAGGTAGTAGTTCTATAAAAGGCGGTAGTATTTATTAGGGTCTTATATTACTATTTTTATAAACGTCTTAGCGTCTTGTATTTTAATTTTAATAGGTAGTAGCCCTTCTATTTGCTTATCCATAGTTATATAGTTAATAAAAGATAAGATATTATTAGTGTCTATCTCTTTAGGGGTTAAGGCTAGGGCTAATAAATCGAATTCTCCTAGGATTAATTGGCGTTGTAGGTTAAGTATAGGTATTAAATTATTCTTTAGGTTTAATATAGTAGCTAGTAAGGAATATTATCTTACTATTATAGGTTCCTTAGAAGTATAAAGTAAAATAATTTATAAATATGCTGCTTTTAGTAGCGCCTATAGTATTATAGAGATATAGAATTGGTTATAGGCTAAGCGTTAGTAGTAAAAAGGCGCAACGTAATGTTATAGAACGAGGGCAGTGGCTACAGAGCGTATGTATTCGAGGAGTCTATAAGACGTTGCGCGATCGATCGTAAGGGTTAAGGGCGTAAGGAGGTAATATACCTACGCGTAGCTGATATAAGCTATACGCGAGGTGTACGTAAGAGCACGGGGCTCTCCTATGGAGGCCCCTGCGGTAGGGTTCCGTAATAGTTAAAAGTAGAACAAGTTTTATATATTAAAGAACAAATACTTTCTAACTTCTTCTATTTAGAGACTAATTGCTAGTTCTTCTCTAGAGGAGAACTAGCTCCCTTTATAATCCTTCTAAGACACTAGTAAAACCCTTTACCCCTTATTTATCTAACTATACCTTCTTTAGGACATTGGTAGGATATTAGTAAAACCTTTATCTGTTTTATCTAATGTGTACCCTTTAGAAGAGCCCGTTACAATAGTATAATATAGTTTAAACCCTTTATCGCTAAACCTATATATATTTCTATAGCTTATATATATATTTAGTATGCCTTATATATATCTAGATTAGAACTAGCTGCTCTATCTCTTATACTGCTAAAATAGGCGTCTAACTAAACGAATTAATTAAAAGCTCTAGAGTCTTAGTAAATTAAAGCTATATATCTAATTAATTAATAAAGCTATATATTATTTTATTGTTTTATATCTATTATATTTTACTATATATAATACTATATATGCAGCATCTAGACTATAGCTCTATAGTTCTATATATTAGATAACGGGTCTATATATCCATTACCTCGCTTATATTAATTATTCTACGCAGCGTATTTAGTAATTAAGCTAGATATCCGCTTACCTTTTTAGGTTTATCCAGTAGTTAAGTATCGAAGAGTTTATTACCTTATATTATATATATAAATTCTCTCTAAGCAGCCCAATATATATTAGTAGCTATATTTTAATAGTTTATAAATCTCTAAGCTAGAGCTTTATAGCTCCTTAGTAAAATACTAGGTTATTAACAACTATTAAGTAGTAAAAAAATAGTAAGAAATCCTAACGCCTATCTCTATTCTATTTATAATTTAATTATATTCTTTACTCTCTAATATCTATCTACTAGGAATCTAATAGAAGTTGTCTCCTTTTAAGGATCCTACTACTATTAGATACTTTCTAGAAGTTATCTTTTTATATTATTAACTAGACTTAATCATTATAAGCCTCCTATTCTATTTATTAATATTATACTATATTATTAAGGAAATAGAGCTTTAAAGCTTAATGGCTTATTAAATATTATTAAATAACTATTCTACCTAGCCTAAATAGACTTATTAAGCTTAAGGACTTTAAAATTAGAGTGTTATAACGAAGCCTTATAGCAGGAACTACGGTAGACTTATTAATAGGCTAGGTATATAGATAAATAAGAAGTTAACAACGTAATAATAACTAGTGAAGTGGTTACCTAACAGATTAACTATAAAAAAGAAAACTATTTAAGTAGGGACTATAGTTCTTTAAATATATAATACTACGCCTAAGAAATATACTGAGTATATTAGTATATTAGTATGTCGGTATATTACGTTTTTATATTCCTATATTTCTATATTTTAAACTTATAACATAACTAACCACATAACTTGGCTACCCTTTATTTTATAGTTTAACTAGTTCTAGCACCTTCTATGCTTTTACCACTAGTCCGATTATGTCTTTTCTTAGTAGTTATACTACTACTAATATAAGGTTTGTAACACTATCCCCCTTTTCTTTATCTTTATCCTTAAAGATATCGCGCATCTCTAAGTTATCTATTAGAGGTATAGCATTCCCATCTTTAATTTAATAACCTTTATTATTTTTAATACCTTTTATTAGATCCTTTATATATAATTATTATAATTAGCTAGTAACGTTTATTCTTTCCCTTAGTAAAATTATACTGTCCTATTCTTATTATATAGAGAAGAAGTTAGTATACGTTATAATCGCGGCTTTATTTGGTCGCTAACCTTCTTTATATACTAAGTGTACGTAAGTAAATATGCAATCGTTCTATAATATTTAATTTATCTTTAGCGCTAAATATACGCGTTTTATAATCTTATATAACTACCTAGTTCCTTATTTAACTTATTTTAGGGTTTCGCGTATTAGTAGCGGCTAAAAGACTAAAGAGTAAGCTAGCCAAGGCCCTTATTAAAGTTTAATATTGTTTTAATAAGGCGTCTTAGGCTCTAAAAGCTTAACTAAATGCTTATGCTCGCCTAACTTATCTTATAAAGGTTTATAAAAAGGTATACTTTAAGGAGCTTTATCTTATAGAGCAAAGTCTTTTTAAGCTTAAGGCTAAGGAGACTAAAAAGGATTCTAATTAAGATAAGGCGGAAACAACTAATACGCCAGTGGTAGATCCCTTAAATAATCCGGCTTATTTATTACCTTTAACTAATTCCTTTATCTTTAGCTCCTTCTTAATATTACCTAACCCTTTTTCTTTTAATACTCCTATACCTTTTCTATAGCGTTCTCTAAGTTCTATAGTGGCTTCTAGGTAGTTTTATTATAGCCTATCTACTTAACCTTATACTATATTTTATTATTAACGTCCTTATAACTAATAATCTTTAAAACTTACTATTTATCTTCTTCTTACCCTCTATACGTGTTTACTTTATAAATTAGTGGCTTAATATTCCTATATACTGGCTTTAGTATTATAATATACTATATAGGGTAGATATTTATTTTAGCTAGTAGGTTTAACTTAAATATAACTAGTAAAATCCTCTATATAATTTTAAAAGGTCTTAGTCTAATATAGTCCAATTTCTTACTTAGTTGTTAACTCTTAAAATTTTTATATAGTAGCTATACTTTATCCCCCTCCTTAAGATCTAGTCCCTTAGATCTCTTAGCGTTATAATACCTTTTTATTTTTTCTTATCCTATTTTTGCTAATTCTATAAGGTTTATATAAAGATTTATTAGTATCTTTATCCTTTCTTTAGCTATACTACTTATTTTCTTTACTTATTATAGTAATAACAATATTCTTAGCTTATATCTATAATTTGCCTTAAATAGTAATATACCTATTCCTTTCTATAGTGTTATATTATATATAACCTATATAACTGGTAATAGTAATACCTAATTATTCTACGCGTAATTAATATAATATCTTAAATACTATTCTAGCGTCTAATTTAATTTTTCTATTTAACTATCTGTCTATAGGTAATACGCTATTAATATTACTACGTAAACCCCTTATTCCGCTAAAAATACCTTCTAAAATACTACTATAAATCTCGGATCTCTATCTAATATAATTTTATATAGTACTCTGTGTCTTATAAACACTTCTTTAATATAGATTTTAGCGACGTCTTCTACTAAGATTTCTTCTGTATATGCTATAAAGTAGCCCTATTTAGTTAACTTATCTACTATTATAAGGATTATATTATACTCCTATCCGGTAATAAGATCTCTTAACTTTAGTAACTTAATAATAAAGTCCTATATATTAGGTAAAACCTAAGTAGATAGTTATATAGCCATAAGGTACGGGCGACCCTGGGGTAACCCAGGGGTGACTTACCAGTAAGGTATATGCTCTGCACATACCTAGGGAAAACCCTTCCTACCTCGCATACAGACTCTTCCTTTTCCCTTAAGGATTTGTTTCTATCTATATAATATACCTATTATCCTATCATTAGACTCCCTATCTATATTCTTACCTTATATTTAAATCTTTACCAATCCCCTTAGGAGGATAGCCGGTTTAATTTTTTTATAATACCTCTAAAAAGAAAACCAACGCCTATACCCAATGGTAATACGCTAGCGATATAACCGCAGAACGCCTTAGGATCTAGTATAGACGAAACTGCTAGAAGTACACTAGTAGAATTTAAGCCACCTTCTAAACCTTAAAACGATTAGATATTTATAAATGTTAAAGACTAGTTTAACTTATATACCTAGGCTTAATAGGAGCTTAGTAAGGTTACTAGCATCTTACCTAATACCACTAATATAAAGGAGCTAGATAAGCTAGCTAAAAAATAGCTAACTTATAAAGCATTATCGATTTAATAAAGCCCTTCCGTTGCCTCTTTAGTAAAGAGTATAAGTTACGTGGCGAATGTATATACTAATTAAATCTTAACGCCCTGGTTAAGAAGTTACTACCTAATATTAGCGGTACTACTTAACAGCATTTTAACCGGTGGATTACCGCAGTTAAGAACTAATTTAAGGTTAATAACGCTAACTATAACTGTAAGTAACGCACGCGCTAGGCCATTAAAGGTCTTATAAAAGAGAAAATAATTACCTAACTAGTTTATTGCTAGTTAGGCATTAAGAATAAGGGTCCTTTACTATAGGACGAATTTAAGACTATAGTCTAAGACCAGATTAGGAACCCTATAGTAAGACGCTTTAATAACGTTATAATATACTATACGGCTGTTATAAAGGAGAACTAGAGGTTTAACGTCTTCCTAGCCCGTATACGTAGCTTAAAGGACCTCTTCTTATATACCCCTTTTATTAATCCCAAATAATAGGTAGACTTTTAGTTTTTATATCTCCCAGCCTACCTATAAGTAGAGCTTTTTTTGCCAGAACTTTGCCTAATGGGTAAAAACCGCTAAAGACGTCTTTAACAAAATCCGCTATATAGAGTAATTACTTAATACTATAAAGCTCGCGGAAGATCGCGTAAGTAGCAGCGGCAAATTATTGCGTATAAAGCGTGGTCGCAGTATAGGCTCTATAAAGTTAGGCTTAGGGAATAGAACCTAAAAAGGGCGACGCTTTTTTAAGTAAACTTCTAGAGAGACTACTTAAAAGCTAAATAGCTTAGGGGACCCCCTAGACGCTAGTGCTATATAGGCGAGTTAAAGGACTATAGGCGGCCATTATAAGGAATACTGGAAGTAGGCTAATAAAGAGAAGTCAGCTTAGGCTTTGGAAAACCCAAAGCCCTAATAGTATATCTTTTTTAACTGCAACTAGGGCCTAATATAGAGGGAGAAAAGAAACGTATTATAGTATATATCGCGATAGATACACCCTAGGGCGAAGTCCACCTATATACTTTATATAATAATAGGTGCCAAATTAACCTTATTAATTAAGATATTGTCTATAGGTTTAACCTGCCTATACGCTACGCGCTATATTTACGTAAACCTATTATACGTTTCCTTAATAGTAACCAGATAATAATCTGGGATGCTTATAATCTAATAGTTACTACTAGCGACTCCTAGGGTACCCCTTATACTATTAGCCCACAGACCTTTTAGGGTGGCTTATTTAATAGTTATAATATAGTTTTTAAATAGGATTAGCTTATGGAAGCAGATCTATTAATTAGCTTCTATTCTAAATAGTTTATCTAGGGTACTTTAAACCCTAAACGCCTCTAGATAGTCACCCTTAACGCTCTCTTAGTAGATATTAAGGCTAGTGAAATAGTCTATTCGCTATAGCTAGAAGACCCCTTCTTTACGCTAGTTGTAAATATAATAGAGGACCTATTATTACTAGCAGCGAGTACCCATGCAGACCCTCTAAACGTAGAGACACTAGTTATAAACATAGTAAAGGACCTACTATTACTGGCAGCGAGTACCTATAGAGACCCTCCGGTGCCGGCGCAGATTACCTATATATAAGGGGGAGGTAATTAAAACCCTAAAACTATTAAGTATACTATAATAGAGCTATATACACTCTTAATGCGAGTATACCTATAAAACATATATCGGCTGCACCCTTCTCTTTACTAGCTCCTGGAAGCACACTACTACGTAATAGTCGCTTTAACCTCCGTGGCCCCTAGCCTACTAGATATATATAAGGAGGAAATTAATATCTTCTCTAATAAGCTAGTAAGTATGCTACTATAGAACTCTAAGTACAACTATATAATCAACTTGGGAGAAGGTAAGACGCCACTATAAATGCCCCTCTATAACCTCTTATAGAAAGAGTTATAGATCTTATAAGAGTACCTAGACAGTGCTTTTAAAAAGGGCTAGATTAGGCCTAGTAAGTCGCCTACTAAAGTGCCTATCCTCTTTATGCTAAAAGCAGACGGTATAATACGGCTATACGTTGACTATAGACGCCTAAATAAGATTATAATTAAAAATCGGTACCCCCTACTGCTAGTTAGCGAGCTCTTTAATAGGCTTAGCTATGCGAAAATATTTATAAAGCTAGATCTTTATAATATGTACTATAGGATTTATATTAAAAAGGGAGATGAATAAAAGACTATATTTAAAACACGCTACGGTCACTTTAAGTACCTAGTAATGCCCTTTAGTCTTACTAACGCCCCTACGACTTTTTAAAGCTATATTTATAAAGCTCTAGGAACCCTAGTATATACCATCTACGTAGTTTACTTAGATAATATTCTTATCTACTTAAATAATAAGGTTAAGTACGTTAAGTACGTTAAGTAAGTACTATAACAGCTCCGCGCTTAAGGCCTATACGCTAAACTATTAAAAAATATTTTTTATACTAAGAACGTTAAGTTCCTAGGCTTTATTATTACCCCTAGGGGTATTATAATAGACCCTAACCGCGTAAAAGCTATTAAGGAATAGCCTAAGCCTAAGTCTTATAGAGATATCTAGGTCTTCCTTAGCTTTACTAACTTCTATAAGCGATTTATCTAGAACTACTTAGATACTATATACCCCCTATATATATATCTTATATAGGCATATTACAACCTAATATTAGATAGGGAGAAGAAGAAGAAGCGTAAGTTAAAAGAGCCTACTAAATAGTATTAACCCTAGTCCTAGCCTAATAATATATAGTAGGCGTTCTGTAAGCTACGCGCTACATTTATATAGGCTCCTCTACTTTGCTATTTTAACCCTAATCTACCCCTAATAGTAATTACTAACGCTTCTAACTATGCCTATAGCGGTATACTTCTGCAGTTTTTAAGGTAGGGAGATTAACTCTACTAGCACCCGATCGCCTACTATAGTTAGAAGCTTACTAGCCTAAAAGTATAGTATAATATATATAATAAAGAACTACTCGCTATAGTATAATGCTTTAAAATATAGCGCTATTACCTTAAATACGCCGCATATATAACGCGTATACTCTATAATTATAATAATCTTAGGTACTTTATAACCACTAAGAGCTTATCTACTTACTAAGCCTAGTACGCTAAGGAACTAGCTAAGTTTAATTTTAAGATTAAATATAAGCCAGGTAAAGCAAATCCTATTAATATACTATCCTAGCACCCAGATTATACTAAAGGCTTTAAAGATAGTAATAAGAGGACAATTCTTAATACTATACTACCTATATTATAGTAAAAGTTGCGGGTTATAGGCCTTATAGGCGGCCCTAGTACTACTATACTAAACTAGTGAGTAACATGCGTGTAGTATACGAGCAACCTTTATAAACTTAGCGCTGGCGGACCAGAGCGTCCTACTATTCTCTTTAAAACTACCTTAACTAGCCTAATAGCGCTTAACCTTAAGGAAGACCCCTTAGCCTAGGCTACGGTCCCCTATAATAACCTAGCGAGTTATCTATATATTATACGTTACTTTACTAGCACCAACTTTACGTAAAGTCTTATACTATAGTAAGAGGTAGTAGTAGCTGTCTTAGCTAAAACGGCGTTTATAAAATACCCCCCTAAGTTACTAGTTAATTTTATTTATAGAGTATAAAAAAGGGACGCCTTTATACACTTAATATATAATTAGTTAACCTAGGAATAAGTTCCCGCTAGTAATAAGGACTATACCCTTAATAATTAAGGACTCTTAAGGCAAAATAATAAGGTCTAGGTGCTAAATTATATACTATTATAATAGAAGATCCTTAAGCAAAATTATAACGATCCTATGGGCGGCTATTATGGTTTTAACTATACCTTTAAAGTAATTACGCGAAAGTATACTTAGAACGGCCTTACCTAGGATCTCTATAAATACCTAAATAATTATAATACCTGCTAACGCTCTAAATCGCGCCGCTATAAACCCTATAGTAAGCTATAGCCTTTCTAAGCCCCCACCCGAGCCTAGTAGTATTATTTACTTAACTTTATTACAGATCTCCTAGAGTTTAAAACTCCTAATAGCGTAGAGTATAACTCCGTCCTTATCCTTATAGACCATTTTATAAAGCTAGTGCGCTATTATTTAATACGTAAGACAATTAATACTATATAACTCGCAGAACTCTTATTTTAAGTCTTTATATAAATAGGGCCTCTAGATAATATTGTTTTTAATAAGGGTAGTGTATTTATAAGCGAGTACTAGAGCACTATATGCTACTATCTCCGCATTTAATATAAACTTAGTACTATATTTTACCCGCAGATAGATAGTTAGACGGAGCGTTAGAACTAGAAGCTTAAGGTATACCTACATATATTTACAAACTGGGAATAGTCTAATTAGGCCTCCCTACTTAAAGAAGTAGCCTTTACCTATAACTCTAAGGTCTATATTATAATAAAGCGTTCCCCTATTAAGCTTGCCTATAGCTAGCTACTAAACGTCCTAAATAGAGTTCTAGATAGCGTCTAAGACGCCTAGTAAGGTAGGGAGGGGTCTAAGTTAACAAATGTCTAACTTGTAAAGACGCACCTATAACGCCTGCGCCTTATATATAAGGTAGTGGCGGCGTTAATAATACACGCCTAAAAGCTTTAGGTAAAATACTACAATCGTTACTATCTAGCTAAGCATTTCGCCATTAATAAACAAGTCCTGCTCTCCTCTAAGAATATCCGTACAAAACGTCCTTATAAAAAGCTTAACTATAAGTTTATAGGACCGTTTTAGATTCTAGAGCGCGTAGGGTAGTAAGTATATAAGCTAGAGCTTCTCCCTACTATAGTATAGCTCTACCTAGTCTTCTATATCTCCTTACTAAAGCCTTATAGGTCACGCCCTAGGTTTTAACCCCTAGTAATAAAAGAGCTTAAGGAAGGCAGCTGGGAAGTAGAAGCAATTATCGCCTACTAAAATCGTACTAGATAACCGCAGTACCTTATTAAATAGCTAGGATAGCTAAATAAGTATAACAAATAGAAATACAAGATAGAACTTAAGAATTGTTAATAACTGCTAGATAAGTACCGTAAGCGGGACACCCTAGCCTTATAGCCGAAGCGTAGGTAAAAAGTAAGCGCCGCTATTAAAATATAACCTATATTAAAGCGGAGCAGAGGATGTCCTAAGGGATTAAAGAATAAGCAACGATTGCTATAAGAACTACGACGTACATATAGGGTAAAGTTTTAATTTATTAATATCCTATATAAGCTATACTTTAATATAACCCGGCGATGCTGGTAACTTATAGATAAGGCTACGGCGTATACCAGTAACGAAGCTTAATTTAAAAAGCACCCTTTCTAAACCTAGTCCATTACTCTATACTAGCTAAGCAGATTACTTATATATTAGAGAATAGGCCTATTTATAACCGGGGTCCATTTAACTAGGGTTTACGACCTACTAGTAACCTATTAGTGGTAACTTATACCAACAACTTATACTATTCTACGTATATACTATACAGATAACGCGTAAGGCTAAAGTATAGGTTAGCGGCGGATTTAACGGGTATATAGCCTTGCCGTCCTAAACCTAGCTATATATAAATAACCTATAACCTACCCACGAAGTATATACGGCGCTACGCCGGTATAGCGTAAGGCTAAAGCAAGGTCAGCGGCGGGTTTAATAGGTATATAGCCTTACCGTCTATAAATCTGGCTGTATATAAATAACCTATAACCGACCCGCGAGGTACTAGCGACCTGCCTATATAAGTAAGCTTTTGGAATATTTCTAGTCTACTAAATTTAGGCGACGGTATTAAGCTCCACTAGCTCTACCTATTAAATGGACTAATTAAGATTTTCTATACCGGGTATATAAAATTACTACTAGCTTAGTTAAATGCGGGGGAGTCTTAATAAGGTAAATCTAACCAATTAGATAACTTTAACCGCTAGTTAAAGTTCCTTAATATCTTTGCGCCGCGTATATATACTACCCGCCTCTCTATACACAAAATTAAAACGCTCTTTCTCCTCTAAAATTTTTCCTTACTAAGGTTTTTTATGGGGTTTTATTAAGGCTTAAGTATATAAAGGATTGGGGACGACCCTTTTTAAAGGGGGGGGCATTATTAGGTAAAACCTAAGTAGATAGTTATATAGCCGCAAGGTATGGGCGACCCTAGGGCAACCTAGAGGTAACTCGCCCGTAAGGTACGTGCGCTACACATACCTAGGGAAAACCCTTCCTACCTTGCACACAGACTCCTCCTTTTCCCTTAAGGATTTGTCTCTATCTATACAATATACCTATTATTCTATTATTGAACTCCCTATCTATATCCTTACCTTATAAAACTATAGTACTCCTTATTTAAACTAAGTAAGGGTTTAGTAGTAGACTAAGGCTATATAGTAAAGCAACTTTAGTTATATTAGATGGACCGTATAAAAGTACTTAGTATTACTACCTAAGCTAATATAATAAGGTGCTGTTTATAGCAAATAGTATTAGAATTATAAGCTATTTATTATCAATTTAATATCTTCTAATAGTATATAATAATCGGACTGCCTATATATAAAGGCTATTATTAGTATAGTTCTTAGAAATAAAAGGTAAGAATCTATAGTATACTAAAAAAATAAGAGTATTGCTAAATATAAAGACCAATATAAATAGGCAAAAAAGTTTATCCTAGCTCTATATAATATGGACCACCGCTAGATTTTTACTATATTTATTTTTTTTCCTATATAAAGTCGCTAAGTCTACGGAAGAACTAAGTAAAGGAGATAAAATTCTTAGAAAGAGGCTTTATAAGCTTTTATATCCACTAGATATAGTATAAATTATTAACTAAGAATAGTCTGCTAAGGTAGGAAATATAATAATATCGGGTAAGTTTCCTTTAAAAGGTGATAATACTTTTTAATTTAACGGCCGATAGTTTGTAGGACGCCTAAGTTTAAAACCTATATAAAAAAAGCCCTTCGCTTAAATATATATAACATTATACTCCTTAGTATAGACTTTTAGCCCGATAAAATACCGGTAAGTTAGGTTTTAATAATTAGGTACACCTCTTAGATAATAAGCTATTTTTATTATAAAATTATTCTTATAAACTATAATAAGCTTAGGTGAATTCTAACTAAATTATATAACGATGGAGCTGCGGGCAGTTATCCTATGTTAAGTTAAGGTCTAGACCTAGAATTGCTAGGGGCGGCTTATATAAGCTTTAGATTTACGCAATCGCCAAGATTTATAATTAATTAATATTTAGTAGGTATAGGGTATAGCTATTATAAAAGCCCCTAATTGGCCTTAGCAGATTATTTATAAGCCTTATATAACCTTTAGCTAGTTATTTAGTTTTTTTAAGGTCTAACTAATGTAACGGAACCTTATAGCAAGTACTACGGTAGGTCCTGTCAATGGGCTAGGTGTGTAAGTAATGCGTAAAGTTAACAACGTAATAATAACTGGTGGAGTAGTTGCCTAACAGATTAACTCTAATTATATTCTAAGAATTATTATAAGGAAGAAACTATCTAGGTAGGGACTGAGGGTCCTTAAATACATAACCGTACTCCTATGAAATCCTTCTTATACGTAATATACGTGTGCTCTATCTACTCTATTATATAGATTATACAGATTATATAGATTATATAGATCACATTACGTGACTCGGTTACTATTCCTTGTTATATAGTTCTACCAGATCTATCCTAGACCGTACTTATATTAACCAACTAGCTTCTTCTAATTTTTCTCTAAGTAGTCATAATATTGTACTTAAAGCGTCCGTAACACCATCTCCCTCCTCTTTATCTTCGTCCTTAAAGATTCCTAACATCTCTAAGTTATTTACTAGAGGTATAATGTCCGTCTAATTAATTTAGTTAATATTGTTACTTATAATGCCTTTAAAGGTTTCTAAGCCTCCGCCTTCTTCTTTTACAGCTTATCGGTCTTGTACCGTTGCTGCGATATTATCTCTAGGTGGAATAATACCATCTCCGTGTTCTTGTTGTGCAAAAGAGGGGTTAGTCTATATTGCGCTGGCGAGTCCTTTGTCTTGGCAACCCTCTTTTTATTTAGAGTGTACTAAAGCAAACATTTAATTGTCTTGCGATATTCGTTCTGTTTCTAACGCTAAGTATACGCGTCCTATAACTCTTAATAGTCTTTAAGTTCCCTAAGTAATTTATTATAGGGTCTCGTATTTAATCTGCCGCTGCAAAGCTTGATAGTAAACTTGCGGGTGCCCTGGGCGAGATTTATTACCTTTAACGCGAAGATTAAGCTCGCGCTAAGTGGGTAAGAGAAGAGGATTATTAAGCTCTTAAAGCCCGCGCCTCTACTTATGCTCGGCTTCTTTATCTTAAGAAGGTCCGTAAGAAGGTTTATTTTAAGAAGTGGAAACTTATAAAATAAGGTCTATAGGAACTTGGTAATAAAAGAACGGATTCTTTTTTAACAGTAAAGGAAACAACTCTAAGTAGTTTAGTAATTGCTCTTCCTGGGTCCCTTTTAGGTAACTTATTCTTTAGTAATTCTTTTTTAATATTGCCTGACCTATTCTCTTCCGATACTCCTATACCTTTCCTATAGCGTTCTTTAAATTTTCTAGTGGTTCCTAGGTAGTCTTATTATAGCCTATCCACTTAACCTTATACTATATTTTATTGTTAATGTCCTTGTAACTAATGATCTTTAAAACTTGCTATTTATCTTCTTCTCGTCCTCTGTATGTGTCTACTTCGTAAACTAGTGGCTTAATATTTCCGTATGCTAGCTTTAGCATTGCGATATGCTATATAGGGTAGATTTTCATCTTAGCTGGTAGGTTTAACTTAAACGTAACCGGTGAAATCCTTTAACTAATTTCAAAAGGTTCTAGTCTAATATAGTCTAATTTCTTACTTGGTCGTTAACTCTTAAAATTTTTGTGTAGTAGCTATACTTTATCTCCCTCCTTAAGATCTGGTCCCTTAGATCTCTTAGCGTTATAGTATTTCTTTATTCTTTATTATACTACCTTAGCTGTTTCTATAAGGTTCTTATAAAGATTCATTAGTGTCTCTATTCTTTACTTAGCCGTGCTACTTGTCTTCTTTGCTTAACGTAGCGATAATAATGTTCTTGGCTTATATCTATAATTCGCCTTAAATAGTAACGTACCCATTCCTTCTTATGGTGTTGCATTATATGTAAACTGTATAACTAGTAATAATAATACCCAATTATTTTGCGCGTGATTAATATAGTGCCTTAGATACTGCTCTAGTGTCTAATTTAATCTTTCCGTTTAACCGTCTGTCTGCGGATAATATGCGGTAGAAGTTACTGCTTAAACTCCTTATTCCGCTAAGAATACCTCCTAAAATGCTGCTATAAATCTTAGATCTCTGTCTAATATAATCTTGCTTAGTACTTTATGTCTTATAAACACTTCTTTAACATAGATTCTAGCGACATCTTCTGCTAATATTTCTTCTATATACGCTATAAAGTATCCCTACTTTGTAAGCTTATCTATTATTACTAAGATCGCGTTATAATCTTATCCGGTAATAGGATCTTTTAATTTTGGTAACTTAATAATAAAGTCCCATAATATGACCTCCCATAGTCTCTCTGGTATTTTAATAGGTTATAGCCCTCCATATAGCTTATGCCTTATTAGTTTGTTCCTTTAGTAATCTAGATACTCTCTAGTGACCTTTTTAGCTATTCTCTAGATTCCGTTAATAATATATTCCTCTTAGAGTCTTAACACTAAGCCCGTGGCTCCATTATGTCCTTAAGTTAGTCCCTTATAGAAGTCTTCCATAAACTACTCTGCTATACTTCTTAGGATGTACTTTACTTCTCGATTTTTGTATATATCCGTCTATAGATCTTCTAGCTGTGCTTTTAGAATTCTTTATGCCTAAAAGCTTTCTAGTGTCTTGTAGACTTTTTCTAATTCATCCTCTTAAGTTGCTGTGATCTTTAGATAATTGTACCTAATTAATCCATCTATATCTTTTTGTAGTAAAGCCCCTGATGGCTTTTTATTATTTTATAGTTTAGCCTTTCTACTTAACGCATCTGCTCGTGTATTGTCTGTACCCTTAGTATACTAAATCTCAAAATGGTAATCTGTAAGCGTTTCTGCCCATCTAACCTATCTTTAGTTGAGTTCCTTTATTGTTAGGAATCCTATTAGGTTCTTATAATCCGTCTTAACCACAAATGGTTTTTCTATACCTTATAAGAATACTCTCTATTCCTTTAATGCTGTAACTATACCTAACAACTCCTTGTTATAGATGTCATAGTTTAACTCTAGTGGTATTATCTTCCGACTATAGTATGCCACTAGATGCTATCTATCTTTATGTCTCTGTATAAAGCATGCTCCTAGTATAAAGTCTAATGCATCTGTTTTAACAACTGTCTCTAGTCCTAGTTAATAGATTTTAAGGATTAGTTCCTGGGTAAATAACTCCTTAAGTTCTTTAAACAACTTCTTTTGCTCCTCTGCCTATACCTATAGTTCCTTTTTCTTTATTAATTGAGTAAACGGCTTAATGTTTTTTGACCATTGTGCTATAAACCTCCTATAGTAATTGCAAAACCCTAGAAACAACCTTAATTACGTAACGTTCTCTAGTTCTTGCTAATTCACTATAGCTTTAATCTTCTTTAGGTCTATACTTAATTTGCCTAGTTTAATAATAAATCCGACGAAATTAGTCTTCCTTATAAAGAACTCGCATTTCTTAATTACTACTAGCATCTGTTCTTCTTATAGTTTTTTTAAAACCCATTCGACGTGTTTCTTGTGTTCTTCCTTAGTTATTAAGTAGATAATAATATCGTTGAGATATACTATAATAAACTCATCTAAGTATTCTCCTAATATATTGTTAATTCGCTTCTAGAATGTTACTAGTGCATTTATAAGTCCGAATTATATAACTAATGGTTTATACAGTCCTTCTTTTAACCTAAAGGCTGCCTTTTATTTGTCGCCTTCCTTAATTTTAATCTAATGGTACGCCTATCTTAGATCTATCTTTGTAAAGATTTGCGCGTTGCCTATCCTATCTTAGATTTCGCTAATTAAAGGTAAAGGATACCTATTCTTTCTAGTAATACTGTTTAACTATCTATAGTTAATACACAGCCTTAGCTTGCCATTTTTCTTTAGGACGAATAATACTGGATAACCCGCTAATAATTGCGATGGTCTAATGTATCCCTTTCGTAAGTTCTCCTAGATAAACTCTTTTAATACTCTACCTTCTTCTTTGGTAAGCTTATAGATTAGAAAGAACCTTAGACTTATTTTTAGTTCCAATTCTATCTTATAGTCCTATGCTATATACTCTAACAGTTTTTCACTTTCTGGTGACCATAGTTTCTTGCCGTACTTATGGTATCTTTTTAGTATATGGCTTAGCCCTTTTTCTATTTCTTTGTAGGTTGCTCCTACTTAGTACCATACTAACTTGGCTTATTGTTACATCTTACGGCGTTAAGTATCCCTAATATCGACTTAACCTGTAATCCAATTAATCTTTAGATTGTATTTCTGTAACTAAGGCATTCCTAATACTGCCTTATTATTCCCTAATAGTAATATGTCGAAAGACATCTTAATTTATCTCCCTTTAATAGTTAACTAAATAGGTCCTGTTTTAAGATTAATAATGCCTCCTCCGTAGGCTATTGGATTTCCTAAAATTGTCACTAATAGGTAAGGATGCTCCTTTTTCCTATATAGTAATCCCATTCTTTTAACTACTGCTAGCGAGATATGGTTCCTTATTGCTCCACTATCTATTAGTACCTTAAACTGTTGATTTTGCCACTTAACTTATAGATTTAGGTGTCGTCCTTAAATTTCTTTAAGGGTTTAAGGTTTTACTACTGGTTCCCTCTAGTCCTATAGGCCTCTACTTTTCCTAACTAATGGCTGCTTAATCCTATTTATACTTAGTCCAACTTAGGCCAATACTTAATTTACTTTTTATCTTTAATGTGCTATAGACAGGTATTCTCTAGACATTCCCACTATTATTGTCCATCTAGGCATTCTTCCGTAAGGAATCTTCCTGGTTAAAGCGTTAAGTCCCCTTATTCTTAAACTTCTACTAGGTGCCAGCTATGCATATACTTAGCATTTTAGTATTTTGCCTTGTCCGTTATCTAATACATTCTTATTAGATACTTCCAATTCTTATCCTTTAGTATTCTATATATGCTGTATATATTATCCACATATGCTATCTATAATAGTGTATAATGTGCTTAGTATCTTAGGTTAACTCTT
>Ga0307515_10010898_pt1 | contig 17345 bp, 27 predicted proteins | sample 17_EM_MG_FD_194513 | JGI IMG/M metagenome (GOLD analysis project Ga0307515, IMG submission 194513) | Populus trichocarpa ectomycorrhiza microbial communities from riparian zone in the Pacific Northwest, United States - 17_EM | ecosystem: Host-associated > Plants > Roots > Unclassified | place...
CGTATCATCAACATTCCGTCTCCGGCCCCTGATTAAGCATATGCGTACTGTGAACTTGCTGGACGACATCAAGTCGGATCGGAGCGGTCAAAACTGCTGGCAGAGGCAGGGAGCCGGAAGCCTCTAAAGACCACAGCGCCATGTTAACGTCAGCTCGTAATTCTTCTGCTGTATCTGATGTACATACCTCCGGTCGTGGAGCGTATGCTGACAGTGGGACGGGAGGCCATAGTCTTGAGGGATTATCGACTTTGGGATCGTGAGTATCGGTGGTGGTGTGCCGTCGCTTCCATAAATGGAAACAGCTCTACAGCTGTGATCGGAATCCTCCAGGGGGAGGTTCGACCAGTGCGCGTGCGTCGATCGCGTTCGGCGTCTCTTCCGAAGATATCACGCTGGCTGGTTCTCCTTGCACCTGATGCAGTCACAGATATGAATGCCGACCCTTCTGAGCATGCTGAACCACCGGTCACCCTTATTGAATTGTTCTATGAGAATATTCTGGACCTTGTTAGCGGAGTTTGTTGACTGCCACCATCGGCGCACGACGAATGCATGCCTTAACACACCTTTGTTTCTATCTAGGTGGCGATGACGGCGGAGACGGTCCGGCTGAGGTCCCACAAATATTGGGCCAGAGCGTAGCCGAGAAGGAGAAGCGAGACTTGCATGACAAGGGGAAGACACTCCATGATGAGTTTGAAGCGCCAAGTAATCATCCCCCTCATCCTGAGCTCCCGGTGGCGGCTGCGGTCGATGAGAGATCCTTCGACGTGGAGATTGAGCCATTGTTTCCCAAGCATGGCCAGGAATGCGGCGAGCAGTGCACTGGCGAGAGAGCTGAACAGGATGGACTGGACTTGGACCGCAGAGGCCTTTGGGCCTGGCGCCACCGGGACACTGAGCTGGTTTTGAATACCCGAAGTGGCGTTGAGCAGCATGGTCAGGACGGTGAAGCTCATCTCGTTGTAATCCGGACGTAGTTCTTGTTAGATATCGATAATGAATGCCGACGCCACGGCGGAGAACAGACCGGCCTGTTTTCTTGTCAACCTGTAGATCGGGTATGATGTAATTCAACTAACAAATATCAAGGTTGTATTCAAGTCGTCGTGGTACTTCTTGTGGAAGTCTCTGTCGTACTCGTCCGCCTCTCGGTTGAACATCTTGTAGAAGTGACGACGGGGATCCACTTCTGGCGGTTTATTAAGTGGCGAGAGTTGTTCGATGGCGACACGCAAAGCCTGTATCGCATCGCGAAGTCTGAGCATAAGTCAATATTTGTTTTCGCTCACGGTGCGTCGCGGGCGTACTCCTTCTGGTCTGGCATCTTGGACTGTGGCGTTTGATCGTGAGCTAGTGTGAAGACGACAGTTGCTGCATTTAGATTGATGTGGGCGTACGTGTGCCGCTGTTTGGACACCTGTGACTGCGTTACGAGGTTACGACCTTTGTTTTTTGAAATCAACAGCGATGCGTCGCAGTGTTTTGCTGGCCGTGGCTTTCGGAATATTCCATGGGATTGTTTTCCCCCGACAGAAGTGAGCAGATGAATGTCTAAAAATCTACTCGTAAACACCGTCAGGCACGGCAAGCGCCGTCGGGCGAGACCAAACGGCCAGTGGACACATTGATTTACGGCTATAACCAGTGGCTTCGCCTAGCTTTAGCTTCTGGCGTTGGGTTACGGTCAGTGGCGGTCCAACACTGTCTGAAACTGAGTCCATTAAAGAACAACGGCTCCGTAAAGTCAAACATTGCCAGTACTACACTGATTTCATCTTCTGGGGACCCCCCAGGGCAAAAATAATCTGTCCGATAGGTTCATCCCGTAAGAGGCCATTTTCTTGATCCAAGAAACAGCGCCTGGAGGAATTCAGAAGGTCTGCTGGGTCTCCGAAAAATGATCGGAACCTATTCCACTTGAAAGCACCAACCAACAACAGCTCTGCGGGACGCCAGAACCAGTTGTCTGAATTCGTGGTAGCCACTATGGTGCGGAACAGTTCAAAACTCTCTGCGCATACTACCTTGTGTTTCAGGTCCACCGTGAGCTCTAAAATATACACAGCACACTGCCGCCTGGTGGGGGAGGAATGCGACGTGAGGCCCAGCCTAAGACCCTAGTAGATATTTCGTATAGCGACCTCGACCTCCGGGGCTCCGGAACACGGTCAGTACTTAACGGAGTAGAGGAGCGGCGAGTCACCAACCTTTTGACCATCCTATCCTCAAATTCTGGCAGCCTCCCAATGATCATGAGAATTATTCGAAGGCAGCCGGCAATAACCTGACGTGGAGGTGGGGGTTCTTTCGAAAATGAATATCGGACAAATCCGAGGATGTCCTTTGGTAATGTAACCCGGGCGCAACAACGGGGGATGTGACTCAACCAGCACCAGCGTGCATCACTGAACACGAGCTCCTTTCGATGAATCTCTGTCATCGTTGAACACAGCACCTAGAACTCGCAACGCAGAGTCCAGTTCGTGATCCTCCTTCGGCCGGTATCCGAATAGTGAGCCGAGCTCCTGAGCACCGATGTGGGCATCGTCCTTGGCACCCACACAGAGACGTTGTGCCCGCAGGTAAATGAACCCTTTGTGCTTCTGCACTCCTGTTCCCCCACCCAAGGTTGGACGAGCACCCTCCCATCCTTCAGGGACTCAAACGATTGGGACAATCAATGGCACACCTACCCGACGAACGTCCGAAGCCCAGTTGACTTCAGCAATGAACCCCATTACGGCAACGATGGCGCCTGACCCGTTGGCAAGCTGAAACATCATCGGTATGCAGTTAGTATCTGAAGCATGTGTGTATGCTTTCATCTTCTTCCGTGTTTGCCATCGTCGTGGCTGGTATAAAGGTGTCGGTAGGGGATTAGTGTCTGGTGAGATTCCTGTGTGCCTTTGTAATGTTGCGTTGACGAACCCCACGGAGTGCCATGATGCCTGATGACTATTGTGCCTGCCCGACCTAAAATCGCCCTTTCCACCTGGAGCCTGAGAAGCTACACGTCATTCTGTGGTTTTACTTTGTCGATATGACGGCAGTTGAGCTCACTCCATTTGAAACGTGGGCAAAGGGCTCGACCGTCAGGTTATACTTAAGAAAAGAATAGTGATGATACCCAATTCCCAGAGTCGATACGTCCTCCGAACAAAAAAGCGAAAATAGATTTGTATCCGCTCTCCGTGCGCTTCGATTCGTTCGACACCCAGCGCTTGGCGCTCATCGACATCCTTTGTCAGGTTGGCCATCAACTGTGAAGGTCTGCAAACTTTGTATTGTATCATCCGATCAATCATATCGTGCGTTGCGGGTTGCGTACCGCATTTGGGGTTCTTTTGTTAGTTTACAGTAGGTGTAAGTGGCCTTCCGTGGGAACGGTCCATTGTTCCGAACCGAGCTGCTGGTGCGCATTGTTGTACGTTACACATCTGGTCGGAGTTCGCTGACACCCGCCCCATTTAGATTCAGCTCCGCGCCGCGAATAACCCGAACTATCGGTGCGCGGACCCTGTTGCACCCGAAAGGAATGAAAGGCTGCAATTGGTTAGGCGGAATCACAGTTTCAAATCGACATTCGGATTTTCCTAATCGTTTCCGAGCTCTCGGACGTGCTGTACCTCGTCCTCGATGCGACAGCAGCCTCGTCAGAAGGCCGGGAGTTCAATGGCCGCGTTGGGGGCGTAAATATTACTTTTATGTGCACATTACTTGCTTCAAGTTGACATCGGAGTTCGCTGGGGTGTACTTGATGTTCCGTGTGGGGAATTTATCACCATGTTCCCAGCGCACAGAACCTGACTCGTACCACCAAGATCGGTCGGATATTATACTGAAAGGCTTTGCGCGACCCTGATAGACGTCCTGTGGGTTCATCCGGCGGTTTTATTCCGCAATAAGCTCACCCGACGGCACCATTGTTGTGGTAGTCTGTGGTGGATTACAAACTAGATACGTACAAACGCGGAAGGTAATACCAATTGTGAGTCTTTGCATGGAACTACGACTTCGGAGGTATGCCCATGCGCAACCACCCACGGGATTGCGAACTGTTCTGCTGTTGTTTGGGCTCTTTGGGCTCTTTCTGTATCTTAATCAGCCGATCCTTTGCCCTCGCCATTTGGTCCAACTCTTTCCGCAGCCCCGGGACGGATTGATCCAGTGGTTTCAAACCTTCGATTTTGGCTTGCAGTCGTTTGAGTTCGAAATCAAACAGACTGGTGTATGTATCCAGGTCGAAGTGCCTCGAGCTGGAGCCGATCGCTCGAGTTTCCGCCTCAAGTTGTTCACGGACTTTGTCCGACAAGTAGTGATACTTCATCCACAACATCCCCAACCAACCCAGTGCGTCAGTGTCGCCAGTGGATCCTTTGATGGATGGAAGGATGTCCGGGTTCTCAATGCATCTTTGCATGGATGGCGAATCTGTATACAAGATGGTGGGGAATTTGTACGCCAGGTTCCACAGAGCTGGAGGAATGTGAAGGCGCAGACACGATAAATTGGCGATGGCCAGTAAAACTTTGACGCCTGCTACCTCGATTTGTGGGATCGTCGCCCCATGCATGAATTCGTCAAGGGTGGTCGACCACGCCCTCACGAATTTTCCGGGGTCATTGAAGGTTGCCTCCGATGTGAAGAGAAGGTTATCGAGCTCCGGGAGGATGAGGAGAGACATCCTCTGGAGAGGGATGTGATCCCTATTCGAAAGGAGCTGAATCATTGCGTCGATGAAGAGTGGAATGTCGAAGTTGTATGCTGTGAGATCGCGACGTTTCTCCGCACTGGGACCAATGACGATGGAACGGAAGGCGTGATAGATAGGTTCACCGCTGGTGGTCAACCTTTCTGGCGAGATATGGAAATGTAAGAAGTCCAGGATGTCTTTGAGATCGCCGGTGGGAGGTGGTATGCTCCCTGTGGACGAGTAGGCGCCTTTCATCGAGAGCCTTGCCGGGTCCCACAGCCTGTCGTCGTTGTTGACGAGGCCCATGAGAGTTCGAAAGAGTGCATAGCTGTTAACGCGGATCCGTTCCTCGTGGAGCAGAACCACGAGCGACAGAGCATTGATGGCGGGGGTGATGTCACCGGAGGGAGTATTTTGTCTGAAGGCTGCTTCCAGCGTGCTGAAGATGTCATCGATGAGTGGGACGATTTGGTGACTGTGTCATCCGTCAGTAACGACCCAAAGGGAGTTGCAAGAAGTGCTAACCTTCCAACTTTATCCACGAGTTCATCGGGTTGTGGCAGGTTGCCAGCCACCATATTGATGATAAAAAGGCAGTCGGCGACAACGCGGTCGGGAAGCGTGTCGCACGCCAGAGAGTAATCCAAGAAACCTCTGACATCCTCCGACAATTTTCTCTGCGTCAGCAGCGAATCCCACGCACGATACTGGAGCATGTGGCTCAACCAACAGTGGTGCGATTTGCTGAACTTGAACTCGGACCACGGGATCTGAGGCTCGACACCAAAAGCCCAATCTACAACATAAAACGTAGACTGGAGATCAAAATCGCCGTCAAAGTCACTATGTCCGAGTGGCTGCCTTTGGTGGTCAATGGATCGGACCTGGTTCGTAAGGGCCTCGTCGACACCGTAAATGCAACGCCGTTGGATGTAAAGGTGTAGCAGGGCTTTGGCACTTCCAAATGCTCGCTCTCTTGCTCCGGGCTGAACGAGAGCCTTCCCGTCGGCCGAACGCCAGAGAGATTCGCGCAATGCCTGGTAGACTTGTAGTAAGGGGACTGCCTTCATGCGTCCGTCCCAGGTGATTTCTGGAATGTATGCCATGATCGCGATGATCGACTCCGAGGCTTTGGTCATCCGAAACATCGTGGTAATGCAGTTCGAGTCAGCACGGGCCTCACCGTGCTGACCATCGATATTGGATATGAGTAGAGGAGAGGTTTGATTCAGGCGGGTCCGGGAAGTATAAACTCCGGCAATATAGTCTCTGCAGCGCCGGCCGACGAGACGCAGCAAGACCGATAATGGCGTTTGAAATGGGCAGGCCTTCGAGTAAGTTGCAGCGAAGACGATGGAAAGGTAGAAGATAAAGCCGAAAGCGGTGAACGCGATGATGACGGAGGAGACAGTGCGGCTGAGATCCCAGAAATATCGAGACAGCGCGTACCCGAGCAGAAGGAGCGATCCTTGCATGATGAGTGGCAAGCACTCCATGACAAACTTGAATTTCCATGTGATCATGCCCCTCATCCTAAGCTCCCGGTGGCGATTGCGGTCAATGAAAGATCCCTCGACGTGGAGGTTCAGCCATTGCTTGCCGAGCATTGCAAAGAACGCGGCTAGCAAGGCACTCGCCAGGGAGGCGCACAGGGCCGACTGAGCCTGCACAGCGGAAGGATCGGGCCCGGACCATGTGGGGGCGGCGGTCTGATTGGGGGAGGTGTCGTTGAGCAGCATTGTGAGGGCGGCGAAATTCAACTGCTGGTAGTCAGGTCGTATCTGCGATTGGATCTCGACAATAAAGGCCGACGCTACGGCGGAGAAGAGACCGGCCTGGACCACGTTTAGGAAGAGGAAGGGGTACGACCCGTGGTTAACTCACGAATATCAAGGTGGTGTTGAGGTCGTCGTGGTACTTCTTGTGGAAGTCTCGGTCATATTCGTCCGCCTCTTTTCGAAACTGCTCGTGGAAGCGTGTGCGAGAATCTGGTTCTTGTTTCGCGAAAACCGCTTTGAAGGCGGCGGTCAAGGCCCTACGTAGTCTTGCACATTGTGAGGGGAAGGTATGGGATCCAGACTATCACAGACCTACTTCAGTTCATCAGAATCATCTGTTGTATTCGTCTGAGAGCCTTTCTGGTCAGGACTGGCGGCGCCCATGGCAAGGTGTAAGGTGCGATCAGTGGTGGGCAGCGCGGTACTGTGGAGTGAGTTCGACACAGGGAGTCATGGGCAGCCCGCCACAGGGTTGTAGCAATGTGGGCGCACTGTGTTGTGGCGTTGTTTATTTACATCCGAATTTAGTAAGTAATCGATTGTGATGTGGCCAAGATAGGGAATGTTTCCAGTGGAGTGTAAACGGAAATGCCCTGCGCTAATCCTTTCCCACTATCCGTCCAGGTTTCCCATCAGATCGTATCATCCGATACAGATCACATTCCATCCTCCGCCGTGTTTCGAACATCCGGTTCATATTTTCCCCAGGTAAGGGTTATTGTTCCTTCCGGTAGGCGACTCGGGCGCCAGTGCTTGCTAAAAAGGGTATCACATAAGACTACAGTACACAGGGGCACAAAGAGAGCTACACAGGGAGACGTGTTACGAGAGGTTTGGCAACGAATATAATGAATTGACGCAAGCAAATGAAGTCGAGAACGACCATCTCGACAGGGTGTTCAAGGCGTGGTCGTGGACGCCACTCCCGGCTGATGGCCCAGACGGTATCACGTATTCCCTTCCACAGCGCAAGGGCCTCTGTCGCATTAGGCCGGTTGGCAGGATTAGGGTCAGTCATCTCTTCGATCAATGGTTCGAAAAAACCGAGGTTAGAGAACGACTATTCAACCCTCAGTCGAAACGCTAATCGGGTACGGCGGATAACACCTACTTGACAAAAATCTTGTCTCAACATGTTTCCGATGATAAAGATGTCGAGTTTAAAAGGATCATATGGCTCGGTGTTTGAAAGCTCAGGAGGGTCCTGATCTCTGCCGGAATCTCCTAGGACCAACCTTGGGGGAGTCGCATCCGGGAAGTAAGATGATATCCCAAAGTCCACGAAGTAGTATTTGACCCCAGCAACGGTCCGAGACGTACACTCCGCAAGGCGGAGACGGTCCGGAGTGTGGTCAATCTTGATGGGATGGAATCCTTCGGGATACATGGCGTCACCATCCATCATGATGTTTGCGTGGACGCAATCTCTGAGCGCATGTGGATGTAAGTTCGCCGGCAAAACCCGGATAGAGTGATTCGTACCGATGAGCTATTCCCTTCTCGTGCAAAAAGATCAACCCCTGAGAGTTTTGCTCTTGAGTTTGGAGGTTTGGATATCAGAATACGGGATGCATCTACCTCGAGAATTTGATCTGTAAATTCCATGATCTCCTTGACGTGTTCGAATGGAGGATCGAACGCTGGCCGTAGGAACGGCATGACAAGATACAATAACACTGGATCTTGTGGATCTTTGAAGATATTGAGAACCGGCACGCAGTGGTTTCGCGGGTCATTGGTCCACTCCTCCTGCCTGAGGATCTCGGCAATACGATGTTCTTCACTGCCAGCGCGAATTTCTTTGATGTAGACCATCTTCCCGCTTCTCTTGTCTGTGGCGTCTACTAGGTGGGACCTGGGCTGTGAGTTATCAGCACAACAGCGATATGGTTCAAAGAGGTGTCTACCGGCAAGCGTTCTCCGTCTTCGCACTCCAATGGATGCTCCCCTGACTCGAGCCAAGAGGGCGTCCAACCAGGCCGAAGACGCGGGCGAAGGATATACCCCTCCTTCTCGAGCATTTCAGCACGTTTTTCCCATTTCCTTTCGGCGTTTGAGAGTCTGGAGAGGACGATAGAGATCTCATCAACGGTGGGGGTATGACCACGTTGGAGTGTAGCTTCGATGATTTCATCGGCTGACATGACGATTGCGAGGAGGAAGGGGGGTGGGAAAGAGGCGGGAAGGGCGTCAGATGCAAGTTCCCATCCTCGGGACTGCCTCGTGGTGCGTGTGTGTTTGCCACTGTTTGGCGAGCATTGGACAGAAAATCTTGTCACCGCCTGTGCACGTCCTGCGTCCTCGATGGGCTGTCGGCGGTCGTGATGGAGATGCGACGAAATACCTCCCATCCATTTCACCCTTTGTTTCGTTCTCGTCACGAGCCAGCCAATACTCTCAGCTTGAAGTGGCCAATTGAGGGGTTTTCCATCGCCTGTTTAACTTTCTGAACCCCGAACGTCCTCGTCGAGAAAGGAAACTGTCAAGACCATGCCCATTGTCCAGGGCTTGAAATGGTACAAATCACGGTAACCGGCACCCATCGCAACTTGACGGGATACCCTTCCCAGGCCCTGAAGGTCACTCCGTGATTGATATATATAAGTTTATAAACGTGACTGACCGCATCTCAACGCACAACCTCCCCCATTCCCTTCCTTTCTCCCTTCTCATAGCAATGACCTTGGGCGCTGAACCAATTTTGCTCGCTGGGGTAGCACTTGCTGCATACCACGGCACATATAGCCCCGCTGTGCGGGTGGGAGCAGTATGCAAAACTCTCGGGGATGCCAACCAGCTCAACGATTCAACCATCGAGGTGATGGCAACACTGCCCGAGTCACCCGGCAGCGAAGACGATCTTGCGGAGGCCTGTGACAACAAGGATGCATTGTTCATGTGAGCCAGTGTCCTTGAGTGTCTGTTAGAATATGGCCGTCTCATAGCTTGAAGTGCTACAGTGAACGCCAAACATGTCCAATCGGCGATTGAAGGTTCAGGATTCTTTCAACGACATGTCATTCCAACCTTTACTTGCGAGCGGGGAGGGAGAAAGTTGAGGTTGAAAGACCTTGAGCGGGAAGCGAAGACCTATAGGCAGGATGTGCTGGTATGTGCGGTCTCCAACTTTCATGAACAATGAGCTGAGAGGTGGACTAGGCTACATCTTTAAAAGCGAAAGAGCGAAAGGAGAAGGAGAAGGTACAAGGACGGGGTGGGTCGCGGACTCCGGCGCAACAGCCGGCACAACAGCCTCCGCAACAGAACCAATTTACACAACCCACACAGAGTTTTAATATCGACTTGGAACGTGGCTTGCCCTTGCTCTAACGATGGATCCGCCTGCTGGCTGGGCACACCCAAATAAATGTAGACACGACAACCATTCCAAAGCGTCCCTCGTTGGTGAGACGTTCCACCACATCAATGGTGAAAATTGAAATCTCAGCCAACGACATGTAATGCCTCACGCTCTCTACCTTACACACGTATTTTCTGTATCCAACTGATGTTGATTTTGGTCATGGTGAAGTGGGGTACGAGGACCCGCAAGCACCTAAGATGCGAGCACCGCAGGGTGCCAACCGGCATCAGTCCCCGAGTACTTGACGGTGGGCGCTTAATCATCATTCCAATCTGGGCCACACCCCGATCGAAGTACAGTTGCAGAGATGTAGGATCCGTGTACGCTCATCGACATCGCTTGTTCGTGCCGGATAATATGAACCAATCCATCACACAAAGGCACCCCGCAGGAAACAATAACCAGATGTCAGTAGACGATTCAATCCACTGCGGGACGGGCCGACGTTGGTATGTCACGGTGCTCACCGATTCGTCGTCGTTGCCGCCCACCGGGAGGAACCACCGTGCGAGCAAATACATATACATATATGCCCTGGTTGGGACCCTTACACCAGGACCCAGCCGGAACGGGAGCTGCGTGTCCCGGAAATAACCGCGCTTACGGAATGGTGGTGCATCATACCGAAGACGTGCAAAGGAACAAAAAAATCCAGTCCAACACAATGGCTATCTTGTAGTTACAATCTGGTTCCAGCGGTCTCCGAGTCGGAGGTAAACCCGTGACCGCCCCATGGCATTCTCATCAACTCCCTGGCACCCAGCCATTTCCATTGCACAAACGTAAGAAACAGGGCCGCTTCTGTGTGTTTCATTTGATCTGCTGTACTTATTTTCTGAACAGCATCTTCGCGTTGGCGATGTTCGTCATTATATGGCTCGCGTGGCAAAGGGTGCACGGGGAATAAGTATTATGAATGGTTACCTACCTACCCAACGATGGTTATTACTGGGTGACCGTGATGTCCATTATCTGTACTGAAAGAGAGTCAAAGCTTGCTCTGATGTACTCTGTCTGTAGCATAATCGGGATGAAGATATCAAGATTATGAGGAACGTCGTGGAGTGGAGTAAATAAGGGAACGTTGACGATCGGCCGGCAAACGGCCGCGGCGATAGGGAAGAGGACATCACTCCAAAGTAGCTTGAAGCAAGTAATTGGCTGGTAATTCTGTCGCATGCGTGCTCGCATCCATGAACTTGCCCCAAAGGTCCTTCGCGGCTAGGTTGAAGTTTATCTCAATAACTTTCTGGACTGGAGAGCTCAGGAACTGTTCCACGACGTGTTCGTCAACGGTTCCAATACTCTGCGATGGAAGTGGGAGGAGAGTGGCCGCGAAACCGCCAGTTGAGACAAGGCAGACGATTGTTTGGGAGTCATACGGCGCCTGATCCCGGTCGTGGTCGTGCTGAAATCAAAATCAGTAAGTCATTGGGACGAGTGGCCAGGTGAGAATACCATAATGAAGTTCTCGATTCTTTGTCCGTCTTCCTCCAGCGCCTTCTGTGATGTGTTAGCCAGAAGTATTAAGAGCTCTTTGCATTTCTTCCTGGAGTCCAGAAATTCTTCCGCCGTGGCAACTACGCCCTCCTCGAACACGGACCGGTAAAGCTCCAGGAGGCCACCTATCGTGAGCAAGGCGTTCGAACGGAGGATCATGCAACGGTCGCGGTCTCCAATGTCCGAGTATTTCCTCGTTAGGCTAAATATGTGTTGTAAATACTCACTCCCCCGCCCTATCAGCTTTATTCGCGCCAAAGAGTCAACCTTCACCACTATTGCCGGGTGGTTGAATTACGGTGACTTCGAAAGCGCAGACACTAGGGAACTCACCATTCGTGTGCAATTCTTCGAGGTACTTTTTTACATCCTTAAGCCAGAGGAACGTCTTCGTTCGCAATATCAAGGGACATGTCTCCCAAAGCAACGGGTATGTGACCTGTTGTCATTAGTACAGATCTAGTGCAAGTCTTGATATTCTCACCGGAAGTTCAAGCCGGAATTGGCGTTCGAGTTCGTCACAAAGGCCGCCAAGGTCTTGGCGGATCCCACCTGCACAACCCTGTAGGAGGCGCTTGAATCAGCGCGTCGGGCCCGCCGGACATGTTCCGGGAGCATTCGCATCCATACCGGTAGCCTGTCCTCGTGATCGCGGTTTGCCCACACCTTCGCACCAGGCATCCCCGAAACGTAGAAGTACAAAAAAGCCTCAAGATAGAGTATCTTTGCCAAGAAGGCAACCCTCTCGTGATCCCCCTCAGACGGAATAAAGCCAGCAGTAACAGAGGATATTCCCGGATAATGGGTGTTAACTTTCGGCGTGAATCGGATATCGTGCCTTCTTATGACGGTTATGGCTCTCTGGTAATGTTTCCAGGCGAGATTCGGGTTTCCTATGACCATCATTGCAAGGGCAACCGACCAGTGAGCTTGGACAAATGTGAATGGGTCGTCTTCCACCCTGATCATTGACAAGAACCGGAAGGCAAGTTGCATTAGTACCCCTTGTGACCCCCAGAGGGAGAATTCCATCCGCGAGAGCTGGTATTGATGTCGACCGGAAAGTTCCGCATAGTACACGAAAAAGGGTGGGATCACTGTGCCAGAAACATCGCCGAGTATAATGGCTTGGGCTTTCGCTGAAGTGTAAATGTTCCCGTGAACCAAGTCGTACGAGAGATAGACAAGCCGGCTGCTACGCGTAAGTGCCCGAAGCCTGTGAGATGGATCCGTTACTTACAAGACCATATTTCTGCCGTTCTGTGACACACCGGATGCCGGGAAGACCGAAAGATCGAATACTGACCCTGTGTTCGGCAGAGAAGGATCAACTACCGTCCGTATTTCGCCTTCTCGCCACGAACTCCAGTATTCGTGGTCAAGCGAGGCAATATACCCATCGGAGTCGTTCACGGGTGCCCCGGAGGCATCAGTCAAGTTCGTATTCTTCGCAGGTCGTAACTTAGTAGTTCTGCGGGGCGGTCGGTCGTAAGAGCATGGTCCACGGTGTTGAGATCTCTGACACGGGGTGCATTCTGGTCTGTTGCCGTCGCATCTCTACATCGCGCAGTCAAATTCCGTGCGATTCGACAAGACTCGGATTATTTACAATTTTCGCCTGTCTGTCCGCGCCGGTCAGTGCTGATGTCGCTCGAATTCGCTTCAACAAACCTGCATGGGATGCAAGCCGCGCCTTTTGCTAGCACATTCGCTCGTGGCTTTATTGGGTCGTAGCTACAGGCCAGGATGTCCGCAGCACAAGCACCACACTGTGGGCGGGCCCCATCGCAATGCTGGTGGTGGTTAGGCGGTTGAGGCCTGTGGTTTGGACCGAGAGATAGGTGAAATGACCCACTATCTTTCGGGTTCTAATTCAACCCGATCAGAATCCAATCACCGGAACGGAGCGGCAGATCGGTTTTACTCACCGGCAGTAGGAACAGGTAGATTGTGACGGCGTCATAGAACAGTGTTCACTTTGGACAGAAAAACGGAGAGTTAAGATGTAAGGTAGGGATGAGGATAAGAGCGACAAGCGTCGAATTGCTTCCAGATTTTCTTGCGACGCTGATCCGAGCGGTTTGGATTTTAGGGAGGTGAGAGTGTGGGAATGTTTCACGTGATCTGCATGTGACTGAACGTGACCGTTTTCGTCACAGCGTGGTTCAACCATCGACGGCCTGCCTTGGAGACTGAGCCCGACGCTCCTCACGACCTCGACGACGACAGCGACGACAACGACGACGACGACCCATTGCAGCACCTGCTAACTTACCACTATCACCGCCCCGTTTCACCCTAGCTTCCATGATGTACCAGCCGCGAAAGAGTGTTCTCCAGATGTTCGACCCTCTTATGGCTGACTCTCCCTCAACACCAAAACGGGAGGAGTCCAACGCGTCGCCAGACAACTCAGACAAGGAGAATGATGCGCCTCGCGACCCGCTATCTCTCAGTCAATATTTCAATCGGACTTATCATGTCAAGAGTCTCCAGACTCCGGGTACCCCCAACGGGAAACTCATCGACTTTGGCGATACCAGCATGGAGGAAGGTGACGAGCTCGCTCTTCTCGGACCCTCCGCACTGGCGAGGGAAGCACCGCTGGACGGCGGAGATGCGCCCCCCTCAACCAACCTCCTGATAGATCCACATGAGGAAAATGACACCGAGAACATCACTTCGTTCCCTTCCAATGGACCATTCGTGACTCCCCAGAACCGGAGGATACTTGGTGATATTGACGTTGACGCGTTGCAACCACCAAAGCCACCCGTGAAGCAAGGGGCGTTGAAGATTTCCTTCCTCACCGCTGCAAGTAGTGAATCCTCTCCCGCGGAAGCTCCCACGACCAGTGTGGCATCCTCCAATCCAAATCCCGAAAGTGCCTCCTCAGGGCCGGTCATTACTCTTTATCCCCCCACCTTTGACTCAATTCCTCCCACTTCGTCCGCCCCTCAGATTTCGGATAAGGTCGACAACTACCTCTCCCCCCAACTCCCTCACACCGCAGCTGGATTCACCCCTCGCCGGAGTTCTCTTTCCTCCGAGTACGCCCCCAATCGGGTTTCCATGGACCTCCAATCTTCATTCCAGCTCCAACTGCAGAATGGCGACTACAGTTTCAACCTGATCAATGACAAGGTTCCTTTCTTGGAAAGCAGTCAGGAACTTTCATTCCCCGAGTCAGATGACGACTCGGGTATGGACGAGATCGTAGAGGGTGTTGGTGTGGATGACATGCTCAAGTCGTTGACCTTGCAGGATAAGGCGGTGGTTGCCGCGAAGCGAATCTTCAGCCCAACTTCCGAGAAGTTTGCAATCACATCGATTCCGGAAGGGGGTTCCGAATGTAAGTTACCTACGCACGATTGTGTTTGCGTTTGCTCACCACGCAATGCACAGCATCCTCCAAATCTGAGACACGAACTACCACCCCAGTCTCGGTTTCACCGTCTCAAGGTTCGTTTCGTGAGTGGCTGGCCAGGACCATTCTCTAACCCTGGGTCAGATCTCCCAGAAACCAAGTCCACAACAACTGTTTTAAATGTCACAAAGAAACCAGCTGGTTCCCTCCGCCGTCCATCTCTCGGTCCGAGACCCTCCATCTCCGGGCTCCAACCAGTCACCACCGCGTCAAAGCCTCCCATGAGGATTCTCGTCCCCCCCTCCAAGCGTCCTCCCTCAACTACTACTCAACGCACGGGTGTGATTCGGCCACCCGCCCGTCAATCATTGACAACCGCCTGTCCCCCCAAACCAGTTGTGGCCACGACCAAGGCCATGGGAAAACCAACGGATGGTCCTCGTAGAATTCTTGTTCAAGCAAGCGACAAGCTCGCTCCTCGGACAGTCTCTACGTCTACCACGCCGGCGCTGAAGACTCAAGGTCCTCAGAGGGTTCTCGTTCGGGCCGCGCCAGGCACGACCAACCCGGTGAAGAAGCCTCTTGGCCCATCGTCTTCCATCAACCCGCCTGCCCCAACTTCTCGACTCCCTGGTCCCAGCCGCATTTCCGTTCCCGGCACCCTGAAGACGAGGAGAACCTCCAGTATCTCTAAGTCGGCTGGAAGATGGGTTTAGCCGTATTTTCCGTGGACCCATGCATATCTGATTTACTTGCTTTTCGCACATCCCCACCCCTCGCATCGTTGTTTTGGTTTATAGAACACTCTGACAACATTTACTCGTGCATCTTGCAGTAGATTGATCTTCAGTTTTTGATTAGCACAAGCAACATCGTTTTTCCCTCGCAGACTCACTGCCTCTGTCTCCAATGCATTTCCTAATCTGGCTGTGAGTGGGTTTAGAAGTTGTTCAAGACCGCCCGGGTTGCAATTGAATAAATGTATTGGAAAGACTATACTCTCTGGTTGCCAGGGTTCAGTGTGTCCTTAAATACCATTTAAAAAGGTAATTGTCACTTCCCGAGCCTGTACTGCAGGCCCACAACACTGCCCTGGAGTTTTTGTGGTACCCCTGAACTGAGGGGTTGGGAGTGCAGCTTGAGGTGGGGGTGTACTACTCTGCTCTCATTCCCCCTGTTACCCATTGACTCCTACTGAGTATGGTATGACAAGAGGTGTTTGGCCTCTGGAAATGGTGGAGGGTGACTGATTGACATTAGGCAGGCCCTGTCCCTTTTAACTTTCCACTCTTTCTGATTCTTCAGTTTTTGTCAGGCAGGGAGGTGCTGATAGTTCCTGGTATGCATTACCTGCTGTAGACTACAGCACCCTTTTATCATTTGGGTATTCTTCACAATAGCTATATACCATAAATGGCAAAGGAGGGTTTTGTCAACCATCCACAGCTGTCAGAATCTGGTCAGCAAACAACATTCCTATGTGTCATGTTCAGATCATTTCAGGGCAATTGTCAATGAAAAAAAAAACACTTTGCATAGGTAAATACAGTTACAGGATACTAGATATACTACAGGCCTCTACTCATGAAGCACATCACCAAAATCCAGAATCAACACCTCCCCTGACTCATAACCAGCAATCAGGTACTGACCATCCCACTGTGTGGCAGAAGGTTCTGCATATCTACCAGACAGTTGGAAAACCTCCTTTCCAGTGACTCTATCTTCAACCCTGACTGGACTGGTCTTGGACCACCTCCTAACATCAATGAAATCCAGATGGGGTCTGTCTGAGGATGTTTCAGAGAATTGAATTGGGGTTGAGCCTGGGATCCCAAAGTCCCAGCCTTGGGTTGATGACTCCCCAGAGCGGATCAAGACTTTTGAACCATCCATGAGGAGGGGGTCAAATGTACTGTAGCCCTTTAAATTCTTTTTGCCTGCAGGCTCCCCTGTCCATATAGACCAGGCCAGAATAATGTTATCACCCAGCTGAAGAACTCTGGACCCATCACCTGTTATCCTGAGGCCACCTGTATAATCACAGGATGTATCCACTATTTGGAGTCTACCTTTCTCAGCATCCAAGACATGGATTTTATTTTCCCCCAATTCTCGCCACACAATGATCAATCTGCTACTGATCAATTGCACATCTCCACAGGTGATATTTTTAGCTTCAGTTTTGATGGATTCCTTGCATAGGCCAGTCAAGATGTTCCAGGTCTTCACCACCCCTGCTTTATGTCAGGGCCACTCCACCCTAAACGCTCTCAGTGTTTTGTAGCACGTTCCCAACGTCTACAGCAGTTCCCAACTGCACTAGTTCCCAACTAGTAAACGCCCGGTAGGTTGTTCCGAAGTTCACGTAGGACGAGTCGAACGGTTTAACCGATGAGTGCCGCAACCGAGGTGAGAGGTAGAGGTCGCCGAGGATTCTAAGACGGTGTTAGAACCGAATAGCCTGGTGTCTTTCCCAATGTCTTGAGTGGGAGGAGAACGGATCGTTGTGCAGAGGATCTCTCGTTAAGCTCTGACTTGTCCTTAATCACACTGGGGCGAAAAAGGGCAGAGGACTTCCCGAGATAACAAAGCTGAGGAGACTCAGCGACTATCTAATACAGATATATATACTAG
>Ga0307515_10010899_pt1 | contig 17344 bp, 8 predicted proteins | sample 17_EM_MG_FD_194513 | JGI IMG/M metagenome (GOLD analysis project Ga0307515, IMG submission 194513) | Populus trichocarpa ectomycorrhiza microbial communities from riparian zone in the Pacific Northwest, United States - 17_EM | ecosystem: Host-associated > Plants > Roots > Unclassified | place...
CACGGTGAGCTAACCATCTAACAGGGGGTCCAGTGGTAAGAGTTTGGGACTAAGGGGTTTGCTCCCCTGTGATCTCAGGTTCGAGCCCTGTGGTTGCTAATATGATTGCCACTAGAGGTTTACATGGTCGTTAACTTCAGGACTTGTGGAATTAGTCGATGTCCGCGCAAACTAGTCCGAATACCCACGTTAATTAAAAAAAAAACATAGTGAGCTGTCAAATCACTAGATAGTCTTAAAATTAATCACAATAACATTCAGAACCAAGAGGATAAAATCAATTTCTCTTCATTCATCGATCTCAACCTCGTAAGTTAATTATAAAAAAAACACTTTTTTTCACTTTTTACATCTTAGAACTATGAATAAAATGTAAAAACCGGCAAACTAGTTTTGCTATACTGGTTATAATAGTTTTCATATGTAATTAACATCGAGCCGGACTATATATAAAAATGTAAAAATATAGAAAGAAAAAAAAAAGAATTCAAAATTAAAATGCATTAATTTTAATGTAAACAATGCATTAATGTAAAAATAAAATGTGCATTATCGTTGTCTTTTTCCTCGTATCATCTTCTTAAAACACTCTCTGTGTCTTTGCGAAGTTTAACTCCCTAAACTACTGGTACAATTAACATGAAAGATAGTATCGTTTACGGTAAACGTTCAATGGAATATGTGAGCTTTTATATTTTGATTCCATTTGTTTACAGTAAATTAATAATTGTTATACGATATTGAAGAAGGTGCAATTGAGACTTGTTATTTCTGACGCCAAAAAGAAAGCAGAAAAAGAAAATGGGAGTACAATTCTTTTTTTTTGAAAGATTGACATAAAAAGAAGACGATGGCATAAGTCAAAATGTGATTAACATGAGAACAATATGACTCTAGAATGAAAAAACTATAGTTATAAAACTTGCTTCACCTCGTGACTCGGCTCAAGGAGTGGGTTGAGTGAGTCAATCCAAATTGACCGAGTCGATTTAAAATTGTGTCATTTAAAAAAAAATTTCTAAAAAGTTTAAATGACTTTAGTTCTATTTTTTTAAAAAAAAATTCAAACTAAGTTTCACTTGGCCTCTGACCTAGTTGACCAAGTTGCAAATTGATCAGTTAAGTCTATTAAGTTTGACCATGTCATCTCTTACCCGGTTTGACATGCAACTCGGCTCTGGAAGGTTTCAAAGTCAGCGAATCACCGGGTTACCTATCAAGCCATGTTTAATAAAACTAGAAAAATCAATTAAAAAGAAAGAGTTATGATGTATTGAATCATTAAAAAAAATTATTTCTATTAATTTCAAATCAAAATTCAACCACAATAAAAGAAAAGAAAAAATAAATTACAAAATAAAATGTGATTTTCATAAATAAAAAATCTAATAGTCCAATTAGAAATTCAATAAATAAAAAAACTAATTGGCCTGGGTATTTACTATTTCATTTATTGTGAACTCACTGTTTGTCTTTTTTTTATCCTTTAAGTTTTCTCGTGATCTTTTTTTTCTAATTAGATCCTTTCATAGCTGGCTAGATTGAGATTTGAATTGACAGCTTGATTTGATTATTTGTATGGGGTTCTCACAGTTTCAAAAAATATTTTGACTTTGGGTTGATACTTGATTTTACAAAAAAAATAGTTTTGATTTTTTATTTTCCAAATATTTGAAAATGAAAGGACTAGAATTGAAATGAAAAAAAGAAACATCCCTTTTCTTTCAAGAGAAGAAACCATGAGCGCAAAACAATGGGAGGAGAGTGAGAAAAGTAAAGAAAGAGAGGAAAAACTACGTAGGAGCCACATCGAATCGAACCTCCTTCTCAAACACATGCTGCCATAACATGACCACCTCAGTGAGACGAAGCCACAAGTATCAAGAACGGTCGTTTTCCGAGCACGAAGGAAGTTGAATGTGCCACCCCAACACGACAACTTTTTTTATATAATGGTGCATGTATTACACATATCAGCCTGTTTTTTTCTTTTCATTCAGTTTAGCCCCTTATTCTATATAATAGCTTTTCAATTGAGTCCTACATCGCACCCTACCCGAGCCCAAGTCTTCTTCTTTCATTTTAGTCCCAAATTAAAAAAAAAAATCTTCAATTTAGTCTTGTATTTCATTATGTTAATGTCAGATGAATACCCAACATGGGAGAGAAGCTAGGAGAGGGCAAAGAAGAAGACAGTTGGCCAATATCTAAAATAAATAGACACACGGTAATAAGATAGATGAGCTTCAACTAAAAATTCTAAGTGGTAGCTATGCCTGCACATTCTTTTTTGTGTTGAAAAAACAAATTTGCTCCATCCCGAAAGGGAACTAGCTAGTTACAAACTGAATATATATATACAATTAATCTAGGATTTATTGTAAATGTACATAGAACTAAACATGTGTTAAATAATCGAATATAACGTATTCTCAAAGAAATAATAATCTAATACTATGCACTATAAATATAATTTCATCATAAGGTCCCGTTTGATATTGTAAATCAATGAAAGGCACTCTTGATTCATTTCTCTTCTACTGAACATACAACGAGAAAATTGACCTCATCATCTTGCCCTAAGTTGTGGCAGGGGTGCAGCCCTTTTTTTATTATGCTCGATATGGGCCTCGGTGTGGGCCTGATGGGTTGCTCATCCGGCCTCCACTAGCACCTGTCATGGGCGGGTTTGCAGGGCCCGATACCAATTCTGGCATTGGGGACTTGAGGCAAGCCAGGTCTAGACTAGGATTATCCGTATACTAAAAATTAATTAAAAAGGTATTTGAAAAAATAATAGCTATTATTTTTCAAAATAATTTTAAAGTATGTTAAAATAATATTTTTTTTTATTTTTTAAAAAATTCAAAATAATCTAAAATATAAAAAAATTTAAACAAAACTTTTTTTAATTTTTTCCAATCCCTATTTACGACGCAATACAAGAGGGGATAGAGGATGACAAAAGGTCTATATTTGATGATAATACTGATGTTTAAAAATGTGATAATGATTGTATTTTAAAGTGTTTTTTACCTGAAAATGTATTAAAATATTTTTTTATTTTTTAAAAATTATTTATGATATTAGCACACAAAGAAAACCTACAAACATAAAAAAAAAAATTAAACAAAAAAAATTAAAATTTTTAAGAAACACGAACTACGCTCCCTCCAAGCTTTTTGCAGTCCCCAGATCGCAAGTCTTTACTAAGGTATATGGATACTAAGGTATTAACCATTTAAAGTATATCCTCGTAAGTCAAACGAAACCTGTCCAAACACGACATCACTGACACGTCCAGAATCATTTAGGCATCTCAAAAATCTCAATCCCTCCAAAACTTTACTCTGCTACAATGATGCATGTCTAGTTAACTTAAATGGTGCACTTCTTTTCTGCTGCAACTTGTTTCCTAAGTGGAAAATAACGTTATGGGAAATTTTATAAATAAACCACTAAATCTTGTGTTTGATTGGCGAGGGAAAGGGGCCGCCCACACGTTCAAATAAAGGCCAAAGTGTAGGTGTTCTTGAGGGAGGAGTAGAGGGGGGTGGCAGAATCTATTTTTGGAGAATATTGGTTGGTGTGGCATGTAAAGAGTTTATGGATAATAGGCCTTTTAGGAAAGCATTCTTAAAGGTTGCATTAGCGTTACTCTCTTTGTCAAGATTCTTACCAAAGTGAAAGAAGTCTCTAAATCTGATTAGATGGGTATATTAGATATCTGCTAAGTGGCTCTTTGCTTTTGAGCCCTTTGTGCTCCCATTGGCAATCTTAACTACAGTAATCATTAGTTAATGATAAATTTGCAACTTTGCTAGTAATTATTCCTTTCATTGTTCCTCCACGCAAGTGATTGGTCGTTCCTGAAAGCAACTGAAGCTCAATATCGATGGAGAGCTTCGTAACAGGGAAATGGACGAATATTCATCGTCAACAAGTTTCAGCACTATATTCCTTTTCAAGGCATTGCCTTAGACTGCAAAATTGGTTCATTAAAGTCTAGTTTGGTACGGTTTAACCATAAATATTGAGATCGACCTGCGCATGGCTCTAGTTCTTCCCTTGAGTTCGTCGCCGCAAACAGTACTGGGGTGCCTAGGGCTCTTTGAAGGTTGATGCTATAGGCGTCAGTTAACCCATAATTAACCATAGCAGCAAGAAAGAGCACAAGAAGGCTAAACTTGACCAAGATCTTTGCTTTGGTGGAATGGCCTTGGGCGGTTATTTTCTTATGACAATGGAAAAGATAGCAAGTTCATTATCTAATAAGAATGACCTCTCCAGAGCTATTATCAACACTGGAAGCTAGAATTTGTTTGGATATGGAGTGACCTGCACACTGATTGATCCTCCAACGTGATATCCAAGGCCGACCAAAAGATAAAAGTGGGTTTCTCAAAGCAACTTTTTTTGTGGGCTCGCTTATGACATGTGCATGCTTTAAATCTCAAGAGAATATTACATTCAAAAGCTCCAAGCAGTCTGACAAAGTGTGGAGAGCGAAGATAAAAATTGTTGTATATGAAAGTTGAAGCAGAAGCAGTCTCAAGTCTCCACAGCATACCCCACCCTAACACAATCACGTCTGCTCAACTCATATCATGCTGCAATTTTATTCTATGTTTTCAAAATAGGGATCAGATCAGAACGCAATGAATTCCATAAAACATGTGAAGAAATGGGCATGATTGTTGTTGATGTGCTTAATTGCGTGTGAGAAAGAAGCCATGGTGTGGTCTTGTAATGGCAGAACATTGATTTTGAATGCTTACAGCATCTAATGAAGCTTCTTCCATGAAAGAAGCGTATTTTATTTCTTAAAGCCACAGACACAGACAATTCAAGTTGAAATTAACCAACTAGTGGTGAAATCTATGAAAGTGATTACCACCAGGGGCTGGTACAACCTTACTGAATAAACAAAAACTGAGATAACATTTAGCTACTAAAAAAAGATAACATACCAAACACATCTCATTTTAACATAATAGGAAAGGGATTTATTCTTTATTTCCCTTCCAAGAACAAACATTAAAAGGCGTTGTCTTGGAGACCCCCTACTTGATTGTTCTGCTCAGGGTAGACCCCTAGCTAGATCACAATCACCATATTGTCTTCTTGCGACCAAAGACCGCCATATTCCCCCAAACTACCATCTCCACTTGCTTGCTTGCAGATTGGAGCTTGGTTCCTGGGCTCAAATCCTGCAATGCAAAAAAGAGTTACAATGATCTCTCCTTTTTCTTTTTCGAAGGGTTATGCATATCTTAGTGAACTGATCTGGTCAATAACCTTGATAGTGCATGTCATCATTTCCACCAAAACCCAAGTAGTTTCCATGTCCTGAGTAAGGTGACATGAAGCCAATGTGACTGAGATCATCAGGAGGTTCAATTTCTCCTGTGAAATTCGAGTATGATGAACCTGGCGAGAATTCTCTATGTCTGTCTGGCTGCCAAGTATTCATGGAGATTGGATACTCGTACTGTGGAAGGTATTGAGCTGCAGTTTCATGTACTTGTGAATAGTCCTGACACAAAACCATAGAAAAGGTTTAAGAATCTTCATGATATAACAATGTAGTCTATTAATTGCCTTTTTCCTGAGCTATACCTTTGAGGAATCAAGAATTAGATCAGGTGAGATCCAATGGCTTGAAGGATAACTCTCCATTGAAGCAGCTGGCTCAAAGTCTGACATTGGTGCGACTTGATAAGGAGAAGTGATAGGACTCGAATATCGACTCTCATTGTTATACAGGTAACTTGCTTGAGAAGACATGTCAAATGAGATGTTCGAAGGCTCGTTCGAGATTACAGCTGAGGTGAAATCCACATTGCTCGAGCTACTGCCGACCTGTTTGGCTTTAGGCTCTCCTTGGGAATCGCTTATCTTCAGACCTTGCTCGTTCTTTTTAACAACATGGCACAAAGCAAAAGCTCCCTGGAGAAATACAATGACCACATACTTCCTCAGTCTCCTTAGCAACTCAAATATATGCTCAATACTCATTGAACTTAATGTGCTTACCTTAAGATTGGGTGATCCTTGAGAAATATCATCGCAAAGGCGATACTCATGCATTACCCAGTCAGTCCTATCTCCTAAAGGAGCCCGTCCGCGATAGAAAACTAGGGTCTTTCTATACCCAGTCACGGCAGATTTACAGACAACTTTACGGTCTTTTCCAGTAGCCTTCCAGTAGCCAGATTTAGTGGCCCTGTTTGTTCTTGAACCATTTGGATACTTACGGTCCCTGGGACAGAAAAAGAACCACTCCATATCCCGTTTCGGCAGGAATGACTTTTCTGCAAATCACATATTGAAAGTCATATTTCCGAATTCCTAGAACAACGTGATCCATAGGAAAATTAGAGGGTGGAGCTGTTTCTAATAGTGCTTTCCTTAGAATAAACTGTTACTGAAGATGAAGGAATCCGGTTGAACCGGACTTTGTAAGGAAAAAGTTCAGGCCCCTGTTACGTGAGCTCCATTGATAAATGTAATCAATAAAAAAACAAAACAAAGAGGATACTCTTATCAAGAATAAACAAAAACTTGCTTTTCCAATACTAAAAAAATCTGTGTTCAGACTTCAGACTGTAATGAAGCTACTTTCCCACCATAACAGCTGACATCTACAGAGCAACAACATATGAATTGATTGAGCTTCGGTCAAAACTTGCCCACCAAAAACTAATTCATACTCCATGGATATCTAAAAGCCAGGTAGCATTTTATGTGTCATATTCACCTCTCTCAAACCAAAGGGGTATTAATTAACAATTCACGTTCTCATGCCGATCATTTTTTGGACAGGAATGAAGAACTTCGACGAAACATTAACTGCTCCATAACAATTTAGATCTTAATTACATGGAGTAAATTTAACAGAATATGGGTTAGAAGAAGAGTTACCTGGCAATTCCCATGGATCAAATTTGTACAAATCGATCACGGGGATCACTTCAAGCTCAATTTCAAGCCCTTGAGCTTTCCTTTGCAGGTAATACCCTACCAATTCCTCATCAGTTGGATGAAAACGAAATCCCGGAGGCAATGAAGCCCCTCCCATTATCTCAATCTACCAAGTTCTCTACACCTAGAGTGAAAAGGAACAGAACAGAAACAGAAACAGAGTAAACAGAGTAGAGTTACGAAGGTTTCTTGTTAAGTGCCCAGTCTGTTTCTATTAAAGATTTGAAAAATCCAAAAATAAAAGTTCTTGTTAACACTAGATCTTTTACCAAAAATCAAGCGCAAATTCCACAGGTTGCTCCCATTGGAGAACAGAATCATTTTCCTTTGAAACTCAACTTCCTTATGATCAAATATTAAGCCTCCACCAACCCCCACAAAATTTAGTCACAAAATGAAGATTGGAATGAATCTAAAAACTTAGATTTTAACCAATACCCAGAATCCAGAATCTGTCTTAAAGGCAAACTTAGATAGTGAACTCAAAAAAAAACTTTGTCTGGAAAAACTCGTTAGAACTTCCAAAACTGGAACTTGTTGTAATGACCAGAAGGCAAAACTATTCTCAAGAATCTTTCAAAAACTGCAAATTTTGAACGGATTGGACTCGAAAAACTTTATGCGTGCGAAATTGAGAAAAGCAAGGTCTAGATCGTATATGTGTGTAACTACTAAAGAAGAGAGAAGGCAGAGCCTGGTAGAGTAAAAATAGAGTTGCAACGTGAGTGTTTATAAATAGGGATGGAGGTAAGGCAACAAGTCCAAAATTTTGCACACCGAAAGTGGAGGAATTGCTTGTCTAGAGCGTACCCAAAATTCCACAGGATGGGCCCTACTTTAAGTTAAACTACTCCACACTTCACACCTAACTGTTTTTTTTACCTTCCCGCCAAAATCAACCGTTACTTACGAAGATCGCTAATTTTGATTGCTTTTAGCTTGTTATTATTTACTTGTTTTGGATTAAATTTTTTTCCGAGGCTGTAAAAAATTATTTGATTTTTTCATTAAACTTGATCAACGAGTCAACATTGAAATTTTTTTATTCAACTTTTTATTTAATTCAAATTTAAAATTAAATTAAATAAAAATTATTCAATATAATATATTTAACCCCGTCAATCCAAAACAATATAAATAGTTGTTAAACAATTCTAATAACAAGATTGAGAGAAGAATAAAAAAATAAAAATAAAAAAGGAAGGGGAGTGGGAATGGAAAAAATTAGGAGTTGAATTAAAGAAAGAAAAAGTGAAGCTCTATAATGATTTTTTAGTATATAGTATTACTATATACTAAAAAACATGGGGTGTGACTCCCCTCATGTGAACAGTCTTTGTTTTTTCATTTCAACTCTTTTCTTTTTCATTTTCTTTCTCTTTTTTTCAATTTTGTTCTTTGTTTTTTTTCAATATAATATAAATTATGTTGAAAATATAGAAAAGAAATCATTTTTACGAGTGTCTCACCTTGAAAATGGATCCTTGAACAAATTTTGAAAGGAAAATTGTATGCTTGTTCTATTTAGAGTATCAGTAAAATTAACGGCAAGTCTTAGTTATGGTTTTCTTCCCTATGCTTCTTATTAGTCAATGAGTGATAGAAGAGGTGAACTGCTATCTCAATTTCTGTCAACACTGAACATAGTTTTAAAACTCGGCCCGACCCGGCGGATTGATCCGGAACCTGGCCGACTCAGGGCTAGAACCGGGCCAGCTTGAAAAAAAAACAGGGGAAGGGAGAACCCGGTTGACCCCGTGATCCGGTTGACTCGGCAAGACACGATCAAAAACCCGGTTGCAACTCGTTGACTTCTTTTTACTAAAATGACGTCATTTTGATTTTAAAAAAAAATTGACCCGGACGATCCGATCAAAATCCAGAACCCGGGTTTTGAACCGGGTTAGATCTAAAAACAATGCACTTGACTATCGTGGTTATTTATTAATGTGGTCGAAATATTACTTGTTTAAAATTTAAATTTTGTATTTAAAATTAATTTTTTAATATTTTTAAATTATTTTAATGTAGTGATTTTAAAAAAAAATTATAATACGTACACAAATTTCAACTGTTTTATACTAGATTGGTACTAATCTTTCTATAGAGTTTGCTAATCCACACCTCTTCTGTGCCCTAATTTTGGATGTTTGTAGAGCATGATGTCATAACCCTAATTGAACTCACTTTAAAGATGTCAGTGTAGAGTGGTCAAGCCTGGCATTGATTGGGGAATTTGGGTTTTCTTGATGGTCTCCTCCTTCCACGTCATCCTGAGTCAGACAAAACACTTTTCCATTCTTTTATGGGAGTGTTTGTGTCATCAAACTGGGTCCCTTGCTAAAAAAGAGAGCCCTAAAAGTGCTAACTGGGTTTTTTTTATCAACCTTTTTAAAATGAACCAAACAGGCCTTAGTGGAGCTTAGAACTCTCTGAATTCACACCTAGACTAGATGGAAAGTACACTTGTAACGCACATCTTAATAGTTAATTCCGTTCCCTTGTGAACTCAATTCCTTTACTAGTTAATAAAATAATAATAATAATAATGTATATAAAAAATATTAAAGGTGATTGTAATAACAGTTTTTTGAAAAGTAAATTTTGTTTAGAAATATATTAAAAATATATTTTTTTATTTATTAAAATTTATTTTTGACACCAAAATGATCTGAAAATATAAAATATATTTTTAAAAAAAAAAATTAAAATGTAAAAAGAAACTGGATATTAATATTTAATTGACCATTAATTATCAATCAGATTCCAACTCCACTAATAGTAACACTTATTCGTTAAAGAGGATTTTCAACTCCAATCCTCTAATACAGAATGAACCTACAACCCATAATTATTAATTAATAAAAAAATCTTAAAGTATTTAAGAGAGCATCTGGTTGCCGTCACATTTATTTTTTTATTCACAGAAGTGTAAACGTGAGTGCGCCTCTCTGTATAAAATAACATGTCTGGTAACATGGTTGGCAGTGTTTTAAAAAAGATAAAAAAATTTGTTTAAAAATAGTTTTTTTTTTAAATCAATTTAATATATTAATATAAAAAATAAATTATAAAATATTATTTAGATATATTTCTAAATAAAATACTAAAAAAAATATTGAATTAAAAAAGGATAAAAAAAGACCTAAGTCAACACAGGTTAACCTTCAAACCCGCAAGCCGAGTTATGAAATCGAGACAACCTTATCGAAAGCAAAAAAAAATACAAAGTCTAATTCTCAACCAACTCAGTGTTAAAGAATAAAATTAAAAAAATCAATTAAAAATGGATAAAAATCAAAAAAATAAGGACCAAATTGAAAAAAAAACAATAAACCATAAATAGAATCGAATGATAAAGTTAAAAACTAATAAAACTTTTACAAAAAGACAAAGAAAAAAAATTATAAATCAAAAAAATAAAAGTTGAAATGGAAAAAATAATACATGACAGATTGGAATTGAAAGACTAATTTGAAAGAAAAATAAAACTTTTACAAAAAGACCATGAACAAAAATTAGAAATCAAAAGAATAAATACTGAAATTGAAATTCCAAAAATATAGAAGACTAAGATATATTATTTAGGGAAGGAGAGGGAAAAGAAGAGAGGCTCACCAGCAAAAAACTATTTCACCTCTACCGACATACACCACACCAAGAGAATAAAAACATAGATGTTTTCAACGACACGATAAAATGACATGTTTGGCTATTAGAAGACGACGCACGTGCCGCCCAAAGAGTTGGGATGCCTCCCTTGCGCTGGTGCGTGGACAGCATGCGTCAATAGCTTTTTGAATTTTAATATTAATTAATTAATTTAAAATGATCAAATTACCTGATGGTTATGAAATTAAAAAAAAAAAAAATCCTGAGTGAGAATATCCGAAGTCCCCTAAAGCATGTTTTATTTCTTTATGCTAGGGGCAAAGATGTATTTTCACAATATTTTAAAAATAAAAGGATTTAAATACCCTCAACAGACAATTTAATTTTTTTTTTATTCGTATGGTAATTAAGTTATTTGATTATTCTTAAAAAATGAAAAAGTCACATATATTCGCGGCCAAATCATTGATGAATAATAACCAGTAAGTCATGCAAAAAGACAAAACTAGCCCGGCTCATAGGCCTCTTAGCTTGTTCTTCGAAGGACACAAACTCTACTGCACTGTAGCAATGAATAATGAATTTAGAGTGTGTGCAGTGATACGAGACTTGAATCATAGTCTCACAGATTCTAATCCCTCCCCTCTTAACCAATAAACCATCATTATGAATATAACAGTTGCGTTTTACATTAGTGCTCAAATCTTTTTCCATGGAAAATTTCTTGCAACGATGTGGATGTTTTTGCCAGCTTGACTCCATTTGGCCTTTCAGTTCAACCTTCATACTAGCAGTCTTTTAATTGAAGGACACGCAGTAATTTCCAAATAGATTTACCAAGGATTAAGGGAACTATATCAGAAGCCAAGTGATACAGTAAAATTTCTGGTCGAGAATTCAAAAGGCAAATTCTTGGATCCCTGTTTCTTTTTCTGTAAGGGGTTTAACGAATTCTCTCTCTGTTCTGTTTCTCAAAGATGTATCCTGCTAAAGAAATTCTGGTAGTCTGCTTTCATGAATTCATGTAAGTAGCACTTGAAACATTCTGCCTGCTGAAATTCAACCAGAAGTCCTTCTTCATTCTTTTCTTACATTCTGACAATTAATTCTGAAATTTCCATCGCTGAACGTCTCAAATCTATGTATCAAGTTGACCACTTTCCAGTTACAAAGAAAAACATATGCAAAACCACGCTGGGAATTTGTCCAAAAATCTCAATGCAGTGGGATACAAAAAACAAAAAACAAAATTGACCCAAAAAGGGGTCATCAAAGTCTCATTTGATGAGTCGGATGTGTGTGTAGAACACCACAAAATCAAATGTGAAATGATCAAATGCACAGAGAAAAGTTTGGTCATGGTCATGAGTGCTGTTTAGTGAAGGGTCGATAATGGAAGAAATAGGAAGGCTCCTGGCTCGTTCTTTTATGGGGAATTGGAAAATGAGAAAACCACCTTATCCCCCTTGTCATTGTTTTGTCTAGTGCTTTCGGCCCCTTTGTCCCTCGGTGCCTTGGACCATGGTTAACACCACCACCTCCCCTGTGTCATCAACGGTTCAGAATTTCTGTGTTAACTTGGAACAGAGGAGTCAAAATATGGACAGGTTATTTATTTATTGCCTGGACAAAGACACCACCCGTATTGGCTTTCATAAATCGCCTTCAACATTATCATAATGATACTTTTGAGCTGTTGTCCGGTGTTAAGTACTTATTAGATTTACTCTTTCTACTATTACTTCATATTTTAATCGGAAAAGGATGTTGAGGGGAAAAAATCATGATGAATGCATGGATATAGGTATCTTATCTATATCTAATTAGAACAAAAAATCAGTTTACGCATAAATGCATGAAAATTGAATACAACAATTTTTTTGAATCCCAATATCAGAGCTTGAACTCAATAAATACTCCCTTGGATCAATATAACTGCCTTTTACACAGGCAGTAAGAAGTTCACGGCCATCGCCATTGTTACAAGACGGGTAGCTACGATGTTCCTATTTTTGGCCTGGACCACGACCGAACAGGACCATTACGAGAGGCGAAGATCGAGCGCGAGAGATGGGACAGGTTGCTTTCCCACATCAGTGGGTGAGATTGCATTTTAGAGATGGCGTTAAGATTCGGTAATAATCATAAAGGAAAAGCTACAACTCAAGATTTTGGCTGCATCCAGCAAATTATTGTGTCAGTGAGAGAGAGGGAGAGAGACTTTTTACTATTATTATTATTATTAATGAAATTGTTCGGATTAATATGTGTTATTTTAATTAATTTTAAAAATATTAAAATTAATGATTATGTAAATTTTTAGTGGTTCTGAAATTTATAAAAATCAAACTAATAATTTTTAAAAATTAAATTTAAAACCCGATCAGATAAACTAAATCTTCTCAGTTAAAGGGAGAGAGACTTGCGCTGAGTCATGGTGGTTGAATCTAACTATATATTTCCATGATTATTATGCGTTGTTATAATTTCGTCTTTTGGAAAATGTTAAAAGGGGATAAAAAGGCCAGCCCCCGAACCCTATTTAGCAAATTGGAAAGAAGACAAAAAGAGAGTTGCATTCAGCCCCTCTCTCTCTCTCTCTCTTCTCATTACAATAATCTTATGTTAATCAATGATGTCCCCTCTGATCATCATTCATAATGTTGTGAAGAAACCTTGACCTTTGATCAAGCAAGAACAACGAGTTCGTGTAGGGGACATGTTGCGACAATTAATGAAGTGGTGACTTATGTTCATTTCTGTGTATTTATCTTATAAAGTGGCAGATCATGTAAGCTTAATTCCACATGTAATTGCATGAGCTGGATAGACTAAGAATATTATTTAATAGTAATTAGCAGACAATTTTTAGATTTTGTTTTCTACGAGGATATTGACCAAGATTGATATAATCTCTAGACTCTAGAGATGAATGAACTGTTTGATGGATTCAACTGTTAATAAGGTCAAACAATGTATCAAGTATTGTTAATAAGGTTTCAAATAGACAATAATTTTAATAACGACAATGACATGTCATTACATTATATTAAATTAAAGAAAAACTAAAAGGTGTGTTGAATTTACTGCTGAGTGCACTATGAAGGCACAATGCTTCTTCCTCTTCTTTTGGCTCCTGAGAATCTTTGTGCTTTGATCACCATATAATTTGTTCTCTTAATTTAGTTTTAATTTTTTATTATGTTGATCGAGATTTGAGCTTAATAATTAGTTTCAACTTGTTTTCTATAAATTATCATGGTAAAAAAAAATCTGGTATTAGATTGATATTTAATTTTGTAAAATGAAATTCACTTTTTTTACATACAAAAATTAAGACTCAAGGGACCAATTTTAACAATAAATAACAATGCAATAGTTTTTTTCAATGTTTATTATGCAACTTGTTGGGGATTTGGCAATGGGATATTTTTTCCTTTTAGTTTGGCATGTGAATTTTAGGTTCTTTTAGTTTGAAACTTTTAGGTTTTAGTCCAAAACTTTATTTTTAATACTTTTTGGTCTTTAAGTTTAAGAAAGGTGATAAAAACTCATTGAAAAATAAATGAGGCGAGAAACAATTGTCAATTGTCATTTTTCGACAACTAAAATACCTGATCTTCGTGTCAATGGGTGTATTTGTTGAGAGGAGTTTCATTTAGGTTCTATCGCATTTTATCTTACTGCAAAAAATAGATCTGGTATCGATAATATTTTTGGATGATTTTAGATTTTCTAATCGATTAAAGGTTAAATTGAGATTAAGATATGGATTTATTCAAGATTATGGGGTGTTTTTAGGTAAAAAAAAATATATTCAAAATGAGTTTTTAGATCAAAATAACACTAACCCTGACTTTTTAAAGACTTTTATGGTTGTTGAAATCTACAATTGTAGGCGGCGCGTCATTTCTAAATTGATTTTGTTTTAAATGAAAAGATCGGACGACGTTCGTACTTTACCAAGCCTGGCTCGGAGGTCTACCTCCTTTTTTATGTGTCAAACGCTCAAGCCCACGCACCTAACCGATTTTTCTTCTTTGTTTTTTTAATTTATTCCTAGATTTTTAATTTAAATCCATTTAAATAGATTAATTAAAAAATAATTTGAGTTTCTTTTATTAAATACCATTAAAGTTTTAATATTTTTTAACTAAGATCATAACATTTCTTTAGTTATATTAGCAAGTGCTCTTTTTATACAACCCTTTATGATTATTATTTTTTAATTTTATTCAATCACTAAATTTGTTTTGGGTATTATTTGATTAAATGTCATTTGATTTTTCATATGTTTATGAACAAGGTTATAGCATTCTTTTTATAACATCACCAAATACTCTTTTTGTACAACCCTTCACGATGAATTGTTTTTTATATATTTTATTTGATGGCTTCCTTGTGCTTTTTTATTTTATTGTTGTATAATTAAATAAAAAATATATTCTAAAAAAGATTATTAAATACAATTAGGTTCATGACTTGAATTATAAGTTTGACATATTAACTCAAGTCGATACAAAACCTCATCATCTCTCTCTCTCTCTCTATATATATATATATATATATAAGAAAGGGTTACAACAACGTGTTTGTCAAGGTAAAAAATAAAATATAAAAATATTACATTGCCTGCACATTGTCAAGGTAAAAAATTTGGTTGTCACCAAACTTGGTCCGACAGGTCAACCTTGAGACCTTTAGACTCAGCCTCTGACCTTGCTCGGGTTTCAAATTGAAATGGATGTGAGTTGACTTGATATGACCTGGTCGACCTAGCTGGTCTAAATACAAACCAGTTAAAACATGGATAGATTTCAAGGGAAAAAAAATTCAAAACTTGAGTTCATATGCTAAATTTTTGTATCATTGTTGCCACAATAATTATAATTTATCGGATTATCTCACCAACATCACTATTACCACCAACTAATATTATTATAATCATTAATAATACTAACATCATCATTACTATTTTTATAATTAACATTGCCACTTTTGTATTTTAATATTATTATTTAAAATTATTAATGAAAAATAATTTATTTTACAAGAAAATATTTTTTTAACACGCTCAATCAACTTAAAATAACTTTTTTTTTTTTAAAGAAAAACAATATTTTCTAAAACAGTTGTTTTTCTCAAGAAAAGATTTTTTCGTAAAACACTAAGATACAAAAACCACACTACGGTACAGTAGCCACTCAGTCTTAGATATGGCCATGGGTTTGTTAGCTGAGCTCTACAGACTATCCCTAGCCTAAAACAAGTTGTAGTTCCTTGGGCTGTTGTAGTTCCTTGGGCTTGAACATAACAATTTATAACTAAGGGCTAATTAGCCTGGCTTGAATAAAGAAACGAGCCACACTCAAGCCTAGTTCTAAAATCCGAACCCAAGCCTAACCTTCATGAATATATTTTTAATCCTTTTTTATATGGTATTTAGTGTGTTCTTAATAATTTCTATGAGAATTTAGTTTTAGTTTTCATCCTCATGTATGTTTTACTTTCCTTCTTTTTTGGTCCTTTGATTTAAATTATTCTAAACTTAAAGCACTTGGAATTTGTTACTCGTTGGCTTTGCTACGAAATCAAGATTAGAGAGGAAAATCCCTTTGAATAGGCATGATATGACGGCTAGTAAAAAAGAAAAAACAATAAAAGTGTAATTTGGAAGGAAAATAGATGAGACTGGATAGGTGGCTCACGCTATGTTGTGAGCTGAGTCAAATTTTTTCTAACATAAAAAAATATTTAGTCAATGCAAATATCTTTTAAAAAATAAAACACAAAAACTAAGACTCGAGTCATTGACTTGACCGAGTTCAATAAGATCAATTAATTCAATAATTTGATTTTAAAAAAATATTGACAACAAATAAAGAGAACCAAAAAATTGGCAATAATTAACTATAAAAAATAAATTGTCAATATCATATTCTAGAGAAGAAGAAAAAAAAAGAAGCTCATTGGATACTCACCTTTACTCTACCATAAACACCACCCCACCTCCAAAAAAGGCTTACGGAGACGGTTCTAACATGACGATGAAAGGTTGCACGACGACACCAAAAAAAATTGCACACACCGTTAAAGCAACGACCTAGAAGACAAACCAAATGAAATATCATGGAGCGAGCATCTCATAATTACATTTAATCAATTAATTTAATTTAATTCAAAAGAAAATTTTCTTTTTAAAAAATTAAATTTAACAAAGAAAAACAAATAAAAATATTCAAGAAAACTTGTGTCATTTTCTAAATTAATAAAAAATATTATAAAAAGAAAGTAAAAATAATGATAGATCCCAATCTCCAATTAAATAAATGTTGACAGATGAGACTAAAAAATATGAGCTCTAAAAAAAAAACAAGCAAATCCAAACGAATCTCCTAAATCTGAGTTAATTTTTCAAACTAGCGACTCTTGAAATCTCAAATTAAGACTCAATCAAGAAGTTCAATTCCAAAACAAGTTAATACTGAAAGTTGAAATTGAAAAAAAAATCAATTTAAAAAAATTATCAAAGTAAAAAATTAACAATCAAAAGAATAGGGATCAAATCTAATAGAAAAGGAAATTGAAGGAAGATGAAATTGAAAAAAAATCAATTGTAAAAATCGTCTCAAATTAAAAAAAAAAATAGCAATCAAAATAATGGAAACCAAGTCTAACAAAGTAAAAAAATTGGAAGATGAAATTGAAAAAAAATCCAGTTTTAAAAATTATTTCAAATAAAACAAAT